>Ga0307374_10001298_pt1 | contig 46368 bp, 39 predicted proteins | sample OX3MG_FD_202532 | JGI IMG/M metagenome (GOLD analysis project Ga0307374, IMG submission 202532) | Soil microbial communities from Risofladan, Vaasa, Finland - OX-3 | ecosystem: Environmental > Terrestrial > Soil > Coastal area > Acid sulfate soil | place: Finland: Risofladan, Vaasa | collected...
GCCGGTTTGGGCGGGAGCGACCCAAGGTCAGGCTCCGGCGCAACCGGCATCAGCAAGAGCGAATTGAAAATCCAGGAGTTAGTGGTCGGGGCGTGGAGATTCGAACTCCAGACCTCCTGCGCCCAAGACAGGCGTGCTACCTCTTGGAAGTCCTTCCTTTTCAATCTCGCTTTTGAAAATAAACGGGTTAGCCAAGGAATTTGGTAGTGGCAGGATGTACGAGAATGCGGCTCCGCATGCATGGAGTCCCCCGAATTTTCCCCATAGCGAAGGCCAGGCGAAAGCACGGCCCAGCCCGCGCAAATATACAGTACTCCGACGCTTCGCAGACCGCATAACATCGAGTTCGGCAAACACTATTAATTCTATCCTCTTTGGGGTAGAATAAGCATATGGAAACCATAGAATATACTCCGGCACAGGCGTCAGCGGTTGCGAACCTGCCGCTGCCTGCCGTCCACAAGCTGATCGAACGTCGCCTCATTCGACCGCGGCGGCTCCGCACTGGCCGTTCCATCCAACGAATGCTCAGTCGGGAGCAAGTGCTATATTTGCGCCTTGAAGCCGAGGGCGTACGCCTATTGCCGCTCGCCGCTCGTCGCGCAATAGCCAAGAAGATTGAGTCGTCTCCCGAAATTGACGTAGTAGTTCTTACGGAGGGTTCAGCCCTGGTAATTCAGGTAAAGTCGGTGCGGCTGGAACTCGACCAGGACCTGAAGAGACTTGAACGTGCAGAGAACATGATTGTTTCCGACACCGAGATTATGCGTGGGACGCCTGTGTATCGTGGGACGCGCATCCCAGTCGAACTCGTTGCCGATATGTTGAGGGAAGGAGCGAACCCAGAAGAGATACTTGAGGGTTACCCAGCTCTAGATAGGGAGAAGGTCGAACTCGCTCCTCTTTATGTCCAAGCTTTTCCGCGTCGAGGGCGCCCGGCTTCCCGCCCTTGGGCAAAACGAAAACCGATTCTGGCAACCCGGCATGGCCGTGCCCTTGCGGGGTGACATTGAAGCTTTTGATCGATGAATGCCTACACACATCCTTAGTTGAACTGGCGCAGACGGCGGGCCACGTGGCAGATCATGTCAACTATCTCGGTCTCGGCGGCTCGAAAGACTGGCAACTCATGGTCACCATCCGCCAGCAGGACTACACGTTTGTAACGAACAATCGCTCCGATTTTCTTGGTCTCCATGGACAAGAACCGTTGCATGCCGGAGTGATCATTATTGTTCCCAGTGTCGCACCTGTTGGTCAGCGAGAACTCTTCAGCGCAGCACTCGAACATATCGGCGCACGGGATCTGACCAATACTGTCATTGAGGTCGAATATGTAGGAAATCGGATCGCGTGTTCAGAGTACGCCCTACCGCAAGCAGACGAATGAGATGAGAAATGAAGCCATCGGTGAATGGCCACGATTCCTCGCTGGCAATGTGTCATCTCGGGATGCGTTCCCTCTCTAATCGACGAGCCAAGCTTACGCACTTCGTCTCTGAATTTGTGTGTGGCCGATCACGGTGACGTAACGCAGAAGAATCTGCGGTGGTCATAAAGCTAACCAGCCAGTCTAATTATTCTTAGCTGCCAGGAGACATGGATCCATGCGCAAGGCCAAGATCACGTGTTTCGCCTACGGGTCGAACATGCTATCGGCTCGCATGTGTCACCCTGACCGCGTGCCGTCTGCCCGACCGGTCGGCGTTGGATACGTCACCGGTCATCGGCTGACATTCGACAAGCTGAGCCGCAAGGATGGCTCCGGCAAGTGCGATGCGGAGCGGACAGGAAACGTTGGTGATCGTGTTTACGGTGTCCTGTATTCGGTCGACAAGTCAGAAAAGTCTCGACTCGATGAAGCCGAGGGGCTGAACGCCGGGTACGAAGAAAGGTCAGTTGACATTGTGACCGGACGCGGCAAGAAACGCGCCGTCATGTACTGCGCGACCTCCAAGGACCCATCGTTGAACCCGTACCATTGGTACAAGGCTCTCGTCCTAGCGGGCGCCGTCGAGCACGGACTCCCCTTCGGATATGTCGAGTTGCTCAGAACCATTGATTCCGCTCAAGACCAGAATGTCGCACGGCGTGCCAAGCATGAGCGACTACTTACGACACTGGCGCTAACCACACGCTCAACTCGGAAGCGCCGCAAGCGGCCCAGCCGGTAGCGTGGTCACTTCTACCGGCAGGCACGCCCCCAACCGCGACGACTTGTCTACTGCGGTGGGAACGGGCAAAAGCCGGGAGTTTGGGCAACGATCTCACAGGTGTGAGGCTCTCCGGGTCTCGGATGTAAAACCGCCGGGGCACAGTCGTCTGGCCTGAAATTGTCCGGACTCTTTGGCCCGACCCAGAGGATGACCAGATCGGGTGAGATCGCGTCGTCATACACGTATCGTTGACGCTGCTTTATGCCCTCCAAACCATTCTGCAAGTCAGCGGCCCTCGAATATGGAAAGCGAACCAGAGATATCTTGAAGAGTGGAGACGTTGGCGCACTCACGACGGCGGACGCGTTGATAGATAGTAAGGAATTCTGGCTTTCCGTGTTGACGGAAAACTGGCTATCCGTCCATACTGCCTTTGGGCTACAAGACAGGAGCCGAGCATTGTTCTGAAAGGAGCCGCTTGCGTCATGGCCGAAGCAAGGGTTGCAGCATCACAACTCAAGAGTAGAGAAAAACCGCCATCACCCCCGATGGCCACGGAAACTCTCAATTTCAAGGTCACGACTACATTCAAAAAAGAGTTCAAAGGGTACGCTGTCAGCCAAGGGATGACCATGGTCGAGCTGCTAAAAGATGGCTTTGAGCTTAGCAAGCGAAAACGAAAGCAGTGATGCTTTCGGACCTGCAGCGGGGAGGCTCTTGTGCAAAAGATCAATGAGGACGAAGCAGAACTTCTGATCGAAGCGCATTTGAGAGAACGTGGGTGGGACGTCACAGACTTCACTGTCACCCGGAAGCGGTGGCGGGAGCACTTGGACGGCGAGGAGGCCGATCGCGTTTTCCTGCATGAAGGTAATATCGCCGCCATTCTTGAAGCGAAAAAGCCAGGGCGAGACCTGTGGGCGGCTCTGGAGCAGACAAAGGGCTATTCAAGAACCTATAAGCGCAACACCGGCCATGCGATTACGCTGATTTTCGCGAGTGATGGAAAGGTCTTTCTCAGGCAGAATCTGAAAGCGAACACGCTACCTGAGCGCATCGCAAAGTTTCCAACGCCGGCCGAGTTTGGGGAAATCCTCCGGCCGCAGGCTCTTCAGCTTCATGGGACTCTCCGGGATTACCAGAGGGTGGCGGTTTCGCAGGTTCTCGGCGCGGCGCAGGCGGGACGCCGAAGGATGTATTTGCAGATGGCGACGGGAACCGGCAAGACCATAACCGCCGCAGGCGTGATCGCCAAACTTTGGTCTGTTGGCTTGATCCGCCGTTCGCTTTTTCTCGTTGACCGTGACGCCCTGGCCGTTCAGACGGTTAAGAAATTCAAGAACCACTTGGGTGACAACTTCAACATCGAGCGCGCCACCGGCGCTAAGGAGGACAAGCATCGGGACATTCTGGTGACCACGATTCAGCATTTGGCGGCTCGCAACAAATATCAGAGTTATGATGCTACCCACTTCGGTCTGGTGATTCTAGATGAATGCCACCGGTCCTACTTTGGCGATTGGTATGGGGTTCTTGACCACTTTGCACAGGGTGATGCCATCCTTCTGGGCCTGACGGCGACCCCGGCCGACAAGGAAACAGTCAATACAGATCGCTTCTTCACCGGTCCAGGCCAATATCGGGGGCCGATCTATCGATACACCATCCGGCAGGGCGAGACGAATCCCGAGGTTCCGGAATGGGACCGTTTGGCGGCTTGTATCCATCACAAGTTCCACACGAACGTCGATCTCGAAGGCGTGCACGATATGGGTTTTGACTTTGAACCTGATCAACTGGGCCGCGCCGTGGACGTGCCACAGCGAAACCAGCTGATCGCGCAGAAATACTTCGAGGACATTCTTGGCACCCGGCAACCCGTCAAGACCATGGTCTTTGCCGCGAGTATCGCGCACGCCAAGAACCTGCGATACGCGCTGATCGAGGAATACAACCAGAGGAACAACCTGCCGCCAAATGACGCAGCGGCCGAAAAATTCATCGTTGCGGTCCACAACGAGATGTCCGGGGCACAGGAACTGATTGAGGAGTTCCAGAAGATCACCGGAGTAGATGAACGCAAGGCAATCGTCGCGCAGGCCCACAAGGATCCCAACATGGCTCTGCGTCCAATCATTTTGGTCGGAATCGGCATGCTTGATACGGGGATCGATGCCCCGGATGTTGAGGTCCTTCTTATGGCGCGCCCGACAAAGTCCAAGATCCTCTACGTTCAGATGAAGGGCCGCGGCACGCGCAAATGCAAAGAGACGGGCAAGGATATTTATAAGCTTGTTGATTTCGTGGATATTTCTCACCTCGAACCCCTCATCACGAATGAAACACCCGGCGTCGTGGACGAGCCTGTCGAGCAGGAGGAAGAGGAGATTGTCGACCGCGAGCGCGACGGCGACACCGGGCGGCCGGGGCGGGGCGCTGACCAGGAATCGGAAGAGGGCAGCCACCAGGAGATGATAATTGCCGACGTTCCCGTACATCTGGTGTTTTCAGAGACCATCTCGCCAGAAGTGCTCGAACAACTACGCCGGCAGGTGGAGGCCCAGCTTAAGAGTGGTTTGGAACGGGAAGGCTTGAAGCAGCGCTTCTCGCAGACCGTTATGTGTTGGCGTTACTTCCAGAAAACTTCTTTGCCGGACCATACATTCCTGGCAACTATGGGGTTTGATGTTTCTGCTTTGCGTGATCTCTTCGGCGAGCCGGAAGCGACGCTTGAGGATTTTGTCGCCGTAGCTACCGGCGAGGCTGACTTCGAAAGCCTACGACGGCGCAACGAATTCGAGAAGTGGGCACTTGAGAAGAAACTCAACCAGGCGCAGCGGGAAATGATCCAGATGGTCTGTGACTTCAAGCGCGCCAATCCCGACATACTGCCGGAGCAGGTGCTTCGCAGTCACTGGCTCGATCAGGCCGGTGGAATTATCCGTATCAGATCTTTGTTCGGTGGACTAGATCAATTGATGAACCTGGTAGCGGAGGCGTTGAGCTTTTCAACGGATGCTGCTGAAGGAACGGAGGTGAGTGATGGCCGGAACACCTGACTTCAATCAGTTCGGTGAGGCGCTGTGGGAAATCGCAAATGTCTTCCGCGATGACGCTTTGCACGCGACAGAACGGCTGGAGACCTTCAGTCTCTTCTTGTTCATGAAGCTCTGGGACGAAGGCGAAAGCGCGCATGAGGAAGCCACCGGCAAGAAGCTGCCCGAAGGTCAGCAACTCATACCCGAAATCTACCGCTTCCACAATTGGGCTCCGGACCCGGATGGCTATGCCAAAGCAAATGGATTTGAAGACTCGATTGATTTCTGTAGAAAGATGTTCGCGGACCTCGCCACTCGCGAGTCCAAGCACCCCACCGCCCGCGATGTTCGGCGGCTTTTCAAGGACACAGTTTTTCGGCTCCGCTACACGACGACCGTCCGCGCCCTGGCTTCCCGCCTTCAAGAGCTCAATCTCCGCGAGATCATGTCTCGGGGAATGGGAGAAGGGGAACGCTACGACATTTTCGGGCGTGCTTACGAATATCTGCTCCAGCAGTTTGGCCAGAACAAAGAGTTCGCCGAGTACTTTACACCGCGCCACATCGTGGATCACATGGTGCAGATCATCGACCCACAGATTGCCGAAACCATCTATGATCCCGCTTGCGGGACCGGCGGGTTCATTGTTCGGGCTTTTGAGCGGGTGCGTGATGAGATCAACCGCAAGAAGATCTCGGCAGTAGAAAAGGAGCGAATGCTCCGCACCCTCAAAGAAAAGAACCTCGTCGGCGTTGAGCATGTTCCGCTCGTCTTCAAACTGGCGTTGATGAACATGATCCTTCACCGCGATGGTTCCAGCCTGCTCGCCAACGATGACAGCCTGTCCAATAAGGCCCAGGATGTCCACAAGGGCCTCTATGACATCATTCTCGCCAATCCGCCATTCGGCGCTACAAAACAGGAAAGAATGGCCCAGTTTGAGTTTCACATTAAGCTCTACGAGGCGCTCTTTATTCAGCACATGATGAACAGCCTTCGCCCTGGCGGGCGTGCCGCCGTGGTCCTCAAAGAAGGGCTTTTGTTCGATTCCAAGAAGATGCTGCGAAAGATCAGCCGTCGGCTGGTGGAGCAGTTCGAGGTCCTGGGTGTTATCAGCCTGCCCAATGGAGTTTTCAACCCGTACAGCGGGGCGAAAACCAGCATCGTGGTATTCCGCCGTCCTCTCGGCCGTGACGACGTGCGCACCTCCAAGGTTTGGTTTTACCGAGTGGACAGCGATGGCCGCGACCTGGGAGCCACGCGCCGGCCGCTTCCCGACTTCAAGACCGATGGCGACTTGGATCACATGGTTTCGCTTTGGCCATATACCTGGCGGCACGAAAGGGACGGCGGTGTGCGGGCTATCCCGCGCGCTGACAATTTGAAGAAGTTTGAAAGCAAAAGGTCCTGGTGGGCGAGCATTGAGGACATCCGCAAGACCGATTACAACCTGACCGCTGGGCCGTATTGTCCGCACCAGGCGGTGGCGATTGAGCACGAGAAACCCGAGATTCTCATTAACCGGCTCCTCGACCTTGAAGACGAAATCAAGACCGACCTGCAGGATCTGCTTACCCTCGTGACCGTACCTACGTCGGTGGAGGGGCTTAAGGGTTCGGTGCGCTTTGAATCGTCGCCACAGGAGTAGGGCAGTGCCATGCCGACCGCGACTGAACGCATACAGGAGGTTACTCAGGCAACCGCGATAGGAAAACCTAAGGTCGCTCTTGATACGTGCTGTGTGCAGTACTACATCAGCAACCCGCCCATCCAGCCCTGGGCTGATTGCCTGGACCCAATTTTTCGTGCGGCTGTTGACGGGAGGATTGAGCTATACGTCAGCACGGTGGTTGTATCCGAGCTTCTGGCTCATGTTTACTTTGCCAATCGGGATAACGCCGGTTATGACCCTGAGTTGGATTTACTGGCCATCATAAATCGGCATTTCCAGATTCTCGATGTGAATGGCGCCGTTGCCAAGGCGGCCGGTCGGCTAAGGGGAAGCTACACCCCCGGTGACAAGATGTCGCTGAAAACGCCGGACGCCTTGATCGGAGCCACTAGCGTGACAAACGGGCATACCCTATTTGTCACCAACGACGCTCAACTGGCCGATGCGCTACCGGACACCAATTGCGTTTACTTGCGAGATGTGGCCTTGGAGTGGCTCGCCCAGATGTTCCCGGCCCCGTGCTTTGACGGAGGTCGTCCTATAACGCCATCTCGCACTGGAAAAGGGCTTCCCGTTGGCATATCTGCCACCTTGATGGAGTCGGGTGGCATCCAGACCGACCCTTCCGCCACGTGGCGGCGCATTCTGAAGGATGCCCAAACCGTCGCTACGGCCATAAACGAACCGTGTGTGGTTTTTGTTCTCTCGGAAAAAAAAGGCCGGAAGTTAGAGACCCGCGAAGTGATCTTCTGGCACAACGGCTTAATGGAGAGTAGACCGCCGAGAATAATCCTCAAGAGGCTGCACGAGCACCTCAGGTACTCGGCTAGGACGGGCACAGCAGCCAAGGGCGGCAGCCACATTCACGGGGTTGTGTTTGCATCGCTTGCACGCGAGCAGGTATGGCAAATCCAGCCCTCTTTCGCTTCCAAGACCAGGCACCAGAGAGAGGCGGACGCCTGGAATGGCTACCTCTCGCTGTGGCGGGTCTTCCGGCGCTTCCTCGATCTGCCGCAGGTCACCTGGTTGTTCTGCGAAAACGGAGCGACGCGCGGCCTAAATGTTCGGGCAACGGAAAGTTTTCTTGATAGGGCAAAAAACGTCCTCGGATGGAAGGATGATTCATGAGTGTCAAGAAGGCAGCAGCTCAATCTCCGCGACCGATGAAGCTCGGTGACGTGCTCGACATCGAGAACTTTGCAATTGTAACTGAGCCCGGCGTCACCTATAAGTATCTCGGGCTCGAATACATTGAACAGCAAACAGGCCGTATAATCGACGCGCCAGAGACAGACGGCTCTTCAATTCAGAGTCAGAAGTATCTTTTCACTCCATCACATGTGCTTTACGGAAAGCTCAGGCCCAACCTTAACAAAGTTGGGATGCCGAATTTTTCTGGGGTCTGCAGTACCGATATCCTGCCCCTAGCAGTTCGCCGAAATGCTCTTCGTGACTATGTTGCCTTCTTTCTGCGGTCGGCCGGTTTTGTCCATCATGCCGTCAAGCATGCCGCCGGAACGAAAATGCCTCGATTCGGGCCTCGGCAGTTTCTCGAAACCCCAATACCCCTTCCTTCGCTGCCAGTGCAGGAACGGATTGTGCAGGTGCTTCAGAAAGCGGACGATGTTCGGCGCAAGCGACAGGAGGCACTTGGACTTGCGGATGCAGTGTTGCCGGCAGCGTATCGCGAACTCTTTGGCGATCCAGATGCGAATCCCTACGATTGGCCTATTGGCACACTTGGTGAGTATCTTGAGGATTCGCGTTACGGTACGTCACGACAAACCAGTCCGTATAGTAACGGTGATCCGGTCCTTCGGATTCCAAATGTCATTAACGGAACGATTGACACCACAGATCTAAAATACCTCCAAGTCAGTGACGCGGAGCGGAGGATGCTGCTATTGCGCGAGGGAGATGTCCTTGTGGTCAGGACAAACGGAAACAAGGACTACGTTGGAAGGTGTGCGGTCTTCGACCGTCAAGAAGAGTTCCTATTTGCTTCGTATTTGATCCGGCTTCGGTCTCAGCCTCAGCGCCTGAATCCCCACTACTTGGTTGCGCTTTTGTCCACTCCCTACGGACGGAAGGAAATCGACCTTAACAGCAGGACCTCGGCAGGCCAATACAACATAAGTTCGACAGGCCTGCGATCCCTTCGCATTCTGATCCCCCCCATGCCTCGGCAACTCAAATTCGTGGATCAGTATGAGCAGTGGAGGGAAGCGAAGACCCGTCTGGAGTCAGGCTTTCAAGAAGCCCGGCTGGCCTTCGCGGCACTGCTGGAGCAGGCATTCACGGGGAAGCTCACGGCAACGTGGGAAGAGGTCAACGCGGGATGGATCGCCGAGCAGGGAAAACTTCAGGAGTGCCTACCACGGATGCTCCTGCTGTCTCTGATCAGAGAAAAAGAACGGCGCGCAGAAAAGGATGCAGCAGCAGCCGTCCTGGTCACTGCGCTGATGAAGTACGCCTTCCTGTTCCAAATGGAGGGGAACGGTCGCCGACGACTCTACCACTTTGTTCCCTATCACTACGGACCATTCGCCAAGCAATTGTATGAGGATTTGCAGGGACTGGTGCAGGATGGTGTCGTTCGGGTGGAGAACGATCAGGATGAGGAGAAGACGCGCATCACGCTTGTCGATACGCATAAGGCTGATGAGATGCTCGCCAAGATGCCTGAAGACGCTAAGGCTGACGTGGTGTCCATCGTCGAAATGTACGGTTTGCTGAATCACAGGAATCTTCTGAAGGTCGTTTACAAGAAGTACCCTGCATACGCCAAGAAGAGCAAGGTCTCCTATGCCAAAAAGAACGCCCCCAAAGCGTGACCATGTCCCGCAGGCTGTCAAGAAGAGGATTTAGGCGGCTTCGAAAACGGAGATGCTGCGAGGCGTGAAGTCTTGTTCGGAGCGTCCTGGACGATCACAATAGCCCACTTCTGCGCGCGGGTCAGCGCATTGTAGAGCCGTCGTCTCTGTGATTCCAAATCGCCACCTACGGCAAACGGCCAGAGAATGATCACTCCTTCAAATTCCCGGTTCTTGGCCTGGTTGATTGTCATTGCACGGATGCTTCCGAGGCAGGTGCGTTTGACAACCTGATTTGGCCCACCTTTGATACTTTCGTTTGGCCCACCCCTGGGTCATGAACTCTTCCTTTCCCCGCCCTGGGTTCGTAGCGGGGATGGGGTTGCAGGGGAAGGGGCGGCGTTTGAGCCCCTTCCTCTGCCCACATCTCTGGAGAAGCCCAACTGTTCCTACGAGGCTTTTTTCTTCTGTCTTCCCTCCACCGTACGCCGGAAGCGATACGATTCCGTCCCGGTCTCGATGATGTGCGCGCGGTCGGTGATGCGGTCCAACAGCGCCTTGCACAGCCGCGGATTCGGAAACACCTGCGTCCACTCCGAAAATGGCAAGTTGGTCGTGACGATCAGCGTGGCCCGTTCGGCTCGCTCGGCGATCACCTGAAACAAGAACTCCGCTCCGATCTCCGCCAGTGGCACATACCCTACTTCGTCGAGTGCGATCATGTCGTAGCGCATCCAGCGCGCCAGTACGCGCCGCACTCCGTGGTGTTGGCTGGCTTCCACCAACTCGTTCACCAGGTTCGCCGCCGTCGTAAAACGCACTCGCCGCTTCTGACGGCAGGCCGCCACGCACAACCCCGTGGCCAGATGCGTCTTGCCCGTGCCGCACTCTCCGATCAGCACCACCGGCTCGGCCCGCGTGATGAACAAGCGGTGAAAGAAAATCGCGGCCACATCGGCTATTTGGAAGCGCTGCTGGCGATGGAAAGCGAGGAACGCGACCGGCATGCGATTGCGCACCGGTTGCACGCAGCGCAAGCAAAAATGTCACGCCACGCCCAATTTGCAGTGCTTGTGACCAGTGGGACAAGAAGAGGATTCAGTGGGCTGGACGAAGAGTCGGGAGTGGTGATCGTTGCCCCAGCCGGTGTACTTCCGATGGCCGGGTTGCTCCGCAATCATTTGCTCGAAATGTTTCGCGCCGGGATAGAGAAAAAGCGCAGGACGAAAATCGCAAATCAACTCCTCAAGTTTATCAAGAGTCCCGAATTCAAGAATCCCATCGAAGAGGTCGTCCGCACCGCTGAGTCCCTAAAGGATGGAGTCGAGGAAGAGTACAGGTGGCATGTCAATGATTGGAAGAAACGCCTAACTGCCTACGCAAGAATCCGATGGGATAGTTTTTCAGTGCAAGAAAATCTGAGGCGCGTAGTCCGGGGAGAGACACCAAAACAGATGAGACAGCCGAGGGAGAAGCCTGCGCTCCCGGCCCACATTGACTAGTCACCTTCGGAAGAGGATGAGTGGGCGAATATAAGGCGAATATGCTACGATGCCTCGGTTACGGCTACTGGCCGGAGTGTTCCAACGAAGATGATGGCGATCAGGTTTGCAGGCGAGAAAGGGGTTGACTGGGACATACTGAAGTTGCCGTCCACAGAATTCACCGCTGTGGTGAATTGTGGTGATATACTCCCCGGCAAGCGAGCCTATCCAGTGACCCGAGGCGCAAAGCGCAAAGAAAAACACATGTCGGCGGACAGTTCATCCGTGCGCGCGACCATCAGCTTTCCGCCAGAGCTTTACCAGACTCTTGAAGAAATCGCAGGCCAGAAAAAAGTGTCGCTGGCGTGGGTTGTTCGAGAGGCTGCGGAGCAGTATATCGTGGACAAATGGCCGCTCTTCAAAGGAAAGGTATGACCATGCCCTCCTACTACGAATTTTTTGCAGGCGGCGGAATGGTGCGCGCGGGGCTAGCACAGGGATGGCGCTGTCTCTTCGCAAATGATTTCGATCACAAGAAAGGCCGCGTCTATCGCAAGAACTGGAACGGCGACGAGCTGAAGACCGCGGATATCGGATCGCTCACAACCAAAGACCTTCCGGGTATCGCCAATCTGGCGTGGGCGTCATTTCCGTGCCAGGACCTTTCCCTTGCGGGCGGCGGCGCTGGTTTGAAAGGAGATCGTTCGGGCACATTCTGGCCCTTCTGGAATCTGATGAAAGGTCTGGTCAAAGAGAACCGCGGCCCCCGTCTCATCGTGCTTGAGAATGTATGCGGAACCCTGACCTCGCATGACGGGAAGGATTTCGCGACGATCTGCGGCGGCTTTCAGCAAGCCGGGTACGCTGTCGGCGCCGTAGTGGTGGACGCCGCGTTGTTCGTGCCGCAATCGCGGCCGCGGCTGTTCGTCATTGGCGTCCATCAGGACGTGGAGTTGCCGGAGGGCCTGACGGTGGAAGGTCCATCGTCTCCATGGCACACGCGGACGCTTAAAACGGCTTACGAGAAACTGGCGCCACGAACCAAGCAGGAATGGATATGGTGGAATCTCCCAGTCCCGGCGGAGCGCAAGGTGAATCTGCTGGACGTGATCGAAGAAAATCCAAGCAGCACGTCCTGGTTCTCGGCTGACGAAACCCGCCAGCTGCTCGGCATGATGAGCCCCATTAACCGCGCCAAAGTCACGGAGGCGAAACGCCAGGGCCGCAAGATGGTGGGCGGCGTTTATAAACGGACGCGGCCGAACGCGAAGGGCAGGAAGGTGCAGCGCGCGGAAATTCGTTTCGACGACGTGTCCGGGTGTTTGCGGACGCCTGCGGGCGGGTCGAGCCGCCAGGTGATTGTCGTCGTGGATGGGCAGTCCGTGAAGGCCCGGCTGATTTCAAGCAGGGAGACGGCGCGATTGATGGGATTGCCCGACGCCTACACGCTCCCGGAAAACTATAACGAGGCGTACCATCTTACGGGAGACGGCGTCGTGGTTCCTGTCGTAAGACATCTGGCGGAGCATATATTTGAGCCTGTATTAAGTGCAGTTCAACCACGAACCACGGCAGCAGCATGAGTGTTATTCCCTGCCTCCAAAACGAAGAACTCCAGAAGCTTATCCTGGACTATGCCGAAGTCCTGAAAACGGACGCACACAAGCTCGGAGCGCACGGCCTGAGCGAGAAGGAGTTTTACAACAGCGGGGTTTTTCGCGGCGCGATTGAACGGATTCGCGGGCAGTTCTCCGCCACGATGCGCGACAAGCGGGAATTTTGCCGCCACGTGTTGAATTACATGCAGGACCAGGGTTTCATTCAGGATTGGGATTCAGCGGGTGAGTCCAACCGTCATGATTATGTTGTCAGGCTGAAGACGGGCAGGGTGTGCGTGATCGAGCTGAAGGGCTGCCTCGACGGCAACAACACGAATATCTTCGAGCGGCCGTCGAACGCCCAGGAATTCGTGATCTGGAGCGTCTGCACGAATCCCGGCGCGGACCCTCGCCTCAACGCCTGGTCAGGAATCCATACGCGCCTGAGCGCCGAAATAATTTCGCGGCAGCAGCAGGTGGACGGCGTCATGATCTGGGATATGGTCTGCGGAACCATCGGGCGTCTGTGCCCGAAGCTCTCCGGCGCGCCGGAGCGCGCGACCGCCGTCGCTCATTACGTGTTGCCGCCCCCGTGCATCTACGTGCTGCCGGCGACGATTGCGAGTCCGCGAAATAATCCGCGTCCGGTTGCGCAATCGCTCGACGACGTTCAGCTGCTGAAAGCGTTTCACGAATGTTTTCGCGGCAAGGACGACGAAGTGAATTATGTGGATTTCGAGGTCGAGCACCAAGGCGCGGAAACGATGCGAAAGACCTGCATTCGTCGGGGCGGGGTGGTGGTAAAGGAATCTAAATTAACCGCCATCCAGAGGGCCTGATGGAATCGCCGGAGGTCAGACGGCGAACGATGCAGGCGGTGAAAAGCAAGGACACCGCGCCGGAGCTTCTGGTGCGGAGCCTGGCGCACCGGATGGGCTACCGATTCCGGTTGCACCGCAAGGATCTTCCAGGCAAGCCCGATCTAGTTTTTCCGGGAAGGCACAAAGCGATGTTCGTGCACGGCTGCTTCTGGCACGGACACGATTGCGCGCGCGGCGCGCGTGTGCCGAAGAGTAATCGTGACTACTGGACGAAGAAAATCGCCAGGAACCAAGAGCGCGACTGTGCGACACTTGCCGCATTAAAGGGGTCAGGCTGGAAGGTAACGGTTCTCTGGGAATGCCAACTTAGTGACCAGAAACGCCTTTGCAAACGGCTTAACCAGTTCCTGGGATAGACGGGCATGAGCAACAACGACCAGATTATTCTCGACAAGACCCTAGACCAGCAGCGCACAGAACGCGCGCCGCATTTGAATGGTGATAAGTATTTTCAGCTCTTTTCGGCGGAGCAGCTGCTGAAGCATTTCGACCTTTCTTATGAAGAGATTCAGTCCGGCATTGTGGATGGGGGCGGCGATGGCGGGATTGACGGCTTCTTCGTTTTCGTCAATGGCGAGCTGGTCAGGGAAGACACCGATCTCAGCGGGCTGAAGAAAGATGTCGTCATCGAAGTCATCATTTTTCAAACGAAGACCGAAGCCTCCTTCAGAGAGAAAGCCCTCGACACGCTCAACCAGACCTTACGCGACCTCTTTGATTTGTCGAAACCTCTTACAACGCTCACCGCCGTTTATAACAAGGAACTTCTCGCCGCTGCGGACCTTTTCCGCAATGCCGTGACCGTATTGGCCACCCGATTCCCGACGCACAAATTTTCTGTGTACTACGCCAGCAAAGGCACCGAAGTGCACCCCAACGTGCAGCGGAAGGCGGATTTGCTCCAAGATCTTGTGCGTGGGCAGTTTCCCGGGTCGTCATGCAACGTGACGTTTCTGACTGCCACAGACCTCCTCGTCATGGCGCGCCAGACCCCGCGTCTGAGCTTTCAGCTTGACGTGACCGACGCGCCTATCAACACCAAGGGCGGGATCATCGGGCTTGTAAAGCTCCGCGAATATTTCAATTTTATCCGAGATGACAAAGGCGAACTGCGCCGAAGCCTGTTTGAGGCCAATGTCCGCGATTACCAGGGGGCAACGCAGGTCAACGAAGAGATTGGCAAAACCCTAGTCGAACGATGGCCGGAAGATTTCTGGTGGCTGAATAACGGTATAACAATCGTTGCGGGCAAGGTCACGCAGACAGGTAAGACGCTCACCATCGAAGATCCTCAAATCGTGAATGGACTTCAAACATCCAGAGAAATCTTCCACTATTTCAAGGCCGCCAACCCGGACAAGGAAGAGAGGGAGATCCTTGTCCGGGTCATCAGTCCGCAGAGCTCGGATAGCCGCGACCGCGTGATCAAAGCGACCAACAGCCAGACGGCCATCTCTCCAGCTTCCCTGCGAGCAACCGACAAGATTCAACGTGACATCGAGCAGTACCTTCATCCCTTCGGCCTGTTCTATGATCGCCGCAAGAACTCACACAAAAACGAAGGAAAACCGCTCGACAAAATCGTGAGCATCCCAGCAATGGCCCAGGCTTTGATGGCAGTCGTGTTGCAGAAGCCAGGCACCGCGCGCGCCCGCCCGTCCTCGCTGCTGAAGAAGGACGAAGATTATGAGAAGGTTTTTAGCCTAAATTTCCCAATTGAAGTCTTCCGGGCGTCCATAGAGTTCTCGCGTCTTGCTGAAGCTTATTTGCGCGCCGATGCGACCCTTACCCCGGAAGAAAGGGTGAACCTTAAGTTCTACGTCGCCATGTACGTTGCCGCGCTCGCCAGCGGAGTGCCAAAGCCGACTCCCGACCAAATAAAGGCGTTGGTGGGCGTTTCAATCGACAAGGCGCTACTCGACCGCGCCGCTACCGAAGTGAAGAAAATCTATGTGGTCCTTGGTGGGGACGCGCGCATCGCAAAAGGCAGCGAGTTTGGCGAGAGACTAATCGCGCAATTGGAACAGGGCCTTGGAAAAGGCGCCGCTGACTGACTCTGAAACTGAGCGAGAAAGATGCAACAACTTCAATCCTTTGCCGACAGCCGATTGGTTGCAGCTTGCATACACTGCGGAGCCGACACCGAGACACGCGATCATTGCCCGTCGCGCGTCCTGCTGGACGAGCCCTATCCTGAGAACCTACCCATTGTTCCTGCATGCGCTTCGTGCAATCGCGGGTTCTCGCTCGATGAACAGTATTTTGCCTGTTTGGTTGAATGCGCACGGACAGGATCAGCTGAGGCCGTACAGCGCCCCAAGATTCGCAGGATTCTCCAGAAATCACCAGCGCTAGCCGCGAGACTGGCGCAGGCCCGCCGCGTCACGGCTGATGGTGAGGTCTCATTCCCCCTTGAAGAAGAGCGCATCAAGACTGTCATCCTAAAGCTTGCACGGGGACATGCCGCGTTTGAACTGAGCGAGCCTTTGAGGAAAGAGCCATCGCACGTCATGGTCACGCCTCTTCATCTCTTGGCCGTGGACGCCCGGCAGCATTTTGAGACGCTGCCTGAGGTTTCGGTCTGGCCTGAAGTGGGTAGCCGCGCCATGCAGCGAATGGTAGTGGCCGGTGACGCGGTATCCGGCCCAGGATGGATCGATGTGCAGGAAGGGCAGTATCGATATCTGGCGGTGGCCCACGCCGCCGTCATGATCCGCTTTGTAGTGGGCGAATATCTCGCTTGCGAGGTCATTTGGGGCGGAGAAGAGCAATGAGTCAAAAGGTTTCGCATTTGGCTCCAATATGTGCTCAGGCCGTTTCCGACACTACCGTACAGTTTTGGATAGACTCTGCGATGATCCCTAAATGAGCACAGACTTCAAAGCTCAAGGAATGCCCGCCGGGACGGCCCCAATCCACGAGTTGTTCCTCAATGGGTTTCATCTCGCGCTGTCCAGCGAAACCTTTTCTGTACGCCGCATGGCGCTGCCGGACAACAAGCAACTCAAGGAACTCCGACACGCACACGAGGATTGGTTCATCTACTGGCGTGAAGGATTCCTGTATGCCGTTCCGCGCAACGACTCGCCGAGAACAAGTATCGGCGAGCCGGTCACCCTACAATGCAGCGAACACCTGCAGTTTATCGTCTCGCTGATTGACGCTCTGCTTCCGAAGAAATTTCCGGGTTATGATGCATTCCGCCGGCACCCATTCGCCTTTGCAGGCAAGAAGGACGAAATCGTTAGTGCCTCTGCGGCGAAGCTACGCACGAAACCAGCGCTACTGAAATACTTCACTATCCGCCCGACGTTCATCCTCGAAGCAAAAATCATTGAAACAGTCCCGGACCAGACCGCCATCGGGCTGTTTCTCACGATCAACACGAAGTGGGAAATCACCGCCGATCTCTCCGCGCTAGAGGCGGCGGGAGCGAATCTCTCCGGGCTCTATGTGGTCCGCCGCAACCCTCTGCCGGGTGAACGACGCCTCGTCGGCCAAATCAGCAGTATCACTGGCTCCACGGTCCATCTGAGCGCCGCCTTCGATGACCGGACCACCATCGGCACGGACGAGGTATTTCTCGAAGGATCAAAAACGAGCTTTGCCCGCTGTCTGAAGGCTCTCCTCGGACGCGACTATGAATTGTTTGAGCAGACCCGCCAGCGCGAAGAAGCAAAGCTCCTCAGTGGCCCGGCGGTGAATGAAATGGTCGGGCAGTTTCATCAATTCTTCCGAAAAGACCCAACCCTGTCGCTAACCGAGCAACTCAGGACCACGATTGGCGACCATCTGAAACTCACCAATACGAATGCGTACCACACGATTCACCAGGCGCCCCCGGTACAGTATTACTTCGATCCCGCGCGCACAAAAGCAAGCCCCTATCCCTGGGTCGGAATCAAGCAGTATGGGCCATTCAGCAAAGACACATTCCCGAAACGCACGCCCACAATCCTCGTGGTGCTTCCCGACACGGCACAGGGAGCGACCGAAAAATTCCTCACCAGTTTCCGCAATGGCCTTTCGACGCCAAAGCCACAATACGAGGGCGGCTTCGCAAAACTCTTCGGTCTGCTCAATCCGACGTTCACGCTCTGCAAAGTACCGCTGGTCAGCACGACCAATCCCGCGGCGGCGTACCAGCGCGCCATCGAGGAATCGCTTGCCGCCAACTCAAACATCGACGCGGCAATCGTTGTCCTCATGGACCAGCATGCCGAGCTTCCGGACACGAACAGTCCCTATCTCACCGCCAAGGCGACGCTCATGCTCGCCGGCATTCCCGCCCAGGAAATCAAAGTCTCGCGCTTCACGAAGTCACCGTATGAGATGCAATATTTGCTCGCTAACTTTGCGGTTGCGCTGTACGCCAAGATGAACGGCACGCCCTGGACGGTTAACCAGGACACGACGATCAGCGACGAGCTGATAATCGGAATTGGCACGAGTGAAGTCCGGAAAAACCGATTCAGCGAGCGCGCACGCTATGTCGGCATCACGACAGTTTTCCGGGGAGATGGGAACTACCTTCTCAGCCATGTCGGCAAGGATTGCACCTACGAGGAATATCCCAAGGTTCTGCAGGAAAGCACGGAGCGGCTTCTTCAGGAGATCAAGCAGCGCAACGGATGGAATCCCGGCGACAATGTCAGGTTGATCTTTCACACGTACAAGGCGCTCAAGTCCATCGAAATCGCTGAAATCGCCAAACGCGCCGCCCTCGCGGTTGGGAATCAGCAAACCATCGAGTTCGCTTTCCTCACCGTCACTATCGAGCACCCGTTCCTTCTTATCGATCCGCAACAACCCGGCATCACGAGCAGATATGGCGATGGAGGAAACGCCAAAGGAGTGCTTGTCCCGGAACGCGGCACGATAACTCAGCTGGGGCGTTACACGCGCCTCGTGTGCACGAACGGACCCTTCCTTATCAAGCACGAAAATGCTCCGTTGCCCGCGCCCCTCCTTGTGCATATTCACAAGGGATCGACCTTTAACGATTTGACCTATCTCAGCGAGCAGGTTCTCAAATTTACCGGGCTCAGTTGGCGATCCACTCTTCCGGCCAAGAAACCCGTGAGCATCTACTATTCCGAACTCATCGCGGGTTTGCTGGCGCGACTGCGCAATGTTCCGGGCTGGAGTCCGGCCGTCCTTAATACCCGGCTCCGGGCGAGCAGATGGTTCCTATGACCGGGCTCGCCACCGCATTCGCGCTCCTCCGCGGCCAGCTCCAGGCATCAACCAGTCAGGCCGTATGGCCAAGCCCGGAAGCTGGATTCCTCGATTATCTACGGGCGACCACGAGCGACACGGCACCACCGCGATCCCTCGTAACAGACCGACTTGACGAAGCCCCGATTCTCGCCGCAGCGGGCTACCAGTATGTCAATCTGCGATTTCAAAGGAACTCACAATACGACCAAGAATGGGCGCGCCACTTCAAGCGCCTCGCGCAACGGCAGGCGTTTCCCATCGACCGGGAATCCTATTTCTATCGACCGCTTGATCTGCTGGGGATCTGCATCGGCGCGCAATCGTGTCCCGCACTCACGGATAGCGACCGACAATGGCTCAAAGCGATCTTAGAGACCGGCGCAGCGCGGCTGCCTGAGCATTCCCGCGCCCATTATCTTGGCGCTGTCGCCGCAAACCAGCTTGGCGTGACCTGGACAATGCATAGCACGCCACGTCTCCAGGACCTTTCCCTCGCAAACCTCAGCCTTCTCTACTGGCTCACCAACCAGAGAGCGCTCGCTACCAGCATCGGACTGACACTCAACGAACAAGACGTTGCCGCGGCCGTGCTTCAGATGACCTTCCTGCATCAGAACCAATGTGATGACCTGGCCGACGCCGGACTGGTTCTGTACGCCACCGAAAGCATTGTCGAACGCAGCATACGGGCAAGCATCGAGGAAACGTGGAAAGCGCCGCGCAATACACAAGCCGCCACCGCCCTTGTGCGCGCTATCTGCGACCGATTCACCGTAGTTGCCAATGCGCTTGCCTTACGGCACGACGACAGAGCGACCATCTCAATCGCCGACGAGTACGATGTCCAGGATCTCCTGGGCGCTCTGCTAAAACTCCATTTCACGGATGTTCGGCCAGAGGAATGGACGCCGTCCTACGCGGGAAATGCGAGCAGGATGGATTTTCTGCTTAAGCCTGAGCAGGTAGTTGTTGAAGCAAAGATGACGCGCAAAGGACTGGGCCAAAAAGAACTCGTCACGCAATTGGCTGAGGACATTCTCCGTTACCAGGCCCACCAAGATTGCAAGACTCTTATATGTTTTGTCTACGATCCTGCTGGAAAATGCAGCAACCCAACGGCGCTGGAAAACGACCTCACGAAAAACCACGGGGGCCTGCAGGTTATTGTCATAGTTCGACCCAAGAGCCGCTAAATCCGCAGAGAAGTCGGCGCGTTTCTTCGCAACCTACTGAAACCGCAGGAAAGTTGTTCCAAAGCAACATCCTTCCGAACTATTTTGACCTACGTGCCCGCACAGAAACTGTCTGGAAAGCCTGCGATTTCTGGTTTCGTAGGAAACCTTGCCCCACCGACAAAGTCGTAAAGCGCAGTATAAATGCGGCGAGGAGCGCGCTCCGCCTAGGGGTGCGTGTATTGCACTGGGTTGGTATGGGGTTGCGCTGTCATACTGTATTGCCATATTGACCTAGGGGTGGGTGTGGGCGGGGTTTGTCATAATGAGTTTGTAACGCGACAATCGCCCTGTAAGTAGGGAGTCGAAAATGAGAACGAAAAGGCCACATCGGGACCAGCGCTACCGGGACAAATGCTTTCCCGGAGCCGAGAAGGAAGTTTTCTCGCCGAAGGACGGAGGCTACGCCCCGCTGCCTTACATTTCGCGCGAATTGCTGCGGCACATGAAGGGAGCAGAGCTGAAAGTATGGGTGTACATGCTCACTCGCGAGGGCCCACATCACATCTGCTATCCCACATACGAAGACATCATGCGCGGAGCAGGCATCGACACGAAGGGCACGGTTAGCAAGGCCATCCACCGCCTGGAGAAAATTGGCCTGCTCAAGGTTTATAACGACCACGGCACGCGGCGTTATTTGCTGCGCGATCCGCGTCTCGCGGTCGAGCGCTTATTTGAACTGAACGAAATCAGCCTCGACGAACTCGAAGACGCGAACGACTTGCTGGAACGTGTCGGTCTGCCGCTCATCGAACCGAAACCGGTTGCCAAGAAACCTATTGTCGTTCCGATGCCTGGGAAGAAATCAGCTCAAGGAAATGGCTGAATATGGAGATTTCCTTCATCAACGCAGTCGTCTACATTGCCACAGGCGCGGCCGTGATTAAATTCGCACTTTTCGAGTGGGAAGGAGTCGTCCGGGTGTGGACGCGCGTATCAAAGACGAAAGGGCGCAGAGGCGCAATCCAGAGACGGTCAAAATGAACCTAGCTTTGACGCCTCCCCAGCTGATGGCACTGTATGCGAAACTTGGGGACGAGCTCCGCAGGCGCGGTGTGGCCAGAAACTCCAACAATGCAACGGGAGTCGATTAGAAGCAAGAACGCAAGGCCAGTCTTGCGGCTATACAAGCCGCCCGCACTGCGAAAATCGCCCGCAGAAGCCGGTCCGCACAATCCCAGACGTTTTGGAGTGGGAATACAGCGGCAACAATCTTCATCCGACTCAGAAGCTCCTTTGTGTCTTATCGCCTTTGATTGAATCCTTTTCGAATCCGGGCAACCTAGTGCTCGACCCGTTCTGCGGTTCCGGTTCAACGCTCGTCGCCGCGGAGCAGCTAGGCCGGCGCTTCATTGGCATTGAGCTTTCCAAACGCTACTTCGATCTAGCGGAGCACCGGCTAGGCTCTGGCCGCTGATAATAAACGGCCAGTCAAAGAATCATGCCGCACACTCATGATAAGCGTGTCGGAATCAGGGAACGCAGGTGCTAGGAAAGTCGTGTTGGCTGACCGTGCCGCACCTCTCGCAGATGAAAGCTCGGTTCCACCGACCGTATTGTGTTTGGTAGGAGGAATTGTGCCTCCAGAAAAGAGCCAGCAGGAGAATGAATACGCACGCAGAAAGTACGCTGTAAATTGCCAAAGGCATTGAAGACACGGTCGAAGAATTCTTCGTAATGGTATTCACATAAAAAACTATCCAGCCCAACGAGAGGAAGACCAAAACCGACCAGCCAAAGAGTTTCAGGTATGACCACTTCGTCGGCGGGGCCGCGGCTCCTGAAATAGCTGTCTGCTGAATTCCTTTGGTGGTCCCCCTGCCTACAACTAAGTCTGGCCCGTCGCTCCCCACCACGACACCGCGCAATCGAGTGCGCGCATTTAGGCGAGAGGTTCCTTCCTGATAGGCGAGGGAAAGCTTCTTGAGGTCCGTGCCGTTGCAATTCGGGCAGCGTAAATCCATCGCATCACCCAGTAATCGCCCGTTCGAGATGAATATATCTCTATTCCAATTGCCCTTCCACTTGAAAGATCTCGGATTCTTGACCGCGAACAGACCAACGGCCGCAATTCTCATTTCGACCTCTTTCTGTAAGTTCGTTCGACTGGAGTTGGACCAACCCGCACGACCGGCAGCTCCCCCGACATTCTCAACAATCGCTCTGTCGTACCAGCGGACTTCAGTTGCTCCAACGCCCACTCCAGAAGTAACTCCGCAACATTCCCAAGCGTTCGTCTCTCGCGAGCCGCGAACTCTTCGAGCTCAGCTCGCAGATCTTGTCGGATACGCAGGCTGAGTGGCGCCTTCCATTCGCCCATTAAATCAAACCCTCGGGTTAGACAGCTTCGCGGTCACTTGCATCTCCAGTTTCCGACAATTTCAGACTCGCACGGAACTTTTGCTTCATCTTGGTCGGTTTTCCTTCCACGCATTGTGCGCACTCTTGCTTTGCGATAGCTCAATGCCCTGGCGATGCTTCCACCGCAACTAATTTTCATGCTGTGATCCTCTGAACTCAGTTCGTCACACTGTGACGTGATCCAGATTGCATCCGAGAGCGGTCAGGTTCATTGAAGCCTCACCCGGTCGGGAACGGATGCAGGCGATTTGCAGCGGTTCATCCCAGTCGGGATTGAACACCATTACCCGGACGACGAGCGTGCCGTCCCGATCTCCCTCTGCGTATACACCCACGGAATCCCACATTTCCGCCCTGCCGTGCCGTTGTATCAGTTGTCCCACAGTTACGGAGATCGATTCGGTCCCAACGCAGAATTGGTTTTCATCTGAGGCTTTGCAAGACACATGGAATTGCCTCTCACACTTGGGCCAAGGAACTTTGGGAATGCCCGTCATATGCGACTCCATGTCGTAGAAGTATACAACGAGCGCTCGTTGTTTTACAATGAGCTTTTCAGCGAGATTTCTTGGACTTGGGAGGCCGACCGCCCTTGCGCTTTTTGCGTCTGGCTTGTAACTGCCTGAAGTATTCAGGGCCGCGCTTGGCGATCTCCTTCCCACCCTTCCGTCCAAGCTTGACGGCGGCGGGATCTTTCGTTTTGGCCAAAATTCAGAAGAGGTAGCTTCAACTCCCGACCGTATTATGCACGACGTACATTCCGGCACCAAGAACGCGAAGAATCGACTTGCCGACTTGAGTGCTTGGCTCAGGCGATGCTTTGGCTCGCTCTCTTCCTTTCGCCGCTTCGAGATTGTCGCGTCCCGGCGTGTAAGCCCGCACGCCTCCGGTCTGCACTAGCACGCTTCGCGCCACAAAACGCCCGTGTCACTCAGACGTGCGGCCCGTTCCGACCTGGATGCGCCAATCTCTACGCTGCTGTCCCCTGTTTCGGGTCCTTGCTCCCTCTGCGCGCTGTGAAGGGAGCAAGAACTCCCCGAAACAGGAGGAAAGAAAATATGAAAGTCGAGCAAGCGAAGCAGATCGCAAGCAAGGCCATCGAGCAACTCAGTCAGGCCCTCGAAAGGGGCCACAGTGAAGCGCTGCGGGAATACCTCGCTGCAATGGCGCGGTTCCATCGCTACAGTTTGCGCAACATCATACTCATCGCGTCGCAGAAGTCAACGGCTACGCACGTCGCTGGATTTCATACGTGGCACAAACTTGGACGCTTCGTGAAGAAGGGCGAGAAAGGCATCTTGGTTCTCGCTCCGACCGTTCGACCGAAGAATCAAAGCGTCGAACAAACCGAAACTGATGAATCATCAACCGCTGTCGGGTTCAGGGCCACATATGTATTCGACATCAGCCAGACGGACGGTCAGGAACTTCCTGAAATTGGCAACGTCAATGGCGATCCTCGCGAATATCGCGACCGGCTCGGCAAATTCGTCACCGACCAAGGCATTCTTCTCGAATACTCGCAGGACATCGCCCCGGCTCGCGGCACTTCCGCAGGCGGCAAGATCACGTTGTTGCCGAATCAAACTCCCGCTGAGGAATTCGCCACGCTAGCCCACGAGGTCGCACACGAATTGATGCACCGTGACGAGCGTCGCACCAGCACTTCAAAGCGCAGCCGCGAGACGGAAGCCGAAGCCGTAGCATTTGTCGTCTGCCAAGCAATCGGTCTTGAGACTGGCTCGGCAGCCGCAGACTACATCCAGCTCTACGAGGGTGACGCCAAGGTGTTGTCCGAGAGCTTGGAGCACATCCAGAAAACCGCTACTCGCATTCTCAACGTTATCGGCGCGGAGGATTCTTCCGCGCCGCCCGCCTGAACGGGCGCTACTCGCGGCAGCGCCGTGAGGCACTAAGGAAGTACTCGGTCAAGTGAATTATTTCACTCGCGAACAATCGCCAGAAGTATCCACAAGTCCCGTACGTTTACGCGAGGTTGTTCTAAGGAAAGTCGCCGGTCACTTGTGCGAAGGACTACTCGTGTCTCAGTGTGACCATGGGATCGATGCGCATGGCGCGGCGCGCCGGAAAATAGCCAGCAATCAATCCGATGAAAAGCAGCGTCAGTGAGACTCCAACGATAGAAAGCACGTCGTTGGGGGAAACTCCATAGAGCATTGCTGACAGCAGGCGCGAAGCCGCCAGAGAACAAAGCACTCCGAGGGCAATCCCGGCGAGAGAAAGATTGATAGCCTGCCGCAAAACGAGTTGCATGATATTGCGCGGCTGGGCCCCGATGGCCACGCGAATGCCGATCTCGCGCGTGCGGCGCGTTACGCTGTGCGAAATCAGTCCATAGAGACCCATGCAGGCCAGCAGCAACGCAAAACCGGCAAAAAAGCTGGAGATCATGGCGGAGAGCCGCTCCTCAATGAGGGCCTGACCCTGCGCTTCTTCGAGAGTCATACTGCGCACGGCAAACTGGTAGCCGAAGGAATCAATGGCCTGCGAGATGCCGGAAGCGAGGCTCAACGGATTTTGCGCGGCGCGGACGAAGAGCTGGCCGCTTTGCCAACCTTGGTCATACTGCAGCAAATCAGTGAAAATGTTGAGAGGATGGGCGTCTCGCGGATTGTAGAGCCGCGCGTCGTTCACGACTCCGACGATTTCAAGATTCTGGTAGTAAGGACCCGTGCCGATGCGAACGTGGGCGCCGATGGCATTGCCTTGAGGGAATAGCCGTTTGGCGAGGCTAGAGGAAAGAATCACAACGCGAGGCTGGTGCGGCCCGTCGGTCCAGGCGAAATCGCGCCCCTGCAAGATCTTCATGCCAACGGCGTCGAAAAAATCGGGAGTAGCGTCAGAAATGTCGCACATCGGGCCTTTCGAGACGTCAGCAGCGCTGGTTGGCGCTACGTTATCGACCTGCGGATTCTCTCCCGTACCAGGAATGACATCCGCTAGCCCGGCGGCGCGCACTCCGGACAGGCTGGTGAGGCGCTCAATCAGTTCGCGGTAGTAGGTGCCCCCGTCGAAATTCTTTGCGGCACCGGGGTGTTCCAGCATCCAGACATTGAGCACCGAGGCTCGTTCAAAGCCGGGATCGGCTGAGCGCAGGTTCCAAAACGAGCGCGTGAAGAGTGTGCTAGCAAGGACGAGCATCAGCGAAAGCGAAATCTGCGTGACGATGAGTCCTTGCCCAAGGCGGCCGCTGCGGCCCGCGAAGGTCCGCGAATCCTGGCGCAGCAGGGCGGCGGGATCAAGGAGCGAGGCGCGCAGAGCAGGCATGACTCCGAAGAGAATCGCCGTAACGACGGCCACGGCGATGGTGAATCCGAGCACGCGAAGATCAGGATGAAGATCGAGCACCACCGGCGCAAGCGCCTGTCGAGTGAGCAGAGCAAACATCCAGCGGGTTCCCCAGAAGGCAAAAGCCAGGCCGAGCAGCGCGCCGGCGAATGAAAGCAGCAGGCCTTCGAGAAGTGTTTGCATCGCAATGCGCAAGGGTTTCGCGCCCAATGCCAGGCGCACGCTTGTTTCGTGCATGCGACCCGCGCCGCGCGCAACCATCAGGCTGGCGAGATTGACGCAGACCACCAGCAGCATCAGAACCACGATGCCCATCAGGTAGTAAAGCGGCCGCCAGTACTGCGCGCGTTGGTCCCAACCGGGGCCGCGTGCGGCGGACGTGACGAATAGCCCCATGGATAGATATTGCTGACGCCGCTCGCCTTTTTCGTCGGGGGGAACGACTTTATCCAGAATTCCCTGCCAAATACCACTGAGCTGCGCGCGAGCCTGCGGAATCGTAACGCCATCTTTCAGGCGGCCGATAATCTTCAGCCAAAGGTAGTGACCGCTGGTTATTGGGAACGGGAGATCGGGTACACCAATGCCGAACGCGGTGATAGGTACGGTGATTTCGGGCGGTGCACCCGTGTTGAGGCCTACGAATCCTTTTTGGGTAACGCCGATTATCGTAAATGGCTGCCCTTCCATGAGAATTTGCTTGCCCAACACTGCCGGATCACTGCCGAAGCGACTCTTCCAGAATCCATCGCTGATTACGGCGACGCGTGAAGTTGGCGCGCTGGGATTTGCATCGGAGGGCTCGATCAGGCGGCCCAGCACCGGGCGTTGACCAAGCTGAGAATAAAATTCGCCACTGACGTAGAAGATATTGTTCCGGGCCAGCTTGCCGCCCACCTCCACGTTGGCCGGGCCGCCGTCGGACCAAGCGAACACTCCGGAGAAAACTTGCTGGTTTCGCTTGAGTTCGTCAAACATGGGCAGCGAGAAGCCGATGTGCTGCCCATTGTGAAAAATGATTCGGAGCTCGACCAGTTGCTCGGCGCGTGGCACTGGCAGCTCGCGATAGAGCAGCGCATTGAGCAGCGTAAAAATGGCAGTGCCTGCACCGATGCCTAGCGCAAGAGTCAGCACCGCGACGACAGTAAACGTCGGGCTCTTGCGCAGCATGCGCAGGCCGTAGCGCAAGTCTTGTATCAGCGTTCCCATGCTGGCTCCCGCCCTTAGCCAAAATGCAAAGTGGATTAATCGTACCGCAAGAAGGATGTCTCAATCCAACTCCTCCCACAGTTCGGGTTGCATTGTCGGCCACCCGGACGTTATCGCGCGATGCGGCGTGCCCACGGCGTTATCCGCCACCCCGCGCTTCGGCCATGTGGTCACACCCCATCGGTACCGCTAGGCGCGACGAGTTGGCGGGTGGAATTTTAGCTCGAGAATAAATGAGCGATTTGACCGGAACACCTTCTTTGCCGCTATGTCTGCAGAAGGAGTTGAGTGTGTCCATTCGGAGTCTTGAGAAGTGCCAGAGGCGGGCAGCAGCGGAAGCACCCAAGAATCGAAGTCTGCTCCTCGTTTCGGGCGAATAGCGTTGCAAAGTAGCAAAGGGCCGTAGCAGGCAGCCTGGATCACGGATTTCCCTCCGTCGGAAGTGTCCACGAGCACTGCTGCGAACTTCTCACTCGCTATAAGTTCAAGCGTATGGAGCCGCCGAATTAAAACCTCGGCGGAAACCTCAAAGAGCCGCGCTAGATCGAGTATCCGTTGGACGGATACCACTTCGCCTTCCCCTTTCAACTCGTTTCTCAGGGCGATTTCCGGCACTAGAATTTGGCTGGCCCCAATGTGGCACAAGCGCTCCAGCCTCTGTCCCCTAGGTGTACCTTTTGCTGGTTTAGGCACACCACCATTTCGATCATAAAAAAAAGTGTGGGCCAATTCATGGGCGAGAGTAAAACGCTGACGAAGTTTGACGCCACGTTGTTGGGCAAAATTGCTCTGCAGATATATCCTGAAGCCCCCTTGTACGGGGGTCAGCACTCCCTCCGGCACCATGCGCCGATGCTCCACACTGAGGACGCCGCACAGTTCCGCCAAGCTAGAGGGGTCTATGGGCGGCTGAAGCGGACCCTTCAGCTTCGCGGATCGCGAAAGCAGGGATTGCACTTTGTCCAAGAGGAAGCTGTCGCTGACCATGTTTTCTGGTTCTTACAAAAACTTTCACATAGGACGGTGCTTGGAAATCAAACCACCCAGGAACGTCAATAACTTTGCCATAGGAGTATCCGTTTGGCTGGCCGCCCTGCGTTCACTTCCGCGAGGCGTCGCTTCCACGCTCTCTTCGAACTCGTTGAAGAAATTGGAGCGGCCGTCCTCGGGCCAGTCTTCAATATTTAGTCGATACCATTCCTTTAGTTCGACCTCGTGCCGTGTGAAATCGCGTTTCAAGTAGTTCCTGCAGACAAGAAGAAATCGGCTTTCGTCTGCGATGCTTTCGGCGGCTTCGAGCCTAACGCTCACTTCGATCTCAGGTTGCCCCGTGATCGGCAGTAGCACACGGCTCGTTGGCACTTTTTGCGCAGCGAGATCGCAGTATTCCTTCTTGTCGTCAAAAAACATGTGGGCTCCGAACGCCTTGATGATTTCCGTTTTACCGATTCCCCCAAGGAAAAACGCTTCGTCAATCCGAACATTCCAAGCACGCAAAGTGCGGATGACCCTTTCGTGCGCGCGGCCATTGCGGTCAGTGACTAGCGCGACGCGCACTGGCGACTTTTCGGGGTCAGGACCCTGGATCTGGGACAAAGTCCGGAGTAACTTCGCGAAGGGACCAGCGGGCAATTCTTTTTTGGCGTTGTCTTTCTCATACTGGTAGAAGGCCTCCAGCCCTTTCTGGTCGAAGATCCTCTGCGCCTCATCAGAGAAAATGACGCAGTCACCGTCGAACGCAATTCTGATCTGGCCGGGCGCAGTCTGCAGTTCGGGTGGGGGCAAATAGATCAAGCCTGCGGCAACACCCTGATTCGCGGCCGATTGCACGTCATCAACAGACTGCGAAAGGAATAGGCCAATTTTGAACGCACTCAGATAAGGGCCGAGTGGCGCTCCGCCGGTCAGGGCAGCACGAGTGATATCAAGTTGGTGTTTATCAATGGAATTGAAGACCCGGAGGCATACGTCCGGGTGGTTCCTAGACAGTAGGATTACCTCAACCTTGCGGTCATCGTTGTTTATGGCGTTCAGCCTAAGAAGGCCCCCGATCAGCGGAAAGGCCGAGCCGGGACGCAATACTGCGTCCTCGTGCCCTCGCTGGTGATCGATGAATGCCTGGAGCCCCGCTGTCCGGAAGATGCGGTCTTCGTCCTCGAGATCAAAAAGCGCCCGTGAGGAAATACCGATCACAAGCAACTTGGAAAGGTCGTAGGGCATGGGTCAAGTGTAATGATTATATCAAAATTTGGTTCAGTCTGTTCTGCCTCGAGAAACCCGTGGTTCATAATTATCTCGGGAAATGCGGTTCGGTTTTATCATCCTTCCATGGCTGCATTGCTGGACCTCGACAATTTCACCGTGGAGCTGCCGGGGGGAGCCACGTTCAATCTCTCAGCTAACCTGGGGCTCCAAGCTCACGCGGCAGGCAATCACCAAGCACGCGCGACCTTCGCAAAAGGGCTTCGGTGACCCCGAGGCCCTTTTTTTCTGAGCGCGGGACGCAGAGTTGCTCGCGCGCGTCTAACCTTCAAAACCTTCACTCGTGGCGCAGCGCGACCATGGGATCGACGCGCATCGCGCGGCGCGCGGGAATGTAACTCGCCAGCAACCCGACAGCGACAAGCAAGATAACGACACCGACAAATGTGAGCGGGTCCATTGCGCTGACGCCGTATAGCAAGCCTTTCATAAGCCGCGTCAAACCCAAAGCCGCTGCTAGCCCCAATCCGGCACCCGTTCCGGCCAGCCGCGCCCCCCTGCCTAGAATGAGGCCGAGAACATCCTGCGGATTCGCTCCCAGAGCCATGCGGATGCCGATCTCATGTGTCTGCTGTGCGACCACGTATGCCAGGACACCATAAATCCCGATTGCTGAAAGGAAGAGCGCCAGGCCCGCAAGCGCCCCGAGCAGAACCGTATTGAATTCAGGGCCAGCGAACGAAGCACTGATCACCTGCGTCATCGTTCGTATGTTTGCGACCGCTAAATCAGGGTTGAGCGAATGAACCTGTGCAACCATGGCAGAAGTCAGCGAAGCTGGGTCCACCTTCGTGCGCACAGCAAGGTTCATCGCGTGCCAGTCGCCAAAGGGATCGTCTCCGAGGAAGGGACCGGGCAACTGGTTATACGGGCGATAGACGTGCGGTGCCAAGGGAGCGTTCAACGGCCCTTGACTGACGTCGCCAACGATGCCAACAATTATTTCCCACGGGTGCAACGGGCTTTTCGCTCCCCAGCGGATGCGCTTTCCGATGGCGTTCTGTTCCGGCCAGAATTTGCGCGCCGTGGACAGACTCACGATTGCTACCGGCTCAGATTCGACGCGGTCTTCGGGCGTAAACGATCTGCCCTGGAGCAACGGAACGCCCATCGTTTGAAAGTAGTTTCCCATCACCCAGGACTGGCATATTGCCTGCGGCGTTTTGCCTTCGGAATTGTTTCGCCCTTCGATGGTGACCGCGACCGTTTCGCGGGCATTGAGAGGCAAATCGTTTGCTAGCCCGACACTCTGCACACCCGGCAGATTTGAAACGCGGTCGAGCAATTGTTTGTAAAAATCCCGTATCTGCGCCCCCAGCGGATAGGCTTCACGAGGGAGAGGAATATTCAACGTGAGTACATGATCGGGACGAAAGCCCGGACTCGTTTCGAGCAGTTTGGCAAAGCTGCGAATCAAAAGCCCCGCTCCAATCAGAAGCACGAGCGCTAACGCAAATTCCACTGTGACGAAAAATCCCTGGAGACGGTGACGCGAGCGGGAAGGTGTCGCGCTCCGTCCACTTTCCTGCAAAGAACCCTGCATCGACGCGGACGATACTTGGAAAGCTGGAGCAAGCCCAAACAGAACGGCGGCCAAGATAGACATGCCGAGCGCGAAGGCGAACATACCTGCGTTGAGCGATACGTGACGCGGGAGAGGAATGCTCGAAGGGACGAGAGCGAGCATGAGATTCCGGACCCAGAAGGCAAGAAGGAATCCGAGTGCACCCCCGCCGAGTGCCAACAGGAGGCTTTCCGTCAACATCTGGCGTACTAACCGAAGCCGCGTGGCACCAAGGGCAGTGCGGATGGCGATCTCCTTTTGTCGTGTGGTGGCTCGCGAGACAAGGAGTGTCGCAACGTTCGCGCAGGCTATCAATAATACAAAAGCCACAGCACCCATCAAAACGAGTAGCAACGTGCGCACCGGACCCACTACTTCTTCTTGAAACGGAAACGCGCTAATGTTGAGCTCTGCGCCATGAATTGCATTCGTGATAAGCGAAGGATAACTAGCCAAGATTCCGCGCGAGAGTGAGTCGGCTTCGTCGCGAGCCTGATCCAGTGTGATGCCCGGCCGCAACCGCCCCACCACGCTGGTGAAGTACGATCCACCCCAGTTCTGCAATTCCGCAGGTGTGAAGGCCATCGGCACCCAAAGATCTGCAGGGGAGCCATTTTCCTCCAGCCCGGGCAGAGGGAATTCGAAATTCTGCTGCATGACGCCGATGACTGTGTAAGGCTGGCGGTCGAGTTCGACGGTTTGACCGAGGACGCCAAGGGCACCCCCGTAACGCCGCTGCCAAAGTCCGTAGCTGAGGAGGGCCACGTTGTGCCCCGGCGCGTCCTCTTCCGGAGCGAAGTTCCTGCCCAGCATCGGCTCCACGCCGAGCATGGGGAAAAGTGATGCGGAAACGCGTGCAGCCATCACGCGCTCCGGCTCGCCATGGCCTGAGATACTCACATGTTCATTCTGGAAAGCGCCCATTGCGCTGAACGATTTTTGCTCACGCACAAAGACGGCAAGGTCCGGCGGTGAAAACCACATTTTCGGGTAACCTATTTTGGGAAAGCCCTCGTGCAGCAAAACGAGGCGCGAAGGATTCTTAAACCGCAGGGGACGCAAAAGAACAGCATTCACAACACTGAAAATGGCGGTGTTGGCACCGATGCCGAGCGCGAGGGTGATGACGGCGACGGCGGTGAAGCCGGGGGATTTGCGCAACATGCGGAGGGCGAAGCGAATGTCTTGCACCAAATCCTGAATGAAATTCACTTTGCGCGTATCGCGACACTTCTCTTTGGCTTGTTCGACGCCGCCCAGTTCGACGAGCGCGGCGCGGCGCGCCTCTTGCGGGCTGAGACCTTTAGCTATGTATTCTCTTGTTTTCTGCTCGACGTGATAGCGAAGCTCGTCATCTAGCTCCTGATCTGCTTGACGACGGCGGAAGAGCGAACGCACCCGCAGCGGCACGGTGTAAATCCAATGTTCGGGTCGCATGGTTTCTCCCTCGCGCGCTGGCCGCGCTCACGCCTCCTTGAGTTTCACCACATGCGAAATCGCCGCCGAGAGACGGCTCCAGTTTTTCGCTTCCTTTTCGAAGTGTCCTCGACCGAGCCGAGTCAGCGAATAATATTTCGCGCGCCGATTATTCTCGGTGGCTTTCCACTCGGCCGTGATCCAGCCCTCTTGCTCGAGTTTGTGCAAGGCCGGGTAGAGCGAGCCGTCGCTGACCTGCAGGACGTCACCGGAAATTTGTTTCAGGCGCTGGCTGATGGCGAAGCCGTTCAGCGGCTCGAGAGCCAGGATTTTCAACAGAAGCAGGCCCAGTGTTCCCTGAACCAAATCCGGGGGTTTGCTCATGCGACTCCTCTCGGTTTCCGAGCGCAGAGTACACCGGTTTCGCTCGGTAAGCAAGATGAAGTTTGCACAATTGCCGCTCCTCAGAATGTAGATCGCTTTCGCCCCCTTTCGTTCAAGCCTATTGACCGTATGCTATAAAGCGAATACCGTACTACCTGAATTAACCCGCGACCCTCTCTTGCATCCTCAGGTGAAACAGTTTGCCAGCGGGTAACTTCAGGACACGGCATTGCGCATACGCGTCTCGAAAGGGCGGCTGGCACTCTTGCTTTTCATGTTTTCTCTTCTTGCGCTCATTGTTGTGCCCTCCAGAAACCATGTGTCGCTCTACCTCTCACGAACATCCGTTCGCGGAACGCCCGCCGCCCGCCTCTCGCAAGACTCGAAAACCTTGAACAACCCTCAATTCTTGCTTGCAGAAGCGAATCACTTGGCTTGGCTGTTTAACTGGCCAAAGGCAGAGCCTATTTATGTTCGAGCGGAGGAGTTATTTAAGGAAAGCGGAGACACAAGGGATCAGATTTATGCTCGTGTCGGACGAATTCGAGCACAATCTGAAACGATGTCGTATGTAGAGGTCTCGGAGATGATCGGTAAGGAGCTCAATGACCCGGTTGTGAAAAACGATCCCGAACTCAGGCTCTGGTGCTTTGCCCAGAAGGGCTACACCGACATAGAAATCAGCCCGATGGCTACGAAATGGGATTGGAGCGAGGCTCGCAAGATTGCGAAGAGTCTGGGAGAGACCCAATGGGAGGCACGCGCAAACGGCGAACTGGGAATCATCGCGTTTCTGCAAGGCAACAGTCGGCGCGCCGCGAAACTGGTCGGCGATGCACTGCTTTCCGCCATGGCAAGCGGCGACACGGGCGGGCAAGTCCGATCTCTTGAAATGCTGGGGAATGGTTTTAATACGGTGCAACGATATGCAGAGGCCATCCGCTTCTTTGACCGAGCGATAAAAATAGCCAACTCGACTCCCGATGCGGGATTCCCGTACATGGCGTATGAAGGGAAATCACAAACGCTGATTGGTCAGGGCAAGCTGAAAGAAGCCAGGGATGTGCTTGGCCAAGCTTTAACTGTGGCGAAGGACGAAGATAATCTAGGGCACGAGGCGCACATCCTCAATCTCCGGGGAGATCTCACTCTTCGAACGGGCGACCGTGATAAGGCGGCGGGGGATTTAGAGGAAGGGAGCCAGCTCGCGCTGAAGTATAAATACTATCGCACGGCTGCGGAAGGTATGTTCGACTTGGCCGAACTTTACCTCAATGTGGGTGACCTGAGATCCGCCGAAAAAAGTGCAACCCTGGGGTTAAATGCCAGCAGACGTGTCGGCGATCGGTATTTCGTGCCGCGAGATCTTACGATGTTGGCTGACCTGAAAGCTCGCGAGGGTCAGCTTGCAGAGGCAAACGCATTGTATGAGCAGGCCGAAGATGTAATTGCCGGCATGCTCGTCAATCTCGATGAGCCTTACTGGAACAGCTCTCTGGCTGGCGCGATGAGCAAAACCTATCTCCACCATTTCGAGCTTCTCGCACGAATGGGAAAGATAGCGCAGGCACTGGACGTGTTGGAACGAGTTCGCGGGAGGACCGCGGCGGCTTTACTGGAAAACAGTGTATCGTTCAGCAGGAACGAATCCCCGGAGGCACAAACACTTGATGCTACCGCCTCCGAGTTGCAACTCCGATTGATGCGCTCGGACGACCCGAAGGAAAGCAACCGGCTCAAGGAGCAACTGTTTGAGTACGAGCGCCGGTTGGATTGGACGCAAAACGACCAAGGGGTATCACGGCACGAATGGCTTGAAAAACCTGCTTCCTTGAAATCGATTCAGACCGTTCTCCATCCCAACGAGCTTGCGCTCGAATATGTGCTCGACGAGCCTCACGCATTCTGCCTCTGGATTTCAAAGGAACATGCGGGTCTGACCGTGTTGCCAGCGGGAGGGCAGAGGATTGAGAGGCTGACGCGCGAATACCTCAATACAATCCGTGCCAAACACGATGACCCGCACGTCGCTCAAGACCTCTACGCGATTCTGCTGCAATCTGTCCTTGCGGCGAGGACTCACACGAATCTGATTATCGTTCCTGACGGGCTTTTGTATTTTCTCCCTTTTGACACACTCCGCGATTCGACAAGTTCGTTTTTGGTTGAATCGCACACAATCAGTTACGAACCTGCAATGACAGTCCTGGATGTTCTGCGGGCCAGAGAAGAAAAGAATAAGCCGCAGCGCTCGTTCCTCGGCGTAGGTGACGTTCCCTATCAGGACCAGGGAAATATTTCACCCGAACTCCCGAAGCCCGAGGGAATCTTGCAGACTGTTTCACGTGGTCTGTCCGATACGTTCGACACTCCGCTCTACGACCTACCGCAAACCCGCGCAGAAGTTCTCGGAGCCAACAAGATTCTCGGCAATGACGGTGTAGTTCTCCTCGGCTCGCACGCGACCGAGGCCGCATTTGAATCCGAACCCCTCGCAGATTTTCGCATCGTTCATCTTGCGGTGCACGGATTCGCCGACAGTCGTTTCCCCGAACGGTCAGGGTTGGTACTGGGGATAGACCACGCATCTCGTGATAATGGCTTGTTGCAGATCCCCGAAATCATGCGGCTTCACTTCAACGCCGACTTGGTTACGCTCTCTGCCTGTGATACTGGTGTGGGCAAAGTCGAAGGCGAAGAAGGGATCACGAATCTCGCTGAAGCGTTCCTCGTCAGTGGCGCGAAATCAGTTGTCGCCAGCCTTTGGAGTGCAGACGATACATTCACCTCTGCATTGATGAAACGCTTCTATACTCACTTGGCGCAAGGCGAGGACAAAGCGACGGCATTGAGAGACGCAAAGCTCGATTTGCTGGCCAAATATGGTACACAGGTCTCACCCTATTATTGGGGAGCATTCGTCTTGTTCGGAGACGGAGGGTCACCGATTCTCCTGAACTAGCGATGAGCCTCGAGACCCACACACGAGAAAGAATCTATGCGCGAGTGTGCGAGCTCGTCGAGCGAAAGCACTTCGATCCTCACTGGGACGGAGTGAACTGGGCCGAACTGGCAAGGGCGCGAAGACTCGAAATCCTGAAAAGCCAAACGGACGAGGATTTCGAGAAGCGAATGCAGGAGTTGCTGAACGCACTCAAGACGAGCCACACAGGATTTAGGCATTCAAAAAGCGCGAACGTTCCGGCCCGCCACGCAATCAGCGCGACGTTCATGCGTTGTGCGCTCAACGGCCAAGAGCGCTGGATGTTCCAGGACGTCCACGAGGGTGGGCCAGCATATGAAGCAGGGCTGCGTCCCGGCGACATCCTTCTCGAAATCGGCAACCGAGAACTAAAGCCTCCGGAGCCACCAATCTTCCCTGTAGGAACTGATTCGCAAATTACATTTCGGAATCAGAAGAGCAAGGACGTGAGCCTGACGCTTCACGTGCCATCTCCACGGTCGAAGAACCGTCCGGTGATAGTTCCCAAGTCAGTTTTGTGTTCGCGGCTCCCCGATGGAATTGGCTGGGTGAAGGTGACGATGTTTCCCGGAGCTGTGGGCATAGATGTTGCGCACGCTTTGGACAAAGCTTTCGACTACGTGCGGGACTGCGACCGGCTGATCGTCGATCTTCGCGGGAACACCGGCGGAGGTATTGGCGGTCTGCGGCTCATGAGCTATTTGACGCCAGGAAAAATGGAAGTCGGTTACAGCCTCACGCGTTCGCGCAAGCACAAGGGGTACTCGCGGGAGAATTTGCCGAAATTCGGGCGAATACCGTCACACAAGGCAACTCTTCTGTGGCTGGCGCTGCGATATGGTTTCATTGACAAGTCGATTGTCGTCGTCACCGAAAGGCGCGGTGCACAGCGATTTCATGGCCGCGTTGTCATCCTCGTGAACGAGCACACATCCAGTGCGGGTGAAATGGTTGCCGCGTTTGCGGAAGAGAACGGCCTCGCCACAATTGTTGGGACGAAGACACCGGGGCGACTATTGAGCGGCCGAACGTTTCGGGTAGGTTCGGGTTATATTTTGGGATTGCCCGTGGCCGCGTACCTCACTTGGCAGGGAAGAATGGTCGAGGGCAAAGGGGTAGTGCCCCAGATTCCGGTCGAATTATCATCCGACAAACTGATTGCGGGCGAAGACACGCAGATGCAACAAGCCTTGGCAACAGTGAAAGATCTCTGAGGGCGCGCACCGCGAATTTCATGCATTAGGAACCTCCCTGTTCGAATGAGCGTGTGCTTTCGTCTTGACAGCGACGACCCTTAAGGCAAATGGGCATGGTCCTCCTGGAAGCGCGAAACATCGTCAAGTGCTACACGGCGGTTCCCGCCGTGAACGGCGTCACATTCTCAATGGAACCGGGCGAAGTGCTCTCCGGCGGCGCAAACATCCAGAAGAACCTGGTCGGCTATCGCGAGCAGCTCGGCTACGTTCCCGAAGAGCCGGAGCTTTATCCGTTCCTTTCGGGCTGGGAATACCTCGAGTTGGTGGGAACGCTGCGTGGTCTGCCCCGCGCGGCGCTTGAGAAGAAGATCGGCGCGATGCTGGAGCTGTTTTCGCTCTCGCCCGCGAAATACTTAGCCATCGGTACGTACTCAAAGGGAATGCGGCAGCGAATCCTGCTGATCGCCGCGCTGGTGCACGATCCCGCGCTGCTGATTTTCGACGAACCGCTGTCGGGCCTCGATGTGACCTCGGCACTCATTACTAAGAACCTGATCAAGTCGCTCGGCGAACGGGGCAAAGCCGTTTTCTACTGCTCGCACGTTTTGGAAGTAGTTGAGAAGGTGTGTACGCGCGTCATGATCCTCCGCAAAGGCAAAGTGCTGGCGTACGCGGCGAGCGCGGAGATTCAACAGCGCGCCGGCCAATCGTCGCTGGAAAACAGTTTCGTTCATCTGGTGGAGGAGCGCGACGCCACCCGAACCGCCCAGGACATTATCAGCGTCATGGAAGCGGCATGAGCTCGAGTAAGGCACAACGCGCTCAGGAGGGCAGCCGGCAGAGGGCGGTGAAACCATTTACGCGATTGGTACGGCACTCGATCGAACGTGTGATGCATGGCGGCCACGAATCTGGAGAACTCGATTTTGGCATCGGCGCCATGCTGGCGCTGTTGGCCGTTCCCGGTGCGTTCGCGTCGTTCGCGGCTTCTCCGGCCGACGAATATTTTTTTATCGTGTTGGCGATGGTCGCGACCGGCGCAGTGGCCATCTGGAAATGGGACGCGCTCATTCCCGACCGGCGCGATTATGTGAACCTTGCGCCGCTTCCGATTCCGGCAAAGCACATCCTGTACGCGAATCTCGCGGCTCTGTTGCTTGTAGCCGCCGCGCTGGGTCTCGATGTGAACGCGGCATCGTCCGTCCTGTTTCCCCTGGTCGCCGTCGGTTCGCACTCGTCATTCGGGTACACGGCGATATTCTTCGCGACGCACCTTCTTTCAGTGTTCCTCGCGAGCATGTTCAGCTTTTTCATTGTGCTCGCGATTCTTGGTCTGATGATGGCCGTGCTTCCTTATCGAGCCTTTCGGAGATCCTCGGTGTACGTGCGCTGCGGCATGGTCGCCGTTCTGATGGCCGTTCTTTCTACGAGTTTTGAGATGAGCGCAATCGTCCAGCGTCCGTCTCCAGGGTCGCGGCCACTGGTCCAATTCCTGCCGCCAGTTTGGTTTTTGGGATTGTGCCGACATTTGCGAGGGCTGACGGATCCGGCGTTCGGGACGCTGGCGAAAACGGCAATCCTCGCTTCTGTCGCAGCCCCGGCGCTGGCAATAGCCGCGTACGCGCTGAGCTATCGCCGCTGTTTCACAAAGATCGCGGAATCGATCGCGAACTTCGCCGCTGTCGGCGGTGCGATCCGCCACAGGAGCCGGCATCGCGCGACGGATCTGTTCCTGCGGACGCCGTTCGAGCGCGGCTGCTTTTCGTTCACACTGAAAGCGTTGTTCCGGAGCGAGAACCACATGCTGATCGTTGGCGGGTTCGCAGGAGTTGGTATCGTACTTGCCTCGGAAACGCTGTTTCAATCGGCGAGCGCCGGCGGCGCGAATCGATGGCCGTCCGCCGCGTTGCTGAGTATTCCCCTGATCGTACTTTACCTGCTTCTTATCGGACTGCGGTTCTCGTTCGAAATTCCGGTGATGCAGAGGGCCAATTGGATTTTTCGCGTACGAACGAACCCCGACGCGAGCGAGTGCGTTGGCCTCGCGCGCAAAATCATGCTGACGTTCCTGATTCCACCGCTGCTTGCAATCGCGCTCCCGGCGTACGGCTTCGTCTGGGGCTGGCGAGTAGGAGTGATCCACACGGCCGTCGTCGCCGCGGCGTCGATGCTGCTAATTGAAATCCTGCTCGTGAGCTTTCGCAAGATTCCGTTCACCTGTTCGGCGCCTCATTTCAAAAGCAACATTCCCGTTTTGGTGGGCTTTTATCTTCTCGGGTTCATAGTGTTCACTTCGTTGGTTCCGACCATCGAGCGGCGGGGGGCTGCCGACCCATTGTGGTACTTAAAATTCATTCTCGCGCTAACGGGAATTTGGCTGGGCCTGGCACATTATCGGCGTAAGATGACCCGCCTCGATCGCCGGCCTATTTTTGAAGAACAATCGAATATCGGCGATGTCGGCGTTGAGGTCCTCAATCTTAGTTGGATAGCAAGGGACACTGAGAGAACCCCTTAGGGGTCGTCAACAAATGGCTATTGAATTCGAGTTACGTGGCGAGTGGTACAGGGTGGACACCCCGCAAGAGGTTGTAGCACTCAAGAAATACCTTAGGACCCACGCGCAAGGGGAAGAAGATTCGTCCTCTGATTCCTACGCCGGTCTCCCTGCACGTGGGAAGTGGACGAGCGACCGTTTCACCCTGCTGATGGAGAAAATTGGATATTTGGAGAAGAAATTCCTGGCTGCTCTCCTAAGCGTCTCCCACCCCATAGACGCTGGTACGGTGTCCCGCCTTGTCCCGCCTCCCGTACTCGAAAATAAGAGGTGGAAGAAGGTGAGATTCGAGCCGTTATTGTTCCTCGGGGGCATCCAGAGCGGGCTCGTACGCCATGTCAGAGCCCTCGGGCTGGAACCGTTCGACCTATACCAAGTCCATATTAGTTGGAGGAATGGCCAGCGCACCAGATATTTCACCGTGGATCCAGGCTTTCGCTTCGCGGCTGAGGAACAAGGCTGGCCGCCCCAATTCCTCCGTGAGGCCCTGGAGACATAACGAACGATTTGCGGGAGGAGACATAGTCATGACGTCGAAACGGAAACTTGCATTTACGCTTTCGGTGGCGACGAACTCCCGATGAACGCGGATTCTTTGCCTCGAGCCGTGCGGAAGACGCAGCATCCGCTGCGCAACCGGGCCTTCCGCTTGCTCTGGATCGGCAGGACCGTCTCCTGGACGGGCGACCAGTTCTACCTTGTTGCCCTGCCGTGGCTTGTACTTTCACTCACCCGCTCGAGTATCGTTCTCGGCGCCATCGAAATGCTTGCCGCGATTCCCCGCGCCGTGCTCATGCTTGTGGGCGGAGCAGTGAGCGACCGCGTTTCTCCGCGGCGGATCCTCATGCTCACCGCATTTGTCCGGTCGCTGCTTGTGGCGGCGGTGGCGGCGCTGCTGTTCCTCCGTGATCTGCGTTTGTGGGAACTCTATTTCCTTGCCCTCGGATTTGGCGTGGCTGACGCCTTTGCCTATCCAGCTGGTTCCGCCTTTCTGCCGTCCATCGTCGAACCCGAACAGCTTCCCGCGGCGAATTCCGTTTCCGCATCCACACGGCAAATCACCACGCTGGCCGTGCCCGGACTGGCCGGCTTGTTCATCCGGGCGTTCGGCAACGCGTGGGCCTTCCTGCTCGATGCCATCAGCTTTTTCGGCATCATCGCCGCCCTGGCGCGCCTGCCCGATCCACCGATCCCGAGCGCCAGCACTCCGCAAAGCGGCGTGATGCGGTCCATTGCCGACGGCTTCCGTTACGTCAAGGCCGATGTCTCTCTCCGCTCGCTCATGCTGGTCATCGCCGTCCTCAACTTCGCCATCGCCGGACCCGTGGGAATCGGTCTGGCCGTGATCGCTAAACACAACTTCGGCACGGCCTCGGCATTCGGATTCCTTATGTCGGCGTTCGCCGCCGGCAGTCTTGTCGGAATGGCCTGTGCAGGTTTGGTGCCGCACCGCCGCCGCGGGCGCACTCTGCTCCTGGCCGGCGCGGTGATCGGCTTTTGTGTTGCCCCCGTTGGATTCCTTAGCCGCATGACGACCCTCATGCCGGATCTCGTCCTGCTGGGAGGCACCGCTGCGTTCCTCAACATCCAGTTAATCTCCTGGTTTCAGCAACGAGTTGATCGCGCCGTGATGGGCCGCGTGATGAGTGTCCTGATGTTTGCGGCCGTGGGGCTCCTACCGTTTTCCCTCGCAATCGCAGGCGTCGCACTGAAGGCCAGCATCACGGGAACCTTCCTTTCTGCGGGGGCCATGATATTCCTCGTCATCCTGCTTGCCGCCTCGCACCGCGCCGTCCGTGCCATCGATTAGTATCCCGGCGCCCGTAGGTTTCAATCCCACTCGCTGCGACTAATGAAGATTTAGGGAATAAGAATTCCACTCTAACCCGGCCCTGCGAATTTGCAGAACATACGAGCCGGGGTTTAGTGATCGCAGAGAAACGACAACTCCCAAGCGAGTTATGCCATTTTCCAACTCGGCTTTACCGCTTGCTCCCATAACGGGTTTTCCGGAATGCGTGACAACGCGGATTTCGTAGGACCCTGCCGTACTCCCGACTGGCAGCAAAATCGTCAGGGAGGACGCCTTCCGGCTCAATTCGATTGGTGGCAGATTTGGATTCGGCTCCGCACCCCGCGCGACAGACCAATCTCTCAAATCCAATGTCGCTGTTTGAACAGTTTGCGTTCCGTTATGCCACCGAACCAATACCCATCCGCCGAGCGATGCACAAACCAAGACGCTGGCCGCTATTGCAAGCAGCGTGCGTTTTCGCCGAAGTTGATACGCTTTCTGAAACTGAGAAAAATCTCGGTAGCACGGACTGCAAGAGCTGAGGTGATCCAGCCACTTCTCCGCTTCCGCGAGCGGCACCCTATGAGACGCCATGCCTTTCAAGACCTCGGAAGGCGGGCATCCGACGCGCTCGGGATTCGGGAATTCACGCAGTAATCCGCGCCCCAATGCGTCAAGGACGCGCTTCTCTTCTTTCGCGGAATATGCCTTGTCGGTCAGAGATCCTCGCCGCGCATAAGATTAAATCCGAAGCGATACCAAATCATATCTAAGTTTATATCTGGTCCTTAGAACCCGGCTTTCGTTCCCGTAAGAGATTTGTCAGCCTGTCGCGAGTTTTCTCCAGCCCCCTCTGAAACCTCATCTTTGCTTGTTGTTCGCTCAATCCTAGACGCCCCGAGATTTCCTTCCAGGAATAACCGTATTGCCGCGCGCCCCAAACCCTTCTTGTCCACTCATCCATGTGGCTTATGATCTGTTTAACCGTAAGGGCGCGTTCCAGTTCGGAAACCCATTCAGTGTCTTGGGCGCTTTCAATCCGCTCCAGGTCCAGCGTTGACGAAACCAGCTCAATTGTTTCGAGCCGCTTCTGCTCTCGTTTCAGGACCCGGTTAAAGCGGTGATGGAAGACGCCCATTAGGTAGGACTGGAGATCGGCGATGGGAGGCGCTTGGTCTCTTCTGCGCTGCCGGGTTCTTGAAACTGATCGAAGTACCCGTTCCCAAACCTCTGCGGCTAAAGCAGTTTTGTCTGAGCCAACATCTTTGTCGCTCAGTTCGCGCCGCGCATGGGCCAGGACATGAGGCCACGCTTGGCGGGCCGCAGCCAATAATTCTTCGTCTATCGGGTATGCAGGTTTGTCATGCCCGTGCTTACTTCCGAGAATCACCCAGTCGCTATAGGGGTCCGGTTTTTGCTCGGGGTCTTTCGTCATGTGGGCCACAAGGCCAAACAGCCTATAAAGCGTGCCATTGTGTTGCATGCAGTGTCAACAGAACCAGGCAGATAACGCGCTCAGATTTTTTTTCAATTTTCTTGTTACTTTTTCCCCGTTGCATGTTCCCTAGTAAGTGAGGGGAGTTCTCGCCGGATTCTTCCCGCGGACAAGGCGACGCCGAAAATCTTCGGCCACCCGCCCTGTCACGCGTACGACCCGGAATTAGGGCGGACGCGAGAGTGGGACTAGCTGTACAAGGAGCTCGTGCTCCAAGTGTGTCCTGACGAAAGTCGGGAAACCGGCGAGACAGCTGACTCCCACCCCCGCAATTCACTCCGCCCGAAATGCTTCGGGTTTGGCGAGAACTCTTCCACTTGATCTCGGGTCCTACATTTCAACAAAGGAGAACATCGCAGATGAAGCGAATCTGGTGGACGTTAAAACGGCTCGAGCGAGAATCCCGTTACTTATTCGTCGCGGCGACATGTTTGCTGCTCGCCGCGCCCGCCTTTGCTCAGGCGACCGGCAATTCGCCTTGGGAGAACGCGGTCAACGTCCTGGAGACAGCGTTCACCAGCACCATCGCGCGCGGATTGTCCCTCGTCGCGATTGTCGTTGCCGGACTGACGTTCGCCTTCGGAGAGGGCGGGTCGAAACGCATCCTCGCCGGCGTGCTCTTTGGCGTCGGTATGGCCATCGCCGCCGTGAACTTCATGGCCTGGCTCTTCCCGTGAGGCAGAGCTGAGCAACCACTCTTTTCAGAGGTGTCCGATGTCGAATGCCAGACGGGTCAACATGGTTCATCGCTCGCTCTCACGGCCTCTCACCATCCTCGGGGCCGAGAGGAAACTCTTTTTCTTTGCGATGTGCGTGGGCGCAGGAACATTCAACCTGCTCGACAGTTTGCTGGGCGGCGTATTGATGTTCCTGCTGCTCTACGTCTTCGCTCGCTGGGCCACAAAAACCGACCCGCAGATTCTGCGATTCCTGCTCACTTCTCCGAAACTGCGCTCCCAGTACGACCCCTCAAAACTCAGCCCCATCTCGATCCGCAGGGTGAACCATGCTTAGGCTGAAGCGAATCTTCAAGAACTACGAGGAGACAGGATCGCTCAACGAGCAGGTGAACCTCTACGGGTTCGCGGACGAACACGCATTCCTCACCAAGACAGGAGACCTCGGCGTCATTCTCGAAGTATGTGGGGTTGACTACGAGTGCCTCGACGACGTTTCGATTGACAGTTTGACGAAGCGGCTCGAATCCGCGTTCAAGCTTTTCGATGAAAACTACCGCGTCTATCAGTACCTCTTCAAGCGAAACAACGAGACCATTCCCTACAAGCTCTACGGCAATCCCGTCGTGGATGCCGCCATCAAGAACCGCATCGCGTATCTTGCGACGAAGGCCGATACGCTCTTTTCTCTGTCCATCTATTACGTCGTCTTGTACGAGGGCTTCCGCTACTCGCGCACGTTGCGCAGTGCGCTCCTGGAATTCCCCAAGCAGCCAGCAAAAGCACTCCGTGAACTGCGCGCCTGCCTTTCCACGAAGAAGCAGGTTGTGTTGCTCGACCGGGAGATCAGCAAGGCCCAGGCAGCCCTGCTTCAGAAGACCGAAAGCTTCATCCTGCAGGTCAGCGACTTTTTGCCTGTCCGCTTGCTCGACAAGCACGAGGCGTTCCGGGTTCTCAAAAAGACCCTGAACTTCGCCCCGGACAAGCTGGAATTGGCGAAGCTCAAATACGACACTTTCCTCGACTATTATCTCTGCGAATCGCATCTCGAATGCCACCGAGGGCATCTGCGGCTCGACGATTACTACGTCAGGGTTCTGACGCTCAAGGAACCCTCCGCTCAGAGTTTTCCGCTCATCTTCAAGAGGCTGCTCGAAGTCGAGGCCAACTACCATGTCGTCACCGAATGGAAAAAAGAAGATTCGGGGAAGACGAGGAGGACGATTCAGGCCAAGCGCCGCCACTTCCACAACACCAAGCACTCGTTCTTCAGCCAGGTCAACGTGAACGATGCTCCGCAGCAGGACATTCTCACGGACGACTCGAAAGAGTCCCAGGTGCGGGAACTCGGAGAAGGCATCAAGGAGATTGAACTTCGCGGGAATTACTTCGGCCAGTTTTCACTCACGGTTGTGATCTATGACCTCGACCCGGCGAAGGTGGACCGGGCTTGCGCCGAGTTCTACAAAGTCTTCAGCGTTCACGATGCGCAACTCTACGAAGAGAAATACAACCTGCTGAATGCATTTCTCGCGGCGGTCCCCGGCAACCACGCCTTCAACCTTCGCTACCTGTACTTGCTCAACACGAACTACGCGGATTTTTCATTTCTCTTCACCCTGCACTGTGGCGAGTCTCGGAACCAGCATCTCCGGCAGGAGTATCTGGCCGTTCTTGAGACCAACCACCACACACCCTACTTCCTGAACCTGCACTACCGGGACGTGGCCCACACGATGATTCTGGGGCGCACGGGCGCAGGGAAATCTTTTCTCCTGAACTTCCTCATCACCAACCTGCAGAAGTATGACCCGTACACCTTCATCTTTGATTTGGGCGGCAGCTTCGAGAGTCTGACGCATCTGTTCGGAGGCTCCTACGTAAAAGTTGGCCTGGATTCTGAAGGCTTCAAGATCAACCCGTTTTCGCTGCCACCCACCAAGGAGAATCTCGATTTTCTTGCGCTGTTCCTGAAGGTTTTGATTCAAGGCTCTGGACCACTCGAGTTTGACCCTTCCGTCGAACGCGACCTCTACCACCAGATCGAGAACCTCTATGCCGTCGACCCCGCGCTGCGAACACTGAGCGTGCTCTCGAACATCCTCGGGCATGGCCTTTCGGAACGTCTCGCGAAGTGGACTCAAGGCGGTCAGTTCGGGTTTTTGTTCGACAACGCCCAAGACACGATCTCGTTCTCCCGGTTCCAGTGCTTCGACTTCCAGCGGATGAGCCAGTATCCCGAGATTCTCGAACCGCTGCTGTTTTACATTCTCCACCGGGCCAACGGGGTCATCGCGGACAAGCAGATCACGCCTGCCTTCAAGGCGTTTTTCATTGACGAGGCGTGGGTGTTTCTCAAGAACCCCAGCATCCAGCGCTACGTCGTCGAGGCCCTCAAGACCTGGCGCAAGCACAACGCCGCGATGGTGCTATCCACGCAGTCGCTCGACGAGCTGCGACGGTCGGAAATCCTCGACGTGATCGTCGAAAGCTGCGCCACGAAGATTTTCCTCGCGAACCCGGACATGGACCGGGACCTCTACCGCCGCCAGTTTCACTTGAACGAGAACGAAGTCGAGTTGATTTCGGCACTCATCCCCAAGCAGCAATTCCTGATCAAGACGCCGGAACTGGCGAAGGTCGCGAATCTCCGCGTGGACCCGAAGAGCTACTGGCTCTATACCAACGATCCCTACGACAACCGCAAACGGAAGGAAGCGTTCGAGACTCACGGCTTCGAGAAGGGCCTCGAAGTCCTGGCAGGAGGGGCGCAATGACACCCATTTTTCTGGCTCCCATCATGCTGGCCGACTTCCTTTCGCAAACCTCTGCGCGTGTCTGCTCGGCCTTCGTTGTTTCGTTCACCGCCCTCGTGTACTTGGCCATGATTTGGAGTTCGTTTTGGCGGGATGCAGAGACCAGGCCGTCCGAGACCAAACAATCCAAAGATACTTTCCACACAGGAGGAGAGAAATGACAACAGCATCACAGATTCAGCGGGCCTTCTTTTTCAAAGGATTTGTGCTTCTCGCTCTGTTCTGCGCGTTCGGCCTTTCCGCGTTG
>Ga0307374_10001299_pt1 | contig 46364 bp, 52 predicted proteins | sample OX3MG_FD_202532 | JGI IMG/M metagenome (GOLD analysis project Ga0307374, IMG submission 202532) | Soil microbial communities from Risofladan, Vaasa, Finland - OX-3 | ecosystem: Environmental > Terrestrial > Soil > Coastal area > Acid sulfate soil | place: Finland: Risofladan, Vaasa | collected...
GGCCGTTTGTGGTTCGTGACGCTTGCGCGAGCGCTACGTAACGGTGGCTGCCACCGGCCTAGACGATTGATTCCAAACTGTCGCGGCGCCGGATGACGCCCCTCACGCAGCGCGGGATCTCCACGCTCGCCCGCCGTCCGTAGCGCTGCTACGAACGGCGGCCGATCGCGCAGCCCCGCTTGGTCAGTGACGTCCCCGACCGGCACGCCACTTTGGAATCAACCGTCAGAAGAGGCCGACGGTGCGGCCGTCCGGGCCGAGATCGATGTCGAACGCGGCGGGATGCTTCCCGAGCCCCGGCATCGTCTGCATGTCGCCGCAGAGGGCGACGAGCCAGCCCGCGCCCGTGTAGGCGCGGATGTCGCGCACCGGCACGGTGAACCCCGTCGGCGCGTTCTTCAGCTTCGGGTCGTGCGAAAGGGAGAGATGGGTCTTCGCCATGCAGATCGGCAGGCCGCCGAGCCCCTGCTTCTCGTAGCGCTCCGCCGACTTCTTCGCAGCGGGGAGGAGTTCGATGCCGTCGGCGCCGTAGACCTTGGTCGCGATCGCCTCGATCTTCTCCGCGATCGGCATGTCGAGCGGGTAGATTGGCTCGAAGGCGGACGGCTGGGCCGCCGCTTCGGCGACCGTCTCCGCGAGTGCCGCCGCGCCGGCGCCGCCGCGCGTGAAGCCGTGGTTGACCTCCGCCGCCCACGCGCCGTGCTCGAGCGCCAGCTTGCGCACGGTGTCGAGCTTCTGCTCGGTGTCGTCGGGGAAGGCGTTGACCGCGACAACCGCATTCAGGCCGAACGTCCGGGCAATGTGAAGATGCCGCTCGAGGTTGGCCATGCCGACTTCGAGGTCGCCGTCGCCGTGGTGCTCGAGCGCGCGCACGGTTGCGACGAGGACGACCGCGCTCGGGACGAGCCGCGCTGTGCGCGCGACGATGTCGAGGAACTTCTCCATCCCGAGGTCGGACGCGAAGCCGCCTTCCGTCACGACGTAGTCGGCGAGCTTGAGGCCCATCCGCGTCGCGACGAGGGAGCTGTTGCCGTGCGCGATGTTCGCGAACGGCCCGCAGTGGACGAACGCCGGCCCGCCCTCGAGTGTCTGGACGAGGTTCGGCTTGATCGCCTCCTTCAGGAGCACGGTCATCGAGCCGGCCGCGTGGAGCTGCTCTGCGGTGACCGGCTCGCCGTCGTACGTCGCGCCGACGGTGATCGCTCCGAGCCGCGCGCGCAGGTCCTCGAGGTCGCGCGACATCGCGAGGATCGCCATGACCTCGGAGGCGGCGGTGATGTCGAAGCCGGTCTCGCGCGGGATGCCGTTCACCTTCCCGCCGAGCCCGGTCACGATCTGGCGCAGCGAGCGGTCGTTCATGTCGAGGCACCGCCGCCACGTCACCGTGAGCGGGTCGATGCCGAGCGCGTTCCCCTGGAGGATGCTGGCGTCGAGCATCGCCGCGAGGAGGTTGTTCGCGGCCGTGATCGCGTGGAGGTCGCCGGTGAAGTGGAGGTTGAGATCCTCCATCGGCACGACCTGCGCGTGGCCGCCGCCGGCCGCGCCTCCCTTGACGCCGAAGACCGGGCCGAGTGACGCCTCGCGCAGGCAGAGGAACGCCTTCTTGTCGATCGCTGCGAAGCCCTGTGCGAGCGAGACCGCGGTCGTCGTCTTGCCCTCGCCGGCCGGCGTCGGCGTGATCGCCGTAACTGCGATCAGCCTGCCGTCGGGCGTGTCGGCGAGCCGGTCGAGGACGGCGTGGGAGACCTTCGCCTTGTAGCGGCCGTACGGCTCGAGCTCGTCCTCCTCGATCCCGGCGGCCTCCGCGACTTCGGTGATCGGCAACAGCTGCGCCGCCTGCGCGATCTCCAGGCTCGACAGTTCACTCATGCGTCGAGTCTTGCACGGACTGCGTAGGCTGGTGTCGTGGAATCGACCATGTGGGCGGTGCGCAAACTACGTGCGGAGCCGGGGCTCGACCTCGTCGAGGTACCGGTTCCTTCGATAGCCGACGACGAGGTCCTCGTCCGCGTCGAGGCGGCGAGCGTCTGCGGCACCGACCTCCACATCTACAAGTGGGACGACTGGGCGCAGCGCCGGATCACGCCGCCGCTGACGCTCGGCCACGAGTTCGCGGGGACGATCGTCGAGACCGGCGCGTTCGTCCGCAAGGCGAAGGTCGGCGACTACGTCTCCGCCGAGAGCCACGTCACGTGCGGCGTGTGCGTCAACTGCCGCACCGGCCGCGCGCACATGTGCGAGTTCACGGAGATTCTCGGCGTCGAGCGCGACGGCGCGTTCGCCGAGTACGTCGCGATACCGGAGTCGGTCATATGGCAGAACGACCGCGCCAAGCTTCCGCCCGAGATAGCGACGCTGCAGGAGCCGTTCGGGAACGCGGTTTTCGCGCTGAGCCACGCCGATCTCGCGGGCAAGACGGTCGCGGTTCTCGGCTGCGGCCCGGTCGGCCTTTTCAGTGTCGGCATCGCCTCCGTCTCGGGCGCCGGCCGCGTGATCGCGTCCGACGCGCGCAGGTTCCGGCTCGACCTCGCTCGCACGATGGGAGCGGACGCGACGATCGACGTCACCGCGGCCGACGACATCGTCGAGGCGTTCGCGGCGGAGAACGAGGGCCGCCATCCGGACGTCGTCTTCGAGATGTCCGGCGCGGTCGAGGCGATCGCCGACTCGTTCCGCATCGCCCGTAACGGCGGCCGCGTGATCCTCTTCGGGATCCCGGCACATCCGGTCGAGATCGACGTCGCCGAGGCGCTCATCTTCAAGAACCTCGACGTCTCGGCCGTGAGCGGCCGGCAGGTCTGGGAGACGTGGTACCGCACGCAGTGGCTGCTCGAGAGCGCCACCGTCGACCTGCGCCCGCTCATCACGGCCGAGATCGGACTCGACGGGTTCGCAGACGCGTTCGAGCTGCTCGCGAGCGGCGACGCCTGCAAGATCATCATCCGCCCCGCAGTGGCTGGAAGCGTCGACGGCGAAGCCGCCGACGCCCGGCCGAAGACCGAAGGGGCCGCGGCGGAGGCGGCAGCGTGACGACGCTCGACGACGACATCCGCTCGGAGCTCGACGGCCTGCGCGAGGCGGGGACGTACAAGCGGTTCAACGTCCTCCAGTCGCCGCAGGGGCCGCTCGTGGAGATGGCCGGGCGCGGCGACGTCATCGTCCTCTCCTCGAACAACTACCTCGGCTTGGCCGACCATCCCGACGTGATCGAGGCCGGCGTCGAGGCGCTCCACCGCTACGGCGCGGGGACGGCCTCGGTGCGCTTCATCTGCGGCACGTTCGCGCCGCATCTCGAGCTCGAGCACGAGCTCGCGGAGCTCTCGGCGACCGAGGCTGCGCTCTCGTACGTCTCCTGCTGGAACGCGAACGAGGCGGCGATCCCGTCGCTCGCCGACCCGAACACGGTGATCATCTCGGACGAGCTCAACCACGCCTCGATCATCGACGCCGTGCGCCTCTCGAAGCCCGAGCGGAAGATGGTCTACAAGCACTCCGACATGGACGAGCTGCGCGCAGCGCTCGAGTCGTGCGAGCAGGGCCAGCGGAAGCTCGTCCTCACCGACGGCGTCTTCTCGATGGAGGGCGACCTCGCCAAGCTGCCCGACATCCTCGAGCTCGCGCGCGCCCACGATGCGGTCGTGATCGTCGACGACTCGCACGGCGTCGGCGTCGTCGGTGACACGGGGCGCGGCGTGGCCGAGCACTTCGGCGTCCTCGGCGAGGTCGACGTGATGACGGGGACGCTCGGGAAGGCGCTCGGCGGAGCGGCGGGCGGCTATGTCGCGTCGTCGGAGGAGGTCTGCGACCTGCTCGCGCAGCGCTCGCGCCCGCAGCTCTTTTCGAACGCGCTGCCGCCGACCGTTGCAGCTTCGGCGCGCGCGGCGGTGCGCGTCATGCGCGCGCACCCGGAGCTCGTCACGAAGCTCCACGAGAACACACGCTGGTTCCGCGGTGCCTTGAAGGAGGCCGGCTTCTCGCCGCTCGACGGCGAGGCGGCGATCATCCCGATCATCGTCGGCGAGACGGCTCGCGCGATCGAGCTCTCGGCCAAGCTCCTCGACCGCGGCGTCTTCGTGACCGGCTTCGGCTTCCCCGTCGTGCCGGAGGGGACGGCTCGCATTCGCGTCCAGATGTCGGCGGCGCACGAGCGGGAGCACCTCGAACAAGCGCTCGAGGCGTTCGTCGCGGTCGGCCGCGAGAGCGGCCTCCTCAGCTGATCGCGAGCTGCACCGCGACGAAGACCACGTAGAGCGCGATCAGGAAGGAGCCGGCTACGCGGCCGCCGCCGCCATGCCGGCCGAAGAGGACGACGGCCACCGCTGTCATCCCCAGCAGCCAGGCGAGGCCGAAGATGTTGAGGCCGGAGAAGGTGCCGATGATGCCGAGCGTCGCCGGGAGGGCGATCCCCGCCACGAGGTTGATCGAGTTCGAGTTCAGCGTTTCGCTCATCAGCGCCGAGCCGCGCTTCTTCAAGCCGAACCGGACACCCGTCCACGCGTTCGGCAGGGCGCTGAGGGGGGCGAGGATGAGCACGCCAACGAGCGCCTGCGGCACGGACCAGGCGTCCGCGAGGTCGTTGACCGAACGAACGGCGCCGATTCCGCCCGCCACGATCACGCACAGGGCGACGAGCAGGACGGCCACGAGCGACAGCACCTCGCGGCGCGAGTCGATCGTCCGCTCCCGGCGGTGGTGCTCCCCGAAGCTGCGCTCGAGGAAGCGCGAAGGAAGCCGGCCCGGCCCGACCGCGAGAAGAACGAGATATGGCACCGCGATGAACGCAACGAGGCCGATCCCCGGCGTTGCACTGATGCCGCCCGCGGTGACCGCGAGCACCACGGCGACGATCCACAGTCCCACGAAGGCCTCGACCTCAAGTGCCTCGTGGCGGGCGCGAACCCGTGAGGCGACGATGGCGCTGAGCCCGAGCATCGCAGCGAGGTTGAAGGCGCTCGCGCCGATGACGACGCCGACCGCTTCTGCGTGCCGTTTCTCCACGAGGGCGGTGACCGCGGACGTGAGCTCGGGTGCATCCGCTGCGAGCGCGGTGAGCAGGCCGAGGAGCGTCTCGGGGAGACCGAGCCGCATCCCCATGTGGTCGAGCCGGTCGGCGAAGACCGCCGCCGCGCCGAGCATGAGCGCGATCGAGGCCAGGAAGACGGGAATGGCGGCTGCGGGCGTCATGAGTCGACGCCGACCAGACTTCCCGGCACACCGCCGAGAACGCTACCCGAGCGTATGGATCAGCTGGAGTGCTCGGACTCGGCTTCGGAATCCTTCTCGGATTCCTCCGCTTGGGTGCCCTCGAAAGCGATGGTCTTGGGCTCGAACTCGAGCTCGAGCTTCGAGCCTTGACGCTCGCCGCCGGCGTACTCGGCGCGGAGCAGGCTTTCCCTCTCCTCCTCCGCGACAGGAAGCTCCTCGGCGAGGTCGGCCTCGGCCTCCGCGCCCTCGTCGCCGTCGTCGTCCACGTGAACCGGCGACGCGAAAAGTCTTCGGAACCAGCTGCGGACGCTCATTCGTTCGCGACGTCGAGCGGAGCGTCCGCGGACGCTCGAGAGGAGAAGAGCCGCTTGAGCCAATTCATGCGAGGAGCATAAGCGGTCGAGCGGGCTCGAGGCCAGGAAGACGGGAATGGCGGCTGCGGGCGTCAGCGGTCGACGCCGACCAGACTTCCCGGCACACCGGAAGCGGGGCTAGCGGATCACGGCGCGGGATCGGACGGCGGCTCCTCTTCGGAGAGCTCGCCCTCGGCCACCGAATCGGCCTGCATCCCTGCGTACTCCCCGCCCCGCATTGTGCTGCCTCCGCCGGCGTCGATCCGCGCTTCGTTGATGTCGATCTCGTCGTTCGTCTCGGCCGCGACGTCTGCTGGGGCATCCGTGCCTGCGGGCGAGGAGAAGATCCGCTTGAACCAGTTTCCGATGCTCATGCGGTGGAGCATAAGCGATGATCGCCTCGTGATCGTCTCGCTCCACGTCGCGACGGGCGCGGCGACCGGTGCGCTTACGCGCTCGCGGCCGCTCGCTTTGCTGCTCGGGCCGCTCGTCCACGTCGCGGGCGACCGCGTTCCGCACGACGACATTCACAACCTCGGCTTCGAGGTCGGCAGCGGTCTCGCCGCGCTCGCGCTGCTCGCGGCGCGTCGCGGCGTGCTCGATCCGGCCGTGCTCGGCGGCGCGGTGGCTGCCGCTCCGGACCTCGAACACGTCGTGCCCTGGCTGCGGCCGGGCGGAAGGAAGCTCTTTCACCGCGAGGGGAACATCGACAGTGGGATCTCGACCGGATTCCAGCTCCTCGCCGCCGGCGCGATCATCGGCCTCCTTCTTCGGCGCAGCCCGTGAAGGAAGCACAGTGAAGGTCGGGATCGTCGTCCCGTACTCGTGGTCGTTCGGCGGCGGTGTCGTCGACCACGCCGAGGCTCAGCGGCGCGCACTCGAGGCGATCGGATGTGAGACGCGCCTGCTGATCGGGAACGACCCGCCCGGCTCGTTCAGCCGGATCCTCCACCCGCGCACGGGCCGGTTGGGGCAGCCGCCGGACGGCGTGATTCCGCTCGGCCGCTCGGTCGTCGTCCCCGGGAACGGCGCACTCTCGAACCTCGTCCTCAGCCCGGCGACTCTGCCGAGGCTGCGGCGCGTGCTCGCGACCGAGAAGTTCGACCTGCTCCACGTGCACGAGCCGCTCGCGCCGATCCTCAGCCCGGCGGCGCTCGCGCTGTGGGACGGCCCGGCGGTCGGCACGTTCCACGCGGCCGGCAACTCGTCCTGGCGGCCGTTCGCCGACGCGCTGTTCGGTTTCGTCGCCGAGCGGATCGACCTGCGCATCGCCGTCTCGAGCCAGGCGCTGCGCGCCGCCGTCGCGCACACGCCGGGCGAGTACGAGGTGATCCCGAACGGTGTCGAGCTGCCGCCGGAGGCCGATCCCGCGGGCCGCGAGAACCGGATCGTCTTCCTCGGGCGCCACGACCCGCGCAAGGGCCTGCCGGTCCTGTTCCGCGCCTGGCCGCGGCTCAGCCGCAACGGCTTACGCCTGCGTGTCATCGGCGCCGACCCGCTCGCCGTCCGGCTGCTCATGACACGCCAGCGCGTCCGCGACGACGCGATCGACGTCCTCGGCTACGTCAGCGACGAGCGCCTGACGGAGGAGCTCTCGACGGCGAAGCTCCTCGTCGCGCCGTCGCTCGGCAACGAGAGCTTCGGGATGGTGCTGACGCGCGCGTTCGCGTGTGGCACGCCCGTGGTCGCGTCCGACATCCCCGGCTACGCGGAGGTCGTCACGCCGGAGACGGGCGCGCTCGCGCCGCCCGACGACGCCGACGCGCTCGCGCAGACGATCGAGGCGATGCTTGCCGACGAGCCGGCGCGGGTGGAGCGCGGACGCGCGGCGCGGCGGCGCGCCGAGACGGAGTTCGCGTGGCCGCTCCTCGCCCGGCGGCTGCAGGACTGCTACGAGCGCGTGCTAGCCGGCTAGCCGAAGATCAGCGCGTCGATCTCGAGGAGAAGGCGCCGATGTTCGGATGGCGCTGTCCGGGCAAAGCGACGTAGGCGACGTAAGGCATCCGTAAAGAACGCGACTCCTCGACGTAAATACCGCGGCTCGCCCGTTCGGCGGTTGCCCGATCGGGAACCACGGACGGGTCGCGGGCGGCACCTCCTTTGGAGATTCCGTGCGCGGCGTCCACACCAAGGGATAACCAACCGCACAAAGGAGTCAAACCAATGAAGCGCTTTGTCGTTGCAGCCCTCGTCATCGCAGCCTTCGCCGTGCTTCCTCTCGCCACAGCCGGCGCGTCGACGACGTCCTCGTTCCAGTCGCGGATCGGCAAGATCTACGGTCTGATCCCGACCACGCAGGTCACCGCCGGTGGCGCGGTCTCGAACAGCGCGCCCGCGAGCGGCTCGCTCTATTACAACGGCGGCCCGGTCATGACCACGAACACGGTCTACACCATCTTCTGGGCCCCGTCGGGTTACTCGTTCCCGAGCGGCTACACGTCCAACCTGAACCAGTACTTCAAGGACGTGCAGGCGACGGCGGGATCGAACAAGAACGTGTACGACGTCCAGACCCAGTACTACCAGCAGTCGAGCGCCGGGACGAAGACGTACATCCAGAACAAGACGACCTTCGCAGGCAGCTACATCGACAAGAACGCGCTGCCGCCGCTCGATCCGGTCAACTGCCCGGACACGCCGGTCGCCGCCGCGGGTGGCGCCGGTGGCAGCCAGTCCACGACGGCCGGCTGTGTCACGGACGCTCAGGTGCAGCAGGAGATCTCGAACGTCATCAAGGCCAACCACTGGCCGGTCAATAACAACACCGAGTTCTTCATGTTCACCGCGCCGAACATCGGCACGTGCTTCCCGGCGCAGGTGAGCGAGGGAGCGGGTGGCGTGCAGACGACAGTCACCGCACCGCTGTGTTCCTTCTCGTACTTCTGTGCGTACCACAGCTCGTACTACGACTCGACGATCAATTCGAACTCGCAGATCATCTACGCGAACATGCCGTATGCCGCGCAGACGAACGGCAACCCGGTGACCTGTGACGAGGGCCCCCGCCCGAACGGGAACCCGTCGGACGCGGAGATGAGCGTCACGAGCCACGAGCACATCGAGTCGATCACCGACCCGTTCGGCACGGGCTGGTGGGACAGCAACTCGAACGACAGCGCCGCCGGCGACGAGATCGGCGACATGTGCGCCTGGGACTTCGGCAACACGTACGGCGCGTCCGGCGCCGAGTACAGCCAGACGATCAACGGCCACCACTACCTGATGCAGACCGAGTGGTCGAACGCGACGAACGGCTGCCCCGGCTCCGACTCGTCCGGGAACGCTATCCCGAGCCAGCCGAACTACGCGACGCCCCAGATCAGCCTGACGCCGAACATCGGCTACGCCACGGCGCCGTTCAAGCTCCTCGGCCAGTTCTTCGCCGCCGGCGACAGCGTCTCGAGCGCATTCACCGACGCCGGCGTCACGACCGCGCTCGGCTCGGCGACCGCCAACGCAACCGGTCACTTCACGCGGATGACGAAGGTGCCGGCGAAGGCGAAGGCGGGCACTGCTGTCGTCACGAGTGCGGGCAAGTCGGGGAAGGCTTCGCACACCTTCACCGTTCCCAGGTAGTCGCGCACTCCTCTGGCGCACGACCCATCCGAGAGGCGGCTCCGGCAGGGGCCGCCTCTCAGTCGTCCGCGTGGCTGTCGCGTGCGTGCCCGTCCACCGGGCGCACCGTCCAGTGCGGCGCGGCGGGAAGGTGGACGTGCGAGTTCAGCTGCCCGACGGGGTCGTTGCTCGCCGCCGCGCTACTGAGGAGCAGGACGTTCGCGGCGATCGCGGCGGCGGCGGCCACCGCCGCGATCGCGGCGACGAGGAGGGTTCGCGTCATGCGGCCTCCACCTTCACGAGCGAGATCGCGCCCATCGGGCAGTTGTCGCAGGCTTCGCGGACGGCTTCGTCCTCGCTGACTCCCTGGAGAAGCTCTGCGAGGCCGTCCTTGTCGAGGGCGAAGACGTCCGGCGCGAGCGCTTCGCAGACGCCGTAGCCGTTGCAGAGGGAGCGGTCGATCGAGACGCGGTACATCACGTGCTCCTTTCGGTTGCGGGGGTGGTGGTGGAACGAATGGGGCGGTCGATCGCCCGCCACGCGGTGGCGAAGGCGACGGCGCCGATCGCCCCGAGGTAGAGATCGCGCGCCCACGGCTGCGTCGAGTCGGTGCCGGACGCGAAGCCGTGGATCGTGGCGAGCAGGAAGACGAGATACGTCGCCCAGTGGAGGCGCCGCCAGTTCCGGGCGCCGATCCGTGAGCGGAGCGCGAACGAGACGTAGATCAGGAGCATGAGCTCGGCGCCGACGACTCCCACCGCGACGGCTGCGGGCCGGTAGGGCGACGCTCCCGGCACGAGGAGGCCGGCGAACGGCATGTGCACCGTCTGGTCGAGCATGAGCGTGGCGCCGTGCATCGTGAGCATCCCCAGCCCGAGCAGGGCGAGAAAGCGATGGAGGTCGACGACGGACGCCGGCTTCAGCGCGCGGCCGAACGGACGGGCCTTGAGGACGAGGCCGGCAAGGACCGAGGCCGTCAGCAGCGCGTACGCCGTGAGGCCGCTCGCCCGGGCGAGGAGCCAGAAGGTCGGGTCGTGCGTCACGAAGTCCTCGTGACGACGTGGGCCGGGAGGCTGACGACCTGCACGGGGCCGGCCGCAACCTGCTGCGAGGCCGCCGCCGCCGCGGACGCGGCCGCAGCGGAGGCGGACGCGATCTGGGCCCGGCGCACCTTGAGTTCCGCGCGGTAGTGGGCCCAGCGCGCGGCCACGACGCGGCTGACCACCTTGGCTTCGCGGCGGAGCTGAGCCTCGCGCACACGAAGCGTGCGGAGCCGCGGATCGGCGGCTGCCGTCGCCCACGGGTGCGCCGCCACGACCGCCCAGCCGAGGAAGAAGACGACGAGGGTCAGGGCGAGCCCGTACAGGCGGACGTGATGGTTAGTCATTTCCGCCGCCTCCTCCTCCGTCGGAACCGTCGTCGCCCTTGCGGTGGACGGTCACGACGACCGGCGGCGGCTGCTGGTAGACGATGCGCGGCGCCGCTGCTGCGCTCGGGGCTGGTGCTTTCGGGAGGGCCGGAAGGGCGGGCGGCTTGCTCTTCAGCTGCTTCTGCAGCGTCGCCGCGTACGCGCTGAGCTGATGCGTCTGCGCCGCGACCGTCGCGTTCTCCGCCGCGTTGGAAGCCGCGCCGAGATGCGTCGTCCGCGTCACGGCGACGGCTCCGAGCACGGCGGAGCCGGCGAAGAGCAGCGCGAGGATGGTGAGGTGGGCTTTATTCATGCCGCCGACGCTACGGGGGCTCGAGTGAGGGCCGGGCGAGGCCGCGGTGAGGCTTCCTCCAAGATGCGGTAAAGGTTCGGCTAAGTCCTGATGCCGCTCTTAGCCGGTGTGCTCACACTCCGAGCATGCACATCCTCGTGGTGGAGGACGAAGACGCGATCGCCGAGCCCCTCGTCGACGGCCTGAGGCGCGAAGGCTTCGACGTGACCCGCGTCGCGAACGGCACCGACGCTCTCGAGGCGGCGGCGTCCGACCTCGTCCTGCTCGATCTCCGTCTCCCGGACATCGACGGCCTGGACGTCTGCCGTCAGCTCCGGGAGCGCAGCCGCGTCCCCATCATCGTCGTCACGGCGCGCGGCGAGGAGGCCGACCGCGTCGTCGGTCTCGAGCTCGGCGCCGACGACTACCTCGTCAAGCCGTACGGGCTGCGTGAGCTGATCGCCCGGATCCGGGCGGTGAATCGCCGCGCCGCAGGCTCGGGCACCACCGGCGAGCCGCTGCGCGTGGGCGGTCTCGAGGTGGACGAGCGCGCGCGCCAGGTGAGCCTCGACGGCCGGGAGCTCGAGCTGACGCCGAAGGAGTTCGACCTGCTCGCCGCGCTCGCGCGCGACCCCGGCGCGGCGGTCCCGCGACAGCGCCTCCTCGCCGACGTCTGGCAGACGACGTGGTACGGCTCGGCGAAGACGATCGACGTTCACGTCGCCGCCCTCCGCAAGAAGCTCGGCGACCCCGGCTGGATCGAGACCGTGCGCGGGATCGGCTTCCGGCTGCGCGCGCCGTGACCCGGCGCCTCCTGCTCGGCTACCTCGGCGTCACGCTGTTCGTCCTGATCAGCCTCGAGGTTCCGCTCGGAGTCCAGAACCAGCGCACGGAGCGGCGCGACCTCACTGCGAACGTCTCACACGACGCGATGGCGCTCGCGGCCGACGCCGAAGACGCCGTGCAGACGCGTCACCCGAACCGTCACCTCGGCCACGTGGCGGCGGTTGCCCTGGACTACACGAACAAGACGGGCGGCCGGGTCGTAATCGTCGACCATGCTGGGATTGCGCTTCTCGACACGAGCAACCGCGTCCGGGGAGCAGAGAACTTCGCCTCCCGGCCCGAGATCCGGCTCGCGCTCGCAGGCCGGTACCCGAGTGGCGTCCGCACGTCCAAGACCCTCCATGAGCGGCTTCTCTACGTCGCTGTGCCGATCTCCTCCGGCGGGCAGGTGCGCGGAGCCGTTCGCATCACCTATCCGCTCTCCGCGGTGGACGCGCGAATCACGCGCTACTGGCTCATCCTCGGGCTCATCGGCGGCGTCGTCCTCATCGGAGCTGCGCTCGTCGGGCTGGCGGCGGCGCGGTTCGTGACGCGGCCACTGCAGAGGCTCGAGGATGCTGCCGCGGCGGTCGGAGAGGGGCGCCTCGAGACGCGCGCAGATGTGGGCGGCGGCCCGCCGGAGGTTCGCTCGCTCGCCTCCGTCTTCAACGGCACCGTCGCGAAGCTCGAGCGGCTCGTCCACTCCCAGGAGGACTTCGTCGCGGACGCCTCGCACGAGCTGCGCACACCGTTGACCGCGCTGCGGCTGCGGCTCGAGAACCTTCCTGAAGGCGTCGATCGGGACGCGGCGCTACGCGAGAGCCGGCGCCTGTCTGAGCTCGTCGACGGGCTCCTCGCGTTAGCGCGTGCCGACTCGGGCACCGAGGGCGGGGAGCGCGTCGACATCTCGTCGCTCGTCCGCGAGCGCCACGACGCCTGGCTCCCGGTCGCTGCCGAGCACGGCGTCGCCCTGGTTGCCGATGCGACCGGCCCGCTGCAGGTGCGAACCGCCCGCGGCCGGCTCGCGCAGGTGCTCGACAACCTCATAGCGAACGCGCTCGAGGTCTCGCCCGCCGGGGCGACGGTCACTCTCGCCGCACGATCGAGCGCGCCGTGGGTCGAGCTCCACGTCATCGACCAGGGCCCGGGCCTCTCCCCGGAGCAGCGCGAACGTGCCTTCGACCGGTTCTGGCGCGCCGGCTCCGGCGAGGGCGGCTCGGGACTCGGCCTCGCGATCGTCCGGCGGCTCGTCGCCGCCGACGACGGAGAGGTGGAGCTGCTCGAGGCGCCCGGCGGCGGGATCGACGCGGTCGTGCGCCTCCGTCCTGCGTAGGACGTTCTAAACCCTTACCGAAGCCTGGCCGACGCTTCTCCCGGCCTTTGCCCGCGCGGGCGTAGAACGGCGGCATGAACACGAACAGGCACGCACTAGGTCTGGCCGCGATCCTCTCCGCCACCGTCCTCACGGGCGGCGCGGCGATTCTCGGGATCGTCCACCGTTCGGCGCCGGTGGCAGCTCCCGCCGCGGTCCAGCAGATCCAACCGTCCGCGCCGGCATTCCACGACACAGAAGGAGACTGACCATGGCCCGTATCTGGGTAGTCGTGCTGTCCGTCTGGGCGATGCTGGCGATCGTCGCCGTGCTCGCCTGGGCCTCGCGCCCGACGGTCACCTCCGCGCCGCAGCTCGCGGCGCAGCAGGTGCTCGTCAAGGGAGCGAACGGCAAGTCGCATCTCGTTGTCCTCAAGTCGACCGCGCACGCGACGACGTCGACCTCCGCAGCCGCGGCACGCGGATGAGCACGCTGTCGCGCATCGAATGGCGCGCCGTCGGCACGAACTGCTCGGCGGCCGTGACGGCTGCAAGCGGAGACGAACTCCGTGCCCGCGTCGCCCTCGTCGCGGCGCACGACGAGGTCGAAGCGTGCGAGGCCGAGCTCTCCCGCTTCCGCCCGGAGAGCGACCTGTCGCGCCTCAACGCGGCCGCCGGCGACTGGGCTCCGATCGGTCGGCGCCTGCTCGAGACGCTGACGCTCGCGCTCCGGGCGCGTGAGGACACGGGCGGCCGCTTCGACCCGACGATCCTCCCGGCGCTCGTCGCAGCCGGCTACGACAAGTCCTTCGAGCTGCTCGAGGAACGTGCCGCCAAGCACCCGATCGGGTGGCACGCCGGCGCGGCGGTCGAGCTCGACCACCGCCGCGGCCGCGCCCGTCTCGCGCCGGGAACTGCGGTCGACCTCGGCGGGATCGGCAAGGGTTACGCCGCCGGCCGGGCGCTCGACGCGATGCTCCGGCGCGCGCCGAGCCTGCCCGGCGGGCTCGTCGACCTCGGCGGCGACATCGCCGTGCGCGGCGAAGCGCCGGAAGGCGGCCCGTGGCGCGTCGCGGTGAGCGATCCGCGCCGGCCCGGCGAGACGCTCACGGTCCTGACGCTCACGGACGGCGGTGTCGCGACCTCGGGTCGCGATGCCCGCCGCTTCGGCCCGTCGGGCTCGCTCCACCACCTCATCGACCCCGAGACCGGGGAGTCGGCGCTCGCCGGCCCGTTCACGGTCACCGTCGTCGCCCCCGATCCGTCCGAGGCGGAAGCACACGCGACGACGCTGGCGATCGCCGGCCTTGCCGAGGCCGAGGCGCACGTCGCCGCGCGCCCGCAGCTCTCCGCCCTGTACGTCCCGCACGCCGGGCCGGCCGTCCCGCTCGGGCGGCTGCCGGTCGAGACCCCGCGGTTCGTGGTGTCGGTCGGATGAGCACCGGGCTCCCCATCGCGTGGCTCATCGCACGCTCGGCCGGCCTCGTCGCGTTCGGGCTCCTGACGCTGTCCGTCTGGCTCGGGCTCGCGATGAGCACGCGCCTGCTGCCGGCCAAGCGGACGAAGACGCTGCTCGGCCTCCACCGGACTCTCGCGTGGACGGGGCTGTCGATGCTCGTCCTCCACGTCGGGTCGCTCCTCTTCGACCCGTTCCTTCACTTCAACGTGCTGTCGATCCTCGTTCCGGGCGCGGCGAGCTGGAAGCCGGGGAGCATCGCGATGGGCGTCGTCGCCGCCTGGGTGAGCCTCGCGCTCGCCACGTCCTTCAACGCCCGCAAGTGGATCGGCCAGAAGGGATGGCGCCGCCTCCACTTCGCGAGCTTCGGCGCGTTCTGGCTCGCGCTCGGCCACGCTGTCCTCACCGGCACCGACCTCAAGGGTTTCGGCGGTGTGGCGACGGTGGTACTCGCCGCCGGCCCCGTTCTGACGCTGACCTTCTACCGGCTGCTCGTGCCGCGCCAGGCTCCGAAGGCTCGGGCTCCGCAGCCGCTCCCGGCCGCGGCATGAGCGTCGACGTATCGTCTCCGGGTCATGGCGGTAAGACTCGAACTGACGCGGGCGCAGACCCTCTCCTTCCGACGCCGCGTCGGCGGGCTCGAGGAGCGCCTGCCACCGGGCGCGCACTCGCTGCGCATCGCGGCGTGGGCGGGCTTGCAGGACAGTGTCCCGCGCGCAGCCCTCCTCTCCATCCACGCCCGCGTCTCAGGCGCTCATCCCGAGATCTGGGACGACGACGCGCTCGTCCAGGTCTGGGGGCCGCGCTGGGCCGTCTACGTCGTCGCGGCCGGCGACCACGCGATCTTCACGGTCGGGCGACATCCCGACGATGCGCGTGGCCGGGAACGCGCGGAGGACATGGCGCTGCGGCTGCGGGCATTCATCGCCGGGCGACCCAGCGAAGGCGACCTGGGGGACAGCGGTCCGCGTGGCCGCTACGCGACGACGACCGGCATGTTCCTCATCCGCTGGGACGGCGCCCGGGCGCCACGCATCTGGTCGGTGCCACGCCCGGCGATCGAGCCGCTCGAGGCGCGCCGCGAGCTCGCCCGGCGCTACCTCCGCGTCTTCGGCCCGGGGACGAGCGCGTCGTTCGGCAAGTGGGCGGGGGTGAGCGCGCCGGCGGCGAGGGCTGCGTTCGCGGGGCTCGAGCTTGTGCCGGTGCGGACGCCGCTCGGCGACGAATGGGTCCTCGCGAGCGACGCGAGCCTCGTCCGGGAGCAGCCCGCGCCCTCGACCGCGGTGCGCCTGCTGCCGAGCGGCGACGCGTACTGGCTCTGCCACGACGCCGCGCGCCGCGCGTTCCTCGTCCCCAACAGGCGTGAGCGCGACGCGCTCTGGACGCCGCGCGTCTGGCCCGGCGCGCTGCTCGTCGCCGGCGAGCTCGCCGGGACGTGGCGCCGGCAGCAGACGAGCGTCTCGCTCGAGCCCTGGCGCCGATTGACGCGCGCCGAGCGCGAGGCTGTCGATGCGGAGATCGCGTCGTTGCCGCTCCGGCCGGCGTGATCAGCCGAAGAGGCGCTTCGCCGCTGCGAGGTGCGGCGCCCACTCGAGACGCTCGGCGCCCGCGAACCGCACGTACGCGCGGAGTGCCTCCCGCATCGCCTCGACGAAGCCGTCGGCACGTGTCGGCGCGAACCCGTCCTCCCACCGCAAGCCGAGCACCTCGACGCGCCGCCCCTCACGATCGATGCGCGGCTCGATTCGGCCGACGAACCGGTCGCCGAAGAGGACGGGAAGCACGTAGTAGCCCCAGCGACGCTTCTCCGCCTTGAAGAAGCCCTCCCACACGAACTCGAAGTCGAACAGGCTCTCGAGGAGGGCCGTGTCCCACAGGACGGAGTCGAACGGGGCCACGAAGGCGACGGTCGGCGCCGGTTCGGGCGGGGCTTCGAGCACGGCGGTCTCGGCAGCGGGGACGAACCGCTTACCGCGGACTCCCTCCACGGCGACCGGCACGAGATCGCAGCGCTCGACGAGTTCTGCGTGGAGCGACCTGCGCGTCTCCGGAACGGCGATGCGCGCGAATGTGCCTCCCGCTCCGCCCGCGCCGAGCAGCCCGTGCGCTCGGTGGCGGGAAAGCTGCTTGTGCAGCAACTGCTCGCGCTCGGGGATCTTCCGTTCGAGCAGCTCGGCGGGCAGGAGCCGCTCGACGAGGTCGTAGTAGCGGCGGTTGCCCTCGCGGCGCGCGAGCCCGATCACGCCGGCGACGGTGTATGCCTCGAGCACCGAACGCACCGCGTTCTCGGGCAGGCCGAACCAGTTCTTCGTCGCTCCGCTTGCCTGCTCGAAGTCGGCGGAGGAAAGCGGGCCCTCGGCGCGGATCCGCTCGAGCACCTGCCTGGCGACCGCGGCGTTGTCCTTCAGCGCGGCTGCATGGAAGCGCGGCCCCTTGCGGCCCGCGTTCACGCGGTACCAGGGGAACTCACTCGCCGGGATGAACGACAGCGCCTTGTTGGTCGTCTCGAAGATCTCCCGCTGCGCGTAGAGGTCGTCGCACCAGCCCGGCACATAGCCGTCGATGCGCGCGTGCAGCATCAGGTCGTGGTTGCGACCGGCGACCGCTATCGGATCGAACTGGATCGAGCCGAGCCGCCGCAGGACGGCGAGCACTGACGCGGGCTTGCTCTCGAGTGCCCGCGCCGGACTGAGGAAGTGTCGGGCGAGGAGAAAGCGGCGGGCGGCGTCGGCAGTAACCTCCACGACGCGGAGACTAGAGTCGGCGCGTGAGCTTCGTCCTCTACTGGCGTCCGGGCACCGCCGCGATGGCACCGCACGCCGCGCTCGCCGAGATCGGCGCCGACTACCGCCTCGTCGAGATCGGGCGCGACGAGGCGCAGGCGGACGCGGCGTACCGCGCGCTCAACCCGCTCGGCGTCGTCCCGACCCTCCTCGACGACGAGCAGGGCCTCGTGCTCACGGAGTCCGCCGCGATCCTCCTCTACCTCGGCGACCGCTTCCCCGAGGCGCAGCTCGCCCCGGGCAATGATGCTCCCGGGCGCGCCGACTACTACCGCTGGCTCGTCTTCCTCACGAACACCGTTCAGACCGCGATGCTGCGCTGGTTCTACCCCGAGCGCTACGGGAGCGGCGACGCGGTGACGACGGCCGCGGCGCGCGACGCAGCCGAAGCGTTCGACGTCCTCGACCGCGCGCTCGAGGGCAGGACGTGGCTCGCCGCTGACCATCGCACCGGCGCCGACCTTTTCCTGTTCATGCTCACGCGCTGGGGGCGCCGGCTCGAGCCGGCCGCGTGGGACCGGCAGAACCTCCGGCGTCACTTCCTAGCAGCGCTCGAGTTGCCGGGCGTGCGGCGGATGCTCGACGAGCAGGGACTCGAGATTCCGCCACTTTGACGTGGTCGTCTCCCCACTCTGGGGATGATTCAAGACCCGTGAGCGCCGCGGCGTTCTTGTAGCGCCAGGAGACCGAATTTCGGTAGTCGACGTTTGCGCCTTGCCTGTTATGTCAACATTGACCTCTACCAAGTCGAAACACGCGACCGTGTCAAAAGGTGGTGGAGAGATTGAGGACTAAAAGAGGCGTCATCCTGGCGGCCGTCGTGGCGACGGGGCTCGTGCTGGTCGTGAGCGCCTGCGGCGGCGGAGGCGGAGGGACTACTACTACCGGCCCCTCAACGTCCGGCAAGACGTTTGCGCAACTCAAGGTTGTCTGGGGCACCACGGACTACATGGACCCGGGCCTGTCGTACCGGCTCGAGTCGTGGCAGCTTTTCCAGGACGTCTACATGGGGCTCGTGGTCAAGGCGCACGTCAGTTGCCAGACCGGCGACTGCACGAAGATCCTGCCCGGGCTTGCGGAGAGCCTGCCCACGTCGAACAGCGCAGGTACGGACTACAAGTTCACGCTGCGCAAGGGCCTCAAGTACTCGAACGGCGAGCCCATCAAGGCGAGTGACTTCGCGTTCTCGATCGCCCGTGACTTCAAGCTGAATTCGCCGGGAATCGGCTTCTACTCGAACATCGTCGGGATCGACGGCTGCGAAGCGGCTCCGACGTCGTGCACCCCGTCGAGCATCACCGGCATCACGTCGGACGACAAGGCCGGGACGATCGAGATCAAGCTGAAGACCCCGGAGTCGGACTTCCTCTACGTGCTCTCGATCCCGTTCTCGTCGCTCGTTCCGCCGTCGACGCCGTTGACGGACACCGAGAATCCGCCGCCGCCGGCGAGCGGGCCGTACTACATCTCGTCGTACAAGCCGAGCCGCTCCTTCGTCCTCAAGCGGAACCCGAACTGGAAGAAGAACGAGCTCGGGACGAGCGTTCCGAACGGCAACCCGGACGAGATCGTCGGGCTCATGACCGACGACGTCGACCGGTCGGCCCAGCTCGTTCAGTCCGGCCAGTACATGTACGACGAGAACCTGCTCCCGACGACCCGCCTCGCGGCCCTGAAGCAGAAGTACGCGAGCCAGATCAGGTTCTATCCGACTCCCTCGACGTACTACTTCTTCATGAACGAGAGCAAGGCTCCGTTCAACAGTCTGCAGGCCCGGCAGGCCGTGAACTACGCGGTCGACCGGTCGGCGCTCGTCAAGCTGCGTGGTGGCCTCGGCCTCACGACGCAGAACTTCCTGCCGCCGAGCTATCCGCAGTACAAGAAGATCAACCCGTACCCGTACAACCTGGCCAAGGCGAAGCAGCTTGTCCAGCAGTCGGGCACGAAGGGCGATCACGTCAACCTGTACACGATCGGCGACGTCCCGTTCGACAAGTCGGCCGGCGAGTACCTGCAGGGCGTGCTCCAGTCACTCGGTTACAACGTGCAGATCCACGAGCTGTCCGGGGACAACTACTTCACGATCATCGGCAACCAGGCGACGAAGGCCGACATCGGCTTCACCGACTGGTTCGAGGACTACCCGTATCCAACGGACTGGTTCCGCATCCTGCTCGACGGCGACACGATCACGCAGACGCACAACAACAACTACGGGCTCGTCGACTTCAAGGACGTCAACAAGGAGATCGCGCGGCTCGCCGCTCTGCCGCCGTCTGAGGCCCTCTCGGCGAAGACGAATGCGGCCTGGGCAGCGGTCGACAACACCCTGCAGACGAAGTACGCCGCGACCGTGCCGTATCTGAACGGTCTGCTCACGTCCTTCTTCTCTTCGAAGATGGACATGAGCTGCGACGTCTTCACGGACTCGCAGGACGATCCCGCACAGATGTGCATGAAGTAATCGGTTGAGGCGTGGCGCGGCGGTGCCATGGGCGCCCCCCCCCCCGCCACTTCCATCTCTTTCGGAGGAGGGCATCGCCGACCTGTGGCAACCGGCAACCAAGAATTCACGCTAGACACCGCGGCCAAGCTCGCCGCGCAGGAGGGTGGCGGCGCGCAGGTCCAGGGCCGCAGCCCGTGGGCGCTCGCCGGGCGCCGGCTGCGGCGAAACTACGTTGCGCTCGCATCTCTTGGCGTGTTCCTGCTCGTCGTCGTCAGCTGCCTCCTGGCGCCGGTCTACGCGAGCCACGTCGCGCACCGCGGCGCGAACGACGCGAACCTCACCGGCTACATCCACGAGAACGGGAAGACGATTCCGGTCATCTCGAACGGTGGCTCGAGGGTTCTTCCGGACGGAACGGTGATCGTGATTCCGGCGGGGCAGCCGATCGGCCCGCAGTGGGGAGCGGCGGGCGGCCAGTACGTCCTCGGCGCCGACCAGCTCGGCCGCGATCTCGCCGTCCGTCTCCTCTACGGCGGTGAGAACTCGTTACGTGTCGGGCTCTTGTCGGCCGCGATCTCGACGATCGTCTCGGTTCTGCTCGCGCTCCTCGCCGGCTACTTCGGTGGCGTAGTCGACTGGATACTCAGCCGCGTCTTCGACCTGATCTGGGCGTTCCCCGTCGTCCTGCTCGGAATCGCGCTCGGCACGGCGCTCTCGATCAACGGCTTCCACCACTTCGGGATCCACCTCGCCGCCGGCGACCTCTGGATCCCGACGGCGGTGATCGCGTTTGTCTTCATCCCGTACATCGCGCGGCCTTTGCGCGGTCAGGTGCTCGCCCTGCGTGAGAAGGAGTTCGTCGAGGCGGCGGTCGCCCAGGGTGCCGGCCCGCTCCGGATCATGCTTACGGAGCTCTTGCCGAACATCGCCTCGACCGTGCTCGTGCTCTTCTCGCTGATCGTGGCGAACGCGATTCTCACCGAAGTCGGCCTCTCGTTCCTCGGCGCCGGCGTTCAGCCGCCGAACGCCTCGTGGGGGACGCTGATCGCCGACGGTCAGTCTTGGCTCGCGACGGATCCATGGTTCAGCATGCTGCCCGGCATCTTCATTGCGATCTCCGTGCTCTCGCTCAACATCTTCGGCGACGGGTTGCGTGACGCGCTCGACCCGCGTGCGAAGGTCAGGATCGAGCGCTAGTGGGCGCCTTCGTCCTCCGCCGGACGGTCGGGATGGTGCTCGTCCTGATCGCCGTCAGCTTCATCACCTACCTGATCTTCATCAAGATTCCCGGCGGGGATCCCGCTGCACGGCTCGCCGGCAGAACGGCTACGCCCGCGAACATCGAGTCGATCCGGATCAAGCTCGGCCTGAACCACTCGTTCATCGTGCAGTGGTTCGACATGGTCAAGTCCCTCCTCTCGGGGACGCTGATCTCGTACTACAACGGCGGCACGAACGTCGTCGGCCAGATCGAGCAAGGGCTGCCGGCGACCTTCTCGCTCTGTCTTGGCGCCGGCGTCATCTGGCTCTTCTTCGGGATCCTCGTCGGGACGATCTCGGCCGCCGCGGCCGGTCGCTTCTCCGACCGCGCCATCACGGCGCTCGCGCTGATCGGGATCTCGCTCCCGGTCGCGTGGCTCGGTCTCGTCCTCCTCTACCTCTTCGCCGACGGCGGGCTGACGTCGGCGTTCGCCTACGGCGGCTACTACCCGATCACCCAGAACCCCTGGGAGTGGGCTACCCACCTGATCCTCCCCTGGATCACCCTCGCGGTTCTCTTCATCGGCTTCTACGGACGCGTGCTGCGCTCGAACATCCTCGACACGATCAACGAGGACTTCGTGCGCACGGCGAAGGCGAAAGGCCTCTCGCCGCGCCGCATCATGGTCAAGCACGTCCTGCGCGCCTCGCTGATCCCGATCGTGACGCTGTTCGGGCTCGATTTCGCCGCGGTGCTCGGGGGTGGCGCGATCATCACCGAGACCGTCTATTCACTGCAGGGCGTCGGCTTCTACGCCTACCAGTCGATCCAGGCGCAGGACTTGCCGGCACTCATGGGCGTCACGCTCTACGGCGCGGCGTTCATCGTCGTCTTCTCGGTGATCGTCGACGTCGCGTACGCGTACCTCGACCCGCGGATCCGGCTCGCATGAGCGAGCATCTCCTCGAGGTCAAGGACCTCAGCGTCAGCTTCGCGACCGAGGACGGGACCGTTCGTGCCGTCGACGATGTGTCGTTCGGGCTCGAGCGCGGCAAGGTGCTCGGGATCGTCGGCGAGTCGGGATCCGGCAAGAGCGTCACCGCGATGACCCTCATGGGACTCACCCGCGGCGTCAACGCGCGCTTCAGCGGCGAGATTCTCTACAAGGGCACCGATCTGCTCAAGGTCTCGGACAATGACCTCCAGAGCTACCGCGGCCAGGAGCTCGGGATGATCTTTCAGGATCCGATGACGTCGCTGAATCCGGTGTATCGGATCGGTGAGCAGATCGTCGAGGCGATCCAGGCGCATGAGAAGGTCGGCAAGGCGGAGGCCCGGGCGCGCACGATCGAGCTCCTCCACCAGGTCGGGATCCCGAATCCGGAGTCGCGGGTCGACGACTTCCCGCATCAGTTCTCGGGCGGCATGCGCCAGCGCGCGATGATCGCGATGGCGCTGTCATGCAACCCGGCGATTCTCATCGCCGACGAGCCGACGACGGCGCTCGACGTGACGATCCAGGCGCAGATCGTCGAGCTGATCTCGAGGCTCAAGGACGAGTTCCAGTCGTCGGTGATCTTCATCACCCACGATCTCGGTGTGATTGCAGAGATCGCCGACGAGATCCTCGTCATGTACGCCGGCCGCGTCGTCGAGCAGGGGACGAAGCGCGACATCTTCTACGAGCCGCAGATGCCGTACACGTGGGGACTGCTCGGATCGATCCCGCGCCTCGACCGGCCCCGGGCAGACCGGTTGCACACGATCAAGGGGATGCCGCCGTCGTTGATCAACCCGCCGGAGGGGTGCAAGTTCCGGCCGCGCTGCCCGCACGCGTTCGAGAAGTGCGCGGAGGAGCCGGCGCTCGAGAGTCGCGTCGAGGATCCGGGCCATCTCGACCGCTGCTGGCTCACGGTGGACTACAAGCGCAGTCACCGCGACGAGACGATCTCCCCAGGGACTGAGGCGGCTTGAGCGACGCGCCGCTGATCGAGGTTCGGCACGTCAAGAAGTACTTCCCGGTCCGCGAGGGCATCCTCCAGCGCGAGGTTGCGCACGTCCACGCGGTCGACGACGTCTCGTTCGTCGTCCGCGAAGGCGAGACGCTCGGCCTCGTCGGCGAGTCGGGGTGCGGCAAATCGACGCTGGCCCGGACGATCCTCCGCCTGTATGAGCCGACCGCCGGCGAGATCCTCTTTCGGGGAGAGCACATCGAAAAGCTCGGTCGCCGGCGAATGCGCCCGCTGCGGCGCGAGATGCAGATGGTGTTCCAGGATCCGTACGCGTCGCTCAACCCGCGCAAGCGCGTTGGCACGATTGTCTCCGACCCGCTGCGGATCCACGGGATCGGCGACCGCGCCGAGCGCAAGAAGCAGGTCGGCGCGCTGCTCGAGACGGTTGGTCTCTCGCCGGAGCACTACAACCGGTTCCCGCACGAGTTCTCCGGCGGCCAGCGGCAGCGGATCGGCCTGGCCCGCGCACTCGCGCTGAGGCCGAAGCTGATCATCGCCGACGAGCCGGTCTCGGCTCTCGACGTCTCGATCCAGTCGCAGATGCTCAACTTGCTCGAGGATCTCCAGAACGAGTTCCAACTGACGTACATCTTCGTCGCGCACGACCTCGGCGTCGTGCGGCACGTGAGCGACCGGATCGCGGTGATGTATCTCGGCAAGCTCGTCGAGCTCTCACCGGCCGAGGAGCTCTACTCGCGGCCGATCATGCCGTACACCGAGGCGCTGCTCTCGGCCGTGCCGATTCCCGACCCCGATCTCGCCGAGAAGCGAGCGCGGATCGTGCTCGAGGGCGACGTGCCGAGTCCGATCAATCCGCCGAGCGGGTGCCGCTTCCATCCGCGTTGTCGCTACGCGACGGAGATCTGCTCGCAGGTCGAGCCGCCGCTCGTCGACTACGGCAACAGCCACTTCGCGGCGTGCCACCACCCGCTCAATGTCGACGCGGCGGCGCCGGCGACAGCCGGCGCGCCTGCGCAGAAGGACTAGCGGACGGTCAGCTTCAGGTAGTTGTCATCGACCGCCTGGCCGACCATCATCAGCACGTAGTGACCGCGCCGGAGGACGAGGCCCGTGCCGACGGGGATGCGCTGCATGCCGTGCCGTGACGCGACCTTCATCGTGGCCTCGTCGCGGTCGACGACGCGAACCGGGCCGGACACCGTCGCGTGGGTCGTGAGCTTGCCGTGGATCGAGAACCAGTGGCAGCCGGGGTCGTGCATCGCGACGACGAGCGTGTGCTTCACGGCAGCGTGATGGGGCGCGGCTGCGAGCGCCTGGCTCGTGCTGAACGCGATCGCAGCGATCGCGGAAATGACGAGGATCTTCTTCATGACGACTCCTTTGTGTCCGGATTCCAGCCTTCCGGCCAATGGTCGTCGCGGCGCGCTTCCGCGAAATCGGTAGCTCGTCGCGGATCGTCTTGGGGTTTTTCCGCAGGAGACGACCATTCCCGCGGCTCCGGCCGAAAACGGTCCCGGGCGCAGAAATGCCAAAGCCCGCAAACCGCTTGCGCAGTCCACGGGCTTCGGCTCGACGAGTCTTTCATACTTCGGACAACGTTGTCAAGCCCCGTGAAAGGAATCGCATGACGGAGAAGTTCTCGGCCGAGGAGAAGGCGGCGATGCGCGCCCGCGTGAAGGAACTGAAGGAGACGCAGGACGGCGAGAAGGCCATCGAGGATGCGTTCAAGAAGATGACGGCCGCCGATCGCGCGCTCGCGAAGAAGATCGACGCGCTCGTCCGCAAGGCGGCGCCCCAGCTCATGCCGAAGACGTGGTACGGGATGCCGGCGTACGCGAACTCCGACGGGAAGGTCGTCTGCTTCTTCAAGAACGCCGGGAAGTTCAAGATGCGCTACTCCGAGCTCGGCTTCAACGAGCCGGCGAAGCTCGACGCCGGCGGCATGTGGCCGACCGTCTACGCCGTCACGAAGCTGAGCACGGCCGACGAGGCGAAGATCACCAAGCTCGTGAAGCAGGCGGTGAAGTAGCGCTAGAGGCTTGATGTGAAATAGGAGCGGCGTCCGGATGCCGCTTCAGGCGCGGCGCGAGGCCGGTTCGTCGCTCTTGCGCAGGCCGCCGGCCTGCGCTGCGAACACCGAACCACCCTCGCTTGGCCTGAAACGGCCCCGAACGGGCTCGATTTCACATCAACCCTCTAGGGCAGACGGTCGCCGGTCCCGAGCGACCAGACCGCGATTCCGTAGACGCCGAGCGTGCGCGCGAGCGCTAGGCGGACGCTCATCGACCGCTTGTCCGACCACCAGACCGTGGAGCCGTCCGTGAGCTTCGCGCGCCACTCGCCCGCGGACGCGATCCAACGCCGCTGCGCGTGCCAGCGGGCGGCGAGCCTCCGCGCCTGGGCGACCGTGAGCGAGTCGACGGAGTGCGGCCGCCACGCGTACGCATAGTTTGCGACGCCGAGGAAGATCTTGTCCGCCGGGACGTCCTTCTTCAGCGCCGCGACGGAGGCACGCTGCCAGCGGAGCGGACCGATCGGCCCTGGCGTCTTCTCCCACGGCCCGTGGTCGTCGTACGTCATGAGGACGATCTGGTCGACGCTCGCGGCGAGTGCCGGCAGGTCGTAGCCCATCGATGCGTACGCGTCGAGCGTCGTGGCGGCGGAGAGGCAGATCGTGAGCGAGTCGCCGCCGGGGAGATCGGCTTTCAGGTCGGAGACGAAGCGCGTCAGGTCGGCCGTGTCGCGCGGTGCGAGCGACTCGAGATCGACCGAGACGCCGTCCCAGCCGCCATGGACGATGTAGCCGGCAAGCGCGGACGCTGCCTCGTCCGTCTTCTGTGGGCTGCCGAGCGTCTCGTGTGCGAGCGGCTCGTAGAAGTCGTTGACCCTGTCCGACCAGTTGCTGACGAGGAGCACGGCCGGCAGTCCGTGCGCGTGGGCGGCCGCGAGCTGGCGCCGGTCGGCCGCGGTCGGCGCGGACACCGTCCCCGGCCCGCTCAGGTCGACGCCGTCGATCCCGACGAGCGACATCGCCTTCGCGTTGTCCCCGATCAGCCGTACCGGCGAGTAGTCCGACTGAAAGCCGAGCACGGCGAGCGGCGTGGTCGCGCTCGATCCGGCGGCGCCGGCGAGGGCGAAGAGGAGAACGACGAGTCCGACGCGGACGCGCATGCCCCGAGCGTACTGTCCTGCCACATGGCCGTCTCGTTTTGGCTCGAGCAGCTCGGCCCCGCACCCGAGCGCCCGCCGCTCGAAGGGCGCGTCGAAGCCGACGTCTGCATCGTCGGCGCCGGCTACACCGGTCTCTGGACGGCGCTCGAGCTGCGGCGCGCCGATCCGTCCCTCGAGGTCGTCGTCGTGGAGAAGGAGACGGTCGGCTTCGGAGCCTCGGGACGGAACGGTGGCTGGGTCCTCGGCGCGCTCGCCGGGCCGCGCGACGCGGCGCTCGAGAGCGCGATCCGGGAGACGGTGGACGAGATCGGCCGCCGCGTCGCGGAAGAGGGCATCGAGTGCGACTACGTGAAGGGCGGCACGCTGACCGTCGCGCAGACGGCGGTGCAGCTCGACCGGCTCCGCGCGCAGCAGGCCGACGACGAGCTGCTCGGCGTCGCCGAGCTCGCGGCGCGAGTCCGCGTGCGGGGTGCGCTCGGCGCGCTCTTCAGCCCGCATTGCGCGCGTGTGCAGCCGGCGAAGCTCGTGCGCGGCCTGGCCGCTGCCGCCGAGCGTGCCGGCGTCACGATCCACGAGCGGACGCCGGCGCTCGAGCTCGAGGCGGGCCGCGTTCGCACACCGGCCGGCGAGGTGAGCGCGCGCTGGATCGTCCGCGCGACCGAGGCGTACACCGCCGACCTGCCCGGCCTGCGCCGACAGCTCGCGCCCGTGACGAGCGCGATGATCGCGACCGAGCCGCTTCCCGCGGACGTGTGGGCCGAGCTCGGCTGGGACGGCTGCGAGACGATGCTCGACGGCCGCAACCTGTACACGTATCTCCAGCGGACGGCCGACGGACGGATCGCGCTCGGCGGTCGCGGCGTGCCGTACGTCTTCGGCTCAGGCACGGCACGCGAGTTTCCGCCGCCGCGTTCGGTCGTCGAGCACCTGCGCGCGCGCGTGCGCGATCTGTTCGGCGTCGACGCCGAAGTCGCAGCCGCGTGGCAGGGAGTCCTCGGCGTGAGCCGCACGTGGCGCCCCGCGGTCGGCGTCGACGCGGCGCGCGGGCTCGCGTGGGCGGGCGGCTACGCGGGCGACGGCGTCGCAGCCGCGAACCTCGCCGCGCGGACGCTCCGCGACCTCATCCTCGGCCGCGAGACCGAGCTCACGCGGCTCCCGTGGGTCGGGCCGCTCGAACGCGCGTGGGAGCCGGAGCCCTTCCGCTGGGCCGGAATCCACGCCGTGCACAAGCTCCTCGGCGCCGCCGACCGGCGCGAGCTGCGCACCGGCAAAGCGTCGCTCTTCGCCCGCGTGGCCGGCACGATCTCCGGCCGCGGGTACTAGACCCGGGCGAGGAACGCGCGCACGCGCTGCATCAGCAGCGCCGCCGCGTCGGCGTCGTAGTCGGCCGTCGAGGCGTCGGCGAACAGGTGCTTGTCGCCGGGGTAGAGGAACAGCTCAGCGGCGTCGGTCGAGTCGGCGAGCGCCTGCGCGGACGGCAGATCCTCGAGGAACCACGCGTCGTTCTCCATCGCGTGGATCTGGACCGGAACGTCCTCGGGCCACGCGTCGCCGAACTCCGTGAACGGAACGACGCCGTAGATGAGCAGCGCGCCGCGGGCGCCGGGCTTCGTCTGGGCCAGCTGCTGCGCCGGCCCCGCGCCGAACGAGAAGCCGGCGTAGACGACGTTCGCCGGCAGGTCGTCGGCGGCGGCGACACCGCGCGCGACGAGTTCCCCGAAGCCTTGCTCGCGCGCGAACGCGATCCCGTCGTCGATCGTCGGGAACGTCCGTCCGCCGAACATGTCGGGCGTGTGGACGGTGTGGCCCTCGGCGCGCAGTTCGTCCGCGAACGCGCGCACTCCGTCGGTTAGACCCTGAATGTGGTGATAGAGCACGACTTCGGTCATCCGGTTCTCCTCCTAGTATTGATCCAGAATCATGGAACGTTCCGCAACTTTAGATCATTGAATGATGACCGGCAATCCACAGCCTCCGGACTACGAGCTCGCCGATCGCATCGCCCTGACCGAGCCCGCGCAGGTGAAGGCGCTCAGTCATCCGCTGCGGAACGTCATCCTCGGCCTGCTCCACGAGCGCGCCGCGACGGTCTCCGAGCTCGCCGCCGCCGTCGAGCGCCCGAAGAGCACGGTCGCCCACCACGTCAAGGTTCTCGCCGACGGTGGCCTGATCCACGTCGTGCGCACGCGCCGCGTCCGCGCCATAGAGGAGCGGTTCTACGGCAGAACCGCGCGGATGTTCTACGTCGGCGTCGAGCGCGGGCCGGCCGGCGAGGAGATGCCGCGCGACTTCAACGACTTCGAAGTCGCAGCCCACGAGTCGGCGCCGGCGTTCCGTGACGGGAAGCTCTGGGGTTTCATCCGGCACGCGCGAATCTCGGAGCCGCAGGCGTCGGAGTTCTGGCAGCGGATGTCGGAGCTCGTCGACGAGTTCGACCGCCTACCGCGCTCCGGCGACACGGTGTACGGATTCGCGGTCGGCATCTATCCCACCGACCACCCGACGCTGCCGAATTGAGCGACCAGCTCGGGCGAGCGGCCCCGGGTCGTAGAGCTCGTCAGCCGGTGACGACGAGGTCGAGCTTCATGTCCCACGGCTCGTGCGGGATGCCGTCCTCGACGAGCGCCCACGCGTAGGCGACGCCGACCTTCCGCGCCTGCGGCTGTTGCGCGACGAAGCGGTCGTACCAGCCGCCGCCGAGGCCGAGGCGGTTGTTGTCGCGGTCGAAGCCGAGAGCCGGGACGAGAATGAGGTCGAACCGCTGCTCCGGGAACGGCTGGTCCTTGCTCAGCGTCGGCTGGACGACCTCTATCTCGGGCCACTCCTCGCCGAGCCAGGCGACGAGCTCGCTCGTGTCGAGCTCGCCCCACTCGGCCACCGAGCGGTAGACGTGGATCGAGCGGATCGCGCCCCAGTCGACGACCCGCTGGAGTTCCTCGAGCACGGCGCTGCTCGCCGCTGCGACCTCCTCCGGGGTCAGCTCGCGGCGGCGCCGCTCGAGCTCGCGGCGCAATTCCGGCTTCGTCGGCACGAAGCCAGAGTAGATTCCAGGGATGGCCACGAAACACGCACGGCTGACGACACCGCTCGTGCGGGAGAACGGCGAGCTCCGCGAGGCAAGCTGGGACGAGGCGCTCGACCGCGCCGCAGCCGGCTTCCGCAACGCGCTCGACGCGGGCGCCCTGACCGGCGTCTTCTCCTGTTCGAAGGCGACGAACGAGCTGAACTTCGCCACGCAGAAGTTCGCCCGGGTCGTCTTGAGCACGAACAACGTCGACAGCTGCAACCGAACCTGACACGCGCCCAGCGTCGTCGGTCTGGCGACGGTGTTCGGTGCGGGTGGAGGGACGAGCTCCTACGAGGAGACTCGCGCCGCGGACCTGATCGTCCTCTGGGGCTCGAACGCGCGCGAGGCGCACCCGATCTTCTTCCACCATGTGCTCAAGGCCGTGAACGCGGGCGCGCAGCTGATCGTCGTCGACCCGCGGCGCACACCCTCGGCGCAGTGGGCGGATCTCTGGCTCGGCCTCGACGTCGGCACCGACATTCCCCTTGCGAACGCGGTTGGGCGCGAGATCATCGCCGCCGGTCTCCACGACGAGGAGTTCATCGCGCGCGCCACGACCGGCTTCGACGCGTACCGCGCCTCGGTCGAGCCGTGGACGCTCGAGGAGGCGGAGCGCGTCACCGGCGTGCCGGCCGACGCGATCCGCGAGCTCGCGCACGCGTACGGGAGTGCCGAGCACGCGCAGCTCTGCTGGACGCTCGGGATCACCGAGCACCACAACGCGGTCGACAACGTCTTCGCGCTCATCAACCTCGCGCTGCTGACCGGCAAGGTTGGGAAGTGGGGCTCCGGCCTGCAGCCGCTGCGCGGCCAGAACAACGTCCAGGGCGGCGGCGACATGGGCGCGATCCCGAACAAGTTGCCGGGCTTCCAGGACGTCGGCGACGACGCGGCGCGCGGGAAGTTCGAGGCGGCGTGGGGGACGACGATCTCGCCGGAGCCGGGCCTCCATCTGACCGGGATGTTCGAGGCGATGGAGCACGGCGACCTGCGTGCCGTCTACGTCGTCGGCGAGAACCCGGCGCAGGGCGAGGCCGACCAGCTGCGCGCCGAGCGGCTCCTCTCGGGGTTGGATCACCTCGTCGTGCAGGACCTCTTCGTCACGCGCACCGCCGAGCTCGCGGACGTCGTCCTGCCCGCAGCCGCGACGCTCGGCGAGGCGGAGGGGACGGTCACCTCGAGCGAGCGGCGCGTGCAGCGCGTGCGCAAGGCGGTCGAGCCGCCGGCGGGCGCGCGCGACGACGTCGAGCTCGTCTACGAGCTTGCGCGCCGGCTCGGCCACGATCTCGGCTCGCCGCACGCGGCGGACGTCTGGGAGGAGTTGCGCTCGCTCTCGCCGATGCACGCGGGGATGAGCTACACGCGCCTCGAGGAGCTCGGCGGGATCCAGTGGCCGTGCATGGACGAGGACGACCCCGGCGCGCTCTTCCTCCACGGCCGGCTCTGGGACGCGGTCGTCGCCGAGCGTGCGCCGTTCATGCCGGTCGAGTACGACCCGCCGGTCGACTTGCTCGACGCCGACTTCCCGCTGCGCCTCACGACCGGGCGGCGGCTCGAGTCGTTCAACACCGGCGTCCAGTCGAACCGCTACGGCTCGCCGCTCCACGTCGGCGGCGAGGCGATCCTTCTCGCACCCGAGGACGGCGAGCGGTACGGCGTCGCCGACGGCTCGCGCGTGCGCGTCGTCTCGCGCCGCGGCTCGGTCGAGGCGCCCGCGCGCTACGACGCGACGCTGCGGCCCGGCCTCGCGTTCATGAACCTCCACTTCCCCGACCTCGTCGCGACGAACGTCCTCACGATCGACGCCACCGACCCGCAGTCGGGGACGGCGGAGTTCAAGGCGACCGCGATCCGACTGGAGCCCGTTGCCTGACCTCAAGCTCATCGACGCCGAGGCGACCGCCGCCGAGCGGGACGCGATCGACGCCGTCGTGGGCGTCGAGGTGTCGGCGGACGGCCGCGTCGCGCGCCGCGACCGGCACCGGCGGCAGCTTCTGCTCCCGGCGTTGCGCGCGGCGCAGCGGCGCGTCGGCTGGGTCACGCCAGGCGCGCTCGGGTACGCATCCCGCCGGCTCGACGTCCCGCCCGCGGAGGCGTACGGCGTCGCGACCTTCTACGCGATGCTCTCGCTGGAGGAGCGCCCGCCGGACGTGCTCCACGTCTGCACTGACCTCGCCTGCCGGCTCAAAGGCGCCGAGGTGCCTGAAGGCGCCGTCGCGTCGCCGTGCCTCGGCCTGTGCGAGCTCGCGCCCGCATCGCTGCGCGTGACGGCGGGCGAGGAGCCGCGCGAGGTTCAGCTTCCGGAGACGCGCCTACCCGTGCACGGCGACCGGCTGCTCAAGGGCTTCCCCGCAGGAGAGGCGCTCGCGCGCGCCCGCGAGCTTGGCCCCGAGGGCGTGATGGACGCGATCGAGCAAGCCGGACTTCTCGGCCGCGGCGGCGCCGCGTTCCCGACGGCCGCGAAGTGGCGCGCGGTCGCCGGCCAGCCCGCGCGGCCGCACTACCTCGTCTGCAACGCCGACGAATCCGAGCCGGGCACGTTCAAGGACCGCGTCCTCATGGAGGAGGAGCCCGACGCGATCGTCGAGGCGATCGCGATCGCGATGCTCGCCGCCGATTGCGAGAAAGGCTACGTCTACATCCGCGCCGAGTACCCGCTCGCCCACGAGCGGATGCGCGACGCGATCGCGGCAAGCGACGCGGACATCGAGCTGCGCGTCGGCGCGGGCGCGTACGTCTGCGGCGAGGAGACGGCGCTCTTCCAGTCGATCGAGGGCTACCGCGGCGAGCCGCGCAACAAGCCGCCGTTCCCGGTCGAGGTCGGCCTCTTCGGGAAGCCGACCGTCGTCAACAACGTCGAGACGCTCGTCAACGTCCCGCACATCCTGCTCGGCGACGCGCGCCCGACGCGGCTCTTCTGCCTCTCGGGCAACGTCGCGCGGCCGGGGCTGTACGAGCGCGAGCTCGGGACGCCGCTCCGTCAGCTGCTCGACGACGCCGGCGCCGAACCCGCGAAGGCCGTGCTGCTCGGTGGTGCGGCCGGGACGTTCCTCGGCCCGGACGAGCTCGACATCGCGCTCGACTTCAACGTCACGCTGGGCTCGGGCGTCGTCATGGTCTTCGGCGCGGACGCGGACCTGCGCGGCGCGATCCACTCGATCGCGGAGTTCTTCCGCGAGGAGTCGTGCGGCCAGTGCGTCCCCTGCCGGATCGGAACTGTCCGCCAGGTCGAGGCACTCCATCGCAACGACCGACCGGTTCTCGCCGAGCTCGCGCAGGTGATGCGCGACGCGTCGATCTGCGGCCTCGGCCAGACCGCCGCGAACGCGGTCCAGTCAGGATTGGCGCTCCTGTGAAGATCACGATCGACGGAGTCACGACCGAGGTTGCGGAAGGCGCGACGATCCTCGATGCCGCCCGCGCGGCCGGAATCGAGACGCCGACGCTCTGCTACGGCGAAACGCTGACGCCGGTCAACGTCTGCCGCGTCTGCGTCGTCGAGCTCGAAGGTGCGCGCACGCTTGTCCCCGCCTGCTCGCGCAAGGCGACGGACGGGATGGTGGTGCACACCGATTCCGAGCGAGTCCGCACGAGCCGCCGTCTCGTCCTCGAGCTGCTCGGCTCCGCGACCGACCTCTCGACGGCGCCCGACGCGCTGCGCTACATCGCCGACTACGACGCGCACCCGGAGCGCCTGGGAACGCCGCCGGCGCCCGCGCCGAAGCTCGACAACGACCTCTACATGCGCGACTACTCGAAGTGCATCCTCTGTTACAAGTGCGTCGAGGCCTGCGGCGTCGACCACCAGAACACGTTCGCGATCGCAGTCGCCGGGCGCGGCTTCGAGGCGCACATCTCCACCGAGCTCGACGTCCCGCTCCCCGACTCCGCGTGCGTCTACTGCGGCAACTGCATCGCGGTCTGCCCGACGGGCGCGCTCATGCCGACGAGTGAGTACGAGCTGCGCGCCGCCGGCGAGTGGCGCGAATCCGAGCAGGAGGAGACCGACACGATCTGCCCGTACTGCGGCGTCGGCTGCAACCTCACGCTGCACACGCAGGACGGCGAGATCGTCAAGGTCAGCTCCCCCGACGACCACGACGTGACGCGCGGCAACCTCTGCATCAAGGGGCGGTTCGGCTACCGCTACGTCCAGCGGCCGCTGCCGTAGGTTCGGGGCATGGAACCGCTCCGCGGCCTCCTCGTCGTCGACTTCACTCGCTTCCTGCCCGGGCCCTTTGCGTCGCGCGAGTTGCTCGAGCTTGGCGCGCGCGTCGTCCGCGTCGAGCCGCCCGGCGGCGACGCGATGCGCGCCACCGCTCCGGCCTGGCACGAAGCGCTCGTGGCCGGCAAGCAGTCGGTCGTCGTCGACCTGAAGGAGGATCCGGCCCCGGCGCTCGAACTGCTCGCGCAGGCGGACGTCGTCCTCGAGTCGTTCCGGCCCGGCGTCGCCTCGCGGCTAGGGATCGGCCCCGAGCACGCACCGGCGACTGCCGTCTACTGCTCGATCACGGGCTTCGGCGTCGACGGCCCGCACGCGCAGCGCGCCGGCCACGACCTCAACTACCTCGGCTGGGCGGGCGTCCTCGAGGACACCGCTCCGGGGTTGCCGCCCGTTCCCGTCGCCGACTTCGCCGCCGGTGCCCTCGGCGCCGTGGCGAAGATCCTCGCCGCGCTGCTCGAGCGGGAGAAGACCGGCCGCGGCTCCCACCTCGTCGTCTCGATGACGCACGGCGCGCACCGTCTCGCCGCCCACCGCCTCGGCGGCGATCCGTCGCCGCGCTTCCTCACCGGCGGTCTCGCCTGCTACCGGATCTACGCGACCGCCGACGCGCGCCGGCTCACCGTCGCCGCGCTCGAGCCCGTCTTCTGGCAGCGCCTCGTCGAGCTTCTCGACCGCGCCGACCTCACCGGCCGCCAGTACGCGCCGGAGCAGGAGGAGCTCGCGGCCGAGCTCGCGGCGATCTTCGCGGCCCGTCCGCTGGCGGACTGGCTGGAGCTGTTCGACGGCGAGGACGTCTGCGTCGGCCCGGTCGCCACGCTCGCCGAGGCAGCGGCGGAGTTCGGGTCTCCGCACCCGCTGCTACCCTGATTTCACGGACGGCATGGGTCGTCCAGTGAGACTCAGGTTCTCGTTCCTCCAAGGATTCGAGCTCTTGGTTCTCGAATCCAGCAATAAAAGGAGTCGAACACCACATGTCCGAAAGCTTTTCCGAGCTCGGCGTGAGCGCGGAAGTCGAGCAATCGCTCGTCGACCGCGGCATCACCGCACCGTTCCGCATTCAGACCCTCGTCATCCCCGACGCGCTCGCCGGCCGCGACATTCTCGGCCAGGCGCCGACGGGCTCGGGCAAGACGCTCGCCTTCGGCCTGCCGCTCGTCGAGCGGGTCTCGCCCGACGAGACGGCGCCCGCGGCGCTCGTCCTCGTCCCGACGCGCGAGCTCGCGCTGCAGGTGACCGAGGAACTGACGCTGCTCGGCGCCCCGCTCGGGATCCGCACCGCGCCCGCCTACGGCGGCGCGCCGATCCCGGCGCAGGCGAAGAAGCTCAAGGGCGCGCACATCGTCGTCGCCACGCCGGGCCGCCTCACCGACCTCGCGAACCGGCGGCTCATCTCGCTCAGCGCGATTCGGATCCTCGTCCTCGACGAGGCCGACCGGATGCTCGACATGGGCTTCAAGCCGCAGGTCGAGAAGATCGTCCGGCTCCTCCCGGCGAAGCGCCAGACGATGCTCTTCTCCGCGACGCTCGACGGCGAGGTCGGCAGCCTCGCGAGCGCCTACACGCTCAACGCGTCGCGCTTCTCCGCGGAGCTGCCGTCCCAGCACTCCGACGGCGCGGTCGACCACCGCTTCGTCTCCGTCACCGCGAACGACAAGGTCGAGCGCCTCGTCGAGCTGCTCCAGGCCGAGCCGGGCCTCTCGCTCGTGTTCGTGCGGACGAAGCGCGGCGCCGACCGCCTCGCCGCGAAGCTGCGCAGCCACGGCGTCGAGACCGCCGCGATGCACGGCGACCTGACCCAGAGCGCCCGCGAGCGCGCGCTCGAGCGGTTCCGCTCGGGGAAGGTGACGACGCTCGTCGCAACCGACGTCGCCGCGCGCGGCCTCGACCTCGAGGCGATTGCGCACGTCATCAACTACGACCCGCCGGAGGACACGAAGGGCTACATCCACCGCGTCGGCCGCACCGGCCGCGCGGGCAACACCGGCCAGGGCACGACGCTCGTCCTTCCGGATCAGCAGGCGGACGTCAGCCGCGTTGCGAACCTTCTCGGCCACCGCGAGCAGTTCGAAGAGGCCGGCATGGAGACTGCGCGCCCGCGGCTCCTGTACACGAGCCGCCGCGGGCGCCGCTCCCGCTGGTAAGCGCTACGCCGTCGGAACCGCGGCGCCGTGCTTCTCGAGCGTCTCGTCGAGGAAGCGGCCGATCGCGGCCGCCGGATGCGCGCCGACGAAGCCGGTGACGGGCTCGCCGTTGCGGAACACGGCGACGGTCGGGATGCTCTGAATCCCGTACTGCGCGGCGAGCATCTGCTCCGCGTCGACATCGATCTTCGCAAGCTCGACAGCGCCGGCGCGCTTGGAGACCTCTGCCTCGATCGCGGGGCCGAGCGTGCGGCACGGACCGCACCAGGCGGCCCAGAAGTCGACGACGACGGGTAGTTCGCGCGAACGCTCGATCACGTGCCGCTCGAAGGTCTCCGTGGTGACATCCATCTCGTTCGTCCTTTCGTCAGGAGGTGGCGCCGACGAGGGCGGCAAGCGTCGCGAGCTGCGACTGCACCGAGCCGCAGACCTGCTCACAGAGGGCGAAGACGCCCTCGTCGGCGATGCGGTAGTAGACGTGCGTGCCGTCCTTGCGGCGGGTGAGCATGCCCGCGTCGGCGAGGACGGTGAGGTGCTTCGAGACGTTCTGCTGCCCGGCGCCGAGCTGCTCGGCGAGCGCGCTCACGCTCAGCTCCTCGTCGCGGAGCTGATCGAGAAGGCGTACGCGGAGAGGGTCGCCGAGCACGCGGAAGCGTCGGGCGATCAACTCCGCGAGCTCAGGGGGGAGAGGGCGGGGTAACGTCATGTCTCTTACACTATCAGACTGTTTAGTTGTATAGTGGTGCATATGTACGAGCTCTGGCAGACCGAGTGGTGCCCCGCCTCCCGCCGTGTTCGGCAGCGGCTGACGGAGCTGGGCGTCGACCACCTCAGCCGCCAGGTGCCGGTCGAGAAGGAGGACCGCGTCGTCCTGCGCGAGCGCACGGGCACCGACACGATTCCCGTGCTGGTCACGCCCGACGGCGAGATCGTCGCCGGCGAAACCGCGATCCTCGCGCACCTCGACCGTCACGAGATCGCCCCCGCAGGCGCGCACGCCCACCGGCTCAAGGCCGAGAAGGCGCGCCGCCGCTACCTCGAGGAGGAATGCACATGCCCACCGCAACCGGCTACACGCTGACCCACACCACGACGCTTTCATTCGCCGACGCCGTCGAGCGCGTTCGCGCCGAGCTGCAGAGCGAAGGCTTCGGCGTGCTCACGGAGATCGACGTCCAGGCAACCCTGAAGGAGAAGCTCGACGTCGACGGCGAGCCCTACGTGATTCTCGGCGCCTGCAACCCGCCGCTCGCCCACGAGGCGCTCACGGCCGACCCCGAGCTCGGCACGCTGCTCCCCTGCAACATCGTCGTGTACGAGCGGGACGGCGAGACGCACGTCTCGGCCATCGACGCCGAGCGGATGCTCTCCATCGTCGACCGAGACGACCTCACACCGCTCGCGACCCAGGTGCGCGAGAAGCTCGTCCGCGTAGTCGACCGCGCCACGCGAAACTGAGCATGGGGCTGTTCAGCCGCACTCCGCACACCGACCCGGCCGAGCTCGCCGGCCGGCTCGGCAAGCGTTCCGTCTTCGTCCTCGACGTCCGCCAGCCGGCCGAGTGGCGGCGCGGACACATCCGCGGCGCCGACAACGTTCCGCTCGGCTCGGTCCGGCGCCGGCTCGACAAGCTTCCGCGCGACCGGACGATCGTCACGGTCTGCGCGAGCGGGCACCGGAGCGCCTCGGCCGCCCGCACGCTCCGCCGGGCGGGGTTCGAGGTCGAGAACCTCAAGGGCGGCATGCACGCCTGGAGCCGGCTGGGCCTCCCGGTCGAGAAGCGCAAGCGCTAGTCGCCGGAGTTCCGGCACATAGCGCTACCGAACGACTACAGAGCCGGTTGCGGCCGACCCGTCGGCGAACAGGATCTTGATGGAGAGATCGCCCGGCTGGCTCAACGCGATCTGCGCTGCGTACATCCCACCGGAGGACTGGACCGTCGCCAGCACCATCCACGTTCGGCCCGCGTCGTAGCTGCCCTCGACCGTGACCGCGCCAGGCGGAGCGGCGCCGCGGAGCGCGAGGTTCGACCCGACGGCTGCCGTCGACGGCCCGCTGATCGTGCTGACTGGCGACGCGGGCGCCGGTCTTGCCGGAGTACCTCCGATGTGAAGCGCGGGCAGGAGGGGATGGTGCAGCGGAAGCTGTCCAAGGGCTATTGCGAGGCTCGCGAGAGCCGCGAGCCCTGCTCCGGGTCGGAGTAGGCCGCCTCCCGTCCTGCGCGGTGACGGGTCCAGGCTCGGGTACGTAGCCCCGGAGCCGTAGAAACTCCGGCGCTCTTCATCAGTCCACTTCGCATAGTCGCGATCGCGCCAGCCCATGCCGGGACCTCATCGGCAGACCGGGCGTCGCGCTGAAGGTGACAGAGCCGCCGGAGTCTCGTCACGTTTCCGGCCGGAGGCCCGGTTACCGTGAGCGGGTGGACCCGCTCGACGGACTGAATCCCGAGCAGCGCCGTGCCGCCGAGGCGGTGCGCGGGCCGGTCTGCATCCTTGCGGGCGCCGGGACCGGGAAGACGACGACGATCACGCGGCGGATCGCGCACCAGGTTGCGACCGGCGTGTTCCGGCCGGACGAGATCATGGCGGTGACGTTCACCGACAAGGCCGGCGGCGAGCTGCGGGCACGCCTCTCGACGCTCGGCGTGACGCGTGTCCGCGCCGGCACGTTCCACTCCGCGGCGCTCCGCCAGCTGCGCCACTTCGCGCCCGACTCGGTCGGCCGGATCCTCCCGTCGAAGGCGCTGCCGCTCCGCCACCTCGGCAACCGTCTGCCGGGCGCGTACAAGTTCCGGCCCGCGGGCGACCTTGCCACCGAGATCGAGTGGGCGAAGAACCGCCGCATCTCACCGGCGGAGTACCTCAGAGCCGCCGCCGACCGCGAGCCGCCGATCCCGCACGACCTCATGGCGCGCATCTACCGCGACTACGAGCGCGGCAAGGCCGAGCAGGGGCTCATGGACTTCGAAGACCTGCTCGAAGGCGCCGTCCGGCTGTTCGAGCAGGACGAGCACGCTGCGGCGACGTTCCGCGCCCAGTACCGCGCCTTCACGGTCGACGAGTACCAGGACGTCAACCTCCTCCAGCAGACGCTCCTCGACCTCTGGCTCGGCGACCGCGACGACCTCTGCGTCGTCGGCGACGACTACCAGTCGATCTACGCGTTCACGGGCGCCGGGCCTGAGCATCTCCTCGCCGTGCCGCGCCGCTTCCCGCACGCGACCGTCGTGAGGCTCGAGGAGAACTACCGCTCGACGCCGCAGGTGCTCGCGCTCGCGAACCGGCTCGTGCCGCGGCTCGGCGGCGCGGAGAAGACACTGCGTCCGACGCGCGCCGACGGGCCGGAGCCCACCGTGAGCGCGTTCCCATCGCCCGAAGACGAGGCGCGTGCGATCGCCGAGCGGATCCGTGCCGACGGCACGCAGCTCGAGCGCGTCGCGATCCTCTGCCGCACGAACGCGCGGCTGACCGACTTCGAGGAGGCGCTCCACGACGCGAAGATCCCGTTCCAGGGCTCGTCGCTCCTCGACCGCGACGCGGCACGGCGGCTCATGAGGCGCCTCGAGCGGAGCGGGGAGGACGCGGCCGCCGCGGTGCGCGCCGCGGCGCTCGAGGCAGGCTGGCTCGAGGAGCTGCCGGAGAAGCTCGGCGAACGCGAGCTCGTCCGCCAGACCGACCTCGCCCGGCTCGTCACGCTCGCGGCGGCCTTCGACGGCGACGCAGCGGCGTTCGTCGTCGACCTGCGCCGACGCTTTGACTCGGGCGGCGACGAAGCGCGCGGCGTCAACCTTCTCACGCTCCACAAGGCGAAGGGCCTCGAGTTCGACACCGTCTTCCTGCCGCGGCTCGAGGAGAAGGAGCTGCCGTCGCGCCAGGCTCGGACGCCGGCTGAGATCGACGAGGAGCGGCGCCTGCTCTACGTCGGGATGACGCGCGCGGAGCGTGTCCTCTGGCTCAGCTGGTCGGGCAAGCGCTCCCGCTTCCTCGTGGAACTCGGCTTCGCCCAGCCGTCGCCGGTCGCGCAGAGCAAGGTCGCGCAGAGCACGGTCGAGTGGACGCCGGTCGCCGAGCGCCTCCGCGCGTGGCGGCTCGAGCGCGCGCGCGAGGACGGCGTTCCGCCGTACGTCGTCTTCCACGACAAGGTTCTCCACGAGATCGCCGCCGCACAGCCGCGGTCGCTCGGCGAGCTGTCCCAGATCGCGGGCGTCGGCCCGGCGAAGCTCGATCGCTACGGCGAGGACGTGCTCGCGCTGCTCTAGGAGCTGATGTCGAGGATGACGACGGGGATCTCGCGGATGCCCTTCGTCTGCTCCTCGTAGTCGGCGAAGCCGGGCCAGTCCTGCTTCTGCTTCTCCCAGATGGTCTCGCGCTCGGCACCTTCCGCCGCACGCGCGTGAGCGGAGAACGTCTCGGTGCCGATCTCGACCTTCACGTCGGAATGCGCGACGAGGTTGTGGAACCAGTCGGGAGTCGTCGGCGCACCGCCCTTCGAGGCGAAGATCGCGACGGAGTTGTCGGAGAGGCGCTGGTACGCGAGCGGGTTGATGCGCTCGGTGCCGGTCTTCGCGCCCGTGTGGTGGAGGAGCAGGAGCGTGCGTCCTTCGAAGTTGCCTCCGACGCGGCCTTCGTTCGCTCGGAACTCCTCGATGACTTGCTGGTTCCAGTCGGTCATCCCGTCTCGACGATAGCTGCGGGCGCCTCCCCTGCGCTTCGTCCCGCCCGCCACGCGTAATGCGCGAGGTACCCGGAGAGCCCGAGCAGGATCAGCGCGTTCACCGGGTGGAACATGCCGATCACCCAGTGGTTGAACCCGGCGGCGGCGAGGATCCCCTGCACGAACGCGAGCACCGCGAGGACGATCCAGCGCACGAGGAGCTTCGTGGGCGGCCAGGCGAGGAGCGCGAGCAGCAGGATCAGGACGGCGCCGATGTCGGACAGGAGGAACCCGACGCCGCGGTGTGCGTCGAGGCTCTTCGCGTTGTCGATCGTCGCGCCGTGCTTCATGTCGAACAGCCCGTAGCCGACGAGGAAAAACTGCACGATCACTCCCACGAAGAAGAGCGAGGTCACGTACTTCAGCACCACCCAAGCGCCGCGCCGCACTGCGTCCATCGTCCGCCTCCCGTCTCGTTGACTCGACGCGAGGGAGCCTACGCGGGGGACGTTCCGGGATCGTTACGGACCCAGACCGTGACGGTCGCAGGCTCGAGCGAGCGGGCCGCGACCGAGGAGAGTTCCGCGAGGACGGAATCGACGTCGATCGCGTCACGGAGGCGGGCTCCGAACGCGGCTACGGTCGCCTCGGCGTCGTAGCGGGCGCGGTTGAAGCGGCGGTCGACGAGCCGCTGCAGCCGGCTCCGCAGCGGACTGAACAAGGCAGCCGCGGCGAGCGTGGCCGCCGCGACGCCGACCGGTGACGAGAACGGCAGCACGCGCGTCGTGAGGAGGATGAGTCCGACGAAGACCCCGACGAGCAGCCCGGTCAGGAGTGCGTAGGAGACGGTTCGGGAGATGAGCCGGTCGATGTCGTACAGCCGGTACTTGAGGATCCCGAAGCCGATCCCGAGCGGCAGCGCGACGATGAAGACGAACATGAACCCGAGCGTGTTCGACTGGGTGGCGACGATCAGGCCGCCCACGGCGAGCGCGCCGCTCGCGAGGAACCACTTCAGCTGCTGGCGCTCGTCCCCGGTCGAGCGGCGGAAGTGGACGATCTGGTACGCGACCATGGAGGCGAAGCACGTCGCGTACCCGACGAGTGCCGCCGTGTTGAGGACCGCTGCGACTCCGTGCACGGGCGCGCTCAGCGCTGAGAGAGAGCCGGACTTGTCGATCGTGAGGTGCCGCTCCGTGAACGCACCGAAGTTCTGCGTGCCAAGCGTGGCCAGAAGGGCGGCGCCGAGGGCGATGTACGCCCAGAACGTCCACCGCCATCGCCCCGGCGGGATCTTCCCGTCGGGGAAGAGGACGATCGGGAGCGGAGCCAAGACGAGCACAGGCACCCACGCCGGCGCGAGGAAGACGGCGAGCCGGCCGAGCGGCAGCGCCCGGTGGACGCGGAAGACGAGCACCGCGTAGTTGGCCGCGTCGATGCTGAGGAGTACGGCAAGCGCAAATGCGAGGAAGATCCAGCCGATCGAGTTGCGCGGGCGGCGGCGCGCGATGAGCAGGCCGACGGCGAAGAACGGGAGCGTGATGATCCCGACCCCTTTGAGTCCCGTTCCGGACGGAATGTCGTGCGACAGCACGAGATTGAGCACAACAAGGCCGATGAACAACGCCAGGATCGCGAGCGTGACCGGCGAGATCCGTCTCACGGCTTGATCCAGACCGAGACGTGCGCGGGCTGGAGGGAGCCGCCCGCGGCGGCCGCGAGCTCGGTGAGGACGGTCTCCGGGTCGACGGCGTCGCGCAGGCGGGCGCCGAAGGCGGCGACAAGAGCTTCGGCGTCGTAGCGCGCGCGGTTGAAGCGGCGGTCGACGAGGCGCTGCAGGCGGCTACGCAGCGGGGCGAAAAGCCCGGCCGCGGCGAGCGTCGAGGCGGCGACGCCGACGGGCGACGAGAACGGCAGCACGCGGGTGGTCAGCAGCACGAGCCCGACGAAGACGCCGACGAGGAGACCGGTCAGGAGCGCGTAGGAGAGCGTCCGCGAGATCAGCCGGTCGATCTCGTACAGCCGGTAGCGCAGGATCCCGATCCCGATCGAGATCGGCAGCGCGATGAGCCCGAGGAAGCCGACCTTGCCGATCGCGGCAAGGACGCCGTGGCTCCCTGAGCCGATCGTCATCGCGAGGAAGAAGCCGAACACCGCGAACGAGCCGCCGGCCAGCAGCCACTTCAGCTGTTGCCGCGTGTCGCCGCTCGAGCGCCGGTAGAGGACGACCTGGCGGACGACCCACGAGAGGGAGATAGCCAGGAAGCCGATCACGACGACCGCGAAGCCGGGGCCGCCGCTGCTGTTGGTGCCGAGCTGCTTGAGCTCGCCCGAGGAGTCGATCCGGAGAGTGTGCTCGGTGAACGCGCCCCAGTCCGTGACCACAAGGTGCTCGACCAGCACCGCCATGAGCGCGATGTACGCGCCGAGCGTCCAGCGCCACGGCCGCGTGACCCTTCCGTCGGGGAAGAAGAGGATCGGCAGGGGCAGAAGGACGAGCATTGATGCCCAGCCCTGGGTCAGGAACACGGCCAGCCGCGAAAGGGGGAGGCCGTGGTGGTCGATGTCGTACGCGCGAACGGCGTAGAAGCCCGCGTCCGCGCCGCCGGTCGCCGTGACAGCGATCGCGAGCAGGAGCCAGCCGATCGGGTTACGCGGCTGCCGGCTGGCGACGAGTGTGCCGACGGCGCCGAACGGGATCATCAGCAGCGGCTGCCCGACCGCGCCGAAGCTGAGCTGATGCGCGAGCGCCGACAACGGGACGCTCGCCGCGATCAGCAGCGCCGCGACGACGCCGAGCAGAAGGGCCACGCGCGAGCGGGTCACGACGCTCTCACCCAGACGCTCACGTGCGTGGGCTGGAGCGACCTGCCGGCCGTGGCGGCAAGCTCGGTGAGCACGGTCTCGGGGTCGATGGCGTCGCGTAGCCGCGCACCGAAGGCTGCGACGGTTGCTTCTGCGTCGTAGCGGGCGCGGTTGAAGTGGCGGTCGACGAGCCGCTGCAGCCGGCCGCGCAGGGGAGAGAAGAGCCCTGCGGCGGCGAGCGTCGACGCCGCCACGCCGACGGGCGACGAGAACGGCAGCACGCGGGTCGTGAGCAGCACGAGCCCGACGAAGACTCCCACAAGCAGCCCCGTCAGCAGCGCGTACGACAGCGTCCGCGATATCAGCCGGTCGATCTCGTACAGGCGGTAGCGGAGAATGCCCACGCCGATCCCGGCCGGGATCCCGAGCAGGCCGATCGTGCCGATCGTCCCGAGGATGAAGAAGACGCCCGAGCTCGATAGTGTGATCGCGAGCATGCCGCCGACGAACCCGGTCCCGGCGCCGAGCAGGAGCGCCTTGAGCTGAGCCCGGCGGATGCCGGTCGCCTGCCGATAGACCGGAATCTGGCTGATCAGCCACGCGACCCCGACGACTCCGAGCATGTCGAAGAAGACGTTCTGCGAGACGGACCACCAGGCCCAGTTCCCGGTCGGATTGTCCCCTTGCACGAGGTTTCCCGTCGGGTCGATGCGGATGTCGTTCGCGACGATGATGTCCGCGGCGAGGGCGTAGGCGCCGGCGAGCCAGACCGCAGCGGAAACAACGAAGGCGCCGAGCGGAATCCGCCAGCGCCCGGAAGGCAGGGACCCGTCCGGGAAGAGGAGGATCGACAGCGCGAAGAGGACGATCGCCGGCGCCCAACCCGGCTGGATTAGTACAGCGAGCCAACCGAGCGGCAAGGTCCCGTGGTTCCGCCGGTACTCGAGCACGGAGTACGCCGAGCCGAGGCCGCTGAGGGCGATGAAGAAGGCCGCCCCGAGCATGCTCCACCCGATCGGGTTCCGCGGCTGGCGCCGCGCCACGACGAGGCCGACGAGGCCGAAACCCGGAACGATGACGACGGCGCCGCCGCCGGTTGCGCTGAAGCTGTGGTCGAGCACCGCGAACACGGTTCCAAGGACCGTGACGCCGAGTGTCACGAGCGCAACCATGAGAGCGGTCCGCGGGGTCGCCAACCTCAGCACCATGCGGGGAATCTAGACCGCTCGCGTCCGGAGATCGTTACGGCGTAACGATTCCGTAGCGTCGCTTTCCTAGATTGCGCTCGTCGCCATCGGCGAACGCGCACGGAAGACGGCGGCAGCGCTCGTGCTCGTCCTCGTCCTGCTCCCCGTCGATGTGACGCTCAGCGTCGTTGCGCACGATCCCTGGCCGACGAACGACGGGCTCGTCCTCGTCACGCTGGTCGCGTATGCCGCCGTTGGGTACGTGATCGCGCGCACAGAGCCGCGGAACCCGATCGGCTGGATCTTCCTCGCGCTCGCGCTCTCGGTCTGTGTCGACTACGTGATGCGGCTTTACCTCGTCATCGACTACCGACAGCACCACGGGAGCCTGCCGCTCGGCGCCGTCGCCGTCTTCTGGCGGAGCTGCTGGTCGATCTTCCCGTTTCTGATCGCCCTGCCGGCGATCGTGCTCTTCCCGGACGGGCGCCTCACGCAGCGCTGGCGAAAGCTCCTCCGGGTCTACGTCGCTGCGGCGTTCGTCTTCATGGCGCTCCAAGTCACCGGCCCGGCGATAGATCCCGTCTCCGGCTTCCACAACGTCGACATCCGGGGCAACCTGCTCAACGGCAGCGGGGGATGGCCGGTCACCGCCGGCTTCCTCTTCGCGCCGCTGTTCCTCGCCACCTGGGTCGCCTTCGTCTGGCATCAGGTCGCCGCCTGGCGCTCCGCCTCGGGCGTCCGCCGCGCGCAGCTGAAGTGGCTGGCCACGGGCAGTGCGACCTGCGTCATCTCAGCGGTGGTGATCCTGGTGCTCGGCGATGGCCTCGGGACAGTCAATCGAGTCGCGGCCGATGTCGGGGCCGCAGGGATTGGTCTCCTGCCGTTGGCGTTCGGCGTGGCGATCCTCCGCTACCGCCTCTACGAGATCGACCGTTTCGTCAGCCGGACGATCGCCTACTCGCTGCTAACAGCGCTGCTCGTGGGGATGTTCGCCGGGATCGTGTTGCTCACGACGCGCGTGCTGCCGTTCTCCTCGCCCGTGGCCGTCGCGGCCTCCACGCTCGCGGTGGCGGCGCTCTTCAATCCGTTACGGACACGGGTGCAGCGGCTCGTCGACCGCCGCTTCAACCGGGCGCGCTACGACCGGGAAGCGCTTGTCACGGCGTTCGGAGCGAAGCTCCGCGACGCGGTCGACTCGGAGACGGTGCTCGCCGAGCTCGCCGGCGCGGCCACGAACGCGGTCGAGCCGGTGCACGTCTCCGTCTGGCTTCCTTCCTAGTGCAGTGTCTCTAATATAGCTTGACAGATAGTTGGGGATGAAGTAGCGTCCATCGCGTGGCGTCGGCGATGCTCGAGACGCGGATCTGCGAGGAGGAGCGGGGGCTGCTGGAGCGCTGGGTCGGCGCGCAGAGGACGCCGCAGAGTGTGGCGTTGCGGGCGCGGATCGTGCTGGCCGCGGCGGCGGGTGAATCGAATAGCGAGATCGCGCGGACGCTCGGCGTCAGCCGCCCGACGGTGATCCTGTGGCGCAGCCGGTACGCCGATGGCGGCGCGCAGGCGCTGACCGAGACGAGGCCCGGCCGCGGCCGCAAGCCGTCGATCTCGGCGGCGAAGATCAAGGCGATCGTTGCGGCGACGACCCAGACCACGCCAGCGGGCGCGACGCACTGGAGCTGCCGCTCGATGGCCAAGGCGCAGGGTGTCAGTCCGGCGACGGTGCAGCGGATCTGGGACGCGCACGGCCTCAAGCCGCACCGGGTCAAGACGTTCAAGCTCTCCAACGACCCGCACTTCACGGAGAAGCTGACCGACGTGGTTGGTCTCTACCTCAACCCGCCCGAGAAGGCGATCGTGCTCTGTGTCGACGAGAAGAGCCAAATCCAGGCCTTGGATCGCACCCAGGCGAGCCTGCCGATGAAGAAAGGCCGCGCCGGCACGATGACCCACGACTACAAACGCAACGGCACCACCACCTTGTTCGCCGCGCTCAGCATGCTCGACGGCTCAGTCGTCGGCCAGTGCCTGCCCCGCCACCGCCACCAGGAGTTCCTCAAATTCCTGCGCACACTCGACCGCGCCTTCCCCGGCGAGCAGGAGCTGCACCTGATCATCGACAACTACCGCACCCACAAACACGCCAACGTCGATGCCTGGCTCCAAAAGCACCCACGTTTCCACCTCCACTTCATCCCGACCTCCAGCAGCTGGCTCAACCTCATCGAGCGCTGGTTCCGCGAACTGACCGAGAAAGCAATCCGCCGCGGCGTCTTCCACAGCGTCCCCGAACTCACCGCCACGATTGAAGCG
>Ga0307374_10001300_pt1 | contig 46356 bp, 49 predicted proteins | sample OX3MG_FD_202532 | JGI IMG/M metagenome (GOLD analysis project Ga0307374, IMG submission 202532) | Soil microbial communities from Risofladan, Vaasa, Finland - OX-3 | ecosystem: Environmental > Terrestrial > Soil > Coastal area > Acid sulfate soil | place: Finland: Risofladan, Vaasa | collected...
CCCAGGTGATACGAGACCAGGTTCTGGCGTTCACCGACTGCCTCGACGAGCTCGCTCACCCGGTGGTCGCTGTGGGAGAGCTGCTGGGCCAACCGCCAGCGGATGTCATGGCCAAGCAACCAGACGGTCACCGGGGCCTTAAGAGTGGAGGCAGGCATCCACAGATTATATCAATTTAGTTTGATTCACCGGGATCGGCCGGGTCTAGCCGTATCACGCATTCCCGGTACCGGACGGCTCTAGGGGGTCACCAAGGGACACCAGCCTGGTCGATTTTCGCAGTATTCGCAAGGCCGACGGGGGAAGCTGTCGGACACAGGAGGACACGATACCGACACGGTTCGGGACCGTGAGGACGAGGGTTCAAATCCCTCGCCCCCGACCATTTTTGTATTCGGAATCGGCGATTTCCGAGGTTGTCTGGAGTCGGCGGATCACAGCCGGGCCACAATTTCCTGGGGAATGATCGCAACCTCGGGGTGCGGTGGTGACTGTCGTCGGCGGATCTGAACTCGCTTGGCAGCAATCGATGGCTCCGCGGAGGCTTCACGCCGAGGACGCAACGGGTAGGACCGTGAGGCATCCGGTTCGAAAATCACAGACCGGCCCGCTTGAGGACGCGCAGGGCAGGACCGTGAAGCACCCCTTTGAGAATCGGACCTCATTCAATCTCATTCGCGAGCCTGAGCGGCGCCACCGACGAGGCGCTGGCCTGCCACGTGTTTTTTGCACCGCACACCTCCAGCCCTCCACCGGGCCAATGCATTCGGCTGGGCGTCAGGCTGGGTATTTTGAGGAAGACGCGGAACGCGACTGCGCGTACACCTTCACCGTGGCGGCGTCTACCTTGAGCATGACACCGACCGACGACGTGTACGTAGACAAGCCCTGGTTATTGATGCGCTGGGACAGCGTTCGTCAATGCGTCCACTCGGAATGGAGGGCTTTCGCCAACAGCGCAGAGCTCCGTGCCGGCCTGTTGAAAGGAATCCAAGCAATCAGGGACCACAGTGCAGTCGCTTATCTAACTGACACCAGGAAGGTCAAGTTGATCGTCCACGAGGATCAGAAGTGGATCAGGGAGACTTGGCTGCCTATGGCCATCGACGCGGGACTTAAGCGGATTGCGGTTGTGACGGCGGCTACCGGGCTGGGAAAGCTTACGGTCGAGGACGTCGTCGGATTAGTCGATGACCTTGGGCTGCAATCGCGCAACTTCGAGTCGATGGCGGCGGCGAGGAAGTGGCTCTCAGAGGCTGGGGTAAGTCTCTGATGGTAAAGGGGGTTCTTGAGGATGAGGTGACTCGCGGTGACAGCACCTACTTCAACCGTCCCGGGGTCGCGGTCGTCACGTGGGATGCGACGTCTCACGCTGTTTACATCGAATGGCAGGGCTGGGCGGACTCGACCGAGTTCGCAACGCTCCTTGATGCGGGGCTTCGTGCGCTGATCGAGCACCATGGTTCGCGATGGCTGAATGACAGTCGCAAAATGAAAGTAATCAAGCAGTCAGATCAAGACTGGATGGATCAGAAGTTCTTTCCGCGCGCTCAGGCAGCAGGTCTGCGGCGCGTGGCCATCGTCATTCCGAAGAGCGGTCTGGCCATGATGAACGTCGAGGCTGTAGCGGCCAGAATTCCGGACACCCAGCTGACTGTTGAGTACTTCGCTACGGTCGAGGGGGCCAGGGAATGGCTCACGGGGCCCGACACCAGAATTCCGAACGGCTCGGAAATGCATCCGATTTCTTAGCTGCGAAATTAGTGGGCCACCGCTGAGCAGCGCAACGGGGCGGGAGCCGTCCGCCTTTGTCGCAGCCGCGGCCTTCGACCTCCAGTGGCCGCGGCGAACCAATCCGCCGGCTAGACGCCATCGCTCGAACATGTGCGAGATTAGGCGGGCTACTGAGCGACTACTCCACATCCTTAGTCGCTGTTTGACAGACTTTCTCCATCCGGCCAGCGGACCTGAGCTGGCCCCCAGCCATCCGGGCCGCCGACGTCTGATCAGGTGAAATCACTGGAGCTGCTTGCCGCCGCCAAATCCCTACCCCAGACACCTACTCCGGACGCATTGCTCGAGTCGGTCTCTGTGAACTTGTGGTGCGCACAAAGTCCGGCGACAGCCGGTGGAATCGGGATCAGGGATTGGCAAGGAGCTGATAGGGGGTCCGAGTTAACTTCGAGCCCAATGGGGCCGGAAGCGGGCGGAATTACGCTGTTCGCGAGTACTCGGTATGAGGCCCAACGGCTTTCGCTAGCACACGATCGCGCGTGCCGCCGGCGTCGGCCTCTCCGTGAGAAGGTTGCCAGGCTATGCGATCAGGCGAAGATCGCTGCCGCCCGAGATGAACTTTCTGCGCACCATAGGCGCGGGTGTCGACCGGACATTGGTTGACCCGCGCGAAGAGGCGGTTCGCAGCGCCGCCTGAGCACCCTCAAATTGCCCCTTGACATCTATAGGAGGATCGAAATCGGGCCGAGGCAGGAACGTGAGACGCACCGTCACCAGATAGTGACGGCTGTCAGTTCAATCGCGCGGCGTCGCGGGCCACCAGGGCGTCGGCCGCTCGATGTCTTGCGGCCGCGAGTCGGCGCCCCCGAAGGCAATCAGAAGACCGCACAGGGCCAGTAGCAGGATCACCATCAGAACCTCCATGCCTAGAGTGTTCCGTGAACCAATGTCCGAAGCAACGTGGGATTTCCTAATAACATATCGCCATCCCGAACAATTGGCAGAGCGTCGAGCTCAAACACCTGCGGGCCTTGCGAGCGATCGCCGAGAAGGGCACCTTCTGGGCGGCGTCCGAGGACCTGAACAGCTCGCTCTCCACGGTGAGCGATCACGTGACCGCCCTGGAGGCGTTGGTCGGGCAGCGCCTGATCGAGCGCTCGAGGGGTAGGCGGACGGTCGAGCTGACCGAGGCGGGGCGCCTGCTCCTCGGCCACGCGAAGTCCATCGAGTCGAGGCTGCGCGCGGCCGAGTCGGACTTCCGGGCATACGTCGCCGGCCTTTCGGGCAGCCTCCGGATCGGCGTCTATCAGAGCGTGGCCAACAAGGTTTTGCCGGAGGTCATGCGCCGGTACAAAGGGCGATGGCCGAAGGTGGACGTGCAGCTAACTGAGGGCGCCAATGACCTGATGCTCGTGGAGGCCGTCGAGCGGGGGGAGCTGGATCTCACCTTCGCCATCGAGCCCATCCACGACGGCCCGTTCGAGGTGCGGGAACTCATGCAGGATCCCTATGTGGTCGTGACCGCAGCCGGCTCCGACCTGGCGCGGCGCAGGCTCAAGGTCGCCGATCTCGACTCGTTGCCGATGGTCGGCTATCAGCACGGCAAGCACCAGGACCTGGCCGACGAGTTCCTGCGCAGCAGAGGGGTCAGGCCGCGGGTCGTGTTCCGCTCCAGCGACAACGGGACCGTGCAAGCGATGGTCGCCGCGGGATTGGGCTTTGCCCTATCACCGCTGCTGGCGGTCGACGAGAACGACCCCAGGGTGCGGCTCACCGAGGTCGAGGAATCTGTTCCTCCCCGCGTCCTCGTTGTGGTCTGGCACCGCGACCGCTACCGGCCGCCGGCTGCGGCGGCGTTCGTGGAGGCCGCGATCGCCGTGGCCGCTGAGGTGGAGCGCTCCCATAAGGCATTCCTGGCTCGGCGAATCAGCGCAGCTCGTCCGGGTGGATCGCAAACACGAGCTCGAGCCCGTCGACCTCGTCTTCCTGCGTCCCGACCTGCCTGAAGCCGAGCGCGCTGACGACAGCCCGCGCCGCGGCGTTATCCGGCGAGACGCTGGCGTAGACCCCTGTCTCTCATCTCGATGTCGAGCAGCATCTCGTCGTCAGTCTGCTTCTGGCTCGGTGGCGTCCGCGGCCGATGCCGACGGCTGGATGCACACAGGGGACATCGCGCAACCCCTGAGCGTGTGCCGGGCTGGCTGCTGAATGAATACTTGCACCCGACACCAGCCATGACAGGTAGCATGCCGGCTAGCAAACAAGAGCGGAAACGATGACAAGTGTTAACAGTAGTAGCTGCAGCGCCCGCGCAGTCGGCGGGGAAGGAGAGGCAGATGCCGGAGTCGCGCGCAGTTTCACTTGCCCTCGCCCACCTGGAGGCGTGGACCAATCACGACCTCGACACAGTGCGAGGCAACCTGGCGGAGGATGTGCAGTTCTACAGCCCGGCCGCGAATCTGGTCGGCATCGACGAGTACATGGACGCGCCTAAGGGCCTGACTCAATTCGCAAGACACGTCGTGCCCGGCAGCCTGCGCATAATTGCCGCCACGGGCGATGAGCGGAACGCGCTGATCATGTATGAAGTCAGCACCGACGGCGGCCCGCTCGGATCGAAGGTGTTTCCCTCCGCGCAGACCTGGCTGCTGGACGACAGTGGAAAGATCAAGGTCGAGCGGATCGTCTCCTACATGGCTCCGCGCGCCGTCTGAGAGTCTTTGCAAGAAGCGGCTATCCGGATCAGCCACTGCTCCTTGCCCCAATTCGTGAGGTTTGGATGGGAGACGAGCTTGGACCGGGTGCAGGAATTGTTGATGGCGATCATGTAGGGCGCAGATAGCACGTAGGCAAATGGCTTACGACGAAAAGACGGCTAAACGTGTGCGGCGGACCCTCGCCGGACGAGCGAACGTGGTCGAAAAGAGGATGGTCGGAGGGCTTTCCTTCATCGTGAACGGCAGTATGTGCTGCGGCGTCACTGGGAGCGCCCTGATGATTCGTGTCGGACCCGAAGGGCGCGAGCCAGCGTTGCGTCAGCCGCACGTCCGGCCCATGGAACTCGGGGGACGGCCCTTGGCCGGCTTCGTGTGCGTCGAACCTTCAGGCTACAAGACCGATGCGGCGCTCAAGTCATGGGTCCAGCAGGGCATCGATTACATATCGGGCATTCCAAAAGACTCGCGCGGGGCGCCCTCGCCACGTCCGCGAGTGCCTGAGGGCACTGTCGTCGACAGACGCTTTGCAACGCTCGTTAGAGCCTTAACTGGCAAGCGAGGAGTGACGCTCGGATCGGGCAAGCGCGGTTTCGGGTCGGGAGCTCTTCAGGTCAACGGCCGGATCTTCGCCATGGTCGCACGTGGAGAGCTCGTGCTCAAACTCCCAGCTAGGCGCGTTGCTGAACTGCTGGCTGCCAGGCATGGGAGTGCGTTCGATGCTGGCAAGGGACGGCAGATGAAGGAGTGGGTGTCTTTGGCTCCAGACAACCGTCGATGGTGGTCCCTCGCCGAAGAGGCCCGCGCCTTCGTCGCGCAGGACTCATGACGGTTTCGTGAATGGGCCCTCGCGGGCCGCTGGCCCTTTCCGCAATGGTTGGAAATGATTGCTTGAGAAGACGATCATTCCGGTCTTTGACAAGATCATGGGCTGTGAGGAGCAGGACCGGGGCTGTCGAGTTCGCGTCCTCAGCCGCAAGGAGCGGCCTGGCGAAGAAGGCGTGGAATATGTGGGTCGGCGATCTGGGCAAAGGAACAGGTATCGACGAGGTGCTCGCCGGCTTTGATGTGATTGTGTATTGCGCCAGTGCAGTAAGGGCGATATTGAAGCCACACGAAATCTCGTCGACGCAGGCAAGGCACTTAAGAGCCCGCCTCATCTGATCTATATCTCAATCGTCGGGGTGAACGGAGTCTCGGTCGGCTACTTTCGGGACAAGCTCAAAGCAGAGAAGATCATTGTCGATTCCAGCCTGCACTGGACCCTGCAGCGGACAACCCAGTTTTCGATTGTGTCCCTCGGCGGGGCTAAGGGCCTAGCGCGGTTCCCCATACGGCGGCCCGGCTCGGGGCGATCTAACGCGTGCGGTGGTTTCGAATCGAGCTACGGCCGACCTGCGTCCTCCTCCCGCCTGGCTACCGCCTCGCCTTGACCATCGGCGGACCCGACTTCGAACGACCGCTTGATGCCGCCGCAAAAGACTCTTGGGTCGAGCAGCGCGGACCATCACCGGCTGCGCGGCCGAACCCGATCTGCCTTGCAGCATAGAACCCGGCCGCGGGCTCGTTACCGTTCCCGGGCAGCCGCCCGGCCAGTCTCTTCCAGTTCGCCGGTCATAGATTGGAGTTGGATGACGTGCGCCTCGAAGATTTGCCGGGCCACGTCCAGCAGCTTAGTGACTCGACGATCGCGAAGTCGGTAAAAGATGGCGTTGCCCGCCTTGCGCGTGTCGACCAGGTTCTTCATCCGCAGGATGGCCAGCTGTTGGGAGACTGTCGAGCCCTCGGCTGAGAGGGCCAGTTGCATCTCGCTGACGCTCTTCTCCCCTTCGCGGAGAAGCTCGAGAATTCGGATTCGAGCCGGGTGTGCGAGCGCCTTGAAGAGTTCAGCCTTGAAGTTTTGCAAAGAGTGAGGCATATCTTTGAACATTCTAAACTAGTTTAGGTCATTCCAATATCTTAGATTTTGAGTCGCAGGGAAGCAGCTGTTTGTTTAGCAGACTGAGTTCCAGAGGCATCACGGTGTCGTGTTGGCTGGTATGGCTACATTAATGGCCGGCGCGCTAGAATATCAAAAGATTCAAATGTGCGGCGGGACTTGTCTGTGATTCAAGGGGTGCATGCTCAAAGCGTCGTGTTCATCGGCCTCGAGTCGGTCGAGGGCCTACTGCAGGGGGGACTCTGGCCCGGACCCCAAGGTCATGCCTCCACCGCCGAGCTCACGTTCACAGGTACCCGTCCCGATCGGTTGGTGGTGCGGATCGGAGAAATCCGGTCAGCAAAGAAGACCGCATCCTGCAGTTTCCAATTGGAATCCCCGACGGAGCGCTTCAAGCCTAAGGTCAGGGGCACGCTTGAGTTCACCACCGTCCCGACGCGGGGTCGCACCAAGGTCATTCTTCAGGGCAGGGCAGACCGCGATCTGGTCGGTACGCCGGCGAAGACCGAGTCTGTGCGGGGAATCGCCAATGAATATGTCCGCCAAATGCTGGATGAGATCGTCCGGAGGCTGGAGGAAATGGCTGCCGGCGAGCCAGCCAAAGCCAAGGCGCGGTCCTGAGGGCTGGCAGGCGGATAGCTGTTCGTGTTGCCTGGCGTGCGGCGTCCGTCCACCACCGAGGCGGGCTCATTGGCGGCCAGGGGGGATGGCGCCGATACGCACCTCAAGCCCATTCGGTCGAAGCGCGCTGACTGCAGACCTCGGATTGATCATGCCCGCGAGGGACAGCTGATAGCACGTTATTTGTGCATGTTAGGCGTGGGCATCGGGATCGCAAACGTCTTCTGTTTCCGCTGGCGGCTCGCAGACGTGAGGCGCACTGACACTTGGGGCGGAGGAACCGCACTTGATGTGATGTCCACCGATGGCTTCATCGCGTGAACAAATGAGCAATCGGGACGGGCGTTGCACGCATGGGCCGATGACGGCTCGGCTTCTTGGTTGGTCAAGCATCGCAAGTCTCCAATCGTTATCCTCGCCCGCCTTTGCGCAAGAGGGCTAGGTGGCTAAGACACAAACGAGGATCGACACGAAATTCGAAGACGAGCTGATGGCGGTGGCCGAGCAGTTCATCGTCAAGGGCAAGGAGCAGGGCTACCTCACGCCCGACGACATCCTTCAGGGTTTCCCCGAGCTCGATGCCGAACCGGACCAGATCTTCCGCATCTTCGCGGCCTTCAAAGAGATCGGCATCGAGGTCACCGATGGCGAGAAGGATTTCGAAGAGGTCGAGCAGATCGACGACGAGATGCTCCTCGACATCGAGATGATGGATTCGGTCTCTCTGGACGACCCGGTGCGCATGTACCTCAAGGAGATCGGGCGCGTCAGCTTGCTCACGGCGAACGACGAGGTCGAGCTTGCGCAGGCGATCGAGGCCAAGCCGCTTCACGACGCGCTCCAGGCGCTCAACGTCCCCGAAGAGGTCGACGGGCGCCAGCGCTCGGTCGAGGAGATGCTGCCGGAGATCATCGAGTGCCTGGCCACGGTCAAGCGCAAGGGGCATCAGGCGTACATCGCCCAGGAGCTGCTCGGCCTCGCCGACATATCCACGCTGCAGAACCTGCTCGATGCCGTCGCGGCCGAGCGCCGGAAGCAGGCGACCAACGGGGCCGCCAAACCCCGAGTACGGGCAGAGGCGTTGGAGTCGTACCGGATCGCGCGGTACCGGCTGACCGAGAGGTACGAGCGCGCCTACGAGGCGAAGCAGCGCTTGACCGAGGCCAACCTGCGGTTGGTGGTGTCGATCGCCAAGAAGTACATCGGCCGCGGCCTGTCGTTCCTTGACCTCATCCAGGAAGGCAACATGGGCCTGATCCGCGCGGTCGAGAAGTTCGACTACCACAAGGGCTACAAGTTCTCGACCTACGCCACGTGGTGGATCCGGCAGGCCATCACGCGCGCCATCGCCGACCAGGCGCGAACGATCCGCATCCCGGTCCACATGATCGAGATCATCAACAAGCTCGTGCGCGTCTCCCGTCGCCTGCTCCAGGAGCTTGGCCGTGAGCCGAGCGACGAAGAGATCGGCGTGGAGATGGGGATGGCTCCGGAAAAGGTGCGCGAGATCGTTAAGGTCTCCCAGGATCCCTTATCGCTGGAGACGCCGATCGGCGAGGAGGGGGACTCGCACCTGGGCGACCTCGTCGAAGACCGCGAGGCGGTCTCGCCCTCCGACGCCGCCTCGCTGACGATGCTTCACTCCGAAATCCAGGGCGTGCTTGACACCCTCACGCCGCGCGAGCGGCGCGTGTTGCAGCTGAGGTTCGGGCTCACCGATGGCCACCAGCGCACCCTGGAGGAGGTCGGTAAGCGTATCGGGGTCACCCGCGAGCGCATCCGCCAGATCGAGGCCAAGGCGCTTCGCAAGCTCCGTCACCCTTCCCGCTCGAAGAGGCTGCGCGAATACCTGGAGTAGCGCCTTTCACCCACAGCCATACGCCCCTAATCCTCGCGGCCGTTGCACCCAGTGCCCGCGTCCAACAACAGTCCCGACTCGGTAAGCGGTTGACTACTCGCATGGCGGTCATCGGGCCAACATCGTGAGGTGACCGCCTCATCCTCGGTGCCGTCGTGCTGGCGCCAGCGTCGAAGCGACCCTGCTTGACGCGCCTAGGACTGATGCTGCCGCTTGTACCGATCCAGGGCGAGCTGGCTCGCTTGCGACCTATAGAGCGCATGTCCTCTGTCTGCGGTCCGCGCCAACTGCATCCCTAGCGCCGGCAGCAGGTGGCACCGTCATTGTGTTAGCCACCGGTAACGACAGCGTCACCAGCGACGATTCCGCGATCGGTCACCTCCCCTCCCTTCGACAGGCCCCTCTTCATCGGCCACGGGCGGGTCTGCGACTCACGTTGCCGCACCACCGCCCGGCGATTAGCGCCAGGCCTGGATACCGCGGTTCTTGCTCGCGGTTCGGGCATCGCCGCAACGGTGCTAAGTGCGTTGGAGAAGGACGACCAAGCGTAGCTGCTGGCCCCGGATGGACGTCCTCGGGGGCCATCCCGCTACCTTTGCCGTTCGCCTTCTGGCGATCCGCCCTCCGCTGCTGGCGGTTCGACTGCTCCGGTGGGACCGGTCGCATCGCTCACTGGTTCACCCATCTTGACCCTGCCGTTCAGCCGTGCGCCGTCCTCGACGGCGAGCCTGGCCACTACCACATCGCCGTTCAGCACACCGCTCCCAGCGAGCAGGAGCCTCCCTCGGGCGGTGACGTTCCCAACCAGGTTGCCGCGGACGTTGACGTCCGCCGCCTCGACAATGGCTTCTACCCGAGCGGCGTGCTCAATGGTCACGTCGCCGCTTACGTGCAACTCGCCGACGACCGTGCCGCTCACGGTGACCTTCCCTTCGATCGTGAGGCTGCCGATCATGGAGTCGCGGGGGCCCAGGACGACCGAGTTGCCGCTGTCACTGCGCCGGCCACGGCCGCGTTCCTGGCGATCGCTCGACTCCTCTTCTGCCATAACCCAGCTCCTTAGCGTGGACGAACGCGGAAACCTACGAGGACGGCGCGCGGCCTTAGCCCCGAACTCCACAAAGCGGCTAATGGATCGATCGCCGCGTCGATGACATTCATCGCTCTCCTGTAGGGGTTAATGCAATATATTAGGAGCTTCAAAGTTACAAAGGGGCGAAATATTACCCGCTCAGTCCAGACGGAAAGGTGTCTCTTTCATCAAGAAACCGGCTCGTCATCCGCGTACTCCGAGGTCCGTAGAACCACACAAATGAAACGGGCTCAGGTGAAACGCGGTCATCCTGACCTCGACGTCGCAGTGCGTGGGGGAGATTGGACGCGGGCGATGGATCGGGAGGGTGTTCCAGGTGGGGCCAAGATGGAGCAGGCGCTCTACTGGAGACAGATCTATGCCGAGATCCTGGACATGGAGGAGAAGGTTCTTAAGAGAATGCACGAGCTGATGACCACGCAGTCAGTCGAGGCGCGACGCGAGGTCGAGCTGACCGATGTGCCGGTGGTGGTCGCCCAGGCGGAGAGGTTTCGCAAACGCCTCATGGACCTGTGGTACAGCCGGCTATATGAGCTCCAGGGATTCTGGCTCGACCCGGAGGGCCGCAGGGTCTGGCACCAGGGCAGGGAGGTGGCGCTCACAAAGCGAGAGTTCCAGCTCCTGCAGTTACTCCTCGACCATCCCTACTGCTACTTCACCACTTCCCAAATTCTCCGCCAAGCCTGGGCCGACCCAGCCCTCTTTCCTGAGGAGGTACGCAACTATGTTCAGCGGGTCCGGAAGATACTCGCGGATCTCACGATCCCAGTGGACCTCGTCCACAAGCGCGGCTGCGGGTACACCTTGGTGTTTCCAACCCAACTGACTGGTGACTCAGGACCGAGAATTGAACGACCCCTCTTGAAGGGACTCGAGGTCAAGTGATCAGACCGCTTGGGGTCCACCGCCCTGCGCAAGCGATACATGCCCGCCCGAGCCGAGTTCAACGTTCATGCACTTTAGCGAATATCGGGCACTCACCGTCGATCCGCGCCCATCAGGCCGGCGCCCATATTCACCTCCGCGAAGCCACACGAATGGCCTATGCCCGGTGGGTGTTAGCGATCCGTAGGCTCGCCTTTGTCGCGATCATCGGCTACGCCATCGCGTGGAACTCGAGCGCATCTGCTTGCTGTGGCTCGATCCGATCTAACCTGCGAGCCAGTGCCAGCCCCCTCCCGAGGGCTGGCTAAAGGAGGGTCTCCATGCCGTCTACGCCAGCGTTCCACTCCATCAATGAGGCCAAAAAGCCGGCCGCCGACCGCGTTTATCACAACAACAGCGTATGTTCTCCGGGCCGTGACATCCCACATAACGAGCGTCGTTTGGGCGTGAACGGCTATCGGCTATGTGGAGACTGCGTCCGATTGAACAGGCTTAGCCGCTAACTCCGTTGGGAGAAATGATCGTCGCCTATTCCGAACGCGAGCCGCTTGACTTGATGGAAGAGCTCCGTGATTTGGGCATTCGAGCCGGGCAGGAGGAGAGGCGCGTGGGGCCTTCGACGCGAAGAACACCGGGCACCCAGGGCATCGTGTGAATCGATGGGATCAGTTTGTTGGCGGAACTAGATGACACCAGCGTTCTATCTCCACCCGAGTCTGCGTCGCCCCCGCAGCTCTCAAAATCGCAGTCTCACGCGGGGCGATTCAGCCGATAGAAGAGCCCCGTGTGGGATTTCGAGTTCGCCGTGGCTGCATATCCAGTCGGAGGCATTTCAAGACATCCCCTTCCACCTCCGCCCGGTCCGAGACGGCGCAAGTAACTGATAAGCGTGGGGGCTCCGCGGGACTGCAAGGTCAGCCGGCTTTGCCCCATAGAGCGTTGTAGTGATCGAAGACGGATTGAAGATCGAAACGTGGTTCGTCAATCCGTACGACACTCTCGAGTAGTTTTCGATCCGCTTGCAAGGCCTTGCGCCGTTCCGGACTCAGCCCGAACGACGCCGGTTGCTCCTCTAGCGGCAGCGCGGACAGCTCAGCGAGCTTTGCATCAACGAGCGTGCGGAACTCATTGGAGTCCATGTCGACGCCCAACCTCGCCAGCAACCCGAGGTCGAAGAAATCGCGTATCTGAGGCTCCTCGCGCGTAAATGCAGCCCGCACCTTCTCGGCACGGACTTCGGCGAACTCGAGAGCCCAGCGGTGTGCTTCGGAGTATCCGGGCAACAGACTAGAACCCATAGGGTCTTGTCAAGTCCTGGGGCCTCCGAGGGTGGGGTCGAACTCGAGACCTGAGCGCCAGACGCCCCAGACGATGGCCAGCGCTTTGGACATGCAATGACCGATGGCGTTCATGGCGCTCTTGCCCTGAGCTCGCTTGCGCAGGTAGTGAGCGCGGATGACCGGATTGTGCTGAGTTCCGACTACGGCCATTTTGTAGGCGGCCGAGCGGAGATAGGCGTTGCCGGTCTTGGCCATACGCCAGCTGGTATCGGGATTCTGGCCCTTGGTGCCCGAGCTCAGCTCCTTGGGATGGACACCGGCGTAAGAAGCCAGCTGGTCGAAATCATCGAAGCGCCAGATGTCGCCGATCTCGGCGATGAAGCTGGCGGCCAGCGCCGGCCCTACCCCGGGAATCGTCTGCAGCCGCCTGGCCAGCTCCGAGTCGAGGACCTCGGCTACCCGCTGCTCGGCAATCTCGATCTGCTTGTCGAGGAGGTCGAACTGCTGAATCAGCATCCCGACCTCAAAGCTCATCTGGGCGTCCAGCTCGGGTGGGGCGATGGTCTGCTTGGCCAGCTCGTGGAGTCGGTGGGCCTTGTTCTCGCCCAACCGACGCCGGCCGCCAGGCCTGGTCGTCTCGGCCAGCGTCGAGACTCGCTTGCGGGCAGCTGCTCGAGCTGTCGGCGCCTCACGGAGGACGGCCAACGCGGTCTCGCAGAGAGGGTCTTCGAAGCACTCCCTCAATTCGGGGAAGCCAATCTCGACCAGCCGCAATAGCTTCTGGCGGACCTGTGCCTGCTCTTTGACCAGGCCGGCCCAAAAACGGGCTGCTTCCTTGGCCTCGGCTCCCAGCAGCGGGTCCTTGACCCGTGGTTCCTCGCTCATACCCAATGCCGCCAGTGTGCGGGCGTCGGCGGGGTCCGACTTGCTCCGCTGCAACCGGCTCTTGGCAAAGTATTTAGCCTGCAGCGGATTGACAACCGCCACCTGGAAGCCACGCCGGTGAAGATGACTGGCCAGCGGCCAGTAATAGTGACCGCTCGACTCCAGCACCACCCGCTCGACCGGGCCTTGGCGCTCCAGCCAACGGTCAAGTTCGTCGAACCCAGAGCGGTCGGCGGAGACCCGCAAAACACCTCGCTCGGCTTCACGCTCCCCAGATCTACAGACCGCCGCCGCGTGCTTATACGCACCCACATCAATGCCGACCACAGCGCTCATGGCGCCCTCCTTATCTTTGGTCGACCCCAGGGTTCTCGCTTACCTCTGACCAGCGTCCGCTGATGCACCATCTCCGGTCTCTGCCGTTGGAACCCAATCGCCGCATCAATCAAAGGGCGAGGGCCGGTGTCTAGTCCAAACGGTCTCAAGCCGGATAGCGGACCGCCGGTCTCCCCGCAGAGGTCAGGTCCATCCTGACCCCTACAAGGCTTTATATCAGCGGGCAGGAGTTGTAGAAGAGGCGCTTTGCGCGGTTGCGGGTGGACCGGCCTGATAGCTGCTTCGACGGCGATGACCGCCGAGCTTCCGGAATGAAAGATGACGGATAGCGGACCTCCCAGATCGCGTGCGCGCCCTTTTCGGAGCTTGTGCCATCGAGGTTGACGAGCTCTATTCCGACCTCAGGCCCGATTGCGTCCAGCGAATGGACGACCTCGTTGATGAGGCGTGCGTTGGTCGACTGATAGCGGGTCGGAGTTCCCGGAACCGTCACGTCGATGTCTTCGCTCATCCGGTGGTAGCCAAGGTCGACTTTGGTGAGACAAGTACCGCCCTTCAGAAGAAGGTCACGCTCGTGGACCTGGGCAAGCCCTCAAATGAGACGCGTTAGGAAGAAGTCGTTCTCCACCGTCCAGGGCTGCACTCTCTCGGCAAACGAAGTCTCTCGACACCAGTCGCCGAGCTGCTGCTGTTCAGGTACGGGTGGGAGAGCCATCGCTCGTGTTAGTCAGGTCATTTTCTGAGATATGCCACCGCGAGTTGACTGGACCTCTGCGTGGCCCAGGAACCATTGCGGGGAGGTTCTTGGTATTTCGTACCTGGTCCTCGATTCGAGCCAGTTGCTGCGCAGGAGCGTCGTGCCGTTCCATCAGGACTCCGAGTCGTTGAAGACTGGACATCCCGGACAGCCTCAAAGCGTATGTGACAAGTTGATCGAGGTTGACCTGGCTTAGTGCGTGGTCGACCGCCCGCACCCCTTGGGCTACGCCCCCGAAGGCGTACGGATAGTTCAGCGCATCGACGAGCGTCCTTTCGGGGTCTGACATCCACACCGGCACCTGCTCGACGATCACCGACGCGAGCCCGACCTCAAGTTCTGCGGCCGGCACACTATGAAAACGGACTCTCGCGTTCGCGATGATTTGCAGCGTCCGTCGCTCGGCGCGAAACACGTCGACCACAGATGCGTGCATCTGGTCGGTCAAGCGGTGGACCGTAAGCGCGGCTAGACCGCCGATGTAGTACTGCTTTCCGCTCAGTGCCTGCGCCACGATCGTGTATGCCGAGACCGACCATGGCCGTCCAACGGCCCGAAGGGGTCGGATGACGTAGACGCCTCTGCCGACTCGATCGAGCACTCCTTTGCGCGCCATACTTGCGACCACCTTCGCGGCCGCGCCACCGATCAAGTCCTTAGCCTCGCCGGTAGTGATTCGGGTTTGTTGTCGTCGATCGAGTTCAGAAAGTAGAGCCAACTCACTCGGCGACAGCCGGGGCCGGTTGTAAACCACGCGTCCATAATACCGGATGCGGGTATTTCGGCCACGTACCTTACATAAATTCAATACCCTGGGTCAACGGCGTTGGCCGTACTGCTCGGCGGCTGCAGGCAGAAGAGTTCGAAAAGTAGTGTGCCCTGCAAAGGGCCGATCGATCGGCGGGTGTGAGTCCCGCCCGGGCAAGCCGCCAGAGGAGCCCGGAAGTCAACCTCCAACGTCAGGTGAGAGCCGAGCGTTGAAGCGAGGAGAAGCGAAGCTGCAGGCCGCAACGAACGTGAACTCTGCCGCGTCGAAAGAACACCCCGTGAGGGACCGAGCGGGTCGAGCCCTGTGCTTTTGGGCGAAGACAGCAGTCCGGGCCATGGAATCTGGAGCAGCCCGGAACCGCTCCGGCGTAAAGGAGACGGCATGCAGCGAAGGTCGATCGGTCAACAGGGGAGGCCCTACCGCACCCGACCGCGAAGTCGATAGCGGCGGAAGCATGTTCCGGTATAAGCCCAAAGCGAAAGCCGGGACGGTGCGGAGGGAGTCGGAGCGCGGCATAGTACCGATGATCGCCGAGACAACACAACTCGGCGTAGGGAAGGCTGCGCACTTCGGTGATGCGCGCGTTGCAAGGGACGGGTAAGGGCATGGCGACGGCCAATCACCCCATCGACAAAGTCCGTGCACTTCAGCGCGCGCTCTACGTGGCGGCGAAGCAGCAACGCCAGAGGAGGTTCCATGCTCTCTACGACCGGATAGCTCGGCCCGACGTGTTGAGGCGCGCCTGGGAACGGGTGCGTCACAACAAGGGCGCTGCCGGCATCGACGGCGAAACCCTGCAGGCCATCGAAGCCTACGGGGTGGAGAAGATGCTGACGGAGCTGCGTGCACTTCTGGAGGTCGGGAAGTATCGGCCCCAGGCGGTGCGCAGGGTCTACATACCGAAGCCGGGAAGGCCGAAGGAGCGTCGCCCGCTGGGTATACCGCGGGTGCGCGACCGGGTGGTGCAGACCGCGGCCAGGCTGGTGCTCGAACCGATCTTCGAAGCCAGTTTCCTGCCGTGCTCGTTTGGATTCCGACCGAAGCGGAAGGCCCACGATGCGTTAGAGGTCATTCGCAAGGAAGTGAACGCCGGAGCACGGTGGGTGGTGGACGCCGATTTCGCCGACTTCTTCGGAAGCCTGGACCCCAACTTCTTGTTGAAATTGGTGGCCCGGCGGGTGAGTGATCGCAGGGTGCTGCGGCTGATTCGGATGTGGTTAAGCGCCGGTGTGATGGAAGACGGAGTGTCCGTCGGAAGCATGACCGGGGTTCCCCAGGGCGGAACGATATCGCCGCTCCTGAGCAACATCTATGGCCACGCCCTCGATGCTCTCTGGGCGAAAGAAGCAAGCCACCTCGGCAAGATCATCCGCTACGCGGATGATCTCGTGATCCTGTGCCGGACCGAGTCCGACGCAAAGCAAGCCTATGCATGGCTCCAGAGGACAGCCCAAGCCCTTCACCTCAAGGTGCACCCTGACAAGAGTCGGGTTATGTACGTCGGTGACGGGGCGGACGGATTCGACTTCCTGGGGTTTCACCACCGGATGGTGATGTCGCTGAAGTTCGGCAAGCGTTATTGCCAGCCGAGTCCATCGCGTAAAGCGATGGCGAGCGTGCGGGCCAAGGTCAAGGCGATTACGGCTCCATGTCATCTACTGAAGCGGCCCATGCACGAAGTCGTGGAAGAGCTCAACCCGGTGCTACGAGGCTGGGGCAACTATTTCCGTTGGGGCAACTCGACGCGAAAGTTCACCCAGATCGACAGCTACGTCCATGAGCGTTTGGCGCTGTTCGACAGCAAGAAGCGCAAGAAGCGTGGGCGGCGCTGGGCAGAGGCGCACAACTACGCCTGGTATCGCGGGCTGGGAGTGCATCTGCTCGCTGGGTCAATTCGCTGGCGGTCAGCTGCGACAGCGGCAACGTGAACATCGTCGGAGAGCCGTGTGAGGGAAAACCTCATGCACGGTTCGATGAGGGGCGGCTGGCAAGGCCCGCTGGCTGAACCAGTCGCCTACTCTCCAATCCGGAGTCCGCCCCCGCGGCTCGCAAAATCGCCTGTCTTAGGTCGATCTGGGGAGCCTGATCCCCCCTGGCCAGTGTGGGGAGGAGGAGGCTGATTGGTTCGAACATCGTGACTGGGTCGCCGATCTCGCCGGCTTGAGTTCTGCCTTCCTACCACCGCGGTAACGCTGCAACGCATTTGCTTGGACGGCGGGCTTCGTGGTTGGGTTTCCCAAGGTCAATACTGCTTCGGTCTTGTCACCGCCACCGCGCGCGACTTCGAGGGCGTCGCGGACCTCCACTGGCGGCGGCGAGCCTTGGAAATTCCAATGGGTTGATCGTCACGCCCGCCGCCTCCCGCTTCGGGCGCGCTCCAACCGACGCGGCGCTAAGCTCGCGATTCCGAGACTCCATCATGTCGGATGCAAATCGTTCGCATCCAGCAGCTACACGGTGTCGGAGGGCAAAGTCCGACGAGGCCGTGCAGATTGACTTTTAGCCCCCCCACAACCCAAGTCGGAAGTGCGAAAAGGCACAGCACTTGATCGAACGGTGCTTTCAGCAGGGCCTCAGCTCTGGCCGGGTCGATCAGGCTTTGACCAGGTTGAGCATGTTCTCGTGGAACATCGACTTAAGTCTCGCTGCCTGCTGGTCGTAGGCCTCGGCATCGGCCCAGCTGGCACGGGGATCGAGCACCGCCGATGGAACCCCCGGGACAGTCACGGGAACGCGCACGCCGAATACCGGATCCATGCGAGTCTGGACATTCCGTAGCTTGTTTTCGACTACGGCCCGAACGATCGTCCGGGTGTGTTCGATCGATATCCGATGGCCGACGCCGTACGGGCCGCCGACCCAGCCCGTGTTCAGCATCCAAACTTGAGCGTCATGCCGGTTGACGCGTTCGATCAACATGCCGGCGTAGGTCTCCGGCGATAGCACCAAGAAAGGCGCAGCAAAACAGGCGCTGAATGTCGGCTCCGGCTCTGTCACCCCGCGTTCAGTGCCAGCCACTTTGGCGGTGTAGCCCGACAGGAAGAAGAATCGAATTTGCTCGTTGTCGAGTCGCGCTACTGGTGGCAAGACGCCGAACGCGTCGGCCGACACGAATATGACGTTGCTCGGATGGCCGCCACGACCTGAGAGATCCGCGGCGAGGATGAACTCGACCGGATATGCGGAGCGGGTGTTCTCAGTAAGGCTATCGTCGTCGTAATCAGGAACGCGGGTGGTCGGGTCGAAGACTACGTTCTCGAGCACGGTGCCGAAGGCGCTGGTTGCGGCATAGATCTCAGGCTCGGCGCCCTTTGAAATACGGATGGTCTTGGCGTAGCAACCGCCTTCGAAGTTGAAGATCCCCTGATCTGACCAACCGTGCTCATCGTCCCCGATCAGGCGGCGCGTAGGCTCAGACGACAGGGTGGTCTTGCCGGTACCAGAGAGTCCGAAGAACAGCGCCACCTTGCGATCTTCGCCGATGTTGGCTGAGCAATGCATCGGCATGACCGATCGCTGCGGCAACAAATAGTTCAGCACAGTGAAGATCGACTTCTTTATCTCGCCTGCATAGCTTGTCCCAACGCCGATGAGGACAATCCCGCGGGCGAAGTTCACCACCACGAAGGTCTCCGAGCGGGTGCCGTCCGTAGCAGGATCCGCTTTGATGTCGGGTAGTGAGATCACCGTGAACTCGGGGTCGAACTCTCTGAGCTCGTGCTGGGCCGGGCGGATGAACAGGTTACGAACGAAAAGGCTGTGCCAGGCGAGCTGGGTGATCACCCGGACTTTCAGGGGTGGCGGGGATCGGCGCAGGCGTACACATCCTGCTCATACACCTCATGGCTGGCGAGGTAGTCGACCATCTTCGCGAACAGGCGATTGAAGCCAGCCTCGCTGATGGCGCGGTTGCCAGACCACCAGATCTCGGCTAGCCGAGGTGCTTCGACCAGGAACTTGTCGCGGGGTGAGCGGCCGGTGTGCTGGCCGGTGAGGGCGGAGAGTGCTCCGGTGGCCATGATCGCTGCCTCGCCCCTTCGAACGGCCTCCTCATAGAGCTCAGCTGGCGTCAGGTTGGCTCGGATCTGCGACTTGTTAGCCAAGTCCCGCGACTGGAGATTGGTCGTCTTTTGAGGCGTTGAATGACTTCTTCGCATCTGCGAATATTGCGAAATTGTACAGTGAGCCAATGGGCAGCAGTCCACAGCACCGTCGGATGGCGACTAGGTCAACGGCCCCGACGGGAACCCGTAATCCTTCATGAGCGGCATGCTCGCTACGTCACTGGGCGGACACGCCCTCTTCCTTGCAGGCGAGTGGGTGGCTGCTAGTGTCGGCTTGGGTGTGGTGATGGCGGTCGCGATGGGCGGGGTTATCGGGCTCGGCGCATTCGTGGTGGCTCACATGCCATCGGTGGACGTGAGCGAGGATTCGTCAGAACACGTCGAGGTTGCTGACCAAGACGCTGGCAAACAAAGCACTTCACCAGACGACCTGCACTAGTTCGGTGCACGACATTGATCAGCTACGATTCAGCGATGGTCACCAGACTGGTGTCTCGACTGGGAACCAATCCCCGCTCAGCGACGCCGAACTGGCTCTAACCGACTTCGCCGCATCGGCTCCAGGCCTCGTTGGCCTGCAGTCGCGCTGGGTCGTCGATCAGTTGCAGATGTCACCGCCAAATGGGTGGCTGACCACTATCGATTACAGGCCAATCAGGACCCTGCACATTGCGACGCCCACGCTGACCTTCGCAGCCGCCACGACTTCACGCTACGCCGCCTGCGAATGCTGGAGCGATGCCGAGTTAGAACGAACGTCTGCTACAGCGTGGGCGTCGGTCTGCTCGCAGTCGCGCTGCCGCTCGTAACCACGCACATCGACTACTCCGAGACGCTGCTAACCGGGCGCACCGACGTGCCGCCGACGGCTAACGGCAGCGATAATGCCGCGGGAGCGGCTCGGTGACGACGTCGGCATGGGTCCTGATTGTTGGCGCGGCAGTCGCCACCGCTGGCATCGCGGTCTCGGTCGTGCCGCGAGGTCTGCGCGCAGGCCTCGCTCTGCAGGCGTTCGGAGTGGCGCTGACCGGAGTCGCTGGGGCGATGGTCGTTATCGGCGCTGCTGGAGTGGGCAGTCAGTTCAGTAATGGCCTCGGCCCGACAGTGGGGGTGGATCCGCTCAGCGGCTTCTTCCTCGCTGCGATCGCTCTAGTCTCGACTCCGGCGCTGGTCTATGCGCGCGGATACCTCTTAGGGTCCCACCACGCGCCCGCGATTGCCGCCGCGAGCGGCGTGTTCGTGCTGGCGCTGGTCGGCGTAGTCGTCGCACGCGATGCAGTCACGTTCCTGGTGATGTGGGAACTGATGAGCGTCGCGCCCGCCGTCGCGATCCTTCTCGCCAGCCGAAGCGCCGACACGTGCCGAGCCGTGCTGGTCTATCTCGGGTCGACCCATCTGGCCGGCGTAGGAGTGTGGCTTGCGATGCTCACGCTTGCTCACCTGGGCGCTTTCACTGACCTGCACGCGCTCGCGGCGCAGCCGACGTTGGTGCGCTCGCTGCTTGCGGGCGCGGCGCTGGTGGGGTTCGGCACCAAGGCTGGCCTGATGCCGTTGCATTCATGGCTTCCCCGCGCGCACCCTGCAGCACCCAGTCATGTGTCGGCGGTGATGTCGGGCATGATGATCAAGGTCGCGCTGTACGGACTCGTGCGGATGCTGTTCGAGTGGCTTGCTCCGCTGCCCGGGTGGGTCGCGCCCGTGCTGCTGGGTGCCGCCGCGCTGTCGTGCGTCGCGGGCGTGCTGTACGCGCTGATGCAACACGAGCTCAAGCGTCTGCTGGCGTTTCACTCGGTCGAGAACGTCGGCATCATCGCGCTCGGCCTCGCTGCGGCCCTCCTAGCAGCAGACGCCGGCCAGCTCCAGCTTGCCGCCCTGGCCTTCGCGGCCGCGATGCTGCACACGCTTAACCACGCGCTCTTCAAGTCGCTGTTGTTCTTGTGCGCAGGCTCGTTTCAACGGCAGGTCGGCACGCTCGATCTGGACCGTTTGGGCGGCCTGCTGCGTACGATGCCATTGACTGGCACGGCCTTCTTAGCCGGGTCGATGGCGATCGCGGGGGTGCCGCCGTTCAATGGTTTCGCATCCGAGTGGCTGACGCTGCAGGCCCTTGTGCAGCTTGCCCTGCATGGCGGTCCGGCCGGGACGGCCTTGGGCGCGCTTGCCGCTGCTGCCCTTGCTGCCACCGCCGCGCTCGCCGTGTTCTGTTTCGTAAAGGTCGTCGGCCTCGTCTTGTTGGGCGCGCACCGCCAGAAGGCTGTCGCAAACTCACACGAGGTTTCCGTGTCGATGACCGGACCCGTCATCTTTCTGGCCGGATTGTGTCTGGCTATCGGGGTGGTGCCGGGCGTCGTCCTGGGTCCAATCGGCCATCTGTCTCCGTATGGCCCTCTCCCGGCGAGCGCCCTCGGGATCACGCTGGTTGTGCCCGGAAGTGGCGCGTTTGCACCGCTTGCCGTGGCCGCCTTCATCGCGGGCTGCACCGTCGCGCTTCGGCTGGCGCGGCGCCAGGCCGGCAGCGCTGCCCCCAGCCCGATGTGGATCTGCGGCCAGGTGCCCGACAGCCGGCTCGCTTGGTCCTCGGCGGGATTCACGAAATCCTTGCGGCTGGTGCTCGCGATCGTGCTGCGCCCGCGGCGCACCGTCAGCATCGAGCTTGACGGTGTAGTCGTACACAGCGTCGTGCACGAGTCGGAAGTTCCCCACCTGTTCGACGAGTTGTTGTTTCGCCCGGTTGTGCGCGGTGTTCTTGCCGCAAGCCGCCTGCTGCGCCGCACGCAATCGGGCAGCCTGCGCGCATATCTCACGTACCTGCTGGTCACGCTCGCGGTGGTTCTCGCCGTCGCCCGGATTGGGGTCAGCTGATGGGCGGCAACGCGCTGGCAATCGCGGTTCAGCTGGCGGGGCTGGTGATGGCACCGCTGCTTCCGGGTACGATCCAGACGATCAAGGCTCGCCTTCAAGGGCGCCGGGGTGCTTCGCCGCTACAGCCATACCGCGACTTGCGCCGATTGTGGCGGAAGCAGTCGGTAACACCGTATGACACCACGTTCGTCTACCGGATGGCACCCTCGCTGAGTGCCGCAGCACTCGCGTGCGCCGTGCTGGTCGTCCCCGTCGGCGCGAGCACGATCGGCTGGTTTGGATCCGATATGCTGGTGGTGATAGGGCTGCTCGCGCTCGCGCGCTTTTCGACCGCTGCCGCCGCCTGGGATCCTGGCGGCGGGTTCTCCCTGATGGGCGCCGGCCGGGACCTGATGTTCTCAGTCTTTGCCGAACCGCTGCTGTTGCTTGCACTGGTGCTGGTCGCAGCGGGCCCGCACTCCACCGACCTGGTACGGATGGTTGCCGCAGCCGGCGATGCTCACGTCGCCAGCACGCCTGCGCACTGGTGCGCAGCGTTGGCGTTCGGCCTGGTCGTGCTCGTGGAGACCGGTCGCCAGCCGATCGACAACCCCGATACGCACCTGGAGCTGACGATGGTGCACGAGGGTCCGCTGCTCGAATATGCCGGCCGCGACCTTGCGATGCTGCAGTGGACGGCCGCCGCTCGCCACTGGCTGGTGCTCGTGCTCGCCGCCGGCCTGTTCGTCCCGCTGCCTCAGACGGCTCCCTGGAACATGCTCGCGTTGGCGGCGGTGGTTACAGCCTTATGCGCGCTGGTCGCCGTGGTGGAAAGTTCGCTGGCAAAGATGCGAATCCTGCGCGTGCCGGCGCTGCTCGGCGCGGGCGTTGCCACCTGCATGATCGGGCTGGCGTCGTGGATCGCCCAAGGAGCCACGTGACCTCGCTCATCGCAACCGCTTGCGTGGCGCTGGGCCTGGGAGTGGTCGTCGTCCGCCGCCGCTCAGTCGCGCTGACGCTCGTGACCGCCCAGTCGCTGCTGCTTGCAAGCGTCGCGCTATGGCGTACGAGCGGCCATCTCGAGCTGTTGCCTGCCGCAGGTGGGCTGCTCCTGCGCGCGGTCGCGATCGCAACGATCCTCGGTATCGGCATCGCGCGCACACGCGAAAGCCAACCGGTGCGGGCGGGCATCGAACCGATGGCGCGCGCTGTCATCGCGCTGGCGGCGGTGCTCGCGATCCCCGCGCTGGTGCCGTCCCTCGGCTTTGGCGACCAGAACGCCCAACGCGCGGCCATCGCGCTTGCGGCGCTGGGGATCGTAATCGCACTCACGCGTCGGGCCACGATCTTGCAGATCCTCGGGATCATCGTCGCCGAGAATGGGGCTACGCTCGCCGCGCTCTCAGCCTCCAATGCCGTGCCCGACGTTATCGGATTGGGCGTGATCTTCGACCTGCTGCTCATCGCCGTTGTGGCGAGCGCCTTCCATACACGCATCTTCGGCCAATTCGGTTCAGGCGACACTGCGCATCTGCGAGAGCTGCATGACTGACGAGCTCACGATCTCGCTCACCGCGGCGGCCGTTGTCGCGCCGGTTTTGGTCGCGCTGGTGCTGCAGGTTGCCCGCAACGAGCGCACTGCCCACCGGCTCAATCGGGTCGGCGCCGCAATCACTGCGATCGTGGGGCTGGGCGCGGCTGCGGCGATGCTGACCCGCGAGTCGCACGCAACCAGCTGGGTGATCGCAGACACGGCTTCTGGCATCTACGTGGGCGTCGTGACTGTGATCGCGCTGATGAGTGCGCTCCTTTCACCCGCCTACTTGAGCGGTGCCCAGGGCGAGTTCTTCGCGGCCAGGCGCAGCGTGCGCTCCTACTACCTGATGCTGTATGGCTTCTGGGCGGCGCTGGTCGCGATCCCTCTTGTCGCGAACCTCGGTGTCGGCTTGCTTGTGGTGGAGGCAACGACGGCCGCATCCTCGGTGCTGGTCGCCTTTTCGGGCAAACCACGCGCCCTTGAAGCCGGCTGGAAATACCTCATTCTCACGACGCTGGGTATGAGCCTTGCATTTCTGGGCATCGTGATCATGTTCGTTGCATCAGCGGCGCCCGGTGGTGGGATTGGTCAACTCGACTGGTCAGCGCTGCCATTGACCCTTGCCCACATGCCACACGACGCTGCCGTTGCCGCGTACGCGCTGGTGATGCTCGGCCTTGCTACCAAGATCGGCTGGGCACCGGTGCACAACTGGCTCCCCGACGCGCACAGCGAAGCACCCGCACCGGTCAGCGCGATGCTCTCATCCGCGCTGCTGCCAACAGTGATGCTGCTCGCCTGGCGCCTGCGCGACGCAGCCAGCGGGGCGATTGGTAACACCGCAGCAACCATGCCGCTGGCTGCATTTGGCATCTTCTCGGTGGCAGTCGCAGTGCCGTTCCTGTGGCAGCCGATGGCCTGGAAGCGCCTCCTTGCCTATCACAGCCTGGAACACATGGGCATCATCACGGTCGGGATCGCAATCGGCGGCCCGCTAGCACTGGCCGGCGTCGTGTTGCATTTTGCCGGCCACGCCCTGGCAAAGGCACTCGGTTTCTACGCCGCCATACCCTTGTATCAGATCCAACCCGACGCCGCTCGACACAGCGCTCGCGATGTAGCAGCAGCTTCGCCCGCCACCTTCGCCGCTATGGCGGTCTGTGCCTTCACCCTCGCGGGATTACCGCCGTCACCTCTATTTTTCAGCGAACTGTTCATCATCCTCGGTGGAATCCAATCCGGCCAGGTCTTGCTCGCAAGCACGCTTGCGGTGCTGATTGCGCTTGCCTTCATCGGGCTGCTTCATGCATTGCTCGAAGCACTCCAGGGCACTCCAGGCCAAGACAGCCAGCCAACACCCACGATCAGACGTGATCGGACCGCGCCCATCCTCACACCAACCTTGCTGACAGCTGCCGCGCTGGCGGCGTTGACGGCCTGCGCGTGGCTGCTACCAGCTTCAGGGATCGTGCGCCTTCTCGCCCAGGGAATCGCGTGACGGGAGGCAACTGGCCAGCCGGTTCGCAGCTGGAGGCGAGGACCAACGAGGCCGAGATCCATGGCGTGCCGCCGGACCTTTGGCACGAGACGGTTTCACTGCTACTGCGAAGCAGCTACACGTTCTGCGGGCTGCATGTAACTAGTTCTACGGGAGCCGTCCAGCTGCGCTCAGCATTCATGCGAGACGGCAGCTTCCAGATGATTACCTGCCAGCCTGACCCCCTACACGCTCCGACCATCGTCGACCTGGTGCCGGCCGCTGACTGGGATGAGCGGGAGGCGGCCGACCTCAGCCGCCTCGTCTTCAGCGGCCGCCGAACCCGGCCCCTGATCACGCACTCCGAGCAGCTGGAGCAGTGGACGACCAGCGTGCGCGGGCGCGACACGCATCAGGTTGCTGTCGGCCCGATCCACGCCGGCATCATCGAGTCCGGCCACTTTCGCTTCCACGTGGTTGGCGAACGCATCCTGCGCCTGGACCTGCGTCTGTTCTACAAGCAACGTGGACTTGAACGCGCAGCCGTAGGCCAGCCGCTTGACCAGGCGCTTGCCGTCGCCCAGCGGGCTTGCGCCGCCTGCGCAGTCACCAACAGCGTCGCTTATGCCCAAGCCTGCGAGCAGGCACTGGGACTGATCCCGAGCCCCGAACTCGCACGCGCCCGCACTGTGCTACTGGAGCTCGAGCGGCTCTACAACCACCTCAACGATATCGGGGCCGCCTGTGCCGGCGTCGGCTTCGCCCCGGGAAGCATGATCTTCGCCGCGCTCAAAGAGCGCGCACAGCGCGTCAACCACATGCTCACCGGCCACCGTTTCCTGTTCGACACGGTCCGACTCACGCGCAACGACCTCGAGATCAGTGAGCATTCCGCACTCGCCGCTCGCGGCGAGCTGCGCGACATCCGCGGTGCCGCCGAACGCGCATGGCGGGAAGTTCTATTTCACGGCTCCGTGCAGAACCGCTTCAACGGCGTTGGCGCCCTGAGCGCAGCGGATGCCACCGCGCTGGGAACAGTAGGGCCAGTCGCGCGCGCAAGCGGCGTTGCGCACGACACCCGCAGCGCCAGCCCACGGCTTGCTTACCCCAGTTTCCCGATTGCAGTGCCGGTCGACCCCAGCGGCGATGTCCGTGCCCGCGTGGAGATGCGGGCACTCGAGTTGCCGGCCACGTTCGATCTGCTCGACACTCTGCTCTCAGGGGGCCTTGGACCCGCTGGCTGCGAACCCGGGCAAGAGCCGGTCGCGACTGGCATGGCAGCCGTCGAGAGCCCTCGCGGACGCACGTTCTGTACGGTCGAGCGCGACGGCACGACAGTCACGCGTATGCGACTGCGCACCTCCTCGTATGCAAACTGGCCCGCGGTTGCAGTGGCTGCCGCCAACAACCTGTTGCCCGAGTTTCCGCTAATCAACAAGAGCTTTGAGCTTTGCTACGCATGCTGCGACCGTTGAACAAGAGTTGGCGACAATGAGCTACCGGCAAGGAGGGCGCCATCTACCTGCTGCTACGTGATCTGTACCGTATCCGCCGCCAGCTGGGCTTACAACGCCCAAAGCAACCGTCATCGCTTGCGCTGCGCCACGTGGACGCCGGTTCGTGCAATGGCTGCGAGCATGAGCTCGCAGCGACGGCTGGCCCGCACTACGACCTCGCCCGCTTCGGGCTGGTCGTCGCTGCCTCGCCGCGCCATGCAGACGTGCTGCTCGTCACTGGGCCGGTGACGGTACACATGCGCACTGCATTGCTCGCGGCCTACGAGGCTATGCCCGAGCCACGCATCGTCGCGGCGCTCGGTAACTGCGCCCTTGGCCGAGGGGTTCTCGCCTCTGCGGATGCGCTGGCGGGACCACTCGAGGACTTGCTCCCGGTCACGGTTCGGATCGCCGGGTGCCCGCCCACGCCGCAGCAGATCATCGACGGGCTGGAGCCGCTGCTGCACGCATCAGCAACGCATTGACCCTGGGGGTCAGGTTTTGGGGCGCCGGCTAACCGAGACCCGCAGTACCTCGGCGACCCGCGGTCGGGCAGGCTCCAGTAGATGAGCTAGGGCCGCCTCCGAGGGGTCGGCAACCCTCTCGCGTCACGTCGTAGAAGGTGATCACAAAGTCGAACTCCCCGCCTGCCTCCTTCAAGCCCTTCGAGCGTAGGCCGTTGGCGAGGAGACCGAGCTCATCAGCTCAGTCAGTTTCCGCTGTCCCCGCCGCGTAGCCTCCTGAAGAGAGCAAGAATCGGATCGAAGTAGAGGTCGGCCACGCGTTCCTTCAAGGGGATGATGGCATCGTCAGTGATGTGGATGTTCTCTGGGCAGACTTCCTGGCAGCACTTGGTCACGTTGCACATACCGAGGCCTCCACCAGTTTTGAGCAGTGGCCGGCGGTCCAGCGAGTCCTTGGGGTGCATCTCCAAACCCGCAATCCGAACCATGAACCGGGGTCCGTAATAGCGGCTCTTACCGTCGTGATTGCGGAGCACATGGCAGACGTCCTGACAAAGAAAGCACTCGATGCAGCGCCGGAGGTCGGTCACGCGCTCGATATCGGATTGATCCATTCGCCACGCGTCGGGGTCCTTCCGGTCTGCCTCGCTGGGGGTGAATTGCGGAATCTGGCGGTTCACCTCGTAGTTCCAGCTGACGTCGGTGACCAAGTCCTGGACGATGGGAAAGACCTGCATGGGCCCAACGCGGACGTCGCCTGCGTAGTCCGCCAGCCGTGTCTTACACATCAGCCTCGGAAAACCGTTTACCTCGGCACCGCAGGAGCCGCACTTGGCAGCCTTACAGTTCCAGCGGACGCTAAGGTCAGGCTGGAGATGGCTTTGGATCCAAAGCACCGCGTCCAACACCACCATGCCTTCGACGATGGGTACGTTGTAGCTGACGAACTCACCGCCCCCAGGTCCGCCGCGCCAGACGCTGACCGCCTTGGTCGTGCCGGCGCCTCCCTCCTGGTGCTCGGGTCGACCTGTCTGCTCGGCCGCGGCTCTGCTCGCCATCACCTCCTCCCCTTCAGTCCTGCGGGACATAATCGGTACTGAACTTGGTGTTGATGACCTCCATCAGTTCTGGAGGGATGGGGTTGGTCGCAACGGCGTCGACCTTCATATCGGCGCCGTCGGCTGAGATGCAAAAATTGACCTTTGCAAATTCGTCGGACAGCTCTGGGTAGTCACTGCGAGCATGGGCGCCGCGCGACTCTCGCCTCTCCAAGGCACAGCGGATGATGGCCTCCGCATTGACCATCATCGACGGCAGGCCGATGGCCGCGTGCCAGCCAGGGTTGAAGCGCGCGCCGTTGCTGCCGGTCGCTGCAGCGCGCTGCGCGCGCTCCTTGAGCTCGAGGACCTTGCCCAACCCCTCTTGGAGCTCCCGCGGGTTGCGAATGATCGGTGCATGCTTCGCCATCACGTCCTGCAGTTCCGAATAGATCTGAAACGGGTTCTCGCCGCGACGGGCCTGGAGTGGACGCTTGGCGCTTTTGATGGCATCACGAACCTCGCCCTTCGAAACCGGCCCGAGTCGCCCTTCGCGTGCAAAGTCTGCGGCCGCGTCACCAGCTCTCTTGCCAAAGACGACAAGGTCTGATAGCGAGTTGCCGCCGAGACGGTTTGCGCCATGCAGGCCACAGGCGACTTCGCCGGCGGCGAACAAGCCGCGGACCTCCGTGGCGCCAGTCTCGGCCTCAACGCGGATCCCGCCCATCTGGTAATGAGCCGTTGGAGCGACTTCCATGGGCTGCCGCGTGATGTCGACGTCGCCCAGGTTTAGGAACTGGTCGTACATCGACGGCAATTTGTGCTTGATGAAGTCGGCCGGCTGGTGGCTGATGTCGAGGAAGACGCCGCCGTGCGGAGACCCGCGCCCAGCGACGACCTCAGAGTTGATGGCGCGAGCAACGACGTCACGGGCTGAGAGCTCCATGCGCTCCGGGTCGTAATTATTCATAAACCGGTCACCGAGAGAATTGCGCAGGAGTCCCCCCTCTCCGCGAACCCCTTCGGTGACCAAAAGACCCTTGACCCCCGGTGGCCACACCATTCCAGTGGGATGGAACTGAACCATCTCACTGTCCTGCAGACGGGCCCCTGCCCAGTAGGCCAGGGCCGTACCGTCGCCAGTGCATTCCCAAGAGTTGGACGTTACTCGGAAGATGCGACCGTTCCCACCGGTAGCCAGGATCACAGCTTTGGCCCGATAGACCGCGAACGTTCCATCAATGCGGCTCAGACCCAAAGCGCCCACCACCTGCCCGTCATTGGTCAGCAAGCGAATGACGATGACCTCCATCTCCACCGACACGTTGGACTCGTGAATGGCTCGGTCTTGGAGCGTCCGGATCAGCTCGAGTCCGGTGCGGTCGCCAATATGCGCCAAGCGGTGGTAGGTATGTGCCCCAAATGGTCTCTGGTGGATGAGTCCCTTGTTGGTCCTATCGAAGACAGCTCCCCAACGTTCGAGTTCCAGCACGCGCTCGGGCGCTTCCTTGGCATGAAGCTCCGCCATCCGCCAGTTGTTGATCAGCTTGCCGCCTTTCATGGTGTCGGCGAAGTGCGCCTTCCAGCTGTCGAGAGGTGAAACGTTGGCCAGCGCAGCGGCCATCCCCCCCTCCGCCATGACGGTGTGTGCCTTGCCCAGAAGCGACTTGCACAAAACCAGCACCCGGCTCTCGTGGCTGGCCGCGGCGATTGCCGCTCTGAGGCCGGCGCCACCCGCCCCGATGATCAGGACGTCGGTCTCCACCTCAGGTGGAGTGTGGTTATCCGCCATCAGAAGACCCACCTCGGGTCGCGCAACAGCCCGGCCATCAGCAGGCGGATATAGAGGTCGGTGCAGCCGACTGAAAGCAGGCTTGCCCAGGCCCACTTATCGTGTGCGACGTTCAGGATCGAAACCCCCTTCCAGAGGCGGAGGCGAGCGCGGCCGATCGCGGAGCAGGAGTAGCAGTCGAGGCCGCCGCCTGTGAGGTGGCGAAGGGCGTGGCAGCCAAGGGTGTACCCCGAGAGCAGGACCACGTTGGCGAGCATCAGCAGCGATCCCACTCCAATTCCCGGCCGCCCCTGAAACACAAAGGCGCTGAGCGCGTCCCACCAGAGGAAGCCGATCTGGATCACGATGACGTAGAACGCGAAGCGATGAAAATTGTTGAAGATCCAGAACCTGGTCTCCCCCCGATACTCGCCTCGCTTGGCCTCCGGTACCGCACAGGAGCGGGGATGGGCGAAGAAGCCGCGGAAGTAAGCCTTGCGGTAGTAGTAGCAGGTGAGCCGAAAAGCCAAGGGCGCCCACGCGACCCAGATCGCCGGAGGCACCGGCCCGCCGGGCAGGATCAGAGGCGAATAGTAAGGGCTCAGGTAGGGTGCGTAGAGGCCGCGGCGGTTCAAGAAGACGACCCAGAGCGAATAGAGGCCGAAGACGGCAAGAGCCACGACCACAAATCCGGGGTATAGCCAGTTCGGCAGTGCGGAGTAGGGATTCTTTACCGAACGTGGCGCGGCTCTGACGGCCATCCGCGCATCCTAACTGATTTATATCTTCAAATTTCCAGAGATAGCGTGGCGGGTACGATCAACGCAGCGAGGCCTCGGGCTTGACCTGGCGTCACCCCGCTTGGAAGGTCTCAGAGGCGCGCGCATCCCTCCTTTCCACCGATCGCTACGAGATGGTTTCCAACTCACCACCGAGTCGTGGTCGTCGGCGGTGACCATGGTCCCAGCGGCGCCTCAGGCACCTCTAAGTGGTGAAGCGGGCCCCGTTTCCGCGCGGCACGGTAAATCTTCTTGGCGATTCTTGAGCCGCCAAGAGTCTGGTCACCTCCTTCCCCAATTCTGACAAGCTAACTGGCTTTATCAGGTAGCCGTCGACCCCATCACGTTTCATCTCGTCGCGGAGCACCCATCGGGTGTCGGCGGTGAGGGCGATGATCTTGATCGGATGAACCAAGAGACGCTTGCGAAGCATTTGAAGCACCTCTTGGCCGCCGTACAGCGGCATGTGAACGTCCAGTATCAGGAGGTCGAACTCTCCACTCCCAGCCATGTCAAGGGCGCGGTTGCCGTCGGGCGCAGCGCTAACCTCATACCCCTTTGACTCGAGATACATCTGAACCATTTCCAGGCTCGCTGGGTCGTCTTCAGCAACGAGAATTCTCGAAGAGCTCATCCGACAAACACCGCCGATTCGAGTCGCTCCCCGGGAAGGAATCCCCGGACCTGGTCGCCGAGGAGTCTGGTGTCGATCGGCTTGGAGATATATCCGATGCAACCGGCGGCGAGTGCCTGCTCCCGGTCGCCGGCCATCGCGTGAGCCGTCAGCGCCACTATGGGTATCGCGGCTGTCGCAGGGTCCGCCTTGATTTGACGGGTGAGTGCGAGACCGTCTTGTCCAGGCAGCTGCACATCCATCAGGATCAGGTCCGGCGTTCGGACATTCAACCGCTCCAGAACCTGTTCGGACGAGCCCGCGGAATCGACTCGAAACCCCTCGAGCTCGAGCACCGTTCGGACGAGCAACTGGCCGGCATCGTTGTCGTCAACGACAAGAATCAAACAGGGTCCCGTCATACTTCGACCGCCTGCCTGTTGAGTACCACGCGCAATTGGACGAGCAGGTCGACAGCCCCCGTCGATCCGCGCTTGAGGATGGTCGAAACGTGGCCGTTGAGTTGCTTGATGTCGGCTCTGGTCAGGCTCTTGGCGGTGAGGACCACGATGGGGATTGCTTTGGTCCCTTCGTTCCCGCTCAGCGCTGCGACCACGTCGAAACCGTTGACCCCGGGCATGAGGAGGTCGAGCATCAGGAGATCGGGCTTGCGCGACATGGCCAGTTCGATTGCCTCTTGTCCACCTTTTGCGAGCAGGACCGTAAAGCCTTCTGGCTCCAGCACCTCCTTCAGCCAGTCGCGGTTGGCGACCTCGTCATCGACGACCAGGATGCGAGTCTTCCGGTCCCCTGACTTGCGCTTGAAGTTGAAGCTTAGGAGTCGGTGGACGAGTTCTTTTGCCTCGACAGGCTTGACGAAGTAGTCGAGCGCGCCTAAAGCTCGCCCAAGCTCGGGGTTGTCTACGACGCTGACCACGATGACCGGAATGTCACTGGTCATCTCGTCGCGCTTAAGCCGCGTGAGGACCTCCCAGCCATCGACGTCCGGAAGCAGGATGTCCAGGGTGATGGCAGCAGGCTTGTGCTCTTTCGCCATGGCCACCGCCTCCACGCCGGTGCGTGCGATTTCGGTGCGAAACCCGGCGCGCTCGATCTGCCGCCCGAGCAACTCGGCTGCAGCCGGATCGTCCTCGACAACTAGAACCAGCGGTCGAGAAAGGTCGCCGGCAGCCTTCGCGACACTTTCAGCGAGAGCCTTGGGTATGAGATGGGGGCTGCGGGCTTCAAAGGGAAGGTCGATCGTGAACCGGCTGCCTTTGCCAAGCTCGCTTTCCACGCGAACGTCGCCTCCGTGCAGGATGGCGAAGCTACGGCTCAGCGCCAGTCCCAGCCCGGTGCCCTGCTGCTTGCGGTTGGTTCCCGAGTCGACCTGCTGGAACTCCATGAACAGACGGGGAAGGTCCTGCTCCGCGATCCCGATGCCAGTGTCGGAGACGACGATCTCCAGCCGATCTACGATTCGTGCGCCGTTAATAGTCACTGTCCCGCCTTCGGGAGTGAACTTGATGGCGTTGGCGACCAAGTTCAGGATCATCTGCTTCAACTTGCCTTCGTCGGCAAGAATCTGACCGGCGCTCGCCGCCTCAAACTCGAGGTGTATCTGCTTCTGCGCCGCAAGCGGCTCCACCGTGCTCGCGACCTGGCTGACGACATCGGCGACTGAAACCATCTGCAGGCGGAGCTCCATCTGGCCGGCTTCGATCTTCGAGAGATCGAGAATGTCGTTGATAAGCCCGAGCAGGTGCTTGCCGCTCGAGTGGATCTGCTCCAGAAATCTCTTCCTGGTCGCGTCTGGAAACTGACCGTTCGTGGAATCGATCAGCAGCTCGGAGAAGCCGAGGATCGCATTCAGCGGCGTTCGCAGCTCGTGGCTCATGTTGGCCAAGAAGACAGTCTTGTGATGGTTGGCATCCAGCAGCTCGGCGTTGGCCTCTTTGAGCTTCTCGAGCAGCCGCCCTCTGTCCATCGCAGCGGCGACCGCGGTCATGAACTGCTGTACCCGGCTCAACCCGTCCCCTCCAAAGTTGGGCGTGAACGGTCCGGCGAGCACCACCAGGTGTCCCTCCGGCCCAGCACCGGCCATCGGAAGCACAAACAACGTCCGGTCGACTCCATCGATTGCAGACCGGCTCACGCCGTCGCTCAGCTGTGGGAGGCGTTGTTCGAGCTCGCTCAACTGCTCTGGATCGAGGCCCCGAGACGCCAATCGCCCGCCTGCGCCGTCGAAGGCCACCGCAGCCGCGCCGCCGACCAGCCGCATCGCCCATTCGAGAGCTCGATCGGCCAGCGTGACCGGGTCCTCGCCCAGCAGCAGCAGGTCTTGCATGAACGCCCGCAGACCTTCCTCTTCTGAGGAGCGCCACTGCCGGCGAAGCCAGGACGGTGGCGAAAAGCTGATATACAGCAGTGGGACGATGAGAAGGACGGAAAGCTGGATCAGGATCTGGACTAGCGGGTTGGACGTAAAGGCAAGAGAGCCGATTGCAAACAGCAGGACGGCCACCAGGCCGCCGAAGCCCAAGCTCAGTGACCGTAGGCGCCATGCCTGGACCGTCGGCAGGTCGCGGGCGACAAGCCAGAAGCGAACGATGGGTTCCATGATCGTTGCCGACCAGACGAGAATGAGCACGATCGCCGCCCCGGTCTGAAGACTTAGCGGAGCCTTATGGGTCGCGACCAGGCCCTGCACTCCCAGGTAGCCGGCGCTGGCAACCAATATCGCAGCGACTGCAGCAGCGTGCCATTTATGCGGCAAAGGGATCATTGAGCCTCGGAAGCGAACGAGCGCGTAGCCAGAGCCCATCAAGATCAGGACGGTGATCTGTGGGAGGAGGGGAGGCGTGTAACCAGCCGGGATGCGGCCAAGCAGCGAAACCAGCGACAGCAGCACGATCGCCAAGGCGAGGAATCCGAAACCGCGATCCCGGCGTCTTGCCCAAGTCACGGCGGTGGCGACACCGAGGAGGACGAACGCGATCGCACCCGCGTTCTGCAGGTACGGTAGGGCCTCTTTCAAGGTCGCCTCTCGACTGGGCAAGCCTGGCCGGTCGGATCTAGTTTGTAGTCGCGAACCAGTGGCTTCAGAAGTGCGCGCATTTGTCTAATTCCCCATGCGCAATAATTCCGCTTCGGCGCCGAAAGATCGCCATCCGAACAAATAGGTGCGAAGCCCCTCAATACGAGGGGTAGCTGCCTGCGATCTGCAGTGCCGCCGATCTGGCCGACAGCTTCCCTGCGGAGACCCCAGCGGGACTCGGCCTCGACGATCGGGGTCGACGGGGGCAGGGGTGCATTCCAACTCCAGGCCGTGATCGCGGCCGCCCGCTTGGGCCTCATCGAGCTCTAGCACCGGGCGCGCGCGCGGCGTGCGCCTTCGGAAGCGCGCCGGGCGGGCGGCCCAGCTGCAAACCCGTCGCTCTGAGATCGGGAGGCCCCCCACCGCCAAGCTTCAGGACCTGAGGACCCTGCACATAGAGGGCAGGCGGGCAGTGTAAGCGCATGGCGACTGTGGGACCTTTTGCGCGTAGACATGGGCTATGGGAGTCGTGGGCCTTGTTTTCGCCCTTTTCCCGGTCGGATACATCCTTGGCGTCTGGACGGCCTGCCTGGTCTTCAGGCAGCCGCAACGCGCAGACGAGGACGGTGTGCCCGCTGCCCCAGCGACCATGCCCATGATTGAACTGGCAATGCGTCGCACCCGGCGGAGAGACGGCCGTGACCAGTGCTAATCCAACCCCCAGTCCGCTCAGGGTCATCGATTCGAGCATGCGCCTCGGCGACCCCACCTCCACGCGGGCGGTCGTCGACAAAGACTCGGTCAGCGAAGCCGACCGCGCCGATGACGATCTGGTGTCGCTTCGGAGCCACGAGCTCCGCACTCCCCTCGCAAGCATGGTGGGCTTTGCCAAGCTGATCGACTCCGGCGATCTCACCGATGACCAGCGTCACCTGTACGCAGGGATCTTGCTGCGGGAAGGCCGCCGGCTGATTGCTCTGATCAACAACGCGATTGAGCTGCAGCGACTCGAGACCGGTCACCGAGAGCTGGACCTCGCTCCGGTCGACATGCGCTCGCTCATCCAGCGCGCCGTGTTCGCCGCCGGCGAAGACGACCAGCGCCCGATCGGTGTGCACGTGCCCGAGCAGCTTCCACTCGTGTCGGCCGATGCCGAGGCCATCCTCGAGATACTGGCCAACTTCCTGTCCAATGCCCGCAGGTTCTCGCCCGATGGTGGTGCGATCACGGTCGGAGCTCGCCTGGTCGGCGACCTGGTCGAGGTCTCCATCCGAGACCACGGCGTCGGTTTAGAAGCCGAAGCGATTCCCAAGCTCTTCCGTAAGTCCTATCGCGCCGACAGCGGGGTCCGCAGGCTAGGCCCTGGCACGGGCTTCGCGCTGGCCATGAACCACAGAATCATCGAAGCCCATGGCGGCCACGTCGAGGCTAGCTCGAATGGTCCAGGGACGGGCGCGCGCTTCCAATTCACACTGCCGATCTCACGACCGGGCGAAGGGTCCGCGGACGTCCTCATCGTCGAAGACAACGCTGGATTCGCCAGCCCTATGAAGGCGGAGTTCGCCGCACAGGGGCTCAGCACAGTTCGAGCCGCCGACGCTGAGACCGCCGCGCACATGCTCGTGGACATGACACCGCGGGCGATCATCCTCGACCTGGTGTTGCCCGGTCTCCAGGGGGAGGAATTTCTCGCTCGAATGCGGGCGGGTGGTGGCATGCGCCTCCCGGTTGTCGTGCTGACCGTGAAGAACCTCGGGCCTGGGGAAATATCAGCACTCGAGACGGCGGGCGCGATGGCCGTTCTGCCCAAGGAGGCCGGCGCCCCGCAGGCCGCGGTGGCCTTGATCGCCGAGGCGTTGGCTCTCGACCCGGTGGCCGGATGAGAACTCGCATCCCGCCCGGGCTGCAGATCCTGCCGACCGTGCTCATCGCCGACGACGAGTCGAGCATGCGCCTGCTGGTGCACGCCACGATCGAGTCCGACGACTACACGGTGGTCGAGGCCGCCGATGGCGCGGAGGCCTGGGCGATGATCCAGCAGCACAAGCCGTCACTGGTCCTGCTCGACGTGCAGATGCCTGGGCGAAGCGGCCTCGAGGTGCTGCGGTCGGTCAAGGAGGACCCGAGCCTCGTGGCGACCCGAGTGATCCTCCTGACCTCCAGGGCGCAGGAGAAGGATGTGGAGGCGGGCTTGATCGCCGGTGCTGATTTCTATTTGACCAAGCCTTTCTCGCCTCTGGACCTCCTAACTCGGGTTGAAGAAGCGCTCCAACTCTGATGCATAGGATCAAGGGAAGCGGACTCGGACTTGCCATCAGCAAAAACATCGCGGAAGCCCACGGCGCCACGATCGGTGCGCGCTCCGAGGCCCTGGGCGAAGTCGCCCTCTTCTCCTTCGCCGTCCCGCTGGCTCGCGAGCATGAGCAAACTGGCGATGTCCTTGTGGTCGAGGACGACTCCGGTTTTGCCCACCTGCTGGAGGCCGAGCTGGCCGGGCGGGGCCTGAGCTCGATTTGGGCCGCGGACGCGGAGACGGTCGAGCGCCTCATCACGCAGCAGAGGGCGCGCGCTGTCGTGCTGCACCTGCTTCAGCCCGGACTCCCGGGCAAGGCTTTTCTACAGCGGCTGCGAGCGAGGCATGGAGTCGGAATCCGGGTCGTGGTCGGGACGCTGAAGGACCTTGATCCCGCAGAGAGCCTGTCACTGCAGAAGTTGGGCGTGACGACGGCCCCGCGTAACTGGCGCGGAATAGCCGTAACGGCCGCGAACCTGATCGCCAAATCCCTGGCGTCCGAACGGGTGGCCAGTTGATCTCGGGCGAAGAGACCGGACGAGCATTGCCCGCATACGCTGAGGGCCTCGCCCGGCTTCTGCACCTGCGGCAGACGTACGAGGACCGCGGCCCTGGTCTGCTGGCCCGGCCTGATGTCGCCATGCCCGTGGTGTGGACCGCTTCCATCTTGTTCACGGACCTCCGCGGCTTCACCGGGTTGACCGAGCGGTTCGCGCACGACCCGGCCGGCCTGCTCGAAGTCCTCAATGCGCATCTCAAGAAGGTCCTCCGGTCGATCTCCATATGCGGAGGTGTGGTCGAAAAGTTCGTCGGTGATGGGGTGATGGCGACCTTCGGCGCCGGCGGCCACCAACCGGACCATGTCGACAGAGCGATGGCGGCAGCGATCGGATTGGTCGGAGCCAACGAAGCTTTGAACCGCCGCTGCGCCGCCGATTGGGGATTTCGACTCGAGGTCGCCGTCGGCATCGCGTCGGGACCGGTCGTGATAGGAACCGTGGGCTCAGCCGACCGCTCCGAGCTCGGAGTCCTGGGCGATGCGGTCAACATCGCTGCCAGGCTGGTGACGCATGCCGGCCCGGGCGAGGTGCTGATGACAGGAACGGTCTACCAGGCTGTGGCCGACATGCTGCAGAGCGAGCTGACCAACCAGTCCGCCGTTCGTGGGCGCTCAGGCAGTCTCGAGATCTACCGAATGTCCTTGCTCGGCGGTCGCGGTGACCTGGCCTGATGCTCCGTGAGGCTGATCGGTCAGAAACAAGTCCCTCGATGATGAACGGCGCCATGTACGAAAGCTTCTTTTCGCTCTCCGTTGACATGCTTTGCGTGGCTGGGTATGACGGCTTCTTCAAACATCTCAATCCTGCGTGGACCCAAACGCTCGGCTTCACGGATGCCGAGTTAATGGCGCGACCCTTCCTCGATTTCGTCCATCCCGACGACCGACTCGCGACAGTCGACGTGGTCGAGAAGCTCGCCAAAGGGGCCAAGATTATCAACTTCAGGAATCGCTACGAATGCCGCGATGGCACGTACCGCTGGCTGGCCTGGACGGCGATTCCGGCGGTGTCGGCGGGCATGATCTACGCGGTGGGGCGCGACGTCACACAAGAAGTCCGAGCAGAGGCCGAAGTCAAAGATGCGAACCTCTCCGCTGCGACTCGACTGGCCTTGCTCACGGCCCTGATCGATGCGATCGGCGTGGGAGTGATCCTCGTTGATCGTGAGCACGTAGTGGCGCATTGGAACCAGGAGGCGAGTCGCTTGACCGGGATCCCGATTGAACAAGCCCTGGGGCAGCCGACCAGACTGCTGGGTGAGTTGTTCGCTGCCCGGGTGGAGGATAGTCCCGGTCTTCAGTCCCACTTCGAGCGAGCCTCTCGCTCGCCAGCCGAGTCCTTCCGTTTCGCGATGACAATCCTCGACCCCCGTCGGGAACTCGAGGTCACCGTTTCCCCCGCCGTTTTGACATCTGAGCGCGGGCAGGTCGGCTTTGTGATGGTGCTCCACGACATCACTGCGGCGAAAGAGCTGGACCGAGCGAAGGACGAGCTGATTGCGATGGTAAGCCACGAGCTCCGCACCCCACTCGCAAGCCTGGTCGGCTTCACGGAGCTGCTCCTTACTCGCGAATTCTCAGAAGCGCAACGCAAGCAGTACCTCGAAACCATGCTCCACGAAGGCCGGCGCCTCACAGAGCTCATCAATGACTTCCTTGACCTCCAGCGGATGGAAGGGGGTTACAAAAGGCTGGATCTCGGCCCGGCTGACTTGCAGACGCTCATCGCGCGCGCAGTAACCACTGCGGGCGATAACCCTCGAACGCCGATCGAAATCGATTTGCCAAAAGACCTTCCACTGGTGATGGCCGACGCCAATGCAATCCTCCAGGTCCTCATCAACTTGCTATCTAATGCGCGCAAGTACTCGCCCGCCGGAGGCGCGATCCGAATAGGCGCCAGCGTCATTGGCGACGCTATTGAAGTTTCAATCCAGGATCACGGGCTCGGCATCCCCGCTGAGGCGCTACCCAAGCTTTTCTTCAAGTTTTACCGCGTCGCCAACGCCGACCGCCGGCTGATCTCGGGTACAGGTCTAGGCCTGGCCATCAGCCGACGAATCATCGAAGCGCATGGGGGCCGCGTCGGCGTCGAGTCGGGAGGGCTAGGGCAAGGTTCTCGCTTTCACTTCACGTTGCGCGCAGCCAGCCCCGGTGCCAAGTTGGGAGACGTTCTCATCGTCGAGGACGACTCCGGCTTCGCCCGACTCCTGGAAGCCGAGCTCGGGTTTAAGGGCCTGAGCTCAGTTTGGGCTCCTGATGCTGAGACGGCCGAACAACTCATCGGACAGATGGCGGCGCGCGCCGTAGTACTCGACCTGCTTTTGCCGGCAGCCAGCGGCGAGGACTTCCTCGCCCGATTGCGCGCTTCTCGCGGCGAGCTTCCGGTAGTGGTGGTGACCATCAAGGAACTCGACGCCACAGAAACTCTTGCACTGCGCACAGCGGGTGCGGTAGCGGTGCTGAAGAAGCACTCAGGCGCCGCAAAGGAGGCGGCGGCTTTCATCGCAGACGCCCTCACGCCCCGGGAAGCGCATTAGTGAGGAACAATCCGGCCGCCTCCGCACGCATCCGCCGCACCGTGATCATCGCCGATGACGAACCTAGCCTTCGCATCCTGGTGCGTGCAACTGTCGGGACCGACGACTACAACGTCGTCGAAGCTTGCGATGGTGACGAGGCCTGGTCTTTGATCCAAGAGCACCGGCCGTCACTGGTCCTCCTCGACGTACAGATGCCAGGGCGGACGGGTCTGGAGATTTTGCATGCGATCAAATCAGACCCTAACCTCACCGCGACCCGAGTAATACTGCTGACCGCCTCAGCTCAGGAATCTGACATCAGAGCGGGGTTAGTCGCCGGCGCCGATGCCTACTTGACCAAGCCCTTCTCGCCGCGCGATCTCCTGTCGCGGCTGGACGAGGCGCTCGAGCTTTGATGCAGATCCCTCTGGAAGGACGCATCGCGGCCGTGGCGAATGTGTTCGATGCGCTGAGGATCGCGACACCCACAGGGAACGGCCCCGAGCGAGGCCGCCACTTCGATCCTGAGGTGCTCAACACCTTTCTCAAGTCCATGAGTGAGATACAGGTCCTGCGCCAGAAGTGCGCAGACTGATCGTCGGAGTCAGCACCGACGCCACGATCGCAACCGGCGCTTCGGGATCCCTTCCGGGCCGGTGGCGGGTGTTCGCCGTCGCGGTCGCCGCAATACTGGCCTGGACCGGCTTCCGAGTCGGCGGAGAAACGCTCACGACGGCCGTCGACCATGGCGGCGAGCTTATACGCATCTGATCTTGGGGGCTGGCTGCCGCCCTAATGGCGCGGCGACCTCCTTTAACTCTTCTCCTGCGACATCATCACGCTGCCATTCAGTGTTGCCCCGTCTTCAACGCTCAGGCGGCCGCCTTTGACGTCGCCGTTCAGGCGGCCGCTTCCGGCGAGGGTTAGGCGACGGCAGGCCGTGACGTTCCCGGTCACCTGGCCCCGCACGCTGACGTTCGAGCTCTCTAGCGAGGCCTGGACGGTGGCGCTGGAGTCGATCGTGACATTGCCCCTCGCCTTGAGTTCGCCCTCGACCTTGCAGGCTATGTTCAGGTCGCCCTGGACCTCGAGGCGGCCCTGCAGAACATCGCTGGCACCGAGATTGACAACGTTGATACCAGCGTTCTGACTCAAATCCACCGGATTGTCGGTCTGGGGCCTGTGGGTTCCCTCCGCTACATTGATCTTGGGGCTCCATTCTGTCCCTTTGCGACACCATTACACCCCGATCCAGAAACGAGCACGCACCCAATGCCGCTTACCGTGGCGGATGACCTCGACTGGCAGTTCTCTACTACTTCGACGGCCACGACCCCACTGCCGCGACGCATGCGATGCGCGAACGGGCAGCCCGGGCCCGTGTCGCGCAACTGAAGGCATCTCAGCCCACGCCAATCGTGACGGTGACCACGCCGGCCGAGGATGCCCAACTAGCTACCACCCTGGGTCGAGGAAACGCTCTGCCTGCGCTTGCACGATTGGGACGAGGAAAAGGCCACCAGGAGCTGATAAGAGGCTGCTAAATGCGGAGCGTGAGCGAATGAATGCGGTCGTCTACCTCAGCGATGGAACCGACGGCTTACATGGGCCGTGATCAGGACGAAGCGGGCCGGAGGGCCGGCCCCGCTTTTGCAAAAGATCTAACCGAGCGCCGCTACGACGTTGGAGAAGACGTTCTGGATCTGGTTCCCCATAGTCAAAAGAATCACGATTACGACGATCGAAACGAGAACCAGGATCAAGGCGTACTCCACCATTCCCTGGCCGCTCTGGCGGCCCCTAAGCCGATGACTCATGACAAACTCACCTCCTTTCTCGCTCTGCGAGGAACTTCGAACATTACTTCGTACAACGATGGAATCACCCACTCTTGTCAATTTGCCCTAATTCGCGTAACTCTTGGCTTCCGACCCAAACGGTGGGGCCGAGCGCCGTGGCCGAAAGCACCCAGGCCTAGAGCGCGCCTGACTTATTTTGATTTGCACTCGCTCGACGCATCGATGCAAGTTGACGTCGCAGCAGCCGCTGTCGATCGAGCACCCGGGGCATCAAGGCGATGGGGTCGAGGCCAGTCGTCCCTGTGAGCCCCGACGCTTCAAGCATTCTGGTGACATGCAGCGGCACCTCTGTCCGATGCCGCACGTTCATCTGCTCAAGAAAGTCGAGCACGCCGTCTAGCTCGCCCAGTTGGCGTTCCAAAAGCGGAGCCGATACCACAGCCCTGCCAGTGTAGGCCGCTAGTGTGGGCATTCACTACCCACCCACGGGAAGCCGGCGGGGCCTTAGTCGGAAGGGGCGTGCTCCTTCGCGAGGTCCAGGCAGTTGGGAGTAGCCTTCCCCATACACCGATAGCTAGAGAGCGACTCCGTCAAGAAAGTGGGACGTGCCGCTGCCATCCTGAGCCTGCTGGCGGAGTTTTCAAAGTAGGAGTCGGCCGGACGTCTGGCTCGTTTGGCACCAGCGAGACGCCGGTTGATGCGCTGGCCGGCGGCCGTCTACCGAGCCAGTCGCTCCGGAGTTCGCTGTCGCGTACTCCTCGCTTCGCCTGCTACGCGATCTGGCTGACTAAAGTTTCGAGTCCACGACCCCTGAGGTGGAACTGCTTCCTGTACCGGCGCGACTTTTGGTCGGAGTTGGAGTAAAAGCCCATCCCCTTGGAGGGGCAGAGTGCCGTCCCCTCTCATGGCGACATGACCATAACTACGGCGTAAAACCAATCCACTAACCGCGATGAAGTCCCCTAAGCCGCCCAAACCCTAGCCGCCGGTCATGCCAGCTCTGCCCGTGGTTGTAGCCTCTGGGCCCCCAAGGAACTGAGGTGAAGGAAGCACTCCCGTACCTGCAAGGCGCCAGTGCGACCGCGTTCCTGCTTCTGGGCGCGGCGATCACCGTGGCCTGGCTCAGACAGCGCAACGGCTCGCTCGGTTACGTCGCCTTGGCGATCGTCTTGCTTTGCGCTGCGGTCCTCCTGGCTGGCATTCCTGCTCTGAGCCTTGTCGCTTTCATGGGCTGCAGCTACGCCCTGCTTCGCTATCGGGCAGCTCTGATCCCGATTTCCGCACGCTGGCACATGGCGGCAGTCCTGGCGATGGCGGCGTCAGTCAGTGCGTTCGTCGTTTCCCAGACGCTTGTACCGGTCGGGCCGGCTCGAACCAATTCCGAGTTGGTGACTGCCCTCGTGTTCGTCTTGGTTTGGGCGACCTCGATCGTGGAGCCGATCATCCGCTTCTGGTTGGTGGCTCGCCGCTTGCCCGAGGTGCAAGCGTGGCGCCTGCGATATCTTAGCTTCGGCTTCGGTGGTCTCGTGGCCATCGTGTTGCTGGGTATAGGCGCCGGCGCATTTACTGCCAACCCAGGGTTCCAGGTTGTGTTTCAGCTGCTGATCATCGGCGTCGTCCCTGTTCTGTACGTAAGCTTTTCGCCCCCTCCCTGGCTACGGCGCCAATGGCGCGCCTCCGAGGAAGAGGGGTTGCGCTACGTAATGCAGGATCTCTTGGTGCTCGAGGCGGATCGGGCACGCCTCGTTGATAAAGTTCTGTTGTCGGCGACTCGGCTGGTGGGCGCGGGAGCCGCCGTGATGATTGATCACCGTGGGCAGCCTTTGGTCTCTCATGGCCTTGAGCCGGCGGCGCTGGCGGACCTTGGTGACTATCTGGCGAATGTTGGACCCGGCCGCGGAAGCGTTGAGATTCGGGGATCCAAGCGCGCGACGTTGGCCTTCCCACTTACGAAAGCCGGCGGTGAAGCGAAGTCCTTCGTCCTCATCGCGAGCCCCTTCACGCCAGCATTTGGGGCCGACGAAGAGAACCGCGCATATCAATTCGTGACTGCGACGACGGCCGCGCTCGATCGCTTGAATTTGATCGACCGGCTCGAGGCGACAAATACGCATCTGCTCGAGGCGAACAAGCATAAGAGCGTTTTCCTCGCCAACATGAGTCATGAGCTCCGGACACCGCTGACGGCCATCATCGGGTTCTCGGAGTTGCTGCGTGACGACACGACGAGTCGCTACGACGCGCCTACTCGCTTCCGTTTCTTGGACCAGGTCCTCAGCGGTGGAAAGCATTTGCTCGGACTCATCAACGACATCCTCGACCTGTCGAAGGTCGAGGCCGGACAGATGGACCTTCACCTGCAAGAGGTGGCAGTCGACGAGAGCATCCAGATTGCCTTGGCCACCGTCGAGCCCTTGGCGGGGACTAAGGAGATTGTCCTCGACAGTGAACCCGCCCAGGGACTTCACCTTGTTGCGGACCCCGCCAAGCTGAAGCAGATGCTCCTGAACCTCCTTTCCAACGCCATCAAGTTCACGCCGAGGGGCGGCCGCGTTACGATCCGGACGCGTCAAGTCGATTCCTGGATTGACATTGCCGTCAGCGATACCGGAATTGGGATCGCGAAATCAGACCTGGGCAGGCTCTTCACGGAGTTTCAGCAACTCGATGCCGGACCTGGCAGGGAGCAGGAAGGGACGGGGCTTGGGTTGGCTCTCACCAAACGCTTTGCTGAGCTGCACGGCGGTCATGTCAGCGTCGAAAGCGTGCCGGGAGAAGGCAGCACTTTCATCATCAAATTGCCGGCGGTGGCAAAGAAGGCACTCGAAGTGCCAGCAGCGGTGGCACCGCGGGCCGGAACCAACGACCTCACACGGCCTCTCGTCCTGCTAGTTGAGGACAGTCCCGAAGCTGCGGAAATCCTAGTACGACATCTGGAAGCTGGCGGATTCCGCCAGAGCATCGCTCGCAGCGGAAGCGAGGCTTTGTCCATGGCCCGAGAGCTCCAGCCGGTTGCGATAACTCTTGACATTCTCCTGCCAGGAATCGATGGATGGGAAGTCCTGACTCGGCTCAAAGCTGACAGGGCGACGCGAGATATCCCGGTACTCATAGTCAGCGTGGTCGACAATCCCGCGTTGGGTCGCGCCCTTGGGGCGCTCGATTATTTTGTTAAGCCGGTGGACAGCGGCGCTCTGTTGTCACGTTTGAAACAGTATGCGTTTTTGCCTAAAGCGGGGCGTGACGAGGTTCGAGTGCTCGTCGTCGATGACGAGCCGGCCAACCTGGATGCACTTCAACTGCTCCTTGAGAAGGCAGGATTCATAGTTCTGAAAGCCCCTGGGGGCAAGCAGGGGATCGCTGCTGCACGTTCAAAGCGACCTGATCTCATTCTTCTCGACCTCTTGATGCCCGACGTCACAGGTTTCGACGTCGTTGAGGCTCTCCGAGCCGAGGAGGCAACACGGTCAATCCCGATCATGGTCCTGACTGCCAAGGAACTAACCGAGGATGACAAACGTGCGCTCAATGGTCATGTGGCGGCTGCCTTCCAGCGTGACTCGGTAGGAGGAGCGGAGCTTGTGGCATGGTTGCGGGCACTCGTCGAAAAGAGAGTTCCCGTATGAGCGTACAGGTCGGTCGAAGATCCGTGATTCTGGTGATCGAAGACAACTCAGCAAACCAGATGCTGATCGGGGCGGTTCTCGAAGCTCACGGTTACGCAATCAACCACGCCGGGTCTGCATCGGAAGCACTGGCAAGTATTCACGCTGATCGCCCTGATCTCATCCTTATGGACATTCAATTGCCAGGTCAGGATGGTCTCTCACTCACCCGGCAACTCAAGGCGAACCCTGCCCACGCCTCAATTCCGGTCGTTGCGATCACCGCACATGCCATGCCTGGCGACCAACAGCTCAGTGTCGATGCGGGGTGCATCGGTTACATCACCAAGCCGTTTGATACAAGGCTGCTCGGATCACAGGTCGCCCGCTATCTTCAGGCTTCGCATAGTTAAGGGCCTGTCTATTGGATTTCAAACGTCCCCTGTGTTGGGGGCGCGCTCGCCCACAGGCACGATCGGCCCTGAATGGTCGATGCGCCTGCGGACGAACAGGACAGCGTCGTGAGACTAGGGAGTCGGTTTCGGCCTGCGATCTTTCTGGTCATGGCGCTTGGTTGAAATGCGCTGATCCAGGAAGCACTCGCGACACACGTAAACGTCTTCGCCATCAGTCGCTATTACCAGGTTGAACGCGAAACGCTAAGGGTGGATGTCACAGCGCGCTCGGAAAGGCAGTGCCCGCTCTGGCTGCAATCCCCCGCGGGCGTCCGAGCGGCTGTCCACCCGAAACTCGATCTCGAGCCCGATGTAGACTCCGATCGCTCCCTGCCCGGTAGTCGGGCTGGCGCTCGCGGCGATCCGCATGCGGTCGAAGTTCTTGCTGACGCTCTGCCAGACCGCCGCCACGTCGGAACCCCAGTCCACCAACCACTCGACCTGCACTACAGCTGGCTGCCCGCGCTGTGTCCCTCGCACGCAGCCTGCCACGTGCGGCCTGAGCTCGCCCGGCTTGCGCTGGGGCGGCCCGAGACTCATCCGACGATCAGCGGATAGCCGACCGGCTCGAAGTAGAGCATGCGGCCGGGGAACTCGTCGATCACTTGTCGGTTCTCGTCAAACAGCCGGCGCTGCTGGATGAGATCCTCGGCTTGGCCGCGAGCGGTAGCCGTCACGACGTCCTCGAAGAAGTCCTCGTACACCCAGCGCACAAACGACTCGACGTCCATTTTCCCTCTGCGCCTACTTCTTGCCCGACCCAGGTGAACTTTCGGGCGCTGGACGAGCGCGATCAGACCGGCGATGACCAGGGCAACGACCCCTGGGGCGGCGTTCGTGAGGTTCGTCTTCACCCCGTAGCCATCGAACGACCAGTTCACGGAGCCGCTGATGCCCAAATAGAGGAGGACGACCCCGACCAGAGCGAAGAACGCGACCGTCGCGAAGGTGAAATTCTGCCTTCGGTACTCGAGCTCGATCGCTCTATCCAACGTCCCTGGAGGGATCTCGGCCGGGTCGTTGATGTCCAGGTCCTCGATGTGGAACTGGGATTGCTTCTTACCCTTGTCGGACTTCTTGTCGTCCTCGCCCACTCCGAGGACTGATTATCGCTCGCCCGCCACGTGCTGTTGTGC
>Ga0307374_10001301_pt1 | contig 46344 bp, 50 predicted proteins | sample OX3MG_FD_202532 | JGI IMG/M metagenome (GOLD analysis project Ga0307374, IMG submission 202532) | Soil microbial communities from Risofladan, Vaasa, Finland - OX-3 | ecosystem: Environmental > Terrestrial > Soil > Coastal area > Acid sulfate soil | place: Finland: Risofladan, Vaasa | collected...
GCATTGAAAAGGTGTCCTTCTTTTTGGTTGATTTGGTTGTTCGAAGACTCCAATTCTACCTGATAGGGACACCTTTTTCGCGTATGGTCAGACCCTCAACTCGCCACCCCGGCGGTGGATGCAGGCTTAGGGACAACGAAGATCTTGTAGAGAGTGGAGTCCTCCATGCAGAGACCGCCTGGCGAACTTCGCAGAAGAGCGATGTCGCCCCTTAACTTCTTGGTTTGCGACGTGGTCAACTTGACGCGAACCGGAATACTCGACGACCGGCTGAGCGAGATCTTGTCGTAACCCGTAATGGTCACGACGCCAGTAGTTGGAAGATGCACGACGTGGATCGGCATCCAGACAACGGTGACATCTACGCGCATCTCCTGTCGGTCGCCTCTTATGCCGCGTGCGCTGTAGGTCACGCCACAGTACGACGCGTGTCGATTCGAACAGAGTGAGAGCACTGAGAAACTTGCTGACGTGTACTCGTAGGCACCAACCGACGTTCCACTCCCTTCAGAGTCACTGCGAGGGAAGTGAGCGTTCGCGAATTGGACGACGTTGAGCGATGAAGGTACGAGGTAGTAGCGAGCGATGTCCACGATGTTGGTCACTCCAAGCGCTCCGATCACTGGACGCAGTGGCGCAATCGGTGTCGCCAGTATCGCGACACCCGAGGGAATCGGCATCCTGGCGAACAGCGCGTCGGCGTAAGTCCGACCCGTGACCATGGTGAGGCTTGAGGTCGCGCGATCCTTTGAAGGGTGATTGCCAGGAGACTTCGTTGCTCCAACTGGCGCAATTGCGACCAATGAGAATGAGAACAACATCGCTGCGGCGACGACGAGACCTGATTTCAGGTTCAGAGAGAGCGAACTCTTCGAGAACCGTGGCGACTCGCAATCTTGGCGGAATCTCTTCATCACACGACTATGACATGGAATGTCCTAGCGGTATGCGGAGAAATGAAGACTTGATCGAAGATAAGTCAACCGTCGAATCGTGATGTCCGACTTTCTGCGCCGGACGGGGTTGCCAACTCGCCCGTTCTCACAGCCAGTAGATGGTGGCACGTCTGTCCCGCAATGCCCCGGACGAGAACCCACACGGTCCATGTTGAATCACCTACGTCGGCTAAGTGCCCGTGGAGTGCCCAGACAACTTGGGCGCGCACGAGATTCAAATAGAAGTGTGGCTTCATCAGCATTGTTACTCCGACAATGTTGGCGCGCCATCCACCCTTCCAAACTGGATATGCGGGTTCGATCCCCGTCACCCGCTCCAAGTGGGCTGAACCCCGTTAGGGGGTCCAGTTCTTTGTTGCAAAATGGTCGTGAACTACCAGGAGGTAGTCATGCCGTTTCAATACTCGACAGAATTCCGACTCCACGTCTGTGAGCGGATGCTCGATGGTGAGCGCGTGGCGTCACTCGCTGACGAGTTCTCCATCAGCGTTCACACGCTCTACAAGTGGCGCCGCCAGGCCCGCATTGACGCTGGGCGCGAGGCGGGGATCAAGAGCGGCGGCGTTGATCCCTTGGCCGATGCCCGGCGACGCATTAGGGAGCTCGACGCCGAACTCACGCTCGTGAAGGCCGCGAGCGTCCTCTTCGCCGAAGGTGGTGTCGACCCAAAAGGAAGTTCCAGGTTGTCCGAGGTCTGAACAACCTGGGTTATTCCGAACGGCTCAGTTGTCGCGCGGTGGGCCTGGAGCGTTCCACCTACTACGACATCAAGCACCACCGCCCGAGCGACCGTGAGATTCGCCACCTGCCCTTAGAAGACGCCATCACGGGCATCCACCAGCGCTCTCGCGCCACCTACGGGGTGCGTCGCATTCGCGCCGCGCTGGAGATCGAACAAGGGTTGATCGTGAACTACAAATTGGTCCTCAAGATCATGCGGCGCTTGGGATTTCAGGGGGTCCCCGGACCAAAGAAGGGACGAAGGAACCTCGTCAATGCCGCGACCAACGAAGACCTCGTCAAACGTCAGTTCTCAGCCACGCGGCCCAACGAACTCTGGCTCACCGACATCACCGAGCACCCCACGAGGGAGGCCAAGGTCTACTGCTGTTGCGTTCTCGACCTGTTCTCACGCAAGATCGTCGGCTGGTCAATCAATCGGCACTGTGACAGTGACCTCGTGAACGGCGCGTTGTCAATGGCGGCGACGTCGCGTTCGACGTCGGCCCAGACGGTCATTCACTCGGACCACGGCAGTCAGGGTTCACCTCGTGGGCCTTTTCGAAGAACATCGCCCGCATTGGACTCTCTGGTTCCATGGGCACCATTGGCGACTGCTACGACAACGCCCCCATGGAGTCCTTTTGGGGTTCGATGCAGATTGAGCTACTCAACCGAAAGAAGTGGGCCAGCGTCTTGGAGCTCTCCGAAGCTATGGCGGATTACATTGAGAACTTCTACAATGGGCGGCTTCAAGGAGTGAGCGCAACACTTGGTGGGTCTCTTCCGATGAGACATCTAACCGAGGGGAATCCATTGGCCGCCCACCTGACTAACGAACAACGACAACTGGCATGGCGCTTGAGAAACAAGGGCTGGTCGTTGCGCGCCATTGCCAAAGAGGTTGGCTGCAGCTATCCAGGAATTCGTGTCTCTCTTCTCGGCCGACCGCGAGCAGCTCGGCCTGATCTGTGGGCACCTGCCAAGGGTCGACTCAGTGTTCATGAGCGTGAGGAAATCCTGCTCGGTCTTCACCGAGGTGAGTCCATGCGTTCGATTGCTCGAGGCCTGGATCGCTCTGCTTCAACGGTGACGAGAGAGGTGGCCGCCAACGGCGGACGCGAGTGTTATCGCATCTGGCCCGCGCACCAGCGGGCTCGGCTGTGCACCAAGCGTCCCAAGGCCGCCAAGCTCGAAAGTCCAGCGTTATGTGCGAAAGTAACGACGTGGCTCGAAGAGTTCTGGTCACCGAAAGAGATAGCGAATCGACTGGCCTTGGACTTTCCTGATGACCCCACCATGCGAATCAGCCACGAGACCATCTACCAGTCACTCTTCGTCCAGGGACGTGGTGAACTACGTCGAGAACTGGCTCGCTGTCTGCGTTCGGGGCGCACCACGCGACGCAGCCAGGGCCGAGTGGAGAAGCGTGGCAAGATCGCCGAGATGGTGATGATCAGCGATCGTCCCGCGGAGATCGAAGACCGTGCGGTGCCCGGCCACTGGGAGGGTGACCTCATAATCCGCGCTAACGGCCGCAGCGCCGTGGGCACCCTCGTGGAACGCTCGACGCGCTTCGTCCTGCTCTTGCACTTGGGTAAAGATCGCAGTGCGATCACCGTCGAACACGCCATGCGTGACGCCATCGCCACGCTGCCCCAAGAACTCATGCGCAGCGTCACGTGGGATCAAGGTCGAGAGATGTCCAACCACCGATCGATCACGGTTGCGACCGGCGTGCCCATCTACTTCTGTGATCCCCACTCACCGTGGCAACGGGGGTCGAACGAGAACACCAACGGACTGCTCCGTCAGTACATGCCAAAGGGAACTGACCTATCGAAACACTCCCGCGAGGACCTCATGAGAATTCAGAGAAGCCTGAACGGACGACCCCGCGAAACCCTCGGATATAGAATGCCGGTGGAGAAACTCGCCGAGCTTGTTGCGCTGACCGGTTGAAGTCGCCATGCAAAACGTCACCACAGTTCGCTCGACTACCTCACGCCGGACGAATTCGAAGCGACCAATACATCCAACCAGACCGTTTTGTCATAAAGGACTGGTCCACTCGATGGGGATCAGGTCAAACGATTTGGTTAAGTCCCAACAAGTGGTGTAAGAGTTCGTGGGCGTCGACGTTCTCCGCGCCAATCTCTTCGTCGTGAACTCTATGCCGCGGTGAGATCGATGGCAACCTCCTTGACGAGTGTGGCGTCGATTGCTGGCCTCGGATCCTCTAGCGACAGTTCGATGATGGCGGGTTGACTGAGTGATTCGATGGTCACGTAGCGCCTCGAGATGGCCCACTCGTCGTTCTGCTCAGCCAGCAGCGCGCCGACGAGGCGGATGACCGCTTGGCGGTTGGGGAAGATCCCGACCACGTCGGTGCGTCGGCGGACCTCCTTGTTGAGCCGCTCCTGAGGATTATTGGACCTGATCTTCTTCCAGTGCTCGAACGGGAAGGCGGTGAAGGCCAAGATGTCGTCGGCCGCGTCGAGCAGGTAGGTCGCTTGGTCACAGAACCCGGCCTCGGTGAGTCGACTGGTGACCTCGGCGAGTTTCGCCCAGGTGCTGTCGCGGTCGGGCTGATCGAAGATCGATCGCACCAACGTCGCGATCATCGGCCAGCTGGCCTTGGTGCAGCGGGTGGCTAAATTCGCCATGAAGTGGGTTCGACGGCGCTGCCATCTCGCCCCGGAGAGCACCTGAGCAATAGCGGCCTTGATCCCGCCGTGGGCGTCAGACATGACGAGCTCGACCCCGCTTAAGCCCCGGGCCACGAGTGAGCGCAGGAACTCCGTCCAGGCGGCGCTGTCCTCGGTGGTGGCGATCTCGAAGCCAATGATCTCGCGCGTCCCTTCGTTGTTGACGGCAGTGGCGATCACCGCGGCGACGTTAACGACCCGGCCGCCCTCTCGCACCCGCTGGGTCAGGGCGTCGATCTACAGGTAGCGGTAGGGGCCACGGTCGAGGGGGCGTTCCTTGAACTGGGTGACGGCGGCGTCGAGCTCGCCGGCCAGGCGCGAGACCTCGGACTTGCTCATCCCGTCGATGCCCATGGCCTTGACGAGGTCGTCGACGCGACGGGTCGAGACCCCCTCGACGTAGGCCTGGCAGATCACCGCCACGAGCGCCTGCTCGGCACGTCGGCGCGGGCTCAGCAGCACCTCGGGGCTGTAGACCCCTCGGCGCAGTTTGGGCACGTTGAGCTCGATCGTGCCGACCCGCGTGTCCCAGGGTCGGGTGCGATATCCGTTGCGCGAGTTCTCTCGCTCCGCGGAGCGTTCGCCGTAGGCCGCGTTGCACTGCATGGACGCCTGGGCGCTCATGATCGCCTCGGCGAAGGCCCCGAGCATGGACCGCGCCAGGTCGGTGTCGCCATTGGCACCTTCCAAGTACTTGCTAAGCCAGGCGCCAGCGTCGATAGTGGTGGGGACGTTCATCGTGTTTCTCCTCAAGTTGTTGTGTCGTAACTGCATCTTGAGATTGACGCGATGAACGTCGTTTTTGGTGGATACCGTTTCAGCTCACCGGCTCGTACACCACTCGTTGGGACTCAACTAACGATGATTTTCGCCAAAAGAGCAATGACTGCAAGCACTTTCGACTGACCACGAGTGTCCTCTGTGAAGCGCCCATAGGTGCCCAAACAGAATCACGAGGTGCCCATAGGTGCCCAAAATGACCTGCCAGAATACTCCCATCGGGAGCCAAAAATGGCGCGAATGGTCTCCGAGAAATTAGAAATATTTGGGAGACTGTTCTCCATTCGCGTTGGATGGAGTTCTGCAGAAGCAATATGCACTTTTCGCAAATTGCTTTCCTGCTCCACTTCGGCGCTGCGGAAGATGTTTCGAATGTGTCGCGACACTCCAGACTGGTCGACCTCGAAGCGTTCCTTGATCTGGGCCTGCGAAGGCCAGACGGTCTCCCGGTCGCGGTCAATGGGCAAGGCCCATCTCAACGCCGGGACTGGCGTACACCACGATTTCCTGACTAGGGCCCTCAGGTAGCTGATTCGCCATACTCGTGCTATCCCAACCGCCACGACGATGCCCAGATCAGCAACGTATCCCGCCTCACCATGCCCCTTTCGGCACACATTGAGTAATATAATTCACCGGTGCAGGTCAGTCCGCGTTACGAAGGATCGCCGGTTATCTCGATGGACGGGGCGGCGGATGACCAACTAGTCCCGGTGTCACGGCAGCGCCGACGACTCGAGAACACCTTGTCCCAATTGAGCGAAGCTGACTGGACCTCTCCGAGTCGCTGCGCTGGATGGAGCGTTCAGGACGTCGTGGCCCACCTCGCCGACGTGAACCAGTTCTGGGCCACGTCGATTCGTGCGGGCCTGGCTGGCACACCCACCCGATTACTGGCCAACTTTGACCCAGTCGCCGTCCCAGCCCTGATGGTCGACCAAACGCGTGGGTTGACCACTGCGCAAGTCCTGGAACAATTCGTCACGTCGAATGCCTCCCTTCTGGGAATCCTCGAATCAGTAGACGAAGACGATTGGGCTGCGACCGCCGAAGCTCCTCCGGGTCACCTCCCGATCCGCCTGGTCGCGAGCCACGCGGTGTGGGACTGCTGGGTGCACGAACGCGACATCGCTGTGCCCCTGGGTGTGGTGACCCCACGATGCGCGATGAGGTCTGTTCCGGCCTGCGCTATGCGGCAGCCCTGAGCGCGGCCTTCGGTGTCATCTCTGGCCACGCAGTCACCGGCACCTTCGCCTTACAGACCCAGGATCCGGATATGTCAATCGTGCTGGAGATTGGCGACTGCGCGGTCGTATACGAGGGTGTCGCAACAGGCACCGTGCCGATCCTGCGCGGTGACGCGGTGGAGCTCCTTGAAGCGCTCAGCGTTCGGACGCCCTTGGCGGCGAACGCCCCCGACGAGTGGCGGCCGCTGCTGAGTGGTCTCACGACGGTCTTCGAAGGCGGATCGTAACCCGCCTTGCGCTCGCACGACTCTGGCCCTTTACGGCTTGAGGCGTCACTCCAGCGGAGCCGCACCCAATTGAGAATAAGTCGCTCATTCACGGCTCTACGCCTCTGCGAATTCATTACCATCACTGTGCCGGACGAGTCATGCGGTCAACCACGCTCGGGTGACGCCGCCTCAGTAAAACTCGTCCGTGCATGGCGGCTGCTTGAGGCCAACAATCCAAATGCACTATCCGAAGCATTTTCCGTCCAGTCAATAAGAATGATCACTATCCGGTGATCCATGATTGAAGACGCCAGTCAGAAAGCCGGCAACATCCCCGCCGAGCAATATCCCCCTCTTGATCTTCCCGAGCCGATACTGCGAAGCAGCCTGATACGCCACCACCCCGAACTCAGCGGCGTCCGCCATGCCAATGGCAGCCAGGTTGGCGAGATGTTCGGGTTCGGACACGGCCTGAAACATCTTCGCTGCTAGGTCATCGGGCTCCACCTCGCGCCAGAATGATTCGCGAAAGACCCCCATTTGCCCCTCGAGCGCGGCGGGACGAGCGCTCGACTTCACCAGCAGCGAGTTGCGCTCGGTGCAGAATTCCCGGTGGCCCCCGACGTCGGGACAAATTGTCGCGAGACCGTGCGCCAACGCCTCAAGGAAGGGCAAACCGTAGCCCTCCCCCCTCGTAGGCAGTACGAACACGTCACTGTCCAGGTAGAGTTGCCGCATCGACTCCGGTGACAGGATGCCCGCCACGACGCGAATCCGGTCCTTCACCGCGTCGAACTCGGCGGGGCTGAGCAACCCACGCAACCACTCCCCGAACTCCTCGGCACTGATACCACTCAACTTGAGAAGTAGTTCCGCACGAAGGACCTGACCGGCCACGGTGATGAATGCCCTCACCAACGCTTCGGGGTTCTTCCTCGGCTCGAAACTAAATACCGACAGGAACTTGAACACGTCACGGTTCACCCGAGCGCGCAGTGTCCGAACCTCCTCCGGATCTGGTACTTCAATTCCCGGGGGCATGGGGAAGATCGAATCCGCCGGGACCCCGGAGTTCGCGAGAATCTCGGCGTCGTAGCGCGAGAAGGTCCAGACCTCGTCAAAGGAACGAAGAATGCCCTGATCCGACAATGCTAGGGGTGTGGCCTCGAAGGTCGTGCGAGCGATACGGTACTTCGCGCGAACTTGTGGCGACACGTCGACCAACCACCCCGCGGGCACATCGATCACGGCGATATCACTGTCGGCGTGCTCGGAGAAGCGAAGAGGGATCGTCGGACGTGCTGACGGCTCACTCCTCGAACCCTGGTCCACCGAGACCTCGATCACCTCTATCCCGTCTTCGAGTAACGATGCGTGATCGAAGAGATGCCCCGATGCTTGTGCGAAACCGGATGTCCCACTAAAGAGTGCGTAGTGCCCGACCCTTATCGCGCTCCTTGGCAACGAGTACTCAGGGGTGAGCGACTTTGATGCGCGCGGGATGCGTCGCGCGACCGCGATCACATCGAGGGGAGCAATCTCGGGAACGCGCCGACACGCTCCGTCGATCGGCACGAATCCAGACTTGGACAACATAGCTTTGAGCAGTCGAATCGGATAGGGCCGTATGTGCGTGGAGTCCAGCCAGAAGTTTTCCAATCCAACGTGCGAATTCGCGAAGTCCGGCGTCTGAATCAGCACGGTTCCGGAATCGGAGATGTTCTCGTAGATCCAGTCGAGCAATTTCTCGAAGTCCGATGGATGGAGGTGTTCAACGATGTGCCCGAGGAACACACCGTCGAAGGGTTCGAGTTCGAGTTCGTTCAGGTCCCCTGGTAGATACCCCTCGTGGATCGTGAAGCCATCGGCACGCAGTTCTTTCACGAGTGTCGGATCTGCCTCGACCCCTTGAACAGTCTTGCCCTGACTCCGCAACACCCTCGACATCGAACCTTGGCCACACGCCAAATCCAGAACCGATTTGCAGCCGGTGAGGTATCCGGAGAGATGCTTGGCGATGACGTAGGTTGCTTGATCGCCACCCTCGAAGTCATGCACGTGCCCGAAGTGTCCATCCTTCACGAACTCGGCCTGGGCGAGCAGCGTCCGATACGGTCCCCCCGACCACACGTCGGGCGTGTTCTCCATAATCGAGGCCAGTCGTTCGCGCACCGAGGCGATCTCTACGACCTCTCGCAGATCAGCCTTCTGCTCGCAGTGCGCAGCTAACTGGAACGCCGTGCGGAGGTCTCCAATGGCAACGAGTCGTGAAAGGAGCGACGCGGGACGCGGACTGTCGACGTTGAGCAGACCAGCGACATTAGCGACGAGCCCCGACAGGGAATCACTCGGCGTCCCGCCATTCAACAGCGTCCCCAGTGCTTGGTCGGCGATCTCACCCACGCGAGACCAACTGAGACTCTGCGCGCGAAGCTTCGCGGCAGCGACCAAGGGTTGGACCTCAGTGCGCCCCTCGACGAAGTTACCGATGATTGCGCTGAGCTGCTCCGTCGATGGCTCCAGCCAGTAACACCGGTCAGCGAGGACCAAGTCTCCCACCCTGGGCTGGTCGGCCGCAGTAAGACTGGACGGGATCAGCAAGGACTCGCCAGGCCCGCAGAACTCGTTCGATGCACCACCATGCGTATGGATGACGAGTGTGCCCAGCGCCATCGCCTCGAGTATCGGCATTCCGAATCCCTCGGCGCGGTACGGGTGCACGAGCGCATCTGCGTCGGTAATCAAGTGGAGCAAGTGTGACCTTTCGAGGTGGCGTCCCTCGATGGTGGTCCTCGACTGAACTCGCGGATGAGCGATCAAGGCATCAATGAGCAATGACTGATTCTTGTAGAACGTTTCGTGGCCGACATCTTTCACGACCAGATCGAGTTGGTCGAGTGTCGTTTGATCGAGCGCGTCGAGCGCGTTAACGAGGACATCGACACCTTTACGAAAGATGGTCCCGCCAAGGTAGAGAAGCCGTAGGCGTTCGCGCTCGGTTCTCGGAACCGCGGTGGCCTCACCAGTGTCAAAACCGTTGGGAACGACCCACACCTTCGCGGGGTCGATCCCCGACTGAATGTAGCCCCGCTTGCAGTACTCACTCGGGACCCAGACCGCATCGACGTTGTTAATTCCCTCTATCCACGACAGCGGTACCGACCCGAACTCCCAGGGTTGGATCACCACCAGACGCTCTTCGGGACGGCGGCGGACCCAGATCGGGGGCCATATCTGGCGTAGCCGTATGTCCGGGCTCCACTTGGGCTCACCTTCGCTCACCCGTAAACCGTCAAAGTCGCGGCCCGCGAGCAGAGCGGAAAGGTCGGTAGGGGTGATGTCAAGGCCGACGAAGGCCACCTCGTGACCTCGCTGGCTAAGCACCCGCCCGAGATTCGCATTCACTATGCCGTAACTACCAACAGGGGATAAGTTGCCTTCGACGACGATCTTCACAACATCCTCCTAAGCCTGTCGACTACGAACCGCCCAATCCCCTCAGCCGAGCTGTCGCCGCCTCGTCTGGTTCTAGGCGGCCAACGCGGTCGTCACAAAGTCAACACGACAAACGCCAAGATCCCAATGGGTTAAATGACACCTGCTACCAATGAACTCCCATGAGGAACGGACGGCGCCGACTGACCCCCTCAACGCCGAAACATGCTCGCTCCTCAAAAACTACGGCCCCTGAGCGACCAGAGTTGAGAGGTAAGTTGAAATACCTAACCCCGATACTTCACGAGTCCGCGTGATTAACTGACCGCAATACACGAAAGTGCCCTTCGCACAAGGAAAACTGGAGTTATCACTCAACCAGTCACCGCGAACGAAGGGCACCTCTCAGATGCAGAATACTTCAATGAATTACGTCAGTGTGGAATCCGGTGGTCACGGCGTCGCGGCCCACGTCGGGCTTCACGCCCTGGGCGCATTGGCGGACCAGTTGGGACTCGCAACGTCACTCTCGTCACGCATTGCGCCACGCGGTGAACGTGCACCGTTGCACGACCGGGGCAAGGTGCGCGAAGGTCGGGAAGAAGGTGGACCAACGACGCAGTGACCCCGTGATCCTCGACTTCGATGCCTCACTGGTGGACGTGCACTCGGAACTCAAGGAGCAGACGGCCCCCAACTACAAGGGCGGCTTCGGGTTCCATCCCCTGTTCGTCTTCGCGGACCTGACCGGGGAGACCTTGGGGGCCAAGTTGCGCGCGGGCAACGCCACCGCCAACAACGCGGGTGACCACGTTGTCGAACTCTTGGACGCGGCACTGCGTCAACTGCCCGAACGAATCACCCGAGGACACCACGTGGGTGAACATCCGACCAAGACCACGCGCCGCGTCATTGCGCGCGCCGATAGCGCGGGTTGCACCAGAGAATTCCTCACCGCCTGTCGAGAGCGACACGTGTCGTTCTTCGTCTCGGCGCGCACGAATGCCCAGATCACGGGCGCTCTCTATCAAACGTTCGAACAAGCCGACCTCTGGCAACCATCACTTACGCAAGGAGGTGAACTGCGCGAGGGAGCGGGGGTTTGTGAACTGAGCGACTACGTGGATCTCTCCTCGATCCCCGAGGGCACGCGACTCATCATCCGACGAGAACCACTGCACCCCGGAGCTCATCGCAGTCTCTTTCCCAGCCACGAGTTTCGCTACTGGGGTTTCTACACTGACCAAGAAGGCGACCCCGTGGACCACGACGTGACCATGCGAGCCCACGCCCACGTCGAGAGTCACATCCAACGCCTGAAGGGGTCGGGGCTCTGCCAGTTCCCCTTCATTAATTTCGAGGCGAACGCCAACTGGCTCATGACCGTCGCCCTCTCCGCTGACCTCGTGCGGTGGTTCCAGTTGCTGTGCCTGAAGGGTTCATGGAAAGAGGCACGACCCAAGGCCCTGCGTTGGGAGATCTTTCACGCGCCGGGTCGTCTCGTCTACCGCTCACGCCGTCGGATTGTTCGCCTCCTTGACGGCTGGCCCACGGCTGACGTCCTGCTCGGTGCCTATCAGCGCATCGCGCGCTTAACCTGAGCGAATCATCTCCCCTTCAGAGAGGTCACGATGGACCAGCGCCGTCACGACACGTCTCTCGAGTCATTTTGCATGGTTGAAAATCGTGTTCGCAAACCAGTGGGGGCCGTGACGACGGCGCGACCAGTTCCGAAGTGCCTTCGGTGACGGGAAAACAGATTTGACGCCGACTTCAGATCACTCGTGAATGATCGGGGCTAGTGAACCTTGTTGCGCAAACCGCTTGAATTCACCCAGTGATTTCGGAAGGTGACATCCCTCAATTGCTGTAGGGCTCACACCACTGAACAATGCGTCCAACTCAAGTTGATATCGACGAACCGATGACCTTGCTCGAAGACAAAACATGTCAAGCTGACATCGTGAAGCCGAATGATAAAAATCAATGTTAAATGTACAAATTTCATGCGAGCGGGTAGGCATAAATCGCTACCAATCCCGTACAAGCCGAGTGTAGTATTCGCGAGAGTCCGAAGTCGGGCGAAGTTCTGAAGCGCAAGTTTTGCACCGAACGTAAAGGAGTGGCGGCCCCGTGCAAGTGGAAAAGAAATCAAGCGGATCAAGCACACAAGAGATTGAGAAGACGGATAATGCGGATCGCTTGTGGTCCTGGTATTTCGAGAGCCGTTCCGTTGACGACAGGAACCGCCTTGTGCTCTTTTACGCCCCCCTAGTGCGAGTGGTGGCGAACCGAGTGGCGAGACGAATACGTTCGTCTGAATCACTCCAAGATCTCTGCTCATGTGGCCAGTTTGGACTCATCAACGCCATCGAGCGATTCGATCCCAGCGATGGCTACCAATTTGCCACCTACGCAACCATAAGGATCCAAGGGGCGATTATCGACGAACTACGTCGCGACGACATCTTGCCCAAGCGAATGCGAGCACGAGTACGGACCTATCAGGTGGCTCGCGAAACAGTCGAAGCCGAACTGCGTCGTACACCGACCTTTACCGAGGTCGCTACCTATCTGGGAACAACCATCACTGAAGTCGTAGAACTTGATGACCTCTCGACCACCTCAAACTACCTGGTTTCGCTGTCAATGACCAGTGAAGGACCCGCCGGGTTATTGGTTGGTTCACGCCTTGACCCGAGTGAGAGTGCCGAACTGGCGTCGACGCGTGAGATGATCAAGGCGGCCCTGTTGCGTATTACCGATCGTCAGCGCCAAGTTCTTGTTTTGAGTTTCCTCGAGGGGTTCCACAACAGTGAGATCGCCGACATACTGGGGATCGACCGCTCAAGAGTCACGCAACTCATTCAGTCTGGATTGCGTAACCTTCGCACGGAGCTCGGCGAGCGCCACGGCTGAAGCCCGGACTCGCGTACACACCCCTTCTTGCACCGGCAACCGATCATGGAACCGCTGAGGCGCTGTGCGAAGTTCCGAGAAGCAACGCTCTAGGCGCGGAGTGTGGATCAAGCAATGAACACCGCGTACCACCCTGAATCATTTGAATCACCAATGCCAAGATTCTAAAACCAAGAATCCAACCACCGGGATGAGTACTCTTCGTCCCGATTCAATTGACAATGTTGACGCCAACCCAACGGCTAATCCTAGGGCTTAGAGCGGGCATTCGCACGTCGTGCACCGTAGGTGGCCCAGGCGGTTGCGTCGATGGTGACGTCGGGGGCGGCGCTCGCTGAGTCCACGTTCTCCCGACGAATCCGATCGAGCACTTCTTCACGATCAATGCGGACTTGCTTAGGCGCCTCGATACCGAGTTTGACCCTGCCATTCGAGGAGACCGCGACGACGGTGAGAACAATGTCGTCCCCGATAAGTATCTTCTGGCCGACTTCGCGAGTAAGAGTAAGCACTTGGTCAGTCGTCTCGATCAAGTGGGAACGGCGTTCTAACGCTCCAGCCGATTTCTGTTTCGCTAGCGGCGGGAACGAATTGATCAGCGAAACCGGTCCGACGATTGACAACAATGGGTGAATACAAGTTCGCCGTCGATTCCGAGAGGGGCTCCCGAGGGTGAACAATGGCGAGCAGCGCCGCATCCTCAGGGTCACGCAGATCGAGTGCTTCGACCATCTCGTCATCGATCTGGATCCCGTACTCACGCCACAAGTACCCGGGCGACATAACCAGCAGAGCGAGGTTGTGCAACGTCTCGCCGCCTATCAACTGCACCGCGTCGGTGCAACGCAGATGCGCGAAAACTCCCGCGACGCCCTCTTGAAGCGGCTCAACCACGAAACGGCGCGCGCCACGAAAACCCGGCATATCGCGCTGAAAAGTCAACTCCATTCCAAGAACGGGAATCGGGGTCATGACGGTAAACATGCGACGCTTCCCTTCGTGCTCAATCATGGTAGGTAACTTGTCGTTTCAATGCCAATGCCCTGCGCCCACGGATACGCCACGAGTATTCGTGTGGAGCCAAATGCTACAAGAACTTCATGAGGGTTTCAGGGATGGCTTGGGATGCCGCCCACAGGGCCGCCTGATAACTCGTCGTCTCCAGGTTCAGTTGGGTGGTCGCGGTCGCCAAGTTGACATTCTCCATACTGGCCTGACTGGATTGCACGTTGGCGATCTCGCTCGCCAGAGTCGACGAGGCGGCGGCCACCAGCTGTGAGGCGTCACCCAGTGTGGCACTCGCCCGCTCAGCACCCGCCATGATCGCGTTAAGCGCAGTGGTGGCCGACGAGAGGGCAGCTGATGTTGGGGTCCCCGAAAGCAGCGCGGCCGCCGCACTCGACAAGGTGGCGAACACGTTGGAGGCGCCGACCCCGAACACGGCCGTGCCCGGTACCGTGAGACCAACCGTCTGACCTACGCCATATCCCGGGCCAATCACCGCCGTCGGGATATCGGTGGTACCGAGGAAGTTGCCATTCGCGTCGTAAGCCTGAGGGGAGGTGGACGTCCCCGCAAAGATGGCCCGACCCTCATACTGAGTGTTGGACAGCGAGAGGAGGTTGGCGATAACACCCTGCAACTGAGTGCCAAGCGCCTCATAGGTGGCGGGACTCTGGGCTCCCTGATTCTCCGCCTGCAGCAGGAGTGAACTCGCCGACTGCATCGATCCAAGCACGCTGTTGGTCGTATTATTCGCGATGCCGAGCCACGCGGTGGCGGTGTCCACATTCGTTTGCCAACTGGACAATTGCTTGGCCTGACTCGAGAGCGCCAACACCTGAGTCACCGCCGACGGATTATCGGAGGGTCGGTTGAGGACCTGACCAGACGAGAGCTGCAATTGAAGGTCAGCAATATTACTGACCTGGTTCGTCAACTGGCCTTCAAACGTCTGGATGAGTGCTTCAGAAGAAATAAACATCTCACACCGCCCCGAGGAGCGCCTGCAAACTGACATTGATGGCAGCCACTACCTTGGAGTTCGCCTGAAACGCGTTCTGGGCAGCGAGAATATTCATCTCCTGGGTGTTCTGATTTACCCCCGAGATGGAAGACACATTGTTGGCGGCCGTGGTTGCCAGATTGGACGCCAGCGTTGACGCTGACGACACGTTCGCCGCCTCAGTGCCCAATGCACCGATCATCATCCGATATTGGGCATCGGGACCAGTGGTCGAGGTGGCCAGTGCCGCCATGGCTTGAGCGTTCGAGCCGTCGAGCGTCGGAGTGCCGATGACGTTCGTGTTCCCGGGCCCGGGAGCTGATGCGGTCGCGATGAGCGACGGCGAAGCCAAGAGCGCCGGCGAGACCGCAATGGTGGCCGCTGAGTTGAAGCCGGGAGAACTGGTGGTGTACGTCGTCGAGGATCCACCGTCGACAAAGATATTTGGTAGGGCGGTACCACCACCGGCGATCGCCATCCCCGGGGTGCCGTTCGCACTCATACCGTTGGCCTGGAGCGTGTTAAGCGAGGTGGCCAGAGAGTCCGCCACCGAGTTCAGATACTGCTCGTAGGTGGGGATCGTGCTGTTCACTGCCGCCAGCGAGGCGCCGATGGACCCTTGGGGGTTCACGTTCACTCCGTAGGCGGTCACGATATTCAGGTTGCTCGTCGCCGCCGAGCCAGTGGCCGAGAGGGTTTGGGCGACGTCGCCGCCGACCAGCTGCACGCCGCGCAAGTAGACCGACACCGTACCGTTGGCCCCGGTGGTGGCACTGACCCCCAAAAGTTTCGCCAGTTGATTGACCGCCGCCGAACTCTTATCGCTGAGGGCGTTTACGTTCTGACCACCCGTCGTGCCGGCCACAATACCGACGTTCAGTTGGGCTACCTGCTGCAAGAGGCTGTTGGCTTGGGCGAGGGTGCCACCATCGTTGACCCCGGTACCAACCTGGCTCTGGAGCGATGACGACAACTGACTCAGCTGCGTGAAACTCGAATTGATCGACGTCGCCACCGACTGCGCGGCACCCACCACGGCCTGCTCGGCACCCACCTGATTGACATTTGACGCCAGTGTCGACAGGTCCGACCACAGCGCCGACAACTGCGAGGCGATCCCGGTACTACTGGGCTCGGGAAAGATCGCCTCGATCGAATTCATTGTCTGGTTCGCCTGGGTGGCGGCGCCCTTAATTCCCTCGGCCGCCACGTTCGCGGCGGCGTACACCGCGTCAGTCAATTGACCGACCGAACCGACGATGACCCCCTGACCCACGCCAAGTAGACCGACCGCGCCCTCCGGGGACAGGTTGACCTGCTCGGTCGCGTACCCCGGAGTACTGATATTCGCGAGATTGTTCGACGCGGTGTCGAGCAACGCGCTATCGGCAGCGAGCCCGCTCGCCGCGATTGACAGTCCCATGTCACTCATAGCGCACCATCCACCAAGATCCCGCCGCGCGGCGTGCTGCGACCGTACGTCGCACCCCCGTCGGCACGTAAAAACGCCAATGCCTCATCCGCCAAGGCAGCACGGCGACCCATCGCGGCGCTGACCGTATTGGCTATGCCCTGCGTGTCGGCCACGATTTCGATGATCGCCCGTCGTCGCTCGAGTAGAACCTCGCTCCAACCCCCACCGACGTGCTCAGCCAATGCGTCAAGACGGGGGACGAGCTCCATTCCGAAATGGTCGGCAACACGCAACGTGACGGACGCTCTAACCATCTCCTCCAACCGGAGGGCCTCGTAGGCAATCTCAATCTCGCGGACGGCCGTGAGCACCGAAACGGACTGATCGGCGGCGGCGAGCGCCCCGAGCACGATCAACCGGTAACGAAGCACGGCCAGCAACTCAAGGTCACGTTCAAGTGACTCCACCAGTTCCGAGAGAAGGTCATCAGTTTCCACTAAATAGAGTAACGACCCGCCGGAGATCAGAATTGAGAGGTCAGAGACGTATTATCACCGCCTTGTTCCCATGAATCCCCAGACTTGGCCTGAATCCGGGCATAGTGAAGCAGGACCCGAGACAGCCCCCAGAACAACGTACTCAGAAGAGCCACCGCCTCGGCGAGTCGCGCCAACACCACGATCGGGGACAAACCCTGGGTGAGCATCTCGTAGAAACTCGGCACAATGGACACGGACGCCACCACGACCACGACCACCGGACGGAGACGACGGACGTCGACAACAAACCCGTAGTAGTCGTGGCGTTTCACTGTTCGTAGTCCGCCATCGACTGCAACAACACGATCAACCAACGCAGGGTCGAAGCTCGCGCGCCATCCAGTAGCAAAATCGGCAGCCCATCCATGAGTTCACCCACGGTAGTGGTGTGGGCCAGACGCGAGAGCGCCAGCGAATCGATCCGACCCAGTTGCGCTCGCCAGCGCGCCACGTCCGATCTCTTTGCCGTGGCCGCCACGGCACCCAGCACGTATTCGGGAGCCAATCTCTCGACCCAGGTTGCCGCGTCGCTAAGATCACGCGAACCAAGCGCCGCCTCCACAACGAGCACCGTTGCCTTCTTCATTGACCGACGCCGCGCCACCCTTTGTCGCCCCGCACTCGTTCGCTCTGCAACTACGAGACTGGACGCGTCGAGACCGAGGATCGCCACCACGTGCTGGCCGACGGTAAGTGCCTCCCATCGCGAACCCACCACAACGATGATCGATCCCTCAGCGGGGGGTAGGAGTTGAGGGATCGGCATCGTAGAGAGCAAACGAGCAAGGCCGTCAAGAGTGCCTTCGCTCTCCTCGGGCAGGTAGGCGTCGGGAACACCGAGGTCGACAAGCCGTGAACGCAAGCCTTCAATCGGTCTCACTTTCTCGGACGTTGGCTGCTCGCTCGACGCCGGGCCTGTCACGTCGTCGACAAGTGAGAACCTACTGAGGGCCGCTTCGGCTTGGGCGAGTACTTCACTGAACGCGCTTTCGGTCACGATATCGGACCCGAGCACCACCTCGTCCCTCGTCGCCTCCACCAAGTGCGACAGCGGAGAACGCGAGGCGATGTCACTCGCCGAACGTTCGGGCGAATTCAGCGACGACGTTCGAGGAGCCGACAGCCAAGGGCTCGACAATCGCTCCCGATCCGGGCGCACCGGTGCTGACGTTCTGACTGTCCCGGTGGATCCTTGGGGTGGGGTGAGACCCGCCACGTAGGTCTCTCTCGCGAAAAATCCGAGGACGCCCCCGCGCCGGACTTTCCAACACCGCACGGGCGCCGTATTGCCCAACTCCTCGCGGGCCAACTGCACCGCTTCGTCGAAGGTCTCCCCCTCGAATTCTCCAGAGACAAACTCAGGCCGCTGCAGTGACTTCACGGTTCACACTCCCCACTGTCGCGATCAACGCGTTCGCTCCAACTTCACCTACACCAATGACCCCCAGGCGCGGCAGGCTCGGCCTGAAGAGGCGCCACAAAGCGGGGCGCAACCGCGTCGCACACAACATCACCGGACTCTGCCCCCTCGCTTCTGCCTCGAGGAAGAGTTGTCCGACATCTCGCACGATCGCTTCGGCTTCGTCCGCCGGAATACCGAGACTACGCCGACCTCGTTCTCCAAGACGCAAGGAACTCAAGAGGCTCTGCTCAAGCGTGGGTGAAAAGGTGATGACCGACAAGGTGCCGTCCTTTTCGTACAAGGACTGAATCGTCGTAGCGAGAGCCAAACGAGCGGCCTCGAGGAGGCTGTCGGCGTCCTTCATCTGAGTTCGCGCCTGTTCGGTGAGTGCTTCAATGATCCACACGAGGTCGCGTACCGGAATCCCCTCGTCGAGGAGCCCTCGCAGCACCCCCTGCACGTCACCCAGGGTGAGGTTCGCGGTGGCCATCTCCTCAAGCACCGCAGGGTTGGTCGCCCTCAGTGCGTCGAGCAACAACTTGGTGTCCTGGCGAGACACCAACTCGCCCGCGTGTGCGCGCACGACCTCGGCGAGATGGGTCGTCACCACTGCGGAGCGGTCCACCACCGTAACTCCCGCAACCGCCGCCTGGTGGCTCAACCCAACGGGAATCCACTTGGCTCGACCGCCAAAGGCGGGGTCTCGCGTGTCCGTTCCCGTCAGGCCATCCAGGTTCTCGCCTATGGCTAACAACTTGCCTCGGGGGGCCTCCCCCCTCGCCACCTCGATGCCGTGCACCCTAATGGCGTACTCGGAATTCGGCAGATCGAGATTGTCTCGAGTGTGGACCCGGGGCATCACCAGCCCGAGCTCCATGGCGATATTGCGACGCAACACCTTTACTCGATCCAACAGGTCACCACCCCGGTCAGTCTGGACCAGATCGATCAGGTCGATTCCAAGCTCGAGGCTCAGCGGTTCAACGGCCATCCCCGCCGCCAGGGCGTCGGACGACTCCTCAAGCACCTGGGCGACCGGGGGTTGCGCCTTATAGGGCTCGTCGGTAACGTCCTTAGGCAGTCGTGACCCAAAGGCGAAGACCAGCGCACCGACCACGAAAAAGGGGATCCCCGGCAGTCCGGGGACCACGGCCAAAATCGCCATGATCACACCAGTGGCGCGAACAATCCGTCGAAAACGCGACAGTTGTTTGACGACGTCGTGACCCAAGTCGTAGTCGGTGGCCCCTCGCGTCACGATGATGCCGGTCGAAAGTGAGAGGAGGAGGGCAGGAATCTGCGACACCAGACCATCGCCCACCGACAGCAGACTGTAGGTGTCGATTGCCTGAGCCGGCGGGAGATGGCGCTGGAAGATCCCGATGGCGAGACCGCCGATCAGGTTCACCATGGTGATAACGATGGCGGCGATCGAGTCACCCCGGACGAACTTGGACGCGCCATCCATCGCTCCGTAGAAATCTGCCTCATCGGCTATCTCGCGACGTCGACGACGGGCCTCGATCTCGTCGATAGCCCCCGAAGCCCGATCCGCATCGATGGCCATCTGCTTGCCGGGCATTCCATCCAGCGTGAAGCGTGCCGCCACTTCCGCGACCCGCCCCGAACCCGATGTGATCACGACGAACTGGATGATGATCAGAATGAAAAAGATCACCAAGCCCACCACGATCGAGCCACCAACCACAAAGTGACCGAAACTCGATACCACCGCGCCGGCGTAGCCGTGCAGCAAGACCTGACGAGTGACCGCCACGTTCAGTGCGAGTCGAAACATGGTCGCCATCAGTACCAACGTCGGAAACACCGAGAAGTCGAGGGGACGCTTCACCTGCATCGCCGTCAAGAGCACCAACACCGATCCCGTGATGTTGGCGGTGATCAGCAGGTCGATCAAGAACGTGGGAAGGGGAATCACCAGCACCACCACGACCGCCACCACCGAGAGTGGGACGGTTGCGTGAGTAATGCCCTCCCAGCGGCCGGTCTTGATGGCCAAAGCCTCAGACACTCGGCCCGCCGACTATAGAAAACTCCATCAGATCCTCCGCAGACGGTATTAAAATCATTTCGTCCGTCCGTGGACCCACCGGCGCCATCCTGGCCCCACTTGTACTACGTCCCAGGTCTCACCCGAATTGAGAGGCCACCAGGCGAATCCCGATCGCGCTCAACTCACCAATTGGTGCACCTCGCCGTAGAGTTTGGCCGTCGGCGAGAGGGAGTAGACGAAAGCCAGCAGCCTAGCCACTGCGGTATAGAGACTGGGGGGGACGACATCGTCGACCTCGCACGACGCGTGCAGCGCGCGCGCGAGAATGGGACTCTCCACCAGCACCACTCCGCAGTCGCGGGCGTGTGCTCGAATCGCGATGGCGACGAAATCGGCGCCCTTCGCCACCACTTTCGGAACCCGGTCCTTATTACGATCGTACGCAATCGCCACCGCGTAGTGAGTCGGGTTCGTCACGACAACGTCAGCTCGGGCAACCGCGGCCATCACATGCATGCGAGAGAGCCGTCGAGCTCTGCTGCGGAGCGCGCGACGGACTTCGGGATTGCCATCGCTCTGGCGGCGCTCCTCCTTCGTCTCCTGCTTGGTCATCCGCAGGTCCTGGTTGTGCGATCGACGTTGGAAGAAGTAGTCAGCTCCGGCAATCAGCAACGCCAGCGTCCCGACCACACGTAAAAGGCTGACCACCGTCGACATGATCGCCGCGAGCGTCGTCTGCAATGGGAGGGTATCACCGCCCAGCACCGCGTGCACCAGATTCTTCAAGATGATATAGCTCACCACGGCGAGCACGGATATCTTGAGTACTGTCTTAACGAGCGTCCAGAGTCCCTTACTCGAGACGAGCCGGCGCACCCCAGCCTTCGGGGAGATGCGTGAGAAGTCGAAACGCAAAGCCTTAGGGGTAACGCGCAGGCCAACCTGGGCGACGGCAATCGCCACGGCGAGTGCGCCGCCGGCCAGCAGTATCGGCAGCGCCGCAAATGCCGCAGTAGCCAGTCCCAGCCCGAGAATACGTATGGCGGCCGCGAGACTAGGGTGTCCCATCGACTCGACGACAATCTGCACAAAGCCGTTAATCCTACTCGCCGCGAGTCCCCCCAGCGATGGCAGAAGCGAAGCCACCAAGAGCAAGCTGGCCCATCCGCCAAGCTCGGTGGAGCGGGCCACCATCCCCTTCTCGCGCATCTCTTTTCGATGTTTCGGGGTGGCCTTTTCGGTGCGTTCCGACTTGTCGGCGTGAGCCATCAGTGGCCCCCGACGAGTTGGGTCATGGCCCGCCCGACCAGATTGATTACGTCGTTAGGAAGAGCCATGAGCGCGACACTGACGCCAATGAGCGTCATCAGAATCTGAAGGGGCATGCCGAAGATGAACACGTTGACCTGAGGCGCGGCCTTGGATAACAGGGCCAGGGCGATCTGGGTGCAAAACAGTACGGCGATCAGTGGCGCGGCGATCTCGGCGGCGGCGGCGAAGAACGTAACGACATCACTCGTCACGACCTGGGCGAGCGAGCCCATCGTGGTTGGGGGAAAACTCGTACCCACCGCTCGAAACGACGTGACGAAACCTTCGACGATGACAATAACCGCGCCACTGGTGAAGAGCAGCGCCGTCAGCACGAGATTGTAGAACTGGCCGAAGATCGAAGCCTGCAAGAGCGAAAGCGGGTCGATTGCCTGGGGCAGGTTGAGCCCCGAGAACAGGTCAATGAGTTTCCCCGCGCTCACGACCGTCGTCACGAAGAGCGAGACCACGTAGCCGAGCACTATACCCACAAACGCCTGAATGACGATTTGGACGAGGACCTGGGCATCGCTCTGGGGCAGGGGGTCGTGTTGCAACGTGCTGGCGGCGAAGAACGCCAGCACACCCGCGAAACCGATCTTCGCCATCTTGGGTACCGACGCGTTCGAAAAGGGCGGACAGATGGTCACCCACGCGATCGAGCGTACGAACGCGAGAACGAGGGCCACCGCGAACGCCGGTGAAAGATTGAACCTCATCCCTGTCCCGACAGGATCAGGGGAATGGAGTTGTACAAGTGCTCGGTGTACGCCACGGTACTGCCGAGCATCCAGTGGCCGAGTAGGAGCAGCACGATGCCGATGGCCACCACCTTGGGCAAAAACGTCAACGTGAACTCCTGGATGGACGTAACCGCCTGAAAGAGTGCAACGATGAGTCCCACCACCAAACTCACCACCAATACCGGGCCGGCGAGTTCGGCTATCAGTATCAGGGCTTGAGTCGCCAGATTGAGGACGGTCGTATCGGTCATTAGCTCAGGGGTTGAACGAGATCAATAGGGAGTGAACGACCAACGCCCACCCGTCGACCAAGACGAAGAGCAGGATCTTGAACGGCAACGCAATGAGCGTGGGCGGCAGCATGTACATCCCCATCGACATCATGATCGCCGAGACCACCAGATCGATGATCATGAAGGGAATGAAGATCATGAACCCCATGAGAAATGCGGTCTGGATCTCCGAGAGGACAAATGCCGGGATGATCGTCGTCATCGGCAACGACTCGGGGTGCCTCGCGCTTTCGTGACTGAAGGAGGTGAAAAGACCGAGCTCGCTCTGCTTGGTCTGTTTCAACATCCACTGCTTAAGTGGCACTTCTCCAAGATCGATGGCCTGGGTCGCCGTCAACTGCCCGTGCTCGTAGGGCTGAATCGCCACGTGGTTGATCACCGACATCACCGGGGCCATGATAAACAGGGTCAGGATTAAGGCCAGTCCGGCGAGCACCTGATTGGGTGGGACGGTCTGGGTCCCCAGTGCGTTACGAGTGAGCGACAGCACGATGAACACACGCGGGAACGCCGTCATCAGCACGAGTACCGATGGCGCAACGGTCAACACCGTCAGTACGATGATGATGAGCACCGAGGTCGAAGGATTCTTCAGTCCACCGATATTGACACTTACGCTCGAACCCGCAGCTAACAGCCCATGAGTCATCGTTCGAACCTTGAGGTCCGTAGATACAGCGACTGCATAGGCACTCCCCATCGGAGAGTCCAGCGTGGTTAACGCCGGACGGTCATCTCCCGTAGATGGTCGACAAAGGCATCCCATGCCCCCGGGGAGTCTCCCCCAGTACTCAACACCGTCCGTGGCGTGAGAAGTTGATCAGTCAGACGATCTTGTGATGTAGATGAATCGGTCTTCACCCACTCATCCCTGTCGAGTTCACCCAACAGAGTCATCTGTTGGGCACTGTGACCGACGAGGAGGATTCGCGAACCCACCTGAACCACCAACAACGATCCGTGCTTACCCAGCGAGCGACGCGACACCACGTCGATACGACTCATCGACTTGGCGTCTGATCGACCACCGTCCTGGAACCTACGGGCGAACCGGGCCAGCACGACGAGCACACCGACGACGAGGCCCAGCGCCAGAATCATGCGCACAAAAGCCAAGAACGTGGCCCCCATGGTCTAGACGGCCTTGTCCGAGACGATCTCAGTGATACGCACCCCGTACTCGTCGCCCACCTCGACCACTTCACCACGTGCGAGTACCACTTCTCGGTTGAGCACGATTTCGATCGGAGCGCCGACCGCCTGATCCAGCTCAATGACGTGACCCGGGCGCAACGCGCTCAACTCACCAAAGGAGAGTCGGGTCTTTCCAATCCACGCCGACACCTCGACCGAGACATTGCGGAACTGAGCTTCACGAACTCGCAAACTCGCGTCGTCGTGACTCTGGGGTGCCGACGGATCATTGATGCCCTCTGCCGTACTCATCTGGTGATCTCCTCTTTGATTTGACACGCCTTGTGGACGCCCGAACTACATATGTCCGCCAAAGCCACCAGAAGCCCTTCGGCGCGGACCTCCAGCGGTCGGCCCTTGGGGTGGCCGAGCCCGAGGCTGTCGCCCACTCGTAACGAGAGCAACTCCGCCGGCGTGGTCACGAAACTCGGGAACTGGAACACCACTTCCAAGGGCACCTCCATGAGCCGACGACGGGTGTCGGCGGCAACGGCATCCTCTCTGGCGTCGGCACCCGGTGTGGTCTTGGCCTGCAGACCATCGATAAGCATACGCACCATCGGGAACGGCAGACAGATCAGCACTTCACGAGACGCTCGATTCGCCACGGCGAACGAGATGCGTACCGCCATGCACATCTCTGAGGGCGCGACGACCGAGACGAATTGGACATTACCCTCCTGCGCCTCGAGCAATGGGTAGGTGGTGAGGATACGCGACAGCCCCTTACTCAATTCACCGATGAGGTCTTCAACAATGGGAGCGAAGAATGCTTTGTCGATCTCGCTAGGGATACGGTCGGAGAAGTCATCATCACCGGAGCCAGCGAGGCGAAGGTCGACCAAAGCCAATGCCTCCTCCGTTGGGACCACCAGAACCGCTCGACCGGCCAGGGGCGGTAGTGAGAACGTGAAGAAGTACATGCCATTCTCGAGTTCCTCCACGAGATCTCGCCACGTAACCTGATCCAATTTCTCCAAATCGAACGAACAGGGCTGACGCAATGTCGACGTAAACTTCTGTGTCGCCGAGCGAGTGAATCCCTCAAGTAATCCCTGTATCGCCTGGAGATCGACACGCTCGAGCAAGTCGGTGCGTCGAAAATCATGACTTCGTACAACCTTCTCAGACCGGGGCATCACACTCTCTTTCGCAGTAAAGGCACATCATGTTCCGAACTTGCTCGCAGGTTTGACGATGATGTTAACTCTTCGATTCTCCGCTCGACCCGACGCAGTCGCGTTGGAGCCGACCGGATGATACTGACCATAACCAAGCAGGATCACCCGCGAGGGGCTCACTCCGTCGATCTGCGTCATGCGCACCACCACCGCACTGGCTCGAGCGGCTGACAGCGCCCAGTTATTCGGATACAGCCCGCCCGAGATTGATCGGTTGTCCGTATAGCCGGCGACTTCGATGGCGTTCGAGTAACCCTTGAACACGCTGGCCGACGCGTTGACGATCTCCACGCCAACCGGTGACAGGTTGGCAGAGGCGGTGACGAAGAAGGTGGAGTCGGCCACCAGTCCCACTACCAGTCCCGACGATCTGATGCTGAGCGTGACGTCACCCAGTAGCCCCCGGGCTTTCAGTGCGGCGCTCAACTCACGCTTGAGTTTCTGGAGTCGACGGGTAGCCATCAAGCTCGCTGAGCTCTTGCTGTGCAGTTTCGTTGTGCCGTGCGGCGTGTCCGAAAGTATGGCGTGCGTCATGGATTGCTTGAACTCACGATATTTTGCCTGGCTGACTTTGGACATGGCAAAGAGGACGATGAACAGGACGAGCAGCAGGGTGATCAAGTCCGAGTACGTCAGCAACCATCGCTCCGCATTACCATCATGGTGATCACCCCGTCGATCCCCGTGACGCCGATTGGCTCGCCGGTGAGCGTTGCCTCCCTTGGTCGCACCCGCCATGATCACGCCGCCGCTTCTGGCGATTCGAGCGACACCCGAGCCGGCCCGCCATTACGCTCTTTGGGCGAAAGAAACGCTTCTAGACGATCCTTCAGTTCCGTAGTCGACGCGTTCAGTTGCATCGTAAGCAGACCAACCACCACCATCTCGCGGAACGTGACCTCTTCTTCAGTGAGACGGCGAAATTTATTCGAGATCGGCAACCAGACCGCGTTGGCCAACATCACACCCCACAACGTCGCCGTAAAAGCGGACGCGATCTCTGGTCCGAGTTTGCCGGGCGAACTCAACTGACCCAGTACCCCGATCAAACCAATGACCGTCCCGATAATGCCGAAAGTCGGCGAATATCCCGACATGTCGGCAAAGAACTTCGTCGCCGTCTGATGGCGTTCGCGCAGCCCGTCGATCTCGGCGGACAGCAACTCGTGCACTCGCTCGGGGTCCGACGTCGACACAATGAGCTGGATACCCTTCTTCATGAAAATATCATCAGTTTCGAGTTGCTCGAGAATAAGAGGATTCGAGCGCGCTTCCCGTGCGATCGACACGAGCGTGTTGATCGTCTCGCGCGTATCGGGTCCCTTACGAGGCTTGAGCACGATAAGCACCGCTCGCGGCACTGGCTTCAACTGACGCAGCGAGAACCCGGCCATTGACGCGCCGAGGGAACCACCGACGACCAAGAGGAGTGAGGACAACTTGAAGAGCGACGTCACGTCCCCGTGATCCATCGTCATGGCGCCGAACACCGCGAGTAGAGAGAGCAGTATCCCCCCGGGAGTCATTGACCCCGCACCTCGCTTAATCGCGTCACGCTGTGCTCCGTCTCCGGTGGGGGCAGCGTAGCCTCGGGTCCCTGCAGCACTCGACGGAGCAGCGCCACCTTCTCCGCGCGAATCAATCCGACGACGACCAAGGGGTCGTTCGCCACGATCACGTGACCGCCATCGAGCAGATGGACCGCGGACTGACCACTCGCCGCGTATTCAACTCGCCCGATCAGATCCTCGTTCAGGTACATCGCCGAACCATCGAGCTTCTTCACTTCAATCACGTTCGCTCCGTTCCCAAAAAAGGGATATAACCACCCCTTCGTTAACGACTCATTCAACTTAGGAATTGAGTAGGTGCTGGAACTTCGGTGGAGGACTACGGCATCTGCATCAGTGACTGCAGTGCAGTATCACTGGTGGTGACTACTTTGGTGTTCGCCTGATAGGCCGTCTGCGCTTCGATCAAATGGGTCAATTCCGTCGCCAGGTCGACGTTCGAACCAATGACGGCCCCTCCCTGGAGAGTACCCAGACCGTTCGAACCGGGCTGACCGACTTGCGGCTTGCCCGACGCGACGGAGCTGGCGAAGTACGTCTGGCCAATATTGCTCAAGCCCTCGACGTTGGCGAATTGCGCCAACGCCACCGTTCCCAGGGCCTTGCTGCCCCCGTTTGAGTAGGCCCCGGTAATCACACCGTTGGACCCGATCGAGTACGACCCGAGAACCCCAGCGGCGTTGCCGTCTTGTGACGTGACCGCCATTGTCTCACTGCCAGCGAATTGGGTCACCGCCGTCGACGAGCCCACGGCTGGGAAATCAAAGGCCAGAGTGCTCCCTGTAGGGAAGGAGTAGTTGGATGGCAAGGTGGTGACCGGGACGCTGGTCTGACCGGTGCCAACCGCGGTCCCGTTCACCGTAGACAACTGACCGCTGCTCGAGAACACCAGCGTCGGAGGGGTCGCCCACAAAGGCGACGCCGCGCCCGGCACGGTGCCCTGCATGGCCCATTGCGTCGCGGTACCACTCGAGTTAAGGGTAGGGGTGAGCGTTAGGGTGACGGGAACCGCATCACCGAGCGAATCGTAGATCGTCGTGGTGACGGTCACCGGACCCGTAGGATTCGAGGCAAGATTCCCCCCCAGCACAACGTTCTGCGTCTGCGTCGCGGGTCCGGTCGATCCGAGTTGAATGCTGAGAGGACCGGGTGCGCTGGTGGTTGGCTGACCGGGAGCCCAGCCGTCGACGAGACCCCCGCTGTTGGTGGCCAGATGACCGTTGGCGTCGAGTTGCAGATTGCCGTTGAGGGTGTAGTAGGTCTGGCCACCTTGACTCACGACCAGGAAGCCGTTCCCCTCAATCGCCACGTTGCTCGGGACTCCGGTCTGTATCACCGCACCCTGCGAGAAGTTCGTTCGAATAGCCGACACCTCGACACCGGCGCCGATCGCCGACGGGTTCGTACTGGCCTGCGTACTGCCGATCGCTGCGCCGGCGGGCTGAAGTTGTTCGGTGAGCATGTCGGAAAATTGGGCGGTTTGCGATGCGAACCCGTCGGTCTCGGAATTGGCGATGTTATTGCCAATCGTGTCGAGATAGGTCTGCATGGTGTCGATGCCCGAAGCGGCAGCTCCGAGAGAGCGGCTGGTCATAATGGCTCCTTTGGTTGTTGTGGTTGTAGTCGGCGTTGCGGGTAAAAAAACAGTGGTTGAACTACGGCGGGCTGGTTTCGGATCGTCCTAAGTACCTAGGCGATCCCGATCTGGGTTACGGCGGAGAGGTCAATCACGTTGCTTCCCACGTCCAAGGTCGGACCGCTCGATCCATTGGTCACACCGGTCACGGTACCGGTGATCACGTTCCCATTCATATCGACTCCCGTGACGGACTTACCGATCAAAGAAGCGGCGGCGGCAATCTTTGATGACGAAGCCACGGTCTGAAGTTGCTCAACCTGGGAAAGTTGGGCGAGCTGGCTCATGAAGCTCGCCGAATCGGTTGGCGACATGGGATCTTGATACTTCAATTCAGACACGAGCAGACTAAGGAAGGTGTTCGCTTGCAAGAGACTAGCGGTGCCCGTCGTACTCGTCGTCGGCGTGATATCCCCAACGGGAATCGTTGAGCTACTGGTGGAACTAGTCGACATGGTCATGGTAAGGCTCCTTTTCATTGGTGAGGGTGGCGAATTAATTAATGGGGGTGGTGAGACGAATGCACTGCGGAAGGGTACCTAGCGTCGCCAACGGCGAGTGATCGATAGCGGACCGGCGACACATGCGCGCCAGGATCTCCTGGTTGACTTGCGACGCCGAACCTTCGACATTCTTGAGCGCGCTCACGTAGCCCCCGTTCCCGAAAAGGAACTGCCCACTCCCATAACGACCCATTCGATTCGAGAATTGAGTGGCCGGCGGAAGGAGTACGCGAATCATTCTTGAGTTCACCCGTGGTGACACGAACTGCGTCGCAGGTGAAGCCTCGCAGCCCGTATCCACGTGGGCAGCGAAGCGCCCATGCGTTAACGGGAAGGTAGCGTCCGCCGAAGCATGAATCGATCCCATACCATCGTTAACCTCCACGATCACGAATGCCTTCATCTTCTTCCCTCGGCTCTCTCGGTTCATAAGATCAAGTGGATCTGGCTCGACGTTAAGGCGGACGAAGGGGACTGCGTTGAGACGGACTCTCCATCGACTGACTCGTCAAGCATCACAGTCGGCCGATGTCGATCGTCGCTCCCCGAGTGCGACTCGGGGTCGCGCAAAGTGACGTTCACATTCACCCCGCCACGAGTCAACTCGTTTTTGAGTGTGTCGACGGCGTGAACGAGGGCGTCGTGGCCCATTTGACTGTGCGGGGTGATCAGGACCTGAAGATCGTTCCCGCGCAACGACATCACCGCCTGCAACTGTCCGAGCTCCGCTGGATGCATGGCCACCACCACCGTGTAGCCCCCGTTCCCGTCAGCAAGGGGGCGAGAAATTGCTTCTGCCAGTCCTCCCACATCGAGCGACGAGAGCGCTGGTCGCACGGCGCCAGTGGTGCTCGCTCCAGACCCCTCGGACGTGCCCATCCCCATTACCGAAGTGGAGTCACTCGACGAGGCCGACGCGCTCGGATTCGCCATGAGTGGAGAACGTGCAAGGTCAGCAGAAATTCCTAGTGACTCGTGCGACCCCGGCACGACTTGAACCGAGGTGTCCGGAACTCGTGGGGAGGGTGCGGCGTGGCGCGAATTCATCACCGTTGAGTTCGAGTACTTTCTCTGGATTCCATCAGTGAGTGACTGGTTGGGCATCGATGCTGGCCGCACGTCGTCTCTCGTCGAACCCCCGACTGAGATTTTCCGCCCATTATCTGACGTCGCAACCTGAGGCGGCGTAACTGTTGTCGCACGGGTCCCACTTTCATCGAGGACAACAACTTTGACGCCAGGCTGTGCAGAGACGGAGGTCGAGTTCTGTTTCGTGACGACGAGAGAAGACTCCGTACCGGCGGGGACAGATTTCGCGTCGACCGAAATAGAGGAGATTTCATCGAATGACGGTGACGACGGTAGTCGTGAAACTCCACTCTCCGTACGAGCGCCCGTGGAGAAAGATACTCGCGACTTCACAAGAGGATCGCCTACGTCACCGCCATGAACGGGTGTCGTGGTTCCGGACTCCCCATGCACCGCTGGCGCCGTCACCTCTCTCACGGCGTACCCGGTCGCGGACCGATCACCACCGACAGTCACTTCGGTGGTGAATGAGGTGACGGGAACGGTCGGAACGGTGGCGATCGGGATGAACGGGTCTGGCGCCACCATCGCCATTGGCACGCTTGACGTGTCGGGAGCCATTGGCTTCTTCGAAGTTGACGGCGGGCGCTGATCTTTAAGTGACGACGACTTCGCATCGTTCGACGACTCCCGCTTGTCGACGATCTCGTGTGCGGCTCCCGAGAGAACTTCATCGAAGGGTTGTGCCGGACCAGAGGTAGCGTCGGGCGTCCCATCTGGTGCAACCAGAGGAGCACGCGTCACGCCAGCGAGGGACGGTGCAGCACCGATCGTGTCCGTGACCCCGATCACGCGTCGCTCCCCCGCGTGATCACTGCATACCGAGAGAGTCGAGTTGACCAGAACCCCAGCCCAGTCGCAGCGCACGAAGCCAACGTCTTACGCGTCCAGATGATCGCGACACCACAGCGTGACACGGGGTCGTAGCGCTTCATCACTGGGCCGCTCCCGCCACTCCCGACGCCAGCACGCGACGAATGGCCACGACCGGCCCGGCAGTGGCGAGGGATTGCACCTGGACCGTGGTCCCCGTGTACGGGGCGTCGATCATCTCGCCATTGCCCATGTAGATCCCCACGTGGCCGGGTGAACTGGCCGTACCATCAGAGCCGGCGAAGAAGAGCAAGTCTCCCGGCTGGGCGTTGCTCAGCGACGACACGGGCGTCCCAATCATCGCCTGTTCTTCACTGGTACGAGGCAACGAAACCCCCAACTGGGCGTAGACGTACTGCGCGAAACCCGAGCAGTCGAAACCCCTTGGCGAAGTTCCACCCCAGAGGTAGGGGGTACCTTCGTACTGAGTCGCCACGTGCACCACGTCACCACCCGTTATCCCGCCGGTCCCCGACGGCCCCTGAACGATCGGGGTCGAGATCAGTGTCGGTGTCGAGACCCTCGCCACAGGGGCGTACGTTGACGACGCACTCGTCCCGGTGCCCTGCTGCGCCGAGACCAGCAGAGCGATCAGGCTGAGCTCTCCGGCGGAGCCACCAGCCAGAGACGGAACCCCCATTGGTGCGAAGGTCGTCGAAGCATTCAGCATCCCGATGAAGAGGGGGTCGCTCGTTGTCGCAAGGCCACCACCACTCGAAAGATCATTGGTCGCCTGGGCCAGGGTCGTGGCGAACGAACTGCTCGATATCGGAGACGGCGTCCCGGCGCTTGGCACGCCAGCGGCACTCTGCATATCGCTCAACGCCCGTTGAATCGCATTCAGCTCAACTGATCCAGTTGTCATTGCGACGCTCCGACGTACCCATGTCGAGCATTAGTGAGATCGTCCAACTCAAGACCCATCTTACGTTGCACCTCTTCCTTCCACCGTGCCAGCCCTTGCGCCTGAAGTCGCTCAAGCACGCTGGCGCGCTGGCGCGCCGCGTACCACGCTCGGCGGGCCTCGTCACGCGCCAGCGCGGCGTCGATGAGTGCCTGACGGCTCGAAAGGATCCGTTCGGCTTGTCGCGCGGCCTGATCGGCTACCCAGTGAAGTTCGTTCATGGTGACCACACCCGGGGGTGCCACGAGTTGCGCCAGAACGACCTCGCGCGCGCGATGCGTATCCTCGGCTTGGTGGACGGCGCGTGACGCCACGACGAGTCGTTCGCGCGCGAGCCGTTCCTCCAGGCCGCGAATTCGCAGGACAGTGTGCAGGGAGAAACGGTAGGCCTTCACGAGTTCGCCACCTCGCCATTCACCATCGCCACCAGGGCCTCGCGCGCGCCATGCAGATCGGTCACGACGTTCATCGATTGACGACAGAAAGCGTCAATGGTCGGTTTCAGAGCCAGAGATCGATCGACAACGGGATTAGTTCCGGCGACGTAGGCGTCGATCTCTATGAGGTCCTTGGCGTCACGCCACGCGGCCAACAGCTCACGCACGACACTTCCGGCCCGTAACTGTTCCGGCGAAGCTACCGCCGGGGCCACTCGCGAGATCGAACCGAGCACGTCAACGGCGGGATAGTGATTCGCTTCCGCCAGAGCCCTCGAGAGCTGAATGTGGCCGTCAAGGATGGACCGGGCGGTATCGGCGATCGGCTCGTTCATGTCGTCACCCTCGACCAGCACTGTGTAGAGGCCCGTAATCGATCCCCGCTCGCCGAGGCCGGTCCGCTCGAGCAGACGCGGCAACATTCCAAAAACGCTCGGCGGGTAGCCCCGCGTCGCCGGCGGCTCACCCGCCGCCAACCCGACCTCTCGTTGGGCCATTGCGAATCGAGTGACCGAATCCATCATGAGCACGACGTCATTACCCTGATCTCGGAACCACTCGGCGATCCGAGTCGCGGTGAAGGCCGCTCGAATTCGCATGACCGCTGGGGCGTCCGAGGTTGCCACCACAACGACTGACCGCGCCAATCCCTCGGGACCGAGATCGCGCTCGACGAATTCGGCAACCTCACGACCGCGTTCGCCAATGAGAGCGACCACGGACACCTCGGCGGAGGTACCCCGAGCGATCATCGACATCAATGACGACTTGCCGACACCCGAGCCGGCGAAGATGCCGAGTCGCTGACCCTTCCCGCACGGAATCAGACCATCGAGTACCCGAACACCGAGCGATAATTGCTCGGTCACCATGCCTCGTCGTAATGGATGCGGGGGCTGCCCTCCAACCGAGACTTCGCTCCCCACGATTCTCGGACCGTCGTCGATCGGCCGACCCGTCCCGTCGAGAATTCGACCTAGTAATTCCGGACCCACGCGTATCGAGAGCGGTCCTCCCGTGGCAATCACTCGCGTTCCCGAACGAAGACCGGTGGTCTCGGCGAGCGCCAGACACACCACGCGGTCCTCCCGCAGCGCCACCACCTCAGCCAATATCTGGTCATCACCCGGTAGCAACATGAGACCATCACCAATGGCCGCAGAGATGCCAGCCACCTCGATGGACATGCCAACCATTTTCGTCACGCGGCCATAACGTCGCGGACGCGCCGCCGTAAGCGCTGGCTCGCTCACGCCGTCAAGCAGCCCGGTCATCGCTCACCCCCAGCCCACCGCCGACCACCAAGACCGACCTCACGCGCTCGAGGGCGGTGCTGAGTTGACCGTCGAGGGTCACGTCACCAATCTCTACCAGCACCCCGCCGACTTCGATGGTGGAGTCTGGCACCACCTGCACCTCTCTACCGAGATTTAACGCAGCAACGTCACCGAGTTGCTCAACATCCCGGGGGTTCATCCGCACGGTGGCTGGCGTGGTTCCTTCGTCCATGGCGAGTGCCCGCACGAGGGCCTCGCGCCCAGGATTGACCGCCACCTCCAACTCACGAGCCAACAACTGCTCGAGCAAGGCGAACGCGAGCCCGGGAGCCGCCGTCTGAATCTCAGACCGTAAGCGAACGTTCGCCTCTTGCACGACGACGACCGCTCGAGCGAGCGCCTCCAGGGCCGTCGCAACTCGCTGGGACTCCTCTTGTCTCGTCAACTCGGTCTCCGCGAGCGCCCGTGCCAACCCTTCGGCGTAGCCGTCTTGATGCCCCCGGCGCTCAGCCTCCGCCCGCTGGGACTCGGTCGAATCAACTTGCACGTCAAGACTCGCGTAGATTGTTGGTACCGCCGTCGAGTGACTGAGTCGGCGCAGCCCTCGCGCCAGCATCGTCGGCTGATCCGAACCGTTGAAGGCGCTCACGCGACGACCTCATCATCTCGCGCAATAATGATGATCCCGTCAGCGTCGAGTTGACGAGCTGCGCGAACGACGGCTGCCTGGGCGGCGTTGATCTGGGCACCACGCACCGTACCCATCACCTCAAGCTCCTCGTCGACCATGGCGATGACCCGCTCGGAGAGATTGCTGCGTATCTTGGTGACCGCTTCGGGCGAGAGGCGGGGCTCTTTCATCGCGAGCGCCAACGTCGGCGCATCCAACGTGCGAAAGATCTGCTGAAGAGACTTGTCATCGAGATTGATCACGTCGTCAAAGGTGAAGAGCTTGGCCCGTATCTGCTCGGCGAGTCCCTGATCCTCCGCTTCGAGCTCACGTAGTACTTGCTGCTCTATAGAGCGATCAGAATGATTGAGAATTTCGGCCATGGTCGTCGTCCCGCCGGCTATCGTGGTGGGCCCACCAGCCTGAGCGCCACGGAGTTTCTCGGCGAACAAGGAAGTGGCCTGGCGGATAGCGACAGGATCCACGCGGGTGAGTTGAGCAATTCTCTTGGCGACCTTCACCCGAAAGGCGGGCTCGAGAACACCTAGCAGGTTGGCCGCGTCCTCGGGGGGCAGGTAAGCCAACAGTACCGCCACCACTTGGGGCTGCTGCCCTCCGAGCACCGCGAGCGCCTGCTGAGGATCGATACGCAAGAGCCCCGACAAGGGGCTCGCGGCGTGCTGACCCTCAAATTGGTCCATCACCTCTTGTGCTCGGGTCTGGCCCAGGCGCTCCTGTAGAAATGATCGAGCCAACTCGAGACCACCTTGGCCCATCAACTCGGACTGACCAATCCGGTCCATAAACTCGGCGAGTACGTCCACCACCATGGCGGAAGTAAGGGCAGGTAGTCCGACCATCTCCTTACTGAGATTGATCGCCTCCTCATCGCTCATTTCTTTCAGCACCGGGGCGGCTCGGTGAGTGCCCAGATGAACCAAGAGCACCGCTACCTTCTGTTGGCTCGTAAGCCGCACCGCCGATCGAGGGACGAACGGCTCGGCACCGGGACCCGGGTTTATCGGCGCATCCGCGGTCGTCACCGTCGCCCACTCCACCTGGTCGGTTCCACCGCTCACGCCAACTCCGAGTCGTGCTCGCTGGCCCACGCGCGCAGCAATCGCGCCACGTCCGTGGGGCTTTGTTCGATGTAATTGCTCACTTGGGTCAGCACCGCGTCGGGAGCGGGCCCGAGAGTGGATGGCATTCGTGTCACGGGTAATTCAATGGGGGCGCGCGGTGCATTGTCCGAGGTGAGTTCCCGAGGCGCTGTCTGGGTGAACTCCGACACCTGAATCTCGTCATAACTCGTACGTCGCGACGCACGAAGCGCGAAGAAGAACATCCCGAGGATGAGCAACACCAACCCGACGACCTCAGCCGCACGCTCGATGAGTTGGATCAATGGCGAACCGGATCCGCCCGAGAGTGCGCTCGACGGGATCGCAGTGATCTTGGCGAGCTTCATCGAGGTCACCACGAGCTGGTCGCCGTTGGCCACGCTCAGTCCCGCGGCCGCAGTGACCAGGGCCTTGACTTTGGTCTGACTCACCTTGATCTTCGCGTCGGAGTTCAATAGGACCGCTACCGAGGTCTTCACGACCTGACCGGGCGCCTGACTGATCGTCTGGGTCACTTCACCCACTGCGTTGGTCACCTGACTGCTGGTTGAGGTGTACTTGCCGCTCGCTCCGGTCGCCGCCGGTGGCGCGCCGGAGCCGAGCACCCCGGACGGCGGCGTCCCGGCGCCCGTGTAACTCTGACTGGAGGTGGTCTGAGCCGTCGGGGCGACAATCACCTGGCCCTTGGCATTCATCTGGAGACCCTTGGTCGTCGTGCTCTGCTGATCGAAATTGAGCAACGCGTGAACCTGGACCACGGAGTTGCCCACCCCCACCGCTCGGTTCAACAGTCCCTCGATCGCACTGGCCAATTGGTTATCGTACGCGGTGGTCTGTTGACTATCGGACGTTCCCACCCCACTGGACGCGCCCTTGAGCGAAAGCACGTCACCGTGATTGTCCACTACCGTGACACCCGACGCCGACAGTCCCGGTGTCGCAGACGCGGTCAGGTGCACGATGGCCTGCACCTGCTCTGAGCTCAACGTAGTACCGGGCGTCAGGTCAACGAGAATCGAAGCGGTGGTCGCCGGTTGATTGCCAACAACGAATGAACTCTGCGCGGGGATGACCAGATTCACCTGCGCCGACTGAATCCCCTGGATGGACTCAATGGTTTGCTGGAGTTGCCCCTCCAGCGCCTGCTGATACTCGACTTGCTGGACGAATTGGGAGGTTGTGATTCCACTCTTCTCCAGATTAGAGAAGCCCACGGTGCCCGAGTTCGGTAGGCCCTGCTCGGCCAGGGCGACGCGCTCTTGATTGACCAGGTTGGCGGGCACCAGGACCGTAGCCCCCCCGTTGCTCAATTCGTACGGAACCTTCGCTGTAGTCAATTGAGCGACCACCGCGCCAGCGTCGGCATTCTGGAGATTCGTGAAAAGCGGTTGAAAATTTGGCTGGGCCTCAACGCGCATGAAAAACACCACGGTCACCACCAGGCCCACGACTGCGAGCACGGTCATCGCCTTCTGGCCGAGCGTGAAACCCGCGAGTACCGAGCGAGCACGGGTTCGCACGCCATTGAAAGTATCGCCGGAGAAGAGGGCGAGGGCCACGAGATTAGACCTGCATGTTCATGATGGTGCTAAAGGAGGCGACTGCTCTGCTGACTAACGCACTCGCCAGTTGCGTGTCGAGACTGGCCACGGTCGAAGCGACGGTGGCGTCGGCGACGGTGGCAGTACCCGCGGCAGCCTGCAACGAGATATTCGTTGCGTTATTCGTCACGCCGTTCAAAGAGTCAATGGCCTGGCCCAGTAGGTTCTGAAACGAACCCGACGCGGCGCCAGCGCTCGCACCTTGCGTCGTCCCTGGCACCGCACCCGCGGACACCGCTGAACTGATGGGGGGGATGGCGGGAATCATCATGCCTTGATGTTGAGAATCGCCTCGTAGGCGCTCTTGGCGGTTGACATGACTTTGGCGTTGGCCTGATAGGACGACTGGGCTTGGACGAGATTGGTCATCTCGCTTCCGAGGTCCACGACCGGATATTCCACTTCGCCCTTCTTATTGGCGAGCGGATTGGTCGGATCGTATTGCATCTGTCCCGTCGCGGAACCCAGGACCACGGCGTTGACCTGAACCCCAGCGTCCACGCTCTGACCCAGCACACCCGATGGCGCGACCAACTGGCCGGCGCTGACGTACTGCGCCTGGTACACGGGTTGACCGGGGGTCACCGCGTCATTCATATTGGCGATGTTGCCCCCGATGGTATCAATCCACGTTTGATCGACATTGACGCCCGTTCCCGCAATATCAATGGCACTCCAAATAGAACTCATGGGACTCCCTAGGCGGTAATTGCGGCTGAAATGATCGCGAACTGGGCACTAAGCGAGTTCGCCACCGTCATATTCTCGAGATTGTTCTCCTGCAACAGAGTCATCTCAGTGGGCATGGAAACGTTGTTCCCGTTGGCCCCCGAGGCCAGGTTTTCGGGCGTCACCGTCGTCACGGCGTTGCCCCCTTGACTCAATGCCTGGGCCAACGAGGACTGGAACGAGACCTGGCTGGCCTGGAAGCCCGGTGTGTCCTGGTTCGCGATGTTGTTCGCGATCACCTGCTGTTGATTTACAACGGCGTCGAGGGCGAATTGCAGGATCCCGATGGAATCGGTGGCGTCAGCCATTGCGGCACTCCTCGCTCTGCTCTTGGGGTTCAACCATCCTGGCCCTAATGCTGAGCGATCCCTGCTCGTGGTTAATTACGGCCCACGTGCCAAGAGAGTTGAGGGGGGCTGCAAGCTTCTTACTTCTTGCCCGACGTACGATCAGCAACCAACCGAGAGACTTCCAATCGAACGGCCACGTGCCCACTGCACTTCACCGCCGCGTTACGAGGTTCGATACTGCAGGCTCGACTGAAATCGATGCCAGCAACACCGTCGATCTCTCCGGTTGTACCCGGTGAAGTCATTCAACTCCTACGATAACCGCGACGAGCAACCTGGTCACGCGACGCACCCAACGCAACGCTCGTCATACTCATCGTTACAAAATGGAGATCCTGATCCGCCTGGTGCGCCACGCGGCGACGAATCAAGGGGGAGTTGTAGGGCGACGCGACATCAAGGTTGAGGGACGACGCAAGGTGCGAGCAACTCGAGACGTCAACTACCGATTAGTCCGTCAAATGTCGGTATCGACGTAACTGGCGAAAGGACGCTTTTGATGGGGACTTTGACGCGTCGCGGGTGGTCGATTCGTAATAGTCGTCATGCGAACCGACACCTGAACCACCAACTGATCACAGGTGTCGGCGAGTTGGCGAACCTCATCGTGGTAGTCCTCGGGGCAGGAACCAGTAGGACGCGCGGGTGGCGCGAGAGGAAATTCGGTCCCCACCTCAGCGGCCCGACGTACCGCCGAGAGATAACTCGACATTTCGACGAGATAGTTAGCCCACGTGGGCGATGAGGTCGTTGTGTTCATTCAAACTCACCGCCTTCTGCCACGCCTCGTGAATTGGACGGAACGTTTCACCGCACTGGCGTACCAACACAATGTCCTTCTTCAAATTCGCTTCGACGAGGCGCTGCTCGAGAAATGCGTACACCGACAACAACTCGCTTCCGCCCTTAAACCCATCGGGGTCGAGGGCGTTACGCAGCACCCGCACGCAACGCTGGGCGTGTTGCAGATTCTCATTCGCGGCCTCGTAGTCAGCCGTCTCGATGGCAACCTCAGCCCGATCGATGTCGGCCGTCAAGCGCTCACAGATCATGATCAAGAGGTGAGGTCCGTCCGCGGTCTGGATCGCGTGGTCCTGATAAGCGAGGGCGGGATTTCGAGCAGACATCAACACGCCCTCGCCTTAACCCGCGTTCAGCGTGGCGCCGGAAGAGAAGAGGGATGACGAGGACGAGGACGCGTAGTTGGACAGAAACTTACTCTCCGAGGTGAGCTGCACCAGCACCGCCTCCATATTGGAGAACTCTCTGCTCAGCATCGCTTGCTGTGTGGCAACCAACTGCTTCTGCAGGGTAATTTCGCTCGTGACGTTGGTGAGCGTATTGGTCAAATTACTAATGCTCGCCGGTATCTGTCCACCTGGACCCATCGTCGCCTGATCGGAAAAATTCCCCAAACCCTGGGCGAGACCAGGGTTGTAATTGACCGTTCCGAGCGAAGTCGACGTCGTGATACCAGGCGTCGTCACCTGGAGGACCAGACCGTTCGCGGGATTCGATGCATTGACGAGTGACAGCATCTGCCCAGATCCCGTGGCCGCCACACCATTGATGGTCCCCGCGACATCGGTCCCGGAGTAGGTAGTGCCCGCCGTGGTGAGGCCGAGTTGATCGGTGCCCGAGGCGCTGACGCTAAAAGCGGCCGCTGAACCGTAGTTGGCGGAACTGAGTTGGACGTGATAAGAACCCGACACGCTGGTCAACGAGGCCGAGGCATTGATACCGGCAGCGGCGAGCGCGCTGTTCATTCCGGTGACCACCGCGGAGATGCTCTCACCAGCAGTGGCCGCGTACGTCATGGTGCTCGCACCCGAGGTCACCGTGTAGCTCTCGGCGGACGCCAACGTCGAGGTGGTCGAACTGAACGCCACCGAGCCGGTGTCGACCGCCTGCGCCGCCGACTGACTGATCGAGACGGCGTAGTTGCCAGGCGTCGTGGCGTCACTGGCGCCCGCGACCGTGACTTGGCCGGCGTAACTCGAACTCGCCGCGGTGAAGGTGCCCCCCATGGTGAACATGGACTGGACCGCAGTGGGGTTCGCGTCGTAGGCGGAGACGAAGGCACTCTGATTAAACGTGATCGTGCCCGTCGAGGTGACCGCCAGCCCGGCGGATTCCCCGACGGTGCCGTCGGATCCGGCCGCTGACGAGCCGATCGCGTTGCCCACGATCGACAGCACCTTCTGGGTCAAGAAGTTAAGTGACGTTTGACCGTTGAGGGGGCCGGCGACGCCAGTCGACTGGTTATACGCCGTGTCGGCCGCAATCGTCGAGAGCACAGTGTTGGCGGCAGTGACCAGTGCCTGAACCTGAGTGGCCATCTTGGTCCCGTCGGCCGAGACGTTCAGCGTTACCGCAGTGCTGCTCACCTGTGCGAGATTCACCGTCACGCCGGGAAGCAGTCCCGTCACGTTGTTGGTCGACGAGGTCACTTGACGTCCACCAACGCCGCCCACCGAAACAATGGAGTCCTGAGCCGCCGTCGTTGTCTGCATGGTCCCGAGTGACGAGGCGGAAAACGCCGAAATGTCAATCGTGGCCGCGCCGGCCAATCCAGTTTTCGACGACGTGACCTCAAGCGCGTACTGGTTCGTGCCAACCTGGAGCGCGGTCGCGGTAACCCCGGCATTCGCCCCGTTGATGGCGGTCACCACCGACGCAAGCGAACCGTTACCCACCGAGACGTTTTGAGCGGTCATGCTGCCAAGATTCAAGCTGCCCGAGAGATTCGCCGTGATCGTGCCGCCGGTCCCTGAGGTGAGGGCGACCTGGGTCGTGCCGGTTCCAGCGATATTCGTGATCGTGTTCACGGTGCCGTCCACGTTGATGATCCCGTCGGTCCCGTACACCAGCGAGCCCGTCGCGAGTCCCAGGCTACTGAGCGCCGTGCCCCCGGTGATCTGCAATGACGCGCTCGAACCCTGTTGGGTGGTGGCGAGTGTCAGGTCTCCGCTCGAATTGAGCGACGCATTCAGGGTGCCGCCCGACGCCTGGGTTACCGCCTGGGCCAACTGCGTCGGGGTGTAGGTACCCGCCGCAATGGTCACGGTCGTCGCGGTGCCGTTCACCGTCGCGGTAATGGTGTCATTGGTCGAAGTGATCGACGTGCTCGCCGCCAGCGGAGTGCTGCCCGTGACGCTAGCGCCAGCGGATGCTTGGGTGACACTGATGGTGTGACTCCCGGCCGCAATCCCCGACGTGCCGTTAAATGACTGTATACCCAAAGCGGCCCCGCCCGAGCCCACCAGATAGTTCCCCGAGGCGACCACGTCACTCGTCGCCGACACGGTGCCGGCCGATATCTGGGTCGACCCGGTGGCCAGTTGATCCACCGCGAAGGTGATCGAGCCGACATCGCTGCCCGAAGTGATCGTGCCGGTCGCGACCGCAGAATTCGTCGAAGCGACCGAAAATGCCTGATCGTAGGCTATCGGATTAGAGAGAGCATCGCTCGCCTGTTGCAACGCCAACAATTGCGAGTTAAGAGTCTGATAATCCGTAATCTGCGCATTGAGCGCCCCCTGCTGGAACTCTAATACCTTCAGTGGCTCCTCGAAAATCGCCATCTCGGCGCTGATGATTTGGGTGGTGTTAAGACCCGACGAAAGTCCGCCAAAACTTACTGGTGTTGCCATTTCCGCCACTCTCCATTCGTGGACACGTATCCGACGCTAAACAATTCAATCTCCACCCCGCGAGGGGCGCACCGCACCGTTACCCGGCGCGGGCGCCCCTCCACGAAGCGAGAGCCCGGTACTCCGGGGCCCCAAGGCCCCGGAGTACCGACTGACTTACTGGAGTAGTTTCTGCGCCAGACTGGGGAGGTGTTGTGCCTGGTACAGCACCGACATACCCGCCTGTTCCAGGATCTGCAGTGAGGCAAACTGCGTCGTCGCCGAGGCGACGTTCACGTCGACCAGGTTGGCGTGCGCCGCCTGGATGTTCTGCTGGGCGGTGCCCAGGTTCGCCGCCAACGAGGTCATCTGGTTCTGGCTCGCACCCACGCTGGCCGCTTGGAGTGCAACAGTCGAGATGGCCGCCTGCACCGCGGTCATGGCCGCCTGGGCCGCGGTCACCGTTCCGATGCTTACTGAAGCAGTGTTGACAGCAAGACTGGCCGAACTCGACGACGCAATCGAAATCGTGATCTGGTCGCTCGCCGTGTTATACGGACCCACCTGGAAGACTTCACCCGTGTACGATCCGTTCAAAAGAGCAGTCCCACCGTAGTTAGTGCTCGCCGAGATCTGGTCGAGCTCATTCTGCAGTGAGGCAAACTCTGATTGTGAGGCCGCCAGCGTGGTGGTGGTCTGGGTACCACCGTTGGCCACCTGGGTGGCCAGGCTGTTCATGGTCTGGAGGATTGAGGCCTCCTGGCCGAGCGCACCCTGGGCGGTCTGAAGCACCGACACCGCGGTTTGCACGTTATTGATTGCCTGGGTGTAACCATTTGCTTCTTCTTGCAGGTACTGGCCGATCACGTACCCTGCGGGATTGTCCGCAGCCGTCTGGATCTGCAAGCCCGAAGAAAGCTGGCTGACTATTGATGCCAATGAACTGTTCGTTGCGTCAAGGTTATTGTACGAATTAACAGCTGCCGCATTATAAGTGATATCGATTCCCGACATGGGATCTGTCCTCCTGTTGACTATTTCTTCCTCAAGGAAGAAGGAGCATCCTTGCTCCACCCTCTCCTACGGACCATGTCGAGCAAGAGTTGAGTGGGTCACAGAATTTTTTCAACAACCCGCAGCGTGGCCGGCCCGCACCAAGCCTTCCCACGCCAATCCGTCACAATGTCGCTGACGATCAATGACCATGACCCGATCGACCATCGCCGGAACAGACCGACCCGATGACAGAAGCCAACGCCATCGAGCACGTGCGCCCTTACTGAGATGCCTCGCCAGCACCGGTCGACTAACCATCAACCTCATCGCTTCTGTCGCCCGGCCGAGATCAGGTTCGGCCCACTTCCCCTCTGGCGACCGCCAACGCTCACCTTCTGGAATCGCCACGGGTACAAACGGAATACGGAAACTGTCACGATCGGTCTGCATCTCGGCAGCGAAGGAATGGTCCGTGACGATCGCTGGAATTCCCCAAGCCATCGCTCGCGAGAGCACCAAACCGGTCCCCTCGCTTCTATGGAGCGACACAAAACAGGCCCGTCCTACCGGCGCCTCGCCAAGAGTCCACCCCGCCTTCGCGTGATCACCCACCAGCACGGTGATATCAGACCTGTCCGCAACCGCGTGAACCAACCTCGCGTGCTCGGTGGGATAACGCTTCGGGTGGGCCACTTCGATGACCAGCCTCGGACCCTCCCCCGGGCAAAAGGCCTCACGAAATGCGGCCACGACGCCAAGGGGGTTCTGTCGCTCGAATCCCGTTTCGTAATCAACATGCGCCAGAAAGACGAAATCGTCTTCGCCACGGGCGTCATCTGACTCCGACGGCTCGTGTGTCTCGATCGGTAGGTGCATTTTTATCACTTTACGATCGGTGGCTTGAGCAACCGCCTCGGCGGTGAAGGCCGACGGCACCCATATCTCGTGCACCATGCGTGCGACCGTACTCATGATTTCCGCGGGGGTCTCGAAATCCCAGAGCCACACGCCAATCATGTAGCGCCCCTCGAACGCGGCCGCGCCATTGTCAATCACGTAATTCGCCAAGTCCTTCGGGGCAATAACCAACAATGTGGTGTCGAAGGGGTGGTCACCCTCATCGCGGTGAGTCCAGTCCACCAGACCCGACCGACCCTCGGCGTGGTAGGGGGTGGTTGATACCGAAACGCCGTGGCTACGCAGCGCCGAAACGAGGAGTCGGGCGACGTCGCCCTCAACCAACGTGCTCTCGAAGGGACCCACGACATTGAGACCGCCTCGGCGCGCGACCGCAGCCACCTTCGCGGGTACCGTCCCCACCGAAACCGCCCGTCCCCGCTCATCGGGGTCCGCGCTTACGACAACGGGAACTTCCTCTGCCACGGCGCCATCAACCTGACGGGCCTCCAGGAGCCCGGGGGCGAGCCGCCCGATCTCTTCGGTCGACTCACGAAGCGCCTGTGGATCAAGCTGACGTCGGGCCCCGTGCACAGCGTTGACGACGCTGTGATCCGCGAAGGTCCCAAAAGCCGCCGCACCGGCGAGAATGCGCACCCGCGGGTCCAAATCACCGTTGTGCGCCATGGCCACGAGCGGACACGCTCCAGCCAAGCCCCGTTGACGGAGTCGCGAGGACCACACGAGTGCCCTCGCCACCGACAGACGAGACCCCAGTCTCCCGGCGGCAGCCAACGGCTCGAGTCGCTCCGGGAATCTGGTCCAGATTCCCTCCAACACCGCATCAGCCAACTCCGGGGGCTGGCGAAGCACCCGGCCCAGCACTGGCATGAGGTCCGCAATGTCGAGGGCCGCGGCTATCTCCGATGGTGACCGATTTGCCTTGAGCAACCATGACACGAGTTCGCTCAAGTCCGCCTCCAACACACCACTCGCGCGTACGGCATCAAGCACGAGGTCGGCCGCTTCTGCGAAGCGCCCGAGCGACGCCAACGCTTCTCCGCGCACCGCACAGAGCGTGTGGGCCGAGTACTCCATACCGTCGTCATCTCGGCCGCGTAGGGGGACGCGCGCCAACAACGCCAGTCCAGCTTCGACGTCACCCTTGGAGATTCTCACGCTTCCCTCGGCGATGTCGGCAGCGATCTGACTGACTGACGCCCGACGAAGTTCGTCCACTTGGGCGAGCGCTTCATCAAAGCGTCCCAGCCGACCCAAGATATAGATCAGGTTGGTAATGGCCAGACGTTGGGTGACTGAGTCTCCCGGAGTTTTTGCCGCTTCGCCCAAGACGTCTACGGCCTCAGCACTTCGTCCAGCCGACTCCAAGGCACGACCGTAGTTCATGAGGGCGTAGGCCGGACTCAGATCCGGATCGTCGAGCGCGGCCTCGGCGAGCACGAGGTTGCGCTCGGCCTTATTCCTCGCCTCAAACACCTCGGCAACGTAGCCGCGGTGGATAATCCGCGCCCCGCTCAAGTAGCCGATCTGAAGGCGCCGATCCGGATCATCGGCGGCGACAACCTGTTCGTGCAGTCGGTGACGCCAGGTGCCCGAGCTTCGTCGAAAGAGCCGGACCGCCGTGTGGACCGAACGGGCGTTACCGGCGCCGTGGAGGTTCTCGATCGGTACCAGGTACGCCTCAACATTCGAACGTTGGTCCGCCAGGAGCGTTCGTAACGTCGCGGGGTCGCCCAGGAACTTCTCGTCGGCATCGATTGAGAAGACCCACTGGCCGCGAGCCTGTTCGAGCGCTGCGTTGCGAGCCCGTGCAAAGGAATCGTCCCAGTAACCCTCGAAGACCCGCGCGCCCGCCGCGCGGGCGATCGCCACCGTACGATCCTCAGAACCGGTGTCGTACACGACGATCTCGTCAGCAATGTCGGCAACCGACTCGAGACAAGAGGCGAGCATCTGCTCCTCGTTCTTCACGATGAGACACACCGAAAGCAAGCACGGTGGAGGGGTCACCTCGAATCCCCACTTCTCGCGAAACCGCCGCTCGTTCTCAAACTGATAGTACGGCCAGTCCACCTCGTTGGCACCAAGGGTCGCGCGCCCGACATGGTGAACGAACGAGCCATGGGCCACGCGCAGACGATACTTGGCGGCGCGAATCTTCATGCAAAGATCGTCATCCTCGAACCCACCGAGTACGTACCGTTCGTCGAATCCACCAACTGCCCAAAAGGTCTCGGCACGCACGGCGACGCAGAATCCGTCGAGTTGATCGCATTCACTACTCTCGCTGGCGTGCACCGCGCTCCAGGTCCGGGCGAACTCACTGATCTGATCCGGATTGTCGACCTCGTACGAAGCCGCATCGACGCGTTGATGTCCCTTCGCGTTGTTTGACCTGGGTCCAACCGCACCAACCTCAGAGTTGGTGAGAGCCGCGAGCAACTCGTTCAGCCAACCCTCGTGCATAATCGTGTCATTGTTCAAAAAGACCACCACGTCGCCTCGGGCCGCCGCCGCCCCTTGATTACAGCCAGTGCCGAAACCCCGGTTCGTCGAATTGTGTACAATATCCACCCACGTGTAACGGGCGAGTTCAGCAGACGTAGTGTCGGTCGATCCGTTATCGACCACCACCACCTGATCCTGCGGCCCCAGGGTCGATCGAAGAGAATCGAGACATTTGCGGGTATGCGACCATGCATTCCATACAGGAATCACAATCGTTGCGCGACTACCTGATCCTTGATTACTCACTTGACCTATTACGGCACATCTTCCGGTCTAATTTACCCCTTTCGCGAATTCTTAGGCGTAATACTGCCTGGAAGTCGTAACCTAAACCTGGATCCACCGCGCGGGTGAAGAAGTTGACGAATTCGAAGCCGAAAACTCAGACTCAGTCGTGGCTTTCTGATGCTCGGGCGTTTGTCCGTGGAGCGGACGTGTTGAGCCACAATTTCGGTCGAG
>Ga0307374_10001302_pt1 | contig 46336 bp, 43 predicted proteins | sample OX3MG_FD_202532 | JGI IMG/M metagenome (GOLD analysis project Ga0307374, IMG submission 202532) | Soil microbial communities from Risofladan, Vaasa, Finland - OX-3 | ecosystem: Environmental > Terrestrial > Soil > Coastal area > Acid sulfate soil | place: Finland: Risofladan, Vaasa | collected...
GCGTTGTGGTGGAAGCCGCGCCCGAGTGGCTCCCGTCGGGGCCGGTGCCTGAGTGGGGTCGGGTAGGGTTGCGCACTGGTGCCCTGGCCGGGTGTCGAGGTGACAGCGACCTGGGGAGCACCCCCCTGCGGACGCTGGCCGTTGACCGCGGCTGCCGCGGGCGGGGAGAGGGCCCGGCGTCGCAAGGGCACTGGGTGGGTGTGCGGTTTGGTAGTTGGGCCCAGCCTGGGCCGGCGGCGCAGGCAGCGCGCCACCTGGGCGTCTTGGGCTTGGCGGATCGCCAGATGCCCGGTCCAGGGATCCTGGTGGACAGCTGGCTGGGAGCTGAGGCCCCGGGACCAGATGCGCTGAGCGGCGGCATGGTCGCGATCCGCGGAGAGCCCGCAATGCGAGCAATGCGCCCAGTGATAGCCACCGCGCAGTCGCTCAGGGGAGGTGTAGTGGCGCAGCCGACGCCCACACACCGCGGGCAGATGGCTGAGGTCCCCCGGGCAGGGACGGTGACCACCGCGCAGCCGGCCTTGGCGCCGAGGTGGCGCAGGGCGTCCTGGAACTGGCCGCGCACGGAAGCTGAGATGCGGGCGTTGACCTTGCGGCCCAGGGCCGGCTCCAGGGTGGCCAGCTCCTCCACATAGATGACTGTGCCGCCCGAGCAGATCTCCTGGTCTACAGCCCAGCGAGCTGCCGCCCAGGCGATCCCGTGTCCCAGCCGGCGCTGGCGGGCTAAGAGGTCCTGGTGGTGAGCGCGCAGGAGGGCGAGCTTGGCATCCAGGGGATGGGGTCCCCACTCGCCGCGCAACCTCTCTAGGTGGGAGATCTTCCGGCGTAGGAACTCGCCCTCCCGGCACAGGCGATTCCACTTGGCGATGGCTCCCCCGGCGTCGAAGCGCAGAGGGAGCCCGTCGGTTAGGCCTCGGCGTCGGCTCTGGTCAACCATCTTGGCGAGCGCTCCCACCAAGGCAGAAGGCGGCGCATGATGCGGTGGCCGTGAGCGCCACAGAGGTGGCGCTACCCGGTTGATCTGTCATCTCCTAACACCGTCTGCTGAGCTTGGACTAGGAGCCGCCTCCTGGCCTTTTTCGAGCGGATCCCGTACATACGTCCGGCGAAGGTGGCAACCAGGGCCGTGAAGTCCTCCAGCAGCTCCTGCTGCCCTCCTGCCGACCCCTTGGGGTGGGCCACCTCCAGCAAAACCCCCTCTTGCTCCAACAACGGGAGCAGCCAGGCTGAGCCGAACCGGGCCAGGCGATCCTCGTGGGTGACCCGGACCACGCTGATCTCGCCGGCATGGGCCATGGCCAGCACCCGATCCAGCCCGGGGCGGTGCTCGCGCAAACCCGAAGCCCTGTCCCGGAACACCCCCACCACCTCACCAGTTGAGCTGGCTCGCAGCTCCTCCTCTTGAGCGGCCAGGGACGACTCCTGACCGGGCCCAAGAACCGCTCCAGGTCCTCGCCGTTGGTGATCACGAAAAGTGCAGAGCTCTGCGGCAGGACCGGAGCCCTTAAGAGAAGAAAGAGAAGGGTCCCCTGGCAGGCTTTGGGTGTTGAGTCCACGCCTGGAGGAGGCCCCCGTGCAGTGTGAGGAAATTGGGATGAGTTTGCGAGTCCTGCGAAGTCATGGATGGAGCATCACCGCATTAGCCCGGGAGTTCGGGTTGAACTGGCGGACGGTGAAGCGAGAGGTGGAGAGCGAAGAGCCTCGCCACTACCCGGAGCGGGCCAAGGCGACGGCGCTCACGCCGTCGCCTTGAGCCGCAACAATGCCATGCCCTCGCCTGCTACATATCACCCAGGCTCGCTTAGCAGAATTAGTCACTGCTGCGGAGCCTATTTACTTCGGAAGCCGTGGCGATCACCCTTCCGGCTTAGGACTAAGAAGGGGGACCAGTAGTAATGCCTAGTACCCAGCTCATCGTCGCGATTGGAGGGGTCGCGCTTGTCCTCGTGACGGCGTATGGCCTCTGGCGCCAGAACGGGCAGTGGCGTAGGTCGCAAGCCGACGACTTCCTATGGCGCGCAGTTGAGCGGTGGAACTCGGACGAAATGAAGGCCCGGCGGGTATTAGTCGCAACCGCATTCCAAAATGGATCGGAGAGGACGGCAGACACCACCGCCCTGTTCAACTATTTGGAGTTCTTTGCATACTTTGTCCACGCAGGGACGATCGAAGAAGTCGGGGCTTGGACCGTCTTGGGCGACTTTGCAGTCGGCTACTGGACGGTCGGCGGGGCGGCGGTCGATCTCCAGCGCGCTGACCAAATGACTGTCTATACGGAGTGGGCGTATCTCGTCGATCGCATTAATAAGATCGAGGCAAAGGAGCGCCAACTCAATGTCCCAGACGTCAAGTGGAACAAATTCGACCACTGGCTCACGCGCTTCATCACAATCGAGTCCATCCAACGCAAGTTCGATGTCGAAACGGTCGCGTGGACGGAGGACGATATGGCTCGCTTCCTTCGAAACGAGATCGCGATGAACGCGCCGCTCAAATAGCCAGCCGACTCCCCCAGCCGACGGCGAAACGCAGGACTACGCGGGAGGCTTGGGTCTGTGCAGGGGTTCGGGACCCGTGGCCACCTTCTGTCTCATCACAGCTCTGACTATACCCCCTGACGGTGTGAGGACCCAGGAAGAGGCAAAGCTCCCCTTGGAGATTTAGCGCAAAACGCTCGACATTACCTGACCGCTCAAGCATAATGGTCATACGAACCGACTCTCCCAAGCCAAGCGAGTCCCGGTGGTGAAGGCTCTCGTCGAGGGCACCTCCATCCGGGCCACCATCCGCATGACGGGCGTGGCGAAGAACACCGTCACGAAGCTCTTGGTCGAGGGGGGCAGGCTTGCTCGGAGCACCAGGACGAGCAGCTCCGGTAACCTGCCGCAAGGTCCAGTGCGACGAGATCTGGGCGTTCTGCTACGCCAAAGCCGCCAACGTCCCCGAAGAGCGCAGGGGTGAGTTCTGGTACGGCGACGCGTGGGCCTGGGTGGCACTGGACGCCGACTCCAAGCTGGTCCCAACCTGGCTTTTGGGGGATCGCTCCACGGCTGACGCCACGGTCGTCACGCAAGACCTCGCCGACCGGATCGTGAACCGCTTCCAGCTCACCACTGGCGGCCACCGGCCGTATCTGGAGGCTGTAGAGGGGGCCTTCGGGTCCGGGAGCGACTACGCCGTGCTCATCAAGCTTTACGGAGCGCCGCAAGATGCCGAGCGCCCTTACAGCCCTCCGGAGTGCATCGGCGCCAAGCCCCACCGGAGTCAGGGCAACCCGACCCCCGGTACGTCTCAACCTCCTACATCGAGCGGCAGAACCTCACCGTGCGGATGGAGATGCGGGGCTTCACCCGGCTAACCAACGGGTTCTCCAAGAAGGCTGAGAACCTACCTGCAGCCATCAGCCTCTACTTCATGCACTACAACTTCGCCCGGCCCCACAAGAGCCTGGCTAACCGCGGCTCGACAACCTCATCGTCACCTACAACCTCCTGAAGCCTCGTCTAATCTTCGCGCAGCCCAGCGGCGGTGCGGCCGGGCCAGGTCCGGTGGGCCGTTGAACGTCCTGATCGCTCGGGGGCGGCCGTGTCCCCTTGAGCTCAGCGGGTGGCGAGCTCCTTCACCTCGGCCCATAGCTGCTGATAGGCGAGGGCGGCCGCACTGTGAGGGGCGAAGGCCACCAACGGGAGCCGGCGGGGCCCCATCTGTTCAACGGCCGAGGCCGCTGGGACCGCAGCCGCGGCGACATCGGAGCGCTCTGTGGAGAGCTGCGCGACAGTGTCGCGGTGGAGGCGGCGACGGGAGTCGACCATGGAGAAGAAAGCTAGGATGCGGGGCCGCGGGGGCCTGGCTGCCGCGACGAAGGCCGTCAGCTGATCCAAGGTGCGCACCGACAAGGTGGCCGGTACCACCGGAACCAGCAGGGTGTCGGCGGCACGGAGCACTCCCTCGGAAACCAGGGACACGCTGGGCGGGCAATCGAGGAAGACGGTGTCGTACTCAGAGGCAAGCGGCCTTAGGAGCTCGGAGATCCGCCGAGTGGACCGTTTGGCGGCGTCGAGCGCGAGGTCCATATTGCGGTAGGAGAAGTCAGACGGGAGCAGGTCGAGGTTGTCGAAGTCGGTCCCTTTGATGGCGCGGTCAGCCGAAGTGCGTCCTCTGACCAACGCCTTGACCCCGCCCCGGACGCGCGGGCGCACTCGGAAAAGGTAGCTGGCTGCCCCCTGGGGATCCAGGTCCCACAGCAGGGTGCGACTGCCCTCCCGAGCCGACAGAAAGGCTAGGTTCACCGCCGCCGACGTCTTGCCGACACCGCCTTTGATGTTGTAGGTGGCGAGGACCCGCATGGTCAGCGGAGACCAGCATCGGAGGGGGGAGAGGGCAAGAAGAGGGACGCCATGTGCTTTCGGGTGCTCCTGCTATCGAACCGTGCGAACCGCTCAGCGAACTGGGCCCGCGCCCGCGCCTGCCTCGCCTCCAGCATTGTGACCGCAGTGCCCATGGTCATGAAGGTTGAGGCGGGAGTGCCACCCGCCTCTAGCATCTCGATGGCGAAGGTCCGGATGGCCACGATCTGCACCTGGGTATCCTGGAACTCGCCCAGGGCGTCCTGCAGCGCTCTTAGCTGGGTTACAACCTGGCCGAGTGCTTGAGCCTCGGCCAGGGGTGCGAAGAACTCCAGCAGGTACCGGAGCTCCTTGCACCGCCGCCGCAAGGAGTGCAGCTCCGTCGCCGGTGACTGGGGAGTGATTGCCTGGCCCAGGTTGCGTGCGCGCCGGAAAGCGCGGCGGATACGGATTGGCGCGACTTCGGCAATCGGGAGCAGACCAACGGCCGGAACGTGCGCCGCGTCTTGGCAGGCACCGTCGACCGCAGCGAGATCACCCCAGCGGCGCTGCGCCTCGGACCATCTCGCGGACCTCAATCCGCGCACCAGGGCCCGCTGGGCTCGTTGTCGGCGACGGATCAAAAAGATACGAAAGTAGTCGACACCGGCTGCTTCATCTGGTCCCGACTCGCTCCGAGCCAGCGTGAGCAGGTGACAGTCCAGGTCCCGTGTGGGGGCGGTCAGGTCTGACAGCCAGCTCAGCTCCCCCTGCAGTTGGGTGACTCGTTCCTCGGCCAGCGTGTCACCCAGCAGCTTGAGTGCCGTACGAGCCCGACGAACGGCCACTCGAAGGTCGTGGAGGAATTCCGTATCCACGTCGGCGATCACCCCTGGCAGGTTGCGCACCGCCCCCTCCAGGAGACCGGCAAGCACTGCTCCGACCGCGTCACTAACCGGCATGCTCGGCGATAGCCTCCACGACGGCTGCCCGCTGTAGTCGCCCGGCGTGCGCGAGCACTTGGCGAGGACGAAGGGGAACCATCCGGCCGGGGCGCAGACCACCCCGGTCTCGAGCGCGATGTGCCGCGCCAGGTCCGCAGCTGGGCTGGAGTATCCCCGTACCGGGACGATGCTGAGCAGCGCGTTGGGCAGCTCCAGATGGCGATCGGGCTCTCGCAGGGTTTCCGTGATCATTCGGGCGACCGTCTTCGCCTGGCCGTCGAGAACCCGGAATTGACGGGCCTCGACGGTGACACTGGCCAGCTTCAACAGGGCGCGCATCTGGACGATGGGCGCGAGGCGAGCTTGCAGAGAGCCGTCAGGGACCAGGTTCTCCAGCCTGAAAACGGTGCCACGGCGATTGGAGTCGAGTCTCGTGTCGGGCGTTGCCTGCAGCACGGAACCCGCGGCATCGTGCAGCAAAAATCGAGCCTGTGCGTGGCCTTGCGGGACGAGGCGCTCGAGCGTGCACCCGGCTCGATGAAGGCGCCAATCGAAGGTATCGAACCATTCGTGGCGCAAGACTCTGACCGGATCTGCATCAAGGCGGTAGCGGTGGCCGATAGCGCGCCCGAGAGTCTCCGGGGAGGCGGCCTCCTCACTCACGAACGCGGAGCCTGGACTCACCGGCGCCCGAACCAACCCCCTGCGCACCGATCCAGTCATCTGCAGCCCTGTCGGTGGCCACTTGTGATGGGGTTCCTCCGCCGTGGCGAATCGGCACGGTATGGCGTTGTCATGCACCTACAGAGGAGACCGACCCGACGGGTTGTTGGTCCCCTGGGTCTCCCTCCGAGGGCCTGGATGCGGGGAATTGCTATCCGCGATCCGCTCAGCATCCTCCCACAATAGAGGTCGCCCCACAGTCGGAAGCTTTCCCTTGCGCCCGGAGGCGGTCGGTCAGCCGTCAACGACTCGAGCCCTTCTTTTGGAGGCCCGCCTGCGCCGGCGCGCAAGACCTGGGACCGGCGCGGCTGCCACTCTCAGCCATCTCTCAGGGTGTCACTCGGGCGCGGCTTCCACCACAACGCCCATGCCAGCGCGGTCGTCCCTCGTGGCGACTTCCGGCTAACTGATGGGAGGCCGGATTCTCGTCCAAATGTCCCGGAGAATGCTCCGCAGTTGGGCAACCTCATCGCTGATTTCAACGGTCAGCAGCAGCCCAGGCCACCGGTGGTCCCCCCCCTGGACCCGAAGACAGACCTTGTGGGGTGAGGCGGCCGTTCTGCCCAGGTTGGTGGGGCCTCGCGCACCTCCCAGGCATGGTGCGTGTGGGTCCCGCCAGGCGTCAAGCTACTCCACAGCCGCACGCGAATAGGCGATCAGACGCTCTGGGCGCAGTGCCAACCAGAGGGCTGCCCAAGAGGTGTCCCCAAGCTTTGCTCTCGCCGCTGCGCGAACTCTGCCCGGCACGTCGTCAGGGGCGAATTTCTCCACCACGCCACGGGCCATGACCAGGGCGTGCGTCGCAGCGACCCCTTGGCCCACCAAGACCGCCGCTTTAGGGTGGCTGCGCAGGTCTGCGAGCCTGACGGCGCCGGCGACGGTCGGCAACCAGAAGGTAGCGTCCCTGTCGTTCACGAATGACCCTGGTACCAGGTGGGGGACGCGGTTGAGACCGGTGGTAGCGATCGCGCAGAAGCGCTCCTGGGCCAAAAACGCCTCCACCTCCGGCGCGGACATACGGGTCCCCTCGGGCCATGCTTTGCGAGCCGCAGCGCCCGCACTTTGCCAGGATAGATGGATGAGCTTTTGTAGGGTCGTCGAGTCGATCATCAGCGACATTTTCTCCCTTGGCCAAGGCCGACCTCAAGCGGGTTCGGGGCGGTATGGCCTGTCGATGACCGCCATCCCACCCCGCCCGAGCCCTCCAGCGTCTCGGTTGCGGCATCCCCATCGTTGCTAAGGTGGGAGGGTTGGCGGCGGCATACCTTAGCCGCTGGAGTCATGAAAGGAGTGCCCTCTGAATATGGGAAATGGGGAGCGGCCGATGGAGTTGCCGAGTCGGGGCTTGGTTGTGGGGCGGGAGCGGGCGGCCGCTCGAGCCATGCTCAAGGGCGCCGGGTACACCGATGAGGATCTCAGCCGGCCGCTGATCGGGATCGCCAACACCTGGACCGAGACCATGCCGTGCAACCTCGGGCTGAGGGCGCTGGCTGCGGATGTGAAGCGCGGCATTCGAGAGGCCGGTGGCACGCCGATGGAGTTCAACACCATCGCGGTAAGCGATGGGGTGGCGATGGGGACTCAGGGCATGAAGGCGTCCTTGATCAGCCGTGAGGTGATCGCCGACTCCATCGAACTGGTCTGTCGGGGCCACCTCCTTGATGGGGTAGTGGCCCTGGTCGGCTGTGACAAGACGATCCCCGGAGCCGCGATGGCGCTGGCCAGGTTGGATCTTCCAGGCTGCCTTCTTTACGGAGGTGCGATCCAACCCGGGAAGTTCAAGGGTCGTGATGTCACCATCCTGGATGTCTTCGAGGCGATCGGCAGCGCGGAGGCGGGGAAGATCACTGACTCCGAGCTCCACGCCCTGGAGGACGTTGCGTGTCCGGGTGCCGGCGCCTGCGGCGGGCAGTTCACGGCCAACACCATGGCGATGGCGATCGAGCTGCTCGGGGTGGCGCCGATGCAGACCGGCGGGGTGCCAGCCACCGACCCGGCCAAGCCAGACGTCGCAGCGGAGGTTGGCCGTCAGGTGATGTCGATGGTGAAGGCCGGCCGCCGGCCGAGCAGCTATCTCACCGAAGCCTCCTTCGCCAACGCCATCGCCGGGGTGATGGCCAGTGGAGGCTCTACCAATGCTGTTTTGCATTTGCTGGCGATAGCGCACGAGGCCGACATCCCGCTGCAAATTGACGACTTTGACACGATCAGTCGGCGTACGCCATGGATCGCCGACCTGCGCCCCGGGGGTCGGTTCAATGCCGTTGACCTGACCAGGGCGGGGGGTGTTGCGCTTATGGCTCGTCGACTACTGGAACACGGCCTGCTCGACGGAGCGGTCGGCACCTGCACCGGCGAGACTTTGGCCACGGCCGCCGGAACTGCGGAAGCGCGTTGGCCGGAGGGGGAGGGCCAGGAGGTGGTTCGGTCGGTACTTGCGCCGCTCAGCGCCACCGGTGGAACTGTCATCCTGCACGGGCCGTTGGCTCCGGATGGGGCCGTGATCAAGGTTGCCGGACATCAGTGGAGACTGCATACCGGTCCGGCGCGGACCTTCGACTCCGAGGAGGCGGCGATGGCGGCCGTCTCCGCGCGCCAGATTTCTCCCGGGGATGTTGTGGTCGTCCGCTACGAGGGTCCTCGGGGTGGGCCGGGCATGCGAGAGATGCTGGGAGTGACTGGCGCTCTGGTCGGACAGGGTTTGGGGGACAGTGTCGCTCTGCTCACAGACGGTCGCTTCAGTGGCGCCACCCACGGCCTGATGGTGGGCCACATCGCCCCCGAGGCAGCGGTTGGCGGGCCGATCGCGCTAGTGGAGGATGGGGATTCCATCACCATCGACGTCGAGCACAGAACCATCTCGCTGGCGGTCTCGGCGGCCGAGCTGGAGATCAGGCGGGGCCGTTGGCGGCCAGCGGCCACTCCCATCCATCGTGGGGTCTTTTCGCGCTATGCGAGCCTGGTTGGCAGTGCCGCTCGGGGAGCCGTTCTCGACTCCGCCCTGGCGCCAAGGGAGAATTCGAGCTGAGCGGGCTGGCAGATCAGAGTCGGTCTGGGTGCCACCGCTTCAGCCGGTGTTCTGCAACCCCGCAGCCACACCGTTCACCGTCTGCAGCACCAAGCTGACGAGGCGGTCATGCTGACTCCCTGCCTTGGGGCCGACCCTGCGCGCCTCCTGCAGGAACCGTAACTGCAGAAAGGAGAGCGCATCCACGTAGGGGTTGCGCAGCTCCACCGCGCGCCTCAGCACCGGATGGCCCGCCAGCAGGTGGTCACGGCCGGTTGCCAGCAGGACGTGTCTCCGGGTCAGACGGAACTCATCCCGGATGAGGGACACCAGATCCGGGCGGTTGCCACGCTCCAGATATAGGCCGGCGATCATTGGGTCCGCCTTCGACAAGCTCATCTCCGCGTTCTCCAGCATTGACCGGAAGAACGGCCACTCCGCATTCATCTCATGCAGGCGGGCTGGTCCATGTTCCGCAGCGACCGCAGCCAGGCCTTTTCCCAGACCGTACCATCCCGGAATGTTCCCCCGTGTCTGGCTCCACGCGAAAACCCAGGGGATGGCGCGCAGGGCGGCCAGCTCCGGAGAACCAGCCCGGCGTCCGGGCCGCGATCCGATGCGCAGCCGCCCGATCTCACCCAGCGGGCTGATCGCGGCGAAGAACTCCGGGAAGCCGGGAGAATCCACCAGCTCGCGGTAGGCGGCTTCGGAGGATTCGGCCATCAGCTCGGACTCTGCGGCGAACCGACGATCCAACTCGCTCAGCAGCGCCTGGTGGGGTTCGGGGAAGGACTGCAGGACCGCGCTGGTCACCTGCTCCAGATGCCTCAAGGCGATTGCCGGATTGCCATACCGTGCGAAGACCACCTCGCCCTGCTCGGTCACCTTGAAGTGGCCGACCACTGAACCTGGGGCCTGGCCCCGGATCGCTCGCCCGGCGGGTCCCCCGCCCCTGCCAGCGGCGCCTCCTCGGCCATGAAACAGGGTGAGATCGACTCCGTTCCGGCGGCTCCAGGCGGACAGCTCTCCTTGGGCCCGGTAGAGGCCGACATTTGCCGCCAGGAAGCCGGCGTCTTTGGTGGCATCCGAGTACCCCAGCATCACCTCGAGGCGACTTCCCCCGCTGCGCAACCTCGCCCTCCAGCCTGGCAGTGCCAGGAGCGAGTCCAGCACCTGAGGGGCTGCCTGCAAATCTGCCCTGGATTCGAACAGTGGCACAACGTCCAAGACCAGCGCCCCTGAGGGGCTCGCCAAGCGGGCCAGCGCCTGGACCGCGACCACGTCTGCAGCGGCGCGTGTGAAGCTGACAACGTACCTACGGCTGGAGTCCGCGCCCCACCGCCGCTGGCTCTCCTCCATCCCGCGCAGGGTTGCCAGCACCTCGTGGGTCAGCGGAGACAACGCTACGGTGCCGTCCGGCCAACCCTCGGTCGCCAACCGATCAAGGCTTTCGGCATCCCATTCGCCTCCGCCCAGGAGGTCGTCGAGGGCTGACCGATGGACATCTGAGTGCTGGCGGACCTCAAGGGATGCGAAGGTGAAGCCGAACGTCTCCACCTGCCATATCAGGTGCTGCAGCTCGCCGTAGGCCAGCCGGCTGGCGCCGGCCTCTGACAGTGATCGTTGGATGAGTCGGAGGTCGGAGAGAAGGGAGGCTGCAGCCGGATATGCGGCCAGCCCCCTCCCAAGCCTAGTTGCGGCGATCCGCTCGGCGATGAGCAGCAGCACCTGTCGATGCGGCTCCTCGGGCGCTCTTACATAGACCTCTTGGCCGACCTCGGGAAACAGCTCTCGGGCCCGGGCCAGCAGGGCGACCATCTCAGTCGATGGCGGGGTTGACAGCGACGAGGCGGTGAGGGCTCGACCCAGCCGCCGGGCGGCCGCCTCCAGCGCCCGCAGGCAATGCTCGGCCTGGATTTCGACCGCGGCCCCGGTCACCGCGGCGGAGACCGCCGGGTTCCCATCGCGGTCTCCGCCGACCCAGCTGCCCCATCGGAGAAAGGCGGGGAAGACAGGTGGCTGGCAACCCAGGGCTTCGGGACCGACCAGAGCGGTCTCCAGCGCGCGATACAACCGCGGCACGAGGGAAAAAAGCGTCTCGTCGAAAACCGTCGCCACCGTGCGGACCTCATCCATCGGGGTCGGGCTGGTGGTGCGCAGCTGGGCCGTCCGCCAAAGGATCGCGATCTGCTCTCGTAGGCCTCGTTCCGCCTCCATCTGATCGGTGGCGCTGAGCCTAGGAGACTCAAGTCGCTCCAGCAGTTCTCCCGCCCTGCGCAGGGCATCGATCACAGCGCGACGGCGCGCCTCAGTCGGATGCGCGGTCAGGACCGGTTGTACGCTGATCCGGGCGACCCAGTCGGTGAGCGCCTCCTCACCGACTTTGGAGCGAAGGCTGGAGATGGTCGCCGCCAGCGACTCTGACAGCAGGCCGCCAGTGTGACTGCGTTCCCGCAGGACCCGGGCGCGCTGGTGCTCCTCCGCAAGGTTGACCAGTTGAAAATACACAGTGAACGCCCCGGCGAGCTGTTCCGCTCTGTAGGTGCCGATGCCGTCAACTAGAGCTATCACCGCTTCCACCGCTCTGTCGGCATCGGCCCCGCGGCTGGCGCGGAGGTGGATGGTGGCCTCTCGCAGCTGGCGGAAGTCGGTCAGCAGCTCTTCTCCACCGCCCTCTACCAGGGCTTGGTCGAGGACCGAGGCCAGAAGCGTTAGCTCGGCTCGAAGCGATTCTGGCAACTCGTCCAAGTCGTTGGGGTGGGGAGAGTAAGGACCCGTCTGGTCAGCCATCAGCGGAGTCTCACCAGCGATGTGCGTCCCGCTTACTGATCAGGCGGTCGGGTAGACGCCAAAGGGGCGCAGCTCGAACGTTGCCGAGCGGAGCTCGTCGAGGATATCGGTCGCCTGATCGACCCCGTCCACTTCCACGTCGGCGTAGAAGCGATAGTGAAACGGCTCCGCCGGAATCGGCCGCGAGTCGAGGCGGGTTAGGTTGAGATTGTGGCTCGCCAGGATCTGCAGCACGGCGGCGAGCCCACCTGGGCGGTGGGCTGTCAAAAAGCCGAACGACAGCTTGGCAGGACCTGGATGCGGCTGTCGGCCGACGCCCCTCGGTTCGACGACTAAGAAACGGGTTCGGTTGGAGGGGTCGTCGGCGATGTCGGCCGCCACCACGACCAGGCCATACCGGTCGGCCGCGGCGCGAGAGGCGATAGCGCCATCCCCAGCGGCTCCGTGGATGGCCACCTCAAGCGCTGCCCCAGCGGTATCGGCGAACGTCACCGGGGAGATGCCGTGAGCGCGCAACCAACCCGCGCACTGTGCCAGCGCTTGGGGGTGCGAGAGAGCCCTGAGCACCGCAGACCGGTCGCGAGCGAGCAGGTGATGGCGGATTGGGGCCACGTGCTCGGCAACTGCGGTCAGCTGTGGGTGCGCCCACAGGAGGTCGCTGACCTCCTGGACCACTCCGGCCAGGCTGTTCTCCACCGGCAGCACTGCGGCCGCCACCGAGGTCGAGATCATGGCCGCGAAGACCTCAGCGAATGTCTGATGGCCGACCGTCTCCGAGCCTGGGAAGAGCAGCTGCGCCGTCTCGTCGGAGTAGGCGCCGGGCTCACCTTGGTAGCCAATCTTCATCGAGAAGTCATTGTCCGCAGGGTGAGGGCCATTCGTTCCGGGGATCCCGCGCAGAGGTGCTGCGACGAACTCCTTGGGTCCATGAGCGAACGGGTCATTCCGGCCGCTCGTAGGTCGGGTGCCCACCTTCCGCCGCCGCGGGCGGGCGCGGCGGTTTCCCCTCACGCAACTTCAACTCCGCCAGCACGTCGTGGGTCTGCAGCCCCCGCGCTCGAAGCAGCACCATGGTGTGGAACCATAGGTCGGCCACCTCGGCGACCAGGTGCGCCGGGTCCTGCTCATGGGCGGCCAGAATCACCTCCACCGCCTCCTCGCCAACCTTGCGGCAGATCCCGCCAGTCCCCCCGGCGAGGAGCTGCGCAGTGTAAGAGCCGACAGGAGGATTGGCCTGGCGTTGGGTCAGGGTCTCCTCCAGCGCGTCCAGCAAAGAGGCGGGGCGGGGAAAGCAGGAGCGCCGCCCCAGATGGCAGGTGGGGCCGGCGGGCACGACCGAGAGCAGCAGCGTGTCGGCGTCGCAGTCGGCCTGGACGCTCTCCACCGCCAGAGTGGCCCCAGAGGTCTCCCCCTTGCGCCACAGCCGCCCTCGACTGCGGCTCCAGAAGTGGGCTGCCCCGGTCTCTAGGGTGAGCTGCAGCGCCGCCTTGTTCATGTACGCGACCATCAGAACGGTGCCAGTCACCGCATCCTGGACCACGGCGGGGATGAGGCCGTCATCGTTGAATTTGACAGCCGCTAAGCCGTCCGTTCTCACAACCGCACCGCCACCCCGCCCGCGCGGAGCTTGGCCTTGACCTCAGCTATTGTCCAGTCCCCACTGTGGAAGATCGAGGCCGCCAACGCGGCGTCAGCGCGGCCCTCGGTCAACACCGCAAGCAGGTCCGCAGGGCCACCGGCACCGCCCGAGGCGATGACCGGAATCCTCACTCTTTCGGCCACCGCGCGGGTCAGTTCCAGATCGTATCCGCTCCGTCCACCGTCCGCATCGATGCTAGTCAACAACAGCTCGCCTGCCCCCAACCGCTCGACCTCCTCCGCCCACCGGAGGGCGTCGAGACCGGTCCTTCTACGCGCCCCATGGGTGAAGACCTCCCAGCCCTGGTGGTGTCTTTGGGCGTCGATGGAGACCACTACACATTGCGAACCGAAGACGGCGGCCGCTTCCGCCACCAGGGCGGGGCGAGCCACGGCGGCGGTCTGGATCGCCACCTTGTCAGCGCCGGCTCGCAACAGTCTTCGCACGTCTGATTCCGACCGAATGCCCCCGCCGACGGTGAACGGAATGAAAAGCTCTCGGGCAACCCGTGCCACCAGCTCGACCATCGTCTCACGGCCCTCGTTGCTCGCGGCGATGTCCAGGAATACCAGCTCATCAGCCCCACCCTCCGAATATAGCCTGGCGAGCTCGACCGGATCGCCGCGATCCTCAAGGAACTGAAACTGGCGACCCTTGACGACCCGCCCGCCCGCGACATCGAGGCAGGGGATGACCCGCTTAGACAGCATTCGCGCCCGCATTTGCTCCGATGTCGACGAAGTTGGTGAGCAGGCGTAACCCGGCGGCACCGCTTCGCTCCGGGTGAAACTGAACTCCGAAGACCAAGTCCCGCGCGATCGCGCTGACGAAGGGCACCCCGTGGGTGGTGCGGGCGGCGACAACTTCGGCCCCGGTCTCCGCCACATAGGAGTGAGTGAAGTAGAACGCCTCCTCGGCCACTCCGTCGAAGAGTGGGATCGGTCTCACCAGATCCACGGTGTTCCACCCCACATGGGGGACCTTCTCCCCGGTCTGGAGGCGCACGACCTCTCCCGGCAGGATCCCCAGGCAGGTGGTCCCGTCCTCAGCACTTCCGCGGAACAGAAGTTGGTGACCGAGACAAATGCCCAGATAGGGTCGACCCGTCTGCACGAAGGCGCGAATCGCGGTATCAAGCCGCTGGTTCCGCAGCCCTTCCATGGCGGGACGTGCCGCGCCCACCCCAGGGAAGATGAGCGAGTCCACTCCCTCCACCTCTGGGCCGCTGCGTACTAGCTGCCACCTGGCTTGGAGCCGGTCCAGGGCATGGCCGACACTTGCGAGATTGCCCCCGCCATAGTCGACAACTCCAATCACAGAACGCCCTTGGTGCTGGGAGGTTGGCCCTGAAAGTTCAGGTCCCGCTGCCACGCATGGCGGAGGGACCTGGCGGTCGCCTTGAACATCGCCTCCGCCAGGTGATGGTCGTCTCGGCCCTCTGCTGAAAGCTGCAAGGTGATGCGGGCACTTCGGGCCAGCACCTCGAAGAAATGGTTGATAAGTGAGGTCGGGACCCCGCCCACCGACGGACTGGGGAAGGTAACTCGAAGGACCGCTAATCCCCTTCCCGACAGGTCAAGGGCGACCGAGGCCAGGCTCTCGTCCATGGGGATCACCGCGTGCCCGAAGCGCTCAATGCCACCGCGGTCGCCAAGGGCCTCATCGATCGCCTCACCGAGCAGCGAGGCGACGTCCTCAACTGTGTGGTGGCAGTCCACCTGCAGGTCGCCGGTCGCCTGGAGATCGAGGTCAAAGCGGCCGTGGGCAGCGAGGCTGGTGAGCATGTGGTCCAGGAAGCCGACGCCGGTCGAGATATTGGAAAGGCCCGTGCCCTCGAGGAGCAGGGTCACTTGGACATCAGTCTCCTTGGTCGCACGGGAAAGCTGACTGCGTCGCTCAGTGGCCATCACACCCTCCAAAGTCATCTAATCCGGATAGCAGCCGGGAGTTCTCGCCCCTCGACCTGACGGCCACCCGCATCCAACCGGGTAGCGCGGAGTCGGCGGAGAAGCTGCGGACGACCAGGCCCCGGTCCGCCAGGTGTTCGGCAAGTCCGCTTGGGCAACTGACCAGGAGGAAGTTGGCCGATGACGGGAGCACCTTGAAACCACGCTTTGCGAGCTCATTTTCCAGCAGCTCCTTCTCCTGGAGCAACTCCGCCACCTGGATCCGCATCTCCTTGGCATGGTCCAGAGCTGAACAAGCCAGAGCCGCAGACTGGACACTGACGCTGGCGGGAGGACGAACCAGGGCCAGGGTACGGGCGATGCTGGGCCCGGAGACCGCGTAGCCAACTCGGGCTCCCGCTAGCCCAAAGGCCTTGCTGAGAGTGCGTACCACCACCAGGTTAGCGAGTTCACCAACCAGCGGAACTGAACTCTGTCCGCAGAATTCGAAGTAAGCTTCGTCCACGACCACGATTCCGGGGCTTGACCGCGCCACCCTCTCCACCAGCCCGTCAGGCAGCAGTTCCCCGGTCGGGTTATTGGGGTTGCAGAGCCACGTGAGGCGAGCCCGGGACGTTGCCCGCAGCAGTTCCTCCGGGACGCCGGCGGTTACCCGTATCGGCCCTCCGGCCGCCGCCTCGGTCACCGCCAAGAACATCGTGTAGCTCGGGTCCGGGATGACCACGGGGTCGTTCGATCCGATATAGGCAAGGGCGATCAGGCTCAGAAGCTCGTCGGCTCCCGCACCGACCGTGATCGCGCTCGTCGGTTGACCCACGTAGGCGGCCAGCGCAGACACCAGCGGCTGGTAGTTGGAGTCCGGATACTCGTTGACTCCCTGAAGGGCCAAGGAGTCTGGGGTCGCCATCGTCCACGGACAGGTGTTGGTGTCGAAGCGGACGACCTCCGCTTCAAGGATCCCGGCGCGCGCTGCCACCTCCGCGCTGGATGACTCCCAGAGGTACGGGTGCATGCGCTCCACGCTCGCACGCGGGCGTGGAGCGCCAGGGCCGATGGGCCTGCGCTCGGAGAGGCGAACTTGCACCGATTTCAGGTGGTTGATGAACCCCTCTGCCCTGGCCATCGGCTCGATCACGGGAGCAAGCTCTGCCAGTCCCTCCCATGAGAGTGCCTGCACCTGTAAGGTGCGGCCAAAGGCATCGAGACCTAGGGGGCTGAAGCTGCGCACGGCACCTCCGGTTGGTATCACGTGGTTGGCTCCGGTCGCGTAGTCACCTGCTGCCGCCGGGGAGAAGGGGCCGAGGAAGATCGACCCAGCGTTGCTGACAGCCTCCAAGTGGCTCTCAGGATCCTGACAGGCCAGGATGAGATGCTCTGGACCGAATTGGTTGGTGAACGCCAGAGCCTCCTCGAGTGTGGTCGTCGTGTAAAAGCGCAGTTGCGGCGCCAGTTCGGCTGTGACCAAGCGCGAGACTTGCTCGGCATGACCGGGATCGGTGGAGATCAGCACTCCCACGGCATCCGGGGCATGCTCCGCCTGGGCCTCCAGGTCGGCCGCCAGCCAAGCGGCGGGTACGGACCCGTCGCTTATCACAATTACCTCCGACGGCCCTGCCGGCATGTCGACCGCCACCTCTCCGAAGACCAATCGCTTGGCGGCCGTGACATAGCTGTTGCCGGGGCCGAAGACCTTGTCGACGCGAGGGATGGTCTCGGTCCCGTACGCCATGGCTCCAACCGCCTGGACTCCTCCTATTGCGTGAACCTCGGTCACCCCGGCGATGGAAGCTGCGGCCAGGATGTTCTGATCGATGTGACCGTCTCGGCCCGGGGGGGAACACAGCACTATCTCTGTGCATCCCGCCAGCTTGGCCGGCACACAGAGCATGAGCACTGACGATGGGTAGGGGGCTCGTCCTCCCGGCACATACACCCCGACCCGGCGTAGTGGCCGCCAAACCCGCCACACCCTTACCCCGGGCCGGACGACGACCTCCTCCTCCGAGAACTGCTGCGCGAGGCCGACCCGTCTGATGTTGCCAGCAGCTTGGTGGAGCGCATCGATCAGAGGTTGGTCGGCGCTGCTCAGGGACTCCGCGATCTCCAAGGGATCCACTCGACTGTTCTCGACGAGCACGCCGTCAAAGCGCAGCGTCAGTTCCCGGACCGCGCTATCGCCCCCGGCCCGGACCTGGTCCAGCAGCTGTCGGGCCTCCGCTTCAACTCGCTGCGCAGTGCGGGCACGGGACTGCAATTCGACTTTGCCTGAGGCGGGCAGCGGCTCGATCACGGGATCAGTTTCTCGATGGGGAGGACTAAGATCGAAGATGCGCCGGCTTCGCGGAGCGGGCCCAACTGTTGCCAGATGGTCCCCGCGTCCACTACCGCGTGGATCGCCACCATCCCAGCGTCGGCGAGTGGAATCACCGATGGTGAGCCCATGCCGGGAACCATCTCCCGGATGCGGGCGACGGCGATGGCCGGTGCATTCAGCATCAGGTATTTCCGGTGCTTCGCCGCGATCACGCTGTCCAGCATCAGCGTCACCTGTTCGGCGAGTCGCCGCCGAACAGGGTCCAGCGCGGGGTTGGACACGAGCTCAGCCTGGGAATCCAGGATGGTTTCGATGGGGCGGAGGGCGTTGGTGGCCAGGGTGCTGCCGCTGGCCACCAAATCCACAATGGCGTCCGCGACCCCGAGCAGAGGAGTGACCTCGACTGCGCCGCTGATTTCGATCAGCCGGCACCCGACCCCGCGCTCCGCGAAGAAATCAGCGCTGAGCGAGGGGTGCGAGGTGGCCACCACGAGCCCCTCGAGGTCGCTGACGATTTGGAGTTGACTGGACTGTGGGGCGGCTACCTGGAGGCGACACCTGCCAAATCCGAGCTCCAGCCGGGGTTCGACGGCCGCTCGGACCTCCCGCAGCAGATTGGTACCCGTGATCCCCAGGTCTACCACCCCGTCCTGGACGTACTCGCCGATGTCGTCGGCTCTGACAAACAGAAGGTCCAGGGGGTAGTTCTGACATGGTGCGAAGAGGCGTCGGTCGTCCTCCTCAAAGGCGAGCCCGGCCTCGTGCAGAAGGTTCAGCGCGGGTTGGCAGAGTCGGCCCTTGTTGGGGAGAGCCAGCCGCAGTCGGCCGCTCTCAGAAGGTGTTGAGATCAAGACGGTCTCTCGTGCGAGCGTTGCAACATCCGACGATAGCCGCCGGTTCCGAAGCGGAGCCAGGTGTTTACCCGGCTGATCGTGGCAGTGCTGGCGCCGGTGAGCTCGACGATATCGTGGTAGTGCATCCCTTGATCCAGCAGACGGGCGACCTGCCAGCGCGCGCTCAGGGACTGCAACTCCTGGATGGTGCAGAGATCCCTCAGGAACTCCTCGGCCTCCTCTGCGGAACCCAACTCTGAGATTGCCGTGAAGAGCTCGGGGGCGGCGTCGCTGGTTGGCCGCGAAGGTTTCGGAGCCGTCGACGATCCCTTTATCATGCTAGCATAGTAGCATGGTTTCAGAGAGGCCCGCGCGGTGCTGGTGATACCGGCCATTGATCTGCTGGGAGGGGCCCCGGTGCGCCTCGTCCAGGGGCGCTACGACCGGGTGTTGAGGACCGCAGCCGACCCGCTTGAGCTTGCTCGGGGCCACGCGGCGCAGGGAGCCACTTGGCTGCATGTGATCGACCTCGACGGCGCTCGAGCTGGGCATTGGTGCAACCTCGACGGCATCCGGGAGATTCTCACCGAGGTGGGGTTACCCGTCCAGGCCGGGGGAGGCGCGAGGGACCGAGCCGCCGTCGCGGAAGCGCTGCGGTTGGGGGTCCGGCGCGTCATCGTGTCCACCGCGGTCGTGGATCGACCGGAACTGCTCACCTCCCTGGCTGCGGAGTTCGGCGATCAGCTGATCATCGGATTGGACGCCCGTCAGGGGCGTCTGCTGGCTGAGGGTTGGATCAGAGAGACCGGGTTGGACCTGCTGGCGATCGCCAGCAGGTCAGTGGAGAGTGGTGCCCGCCGCCTCATATACACCGATACCAAGCGAGATGGGATGCTAGCCGGAGGAGACCACAGCTCGGTGAGGGAGCTCGCGAAGTTGGGCGTTCCGGTCATGGTGGCAGGGGGAATCAGCTCGTTGGAGCACCTGCACTTGGTTCGGGAAGCTGGGGCTGAGGCAGCGATCGTGGGACGGGCACTGTTTGAGGGCTCGCTCAGCCTAGTCGACGCCATATCCGCAGCTTGACCACCACGACGCCTAGGTCACCGGTGGGTACCGACATCAGATGCTAGCCGGAGCGACAGGCACGATGGGGAGAGACATCCAGGCACCGGTCGCAGCCGACCTGCACGTTCACAGCGAGTGGTCGTGGGACGCAGCCTTGGGTTCCATGGAGAAGACCTGCGCGCGGGCCACCGAGCTAGGTTTGAAAGCCGTGGCCTTCACCGAGCACGCCGACTACAGTCCGATAGCGGCAGGTGCGAAGTTGGACATTGATGGCTACAGAGACAGTCTGGCGCGCTGCCAAAGGCTCTTTCCGCACCTGCAGCTCTGGAGCGGCGTGGAGCTTGGTGAGCCTCATCGCTTCCCTCGGGCCGCTGCGGATGTGCTGGCCCGAGGGTCGTTCGACCTGGTGTTGGGGTCAGTGCACTGCATCGTCGCCGACGAGCGCATGGTCGATTGCAGCACTCTCGGAAGTGAGAACTCCGGCTCTCCAGACCAGGTGTTGCGGGAGTACTTCCGGGAGATGCTCAGGCTGCTCGCGACCCCCTTGGAGTTCCACGTCCTCGCTCACCTGGAGTACCCCAAGCGGTACTGGCCGCCCGGCGTTCCAGACTACCGATCCGAGGACTACCGGTCGGAGATTCAGGCAGTTTTGGAGCTGGCTTCCGCCCGAGGGATCGCCTTGGAGCTGAACACAACCAGGGGCATCGACCCGGGGCGCGGGCTGTGCCCCAGTCCTCAGGTCCTTCGCTGGTGGCGGGAAGCGGGCGGGCGGCTCGTCTCGATCGGGAGCGACGCGCACCAGCCGGAGGCGCTCGGGGGTGGCTTCCAGTTGGCGCTGGCTGCTGCGGAGGCGGCGGGTTTCAGGACCTCCGAGATGCTGGCGGCAGCTCCGCCGCCGCTGCCAACGGCTGCGATGTTGAGCCTTCAATGACCGAGCTTTCAACCAGGGCAGCGGGGGTCCTCTGCGACACCTACCCTCGGTTTCCGGTCACGCTGGTGGGGGGAGAGGGTGCGTGGGTCGTGACCGACCAGGGTGTCCGGCTGTTGGATGCCATCGGGGGCATCGGGGTAAATGTCCTAGGCTACGGGCACCCCGCGCTCGTCGCGGCGGTTGCGGCGCAGGCGCAGACGCTGATACACGCCAGCAACATGTACTACACCGAGCCTCAGGTGGAGCTGGCCGAGAGGCTCGTTGCCAGTGCTTTTCCGGCACGGGTCTTCTTCAGCAACAGCGGGGCTGAGGCCAATGAGGCTGCCATAAAAATCGCCCGCAAATGGGGGCGCGGTCACAAGGGTGGGGCCGCCACCGTGGTGACCATGACCGGCGCCTTCCACGGCCGTACCCTGGGCGCTCTGGCCGCCACAGGATCCGCCCGTTACGGGGATCCCTTCGAGCCGCTCCCGGGAGGGTTCCGGCAGGTACCTCGGGACGATTTGACCGCCCTTGAGGCGGCGCTCGACGGAGATGTCGCGGCAGTCCTGCTGGAGCCAGTGCAGGGGGAGAGCGGTGTCTTTCCCTTTTCGGACCGCGCGATCGCGACTATTAGAACGCTCTGCGACCAGCACGACTGCCTCCTGATGCTCGACGAGGTCCAGTCCGGGATGGGCCGGACTGGGCGGATGTGGGCCCATCAGTGGGCGGGCGTGACCCCTGATGTCATGACCGTCGCCAAGGGGCTCGCCGGAGGGATTCCCATAGGTGCCACGCTGGTAGGGCCGCGGGCGGATGTCTTTGAGGTTGGTGACCACGGCAGCACCTTCGGTGGCAATCCCCTCGCTTGCGCCGCGGCCATCGCCGTGCTTACCACGATCCACTCTGAGGACCTGATGGAGAACGCCACCAGAGTTGGCGACCGCATCCGGGCCGGGATCTCATCCTTGGTCGACTCAGGCCTTCCCATTCGCGAAGTTCGCGGTCGGGGGCTGATGCTGGGGGTCGGGCTGCGTCGCCCCGTGGCGAGGGCGGCCGCTCTGGCGGCGCTGGGGGTCGGCCTACTCGTGAACCCGGTCGGCAGTCGTACGCTGCGCCTTCTGCCTCCGCTCAACCTGACCGAGGCAGAGGCGGATCTCGTGGTCGAGCGGCTGGCGCAGGCTCTTCGAAGCGCATGAGCGGGAGCTGGCGCACCGGTCAGAGGTTGCCGCTAGAGATGTCGATTTGTCGTTGGAGGAGCGTCGACTTGCGTTCCGGGACCGCAGCCTGCTAGGGTTCTGCCCCACAACCGAATAGCAAAGGCGTCGACGAGGAAGAGTACGAAGATCAGGTTCCCTAAAGAGAGTGGCTGGTAGCTGGAAAGGCCACAGGGAGCCCCTTCAGAAAAAGACCTCCGAGCCGCGGGAAGAAAGCTGACATCGGTCAGGAAGTAGAACCCGCCGGGTGCCCCGCCGTGATGGGGGCAGGGTGTGTTAGCACCCGCAGAGGCTGACGTCGTGAGGCGCCAGCGGAAAGAGGTGGTACCGCGGGGTCGGAGCTCTCGGGCTCGGCAACGCCCTCTTGGTCGACCGTTTCAGGTCGTCCAGAGCGGGCGAGGCCGAATGGCCAGGAGGCGACGATGCCACGAAGGAACCCCAACCAGCTGCGGCTGCTGGACACCACTCTGCGCGAGGGCGAACAGTTCGCGGACGCGCGTTTCTCATCCGCTGACCGGATCCGGCTGGCGTTGGCGCTCGACGCCCTTGGCGTGGACGAACTGGAGGTCCCCTCGCCGGCTGTGTCCCCCAACGCCGCAGCCCAGCTGCGCGACATCATCCAACTCGAACTTTCAGCCGACGTACGCGCGCACGTTCGTTGCCGCCCCGCCGACATTCAACTCGCTCTGAGAGCTGGCGCCCAGGGACTGAATCTATTCCTGGGGACCTCACCCGCTCTGGTGCGGTACAGCCTGCGCCGTACCTGGAGCGAACAGGCGGCGCAGATCCGCGAGTCCGTGGCTCTGGCGGTGTCGTCTGGCGCCTTCGTCCGCTTCAGCGCCGAGGACGCTTTTCGCACCTCGCGCGCTCGCCTATTCGCGGCATTTGACGTGGCGTTGGAGTCGGGCGCCCGCCGCCTGGGGATCCCCGACACGGTCGGAACCGCGACTCCGGACGCGGTCGGTTCCACAGTTCGCGCCCTCTGCCGACGGTATCCCGGGGTGAGCCTGGAGTTCCACGGCCACAACGACACCGGCTGTTCGGTTGCGAACTCGCTGGCTGCCTGGCAGGCGGGGGCCGACTGTCTCGATGTGACCGTGCTGGGGATCGGGGAACGCGTGGGAATCACGTCGCTCGGCGGTCTGCTGGCGCGTCTCTACACGGTAGCTCCGGACGCCGTCAGTCGCTACCGGTTCGACCTCCTTCCCGCTCTCGACGCCCAGGTGGCTGCCCTGACCGGCATGACCGTTCCATTCAATCAGCCTCTGACGTCCGCGCACGCCTTTACCCATGTGGCTGGAATCCATACGAACGCGGTGCTGCGGTCTCCCGGTACCTACGAGGTGATCGATCCGGCGACGGTCGGGCGATCACGGGTCATCGCGGTGGGGTCGAGGCTCACCGGTCGGCACGCGGTGGCCAATTACTTGGAATCTCTGCTGGGTCGGCCCCCGGACGGTAGAGAGGTCGTAGCCGCCACCAGCGCTCTGAAGGATTGCGCCGAAGATCGCCGCTTGGACCGCGACGTGAGCGCGGCAGTCGTGACGGCAGCTCTCCAGGCCCTGGGGCGGAGCTAGAGATGGGAACGCTAGCTGAGGAGGTCATTGGCGCTCGCCTGGGACGACCGGTGAAAGCGGGTGAGACGGTGGTGGTGCCCGTGGACCTGGTGATGAGCCATGACACAACCACTCCATTGGTAGCTGATGCCTTGGCCGCGCTGGGAAGACAGGTCAGGCACCCAGATCGGGCGGTGGTGGTGTTCGACCACATCAGTCCTGCGGCCACCATCGCTGCTGCCCAACAGCATCAGAAAGGCAGAGCATTTGTGGAGGAGCATCGAATCGCCCGGCTGCTCACTGACGGGATCAGCCACCAGGTTCTCCCCGAGCACGGCCTGGTGGCGCCTGGCGACATTGTCGTCGGAGCCGACAGTCACACCGTGACCATGGGGGCGTTCGGCGCCTTCGCGACCGGTATGGGGTCCACCGACGTCGCAGTTGCGTACGCAACCGGGGAGACCTGGCTGCGGGTGCCCGAGACGATTGAGGTACGGCTGGAGGGACAGTTCACCCCGTGGGTCTGCGCCAAGGATCTGATCCTGGAAGTGGTGCGGAGGATCGGCAGCGACGGGGCGCGGTACCAGTCGGTGGAGTACACCGGCTCTGCCCTCCCTGAGCTGCAAATTGGCGACCGAATGACGCTCTGCAACATGGCGGTGGAGATGGGCGCTAAGGCCGGGATTGTGGCGGCCGACCAGCTCACTGTGGCTTGGCTTCAAGGTCGGCTTGATCGGCCGTTGCGCTTGCTGCAGGCCCAGGACCCCAGCTACCGGCGCACGGAGGTGGTCCAGCTGGACAGCTTGGAGCCCATGGTCGTCGCGCCGCCGACGGTCGACGCCGGGCGGCCGGTGAGAGAGCTGGCCGGGCTCTCAGTTGACCAGGTTTTCATCGGGACATGTACCAACGGGCGACTAGCGGATTTCGCCACGGCGGCCGCACTCCTCCACGGTCATCAGGTGGCCGTCCGGACCATTGCGGTGCCCGCCTCCCGGGAGGTTTACCTGGCCGCGCTCAGGCTGGGCTACATCGAGAGCCTGGTCGGCGCCGGCGTCGCGGTGGAGAGCCCGGGTTGTGGCCCGTGTCTGGGCCGTCACAAGGGGGTCCTCGGGCCCGGCGAGCGGGCGGTCACAACCATGAGTCGAAACTTTCGAGGACGGATGGGTGATCCGACCAGTGAGATCTATCTGGTCAGTCCGGCCACTGCGGCGGCGACCGCCATGCGCGGGCGCATCACTGACCCCAGGGAGCTCTCCTGATGGCCCGGGCGTGGCGGTTCGGAGACTCGGTGAACACCGACCAGATAATCCCAGGCCGCTTCAATGTCACGACGGACCGGTCTGAACTCGGGCGCGCCTGCTTTGTGGAACTCCGGCCCGAGTTCGCCGGGTCGGTGCAACCGGGAGACGTGATAGTGGCCGGCTCTGACTTCGGCTGCGGGAGTTCCCGCGAGCACGCTGTCCTAGCCATCCAAGCCACTGGGGTGGCGGCTGTCCTTGCCCCCAGTTTCGGCCGCATCTTCTATCGGAACGCCATAAATCTGGGGCTGACCGCGCTGGAGTGTGCGGACGCCGACTGGGTTGCCGACGGCACCGAGGTCGTCTTTGACCCGGGGCGGGGGTTCCTGCGGGAGATTGCCGGGGCTCGCCAGTTGACAGCGCGACCACTTCCGGCATTCGCCCAGCGGATAGCCGGCCACGGAGGCGTTCTTGAACTGGTGCGGGCGCACGGCAGCCTCCAGGGAAGTTGCGGCTCGGGCTGCGGCGTGGAGGTGGGCATGAACAACAACGAAGGAGAAAGTGAGAATGACCCCCGCTGAAAGACCACTCGAACCCGCCTGCCCCGAGTGTGGAGCGCGGTTCCTCCTGCCGGCAGGGACAGTGGACGGCGAAATTCTGCCATGTGGCGACTGCGCGGCCGAGTTGGAGGTCGTCACCGCTGATCCCCTGCTGCTGGCGCTTGCCCCCGAGATCGAGGAGGACTGGGGCGAATGAGACCTCTGCGGGTGGCGATGGTCTGCTCCCGGGTCAGGGTAGAGGAAAAGCTTCTGCTGGAGGCGTTCTCGGGCCAGCACAACCTGGAATTGGTCCGCTTCGACGACGACCAGTTCCACGCTTCCCTAACCGGACCAGATGAGGCTGGCGGACCGGCGGGGATTCTCCGCCGCTGCGACGTTGTCCTGCTGCGTTCGCTTAGCCACTTCCGTCAGGTCGCCATTGCCCGTGTGTTGAATTCCTGGGGAATTGTCACGATCAATCGCGCCGAGGTTCTGGAAATCTGCGGGGACAAGCTCCGCACCACTCTCTCGTTGTCGGAAGCTGGGGTACCCACCCCAGCTTCCCGGATGGCGTTTGGTGTCCCGGCTGGTTTGGAGGCGGTCGAGGCGCTCGGTTACCCGTGCGTAGTCAAGCCGGTGACCGGCTCTTGGGGGCGACTGGTCTCCCGACTGAACGACCGGGATGCGGCGGAGGCAGTGCTGGAACACAAGGCTCAGTTAGGAGGCTCACTGCACCGGGTGATCTACCTCCAGCGCCATATCGACAAGCCGGGCCGAGACCTCCGGGCCTTCGTGATCGGCGGCCGCACGGTGGCGGTCATTGGTCGCCGGGCGTCGCACTGGGTGACCAACACTGCCCGAGGTGCCGTGGCCGAGCGCGTCGCGATTACCGACGAGGTCGACGGGCTTTGTCGGGCCGCCGCCACCGCGGTGGGTGGCGGAGCGCTGGCCGTCGATCTCCTTGAAAGCGCCGAGGGGCTCCTCGTCAACGAGGTCAACGCGACGATGGAGTTTCGCAACAGCATCGGGCCCACCGGAGTCGACATCCCGGCGCTGCTGGTGGCCTACACAGTGGCGGTGGCGGAGTCTCGGCGATGCGCGTGAGCGTGGTCGGGGGTGCGGGATATGTGGGGGGAGAACTGGTGCGACTGCTGCTCGGGCACCCCCAGGTTCAACTGGCTCAGGTGACCTCCATCTCTCACCAAGGCCGACCGATCGCAACGGTCAACCCCAACCTTCGCGATTTTACAGATCTGCGCTTTGAGCGGCCCGATGCCCTGCGCCCATGCGACGCCCTGATCGCGGTTGGTACCGAGACCGCCGCCGAGGAACCAACTTTGGCGGAGATGCGCTCGCTGGCTCCCCTGCTGATTGACTGTGGACCGCGGCTGCGGCTTCGGGATCCGGAAGTGTTTCGGGCCTGGTACGGAACCGAGCCGGAGCCCGCTGAGCTTCTCACTCAATCGGTCTATGGGCTCGCCGAACTGCACCGTGCGGCCCTGGGCGAGGCGCGCCTCATCAGCGGGGTGGGGTGCTCCGCCGCCGCGGCGATCCTGGCGCTGCTTCCGGTCGCTCGCGCGGGGTGGAAACTGACCGCTCCCGCGTGTGTGGAGGCGCGGTTCGGTTCATCCGCCGCGGGGGCGCAGCCAGACATTGCCTCTCACCACCCGGAGCGGTCGGGGGCGGTCCGGGTGTTCGCCCCGGAAGGGCACCGTCATGCTGCCGAGGTTGCCCAGGCTTTCGGATGGGCACCGGAACAGCTGAGCTACGCCGGGGTCGCCATCGAGATGGTGCGTGGGATCTCTGTATCGATTCGATGCTTCCTCGCCTCTTCAGTCACCGAGCGAGACCTCTGGGATGTCTTCCGGGACAGCTACGCGGGTGAGCCGTTCGTACGCATCGTGTCATCGCATTCGGGTCTGCATCGCAGCCCCGACCCCCGCTGGCTGGTCGGGACCAACCTGTGTGATGTGGGTTTTGCCGTTGATCGGACTGGTTTGCGCGTAACCCTCTTCGCCGCCCTCGACAATCTGGGCAAGGGATCCGCAGGCACTGCGGTTCAGGCCCTCAATTGCGCCTCAGGGATGAAGGAGACGTTGGGCTTGACCTTCACCGGACTCCATCCCCTGTGAGCGGCACCGGAAGGGTCCGGAAGCTTTCGAAGGTGCTCCCTTGCTAGTGGTGAAGGTTGGTGGCGGCTCCTCCATCAACTGGGATGAGCTCAGCGACGACCTCGCCAGGATATGGAGGCGCGAGCCCGTTGTCGTGGTCCATGGGGCATCGAAGGAATTGGACCGGATCTCTTCGCTGCTGGGCCATCCCCCTGTCCCGGTGCATTCAATGTCCGGTATTCAGAGCCGGTATACCGACGACGCGACCATGGACATCTTCACCATGGTTTACGCTGGGAGCGCGAATGCTGCTGCGGTCCAGCGGTTGCGGCGCAGTGGCGTCGACGCGGTCGGACTGAGCGGGCTCGACGGTGCCGTGCTGCGCTGTCGCGAGAAGGGAGTTCTCCGGACGCGTGATGCGGATGGCCGACAGCGAGTCTTGCGCGGGGACCGCACCGGGGTGGTGACCGAGGTCAACTCCAGGCTGCTCCATCTGCTCCTGGGCGCAGGCTACATGCCCGTGCTGTGTCCTCCCGCGATCTCAGACCAGCAGCGAGCGATGAACGTGGACGGTGACCGAGCGGCGGCTCAGGTGGCACGAGCGCTGGCCGCCGACACGCTAGTACTTCTGAGCGATGTGCCGGGGCTGCTGCTCGACCCGGCCGATCCGAGCACTCTGGTCAAAGATGTTCGACGGCACGAGATCGGTCGAGCGATGGAGATCGCCAGGGGCCGGATGCGCCTGAAGGTCCTTGCGGCCAGGGAGGCACTGCAGGCTGGGGTCGACAGGGTCGTCCTCAGCGATGGCCGAGTATCAGAGCCGATCTCCCGGGCCTGTCGCGGCGAGGGCACGGTTTTTCGCCGCCGAGCCGTGCCCCGGTCCCGGGAATGACGCGCCCAACCTGCCGACCACCCGGATCCAGCGGCAAAGCCGGTCTCCGACCTGCGACCGCAGTCGAGCTGGATCTCCTCACTGGCCTGGTAGGCATCCCCAGTCCGTCTGGTCAAGAGGAGCAGGCGGCCCGGTGGCTCAGGTCCGTCATGACCGAGCTTGGGATTCAGGCATACCAAGACGATGCCGGCAACGTCATTGGGAAGGTGGGGTCAGATGGCGACGCCAACCCAGCCGACGCGATCTACCTGCTCGGGCACATCGACACCGTAGCCGGCTACTGGAGGCCAACTCTGGAGCAGGGCAGACTTTCGGGACGAGGCGCCTCTGACGCGAAGGGCCCGATGGCTGCCTTCATCGCCGCCACAGTACGCGCTCGTGACAGTGGCAGGCTGAGTCGTCCGGTACTCATTCTGGGAGCGGTAGAAGAGGAGCGGTCGTCGGCGGGCGCACGCCATCTGGCAACTACGCTTCCCCCCCCCGCCTTCCTCGTCGTGGGGGAGCCGTCGGGATGCGACCGGGTAGTCGTGGGATACCTTGGGCGCCTCCGCTTTCGCTTGGAGGTGAGCCGCCCTGCTAGTCACAGCTCAGCTCCTGCCGCGACCGCGTCGGAGCTGGCCATCGAGGGCTGGATGGCCATGCGTGGGCTGGTCGATGAGCTGAACAGTGGGCGGACCGGATTCGATTCGATCCACCTTCGGCTCCTGGGCTTCCAGAGCGCCACCGATGGTTTGACAGATCGGGCTGAACTCACCGTAGGACTGCGGCTGCCCCCGACCTCGCCGCCCACCGAGACCATGAACCAGTTGCAGTCTCGGATCGCGGGCCGGTCTTGGTACTTTGACGCGGCCGAGCCAGCCGTGGTCCTGCCCCGAACAGGGCGGTTGCCGGCTGCGTTTGCCCGCGCCATCCGGGACTCGGGCATGCGCCCCGGGTGGCAGCGACGTTTGGCCACCTCCGACCTGAACGTCGTGTGGCCGAGTTGGCGATGCCCTGCGGTCGTCTACGGCCCTGGAGACTCAGAACTCGACCATACCCCGGCAGAGTCGATCTCCGTGGAGGACTACGGTCGCGCGATCAGCGTCCTGGCCCAAGTGCTCACCGAACTTTGACTAGGCCGCAGACCGTCAGGAGGCTACTTGTCCTCGGAGGGGACGGGGTCGGCCCCGAGGTGACGCGGGCGGCCGTGGAGGTTCTCGCTGCTGTCGCTCGAATTTTGCCATGGCCGGTCGAGATTCGAACCGGAGACCTCGGCAGAAGTGCTTTCCGACGGTGCGGTGACGTCGCGCCACCTGACCTGCTGGCACGGGCCACTGAAGTCGACGCGGTACTGGTGGGCGCGGTGGATACCGTCGGGGCAGTTGCGGACGGCGCCCCCCAGGGCTCAGCCATCCTGAGTCTGCGCCGAGCGCTGGGTTGCTACGCCGCGCTGAGGCCAGCGCGCGTCTGGCCGGGCACGGAGGGGATCTCCCCGCTGCGGGAGTCCTTGCGCTTGGGGACTGACCTCCTCTTTGTGCGGGAACTTAGCGGCGGCGTCTACTCAGGGCCGCACCACCGGTCCCCGGCGCAGCTCTTCCCGCGTCGCGCCACCGATCGAATGGCACAGTCGGAGCCAGAGATAATCCGAGTGGCCCGGGCTGCCTTCTCCCTGGCCCGCGCCCGACGCCACCAGGTCACGTCGGTCGAGTGGGGGACGGTTCTCGCCAGCTCTAAGCTGTGGTCCACGGTGGTCTCCCAGATCGCGGCCAGGAACCGCGACGTCAGCTACCAAAGGATGCGAGCCGGTGAGTTCGCGCGGGAGCTGCTGCGGCGACCGACCGAGTTTGACGTGGTGGTCACCGAGAACCTTCTGGGGGACATTCTCAGCGATGAAGCGGGGGCGCTGGTGGGATCTCTGGCCATGCTGCCTTCAGCCGCGCTCAGCCGACATCAGCTCCCTCACCTGTACGAGCCGGTGCACGGCGCCGCCCCCGAGATTGCCGGGCACGGTGTGGCAAATCCCATCGGCTCCATCCTGAGCCTGGCTATGCTGCTGCGCGAGTGGGGTTCCGACGCAGCTGCCGACGCCATCGAGTCCGCGGTCGGAAAGTCCCTTCAGGCGGGGATGAGGACTCCGGACATCGGGGGCTCCGCCTCCACCAGGGAAATGACTACGGCGATCATTGGGCGCCTCTGAGTTCGGGCGGGGCGACGCGCCGGTTTCGACGGGTGTCGCCGGGCGCGGGCATCCCCCCGCGCTCCCGCAAAGGAAGAGCCCGCGGCCAACTCTCCAGTCGACCACGGGCTCAGAGACCCAAGCTTCAGTAGGGTACTAACCGTCGTCGCTCAGTTCTCAACCCATGGCGGGAGCCTGTCGTCCCCCAATTTCGGACGGTATCTCCGCAGGCTCGGGGGGCGGAATGGGGTGGTGTAACTCGAACACCTCCTCATTGAAGATCAACCGGTCGCCGCCATCGAGTTCCCGCTCGGTCATGCGCAGCGGGACGACGAGCGCTATTGCCTTCAATATGCCGAAGGTCATCGCCCCTGAGTAGACGGTCACCACCAGAAGGCCGAAGACCTGTACCAAGAGCTGATGAGCGTTTCCGGACAGCAGGCCACCGACCGAAACGCCGGCGCCGTGGACCCCGAGATAGACCACCATTGAAGGGGCGGCGATGAGCCCGACCATGACCCCTCCGACAGCCCCCGCCATGAAGTGGGTGTGGACCACCCCGAGGGTGTCGTCCGCCTTGCGAAACGGCCACTTCTCATTGAGACGGTTCATGGTGAACCAGGGGATGACGGCCCCAAACAGTCCCACCAGGATGGCGCCGGTGCCGTCGACGTAGCCGGCCGCCGGGGTGATCGCAACCAGCCCACAGATCATGCCGTTGATGGCACCGACCATGGAGAGTTTGCGGTTCACCATCATGTCGAGGAAGAACCAAGACAGCAGCGCGACCGCGGTCGCGAGGTTGGTGTTGAGCACCGCCGCCGCCGCATCGGCGTTGGCAAAGTACGGATCACCGCCGTTGAACCCGTTCCAACCGAGCCAGAGAATGCCCGCTCCAGCCACGGCAAGCAACATGTTGTTGGGCTTGAAGTCGCGCTGGTCCTTGACGATGCGCGGGCCCACCACCAACGCCGCCACGAAGCCGGAGATTCCGGCGGCAACGTGGATCACGTAGCCACCGCTGTAGTCCACCACTCCGAGCTGGGAAAGCCAGCCCCCGCCCCAGATCATGAAGGCGTTGACGCTGTAGACCAGCAGCGACCAGACCGGGACGAAGATCATCCAGGCCCGCAGATTCATCCGTCCAAAGATGGCGCCCGCCAGGATTATCGGCGCGATGGCGGCGAAGACGAACTGGAAATAGACCAGAGAGGACTGCGGAAACGCGAAGGGCGGCATCAATCCCTTGAGTAGTGGGATCGAGGCCTGTCCTTCCTCCGTCAGAGCGTTCAGGACCGGTTGAGGGATGCCCACCACCGATCCCAGCAGGGGGTGCCCAAAACCCATGTTGAACCCCGCGAGCACCCAGACCACCATCACCGCCGCGAAGGCGTAAATGGCCATGAGAGCGGAGCTCACCGCCCACTTGCGCTTGACCAGCCCTCCGTACAGGATGGCCAGGCCCGGGATCGACTGCAGGCCCACGAAGGTGGCAGCGGTCAGCTGCCAGGAGTTGTCGCCGGGACTGAGAAATGGCGCCGCCGGGATGAATGCCAACTGTGCTCCTCCTGTGCAGAAAACGGCTGCAACGTGATCTGGTGGTCGTCGTTGCACCTCATTCTTGGCCGCGACCACTTGTCCGTCATCGGGTAAAAGCACCAAATCTCTCGCCAGGTGTAGGGCTTAGTCACACCAACGTCAAGGTCACACCCGGCCTGGGGAACAGTGGGCCACCGCTTTGGGGACTCGGCTCAACAGGTCCGTGCGCAGGTCACTAAGACGGGACCGTCGTCTGCGAACCGTGCTACTGGCGGGCGCTAATCGCTGTTTGCGCTAAGCCAGGAATCGATGGTCGCGGCGCAGGCGCGCCCCGAAGCGATCGCGCTGACCACCAAGGAAGCCCCCAGCACCGCATCTCCGCAGGCGAAGACTCCGACTCGCGAGGTCGCACCGCCGGGCCGGGTCGCTACTCGGCCGCGCTGGTCAAGGGACAAATTCAAGTCAGACAGGATGTCGTCGGGGCTGGGGCCCGTGAAGCCAAGCGCAAGCAGCACCAGGTCGGCTGGTCGAACCTCGGTGCTATCAGGAACCGGCTCGAGTGTCCGGCCGGTGCCCGCACCCGTCATCCTGATCCCTTGCAACTCGAGTTCTGCGACCCTTCCGCTACGCTCATGGAAGCGAACCGTCTGCACGCCGAAGAGTCGCTGTCCGCCCTCCTCATGAGCGGTGGAGGTGCGCATGATCAGGGGCCACTCGGGCCAGGGATTGTCGTCGGCCCTGGTGGGTGGCGGCTCTGGCAGCAACTCCAGTTGAGTGACTTCTAGGCAACCCTCCCGGAGCGCGTTGCCCAGGCAATCGGCACCGGTATCCCCGCCTCCTAGGATCATGACTCGACGGGCGGCAGCGGAGATGACGGGGGTATCTGATATTGGCGCAAGCCCTCCGACTCTCCGGTTCTGTTGCTTCAGGTAATCGAGCGCGAAGTGCACCCCATCCAGCTCCCTGCCGGGAATGTCGAGGTCACGTGGTCTCGTGGCGCCGACGGCCAAGCACACGGCAGAGTAGTCGTCCATCAGCTCCGGCCCCAAAACCGTGCGGCCAGCTGTGGTGTTGCACCTGAACTCGACCCCCTCCGCCTCCAGCTGCGTCAGACGACGGTCGAGCATGGTACGGGGCAACTTGTAGTCCGGGATCCCATACCGGAGCAGACCACCGGGCCGATCGGCTGTCTCGAAGACCGTCACGGCGTGGCCGCCACGTGCCAGCTGCTGGGCGGCGGCCAGGCCGGCCGGGCCAGAGCCGATCACGGCAACCCTGCGGCCGGTCTTCACTGCGGCAGGCTGGGGTCGGACCCAGCCCTCGGAGAAGCCGCGATCGATGATCGAGCGTTCGATCTCCTTTATGGCGACCGGCTGATCGTTGACCGCGAGGACGCAGCTGGTCTCGCAGGGGGCAGGGCAGAGCCTTCCGGTGAACTCCGGAAAATTGTTGGTGCGATGAAGTTTGGAAAGAGCCTGCTCCCAGCTCTCCCGCTCCACGAGGGCATTCCAGTCTGGGATCAGGTTGTGCAGAGGGCAGCCGTTGTGGCAGAAGGGGATGCCGCATCCCATGCAGCGGCGCGCCTGCTGTTGGATGGCCTCAGTTGAGGGGTGGGTGTGCAGCTCCTTGTAGTCCGCCACTCTCTCGCCAATCGGCCGCCCTAACGGAGCCAGGCGGCGCAGCCGAACAAAGCCCAGTGGGTCTGGCATCAGTCAGCTCCCCGCGACGGCGTCGTCGGCTCGGTCGTCGTCAAACTCCGGTTGGAGCAGAGGGATGGCCTCGGTGGCGCGCGGTACGACCTCGACCAGGTCAGCTGCCGTGAGGCGGTAGTCGGTCAGCAGGGACCCGGCCCAACGGCTTTTGGTGAGGTCGAAGTGGCGTTGCAGAAGTCGCATCGCGTGATCGACATGAAGCGGATGGGGCCGTACGACCTCCACCGACCCGGAGTTGAGGTTCGAGGGCCTGAGGTTGCTGCCGAGGAGGAAGACCGTCCCGCCGGTCATGCCCGCTCCGAAGTTCTTGCCGACGCTGCCGAGCACCAGGACTGTGCCCCCGGTCATGTACTCGCACCCGTGATCGCCAACCCCCTCGACCACGGCGGTGGCGCCGCTGTTGCGCACCGCGAACCGCTCCCCGGCCCGGCCGGCGAAGAATGCTTCCCCGGCGGTTGCCCCGTAGAGGGCCACATTGCCGACGATCACCTGTTCTCGGGCGGCCACAGCCAGCTCGGAGGAGGGGTGGACGATCAGGCGTCCGCCGCTCAGGCCCTTGCCGGGATAGTCGTTTCCCGCCCCCTCGCAGCTGATGGTGATGCCGGGACAAAGCCAAGCGCCCAGGCTCTGACCGGCCACGCCTCGAAGGTGCAGCTGAAAGGTGTCATCCGGCAGGCCTTGACTTCCGTGAATTCGGGTGATCTCGCTGCTGATCCGTGTCCCCACGGCGCGGTCCCTATTGGTCACCGGGAGTCGCAGCGAAGTTGGGCGGCCCGCCTCAAGCGCGCCTGCGAGGCGCTTGAGGACTCGCGCATCGAGCGCCTGCTCTAGCTGATGGTCCTGGTTTCGGAGGTGGCGCCGCGCCGATGCGTCTCGCCCGCGCGAACCGCGCCAGAGGGCACCGGCCTGAGGATCCGGTGAGGCCAGCAGGGGGGAGAGGTTCAGCTCGAAACTGTCGGCCCCTCGGGGACCGCTGGGAGTGGACAGGCAGTCGACGCGACCGATCATCTCCTCGAAGCGGCGGAACCCTAGCTCCGCCATCCAGCGCCGGGTGTCCTCGGCAACCATCAGGAGGTAGCTGATCACGTGCTCGGGCTGACCGGCGAAGCGTCGTCGGAGCAGAGGGTCCTGGGTCGCGATCCCCACCGGGCAGGTATTGAGGTGGCAAACCCGCATCAGCACACATCCACTAGCCACCAGGGCCGCGGTCGCAAACCCGAACTCATCGGCGCCCAGCAGCGCTGCGATCACAACGTCGCGGCCGGTGCGCAGGCCGCCGTCGACCTGCAGAACCACCCGCGACCGCAAACCTTGGCGGACCAGGGTCTGCTGGGTCTCCGCCAGCCCCAGCTCCCAAGGGAGGCCGGCGTGTTTGATTGAGGAGAGCGGGGCTGCTCCGGTGCCGCCGTCGTGGCCCGAGATGGTGATGTGGTCGGCCCTGGCCTTGGCAACCCCAGCCGCCACCGTTCCTATTCCTGCGCAGGAGACTAGCTTCACACTGATGCGGGCTTGCGAGTTCGCCTGCTTCAGGTCCCAGATCAGCTGGGCCAGATCCTCTATCGAATATATGTCGTGGTGTGGGGGTGGGGAGATAAGCCCCACTCCGGGCTTGGAGTGGCGCAGCCGAGCGATGGTCGCATCGACTTTGTGCCCCGGAAGTTGACCACCCTCTCCCGGTTTGGCGCCCTGCGCCATCTTGATCTGAATATCGTCGGAATTGACCAGGTACTCGATGGTGACGCCGAACCGCCCGGACGCCACCTGCTTCACCGCGCTCCGCCGGGAGCCGTCGCCATCTGCCAACCGGTAGCGTCCGGGATCCTCCCCGCCCTCGCCGGTGTTGCTCTTGGCCCCCAAGCGATTCATCGCAATCGCCAGCGTTTCGTGGGCTTCCTTGCCGAGGGCCCCCAAAGACATCGCCCCCGTGGCAAATCTCCGCACGATCTCGGTGGCAGCCTCCACCTCCTCGAGCGGCACCCCTGGCCCCGCTGCCGGCTGCAGGAGGTGGCGGAGAGCGACCGGCGGTCCATCATCGGCGTCGGCGAGTCTTCTAAAGTCCTCATAGCGGTCGCGGGAGTTTCGACGTGCCGCGTGTTGCAGGGCCGCCACGCTCTCTGGATTCCATGCGTGAGCAGCGCCACCGACGCGCCAGCGATGTTCTCCGCCGACCTCGCGGTCGTGGTCCAGCTCCCGCGGGCCGTACCCTGCCCGGTGTCGGTGCAGGGCGTCTTGCGCAAGTCGGTCCATGCCCACTCCCCCCAACCTGGATGGAGTCCCGGGGAAGCAAAGCTGGATGACGGAGTCGTCGATTCCCACGGCCTCGAACACCTGCGCCCCGCAGTAGCTCGCCAGGGTCGAAATCCCCATCTTCGAGATCACCTTCAGAAGGCCCTCGTTGAGCATGGCGACGTACGCTTGCTTGGCCTGAGCGCGCGAGCGAGGCTCCGGCAGCTCATCCTCACTGGCAAGTGCGGCCGCGGTCTCCAGCGCCAGGTAGGGGTTCACAGCCTCCGCCCCGTGGCCTATCAGACAGGCCACGTGATGGACGCTCCGAGGCTCCGCAGACTCGACCACCAAGCTTAGTTTGGTGCGCAGCGTCAGATTGAGAAGGTGCTGGTGCACCATGCCCAATGCCAGCAGACTTGGAATCGGGACCTGGTCGGGCCCGGTATCGCGGTCGCTGAGCACCAGGATCGACACCCCCTGGGCCACCGCTTCCTCGGCCTCGCGCGCCAGGGTGGTGAGCGCTCTGCCTAGGGCCGCGGCGCCGTCGACGGCGGGAAACACCGCCGCCAGCGTTCGGCAGAAGAGCTGGCGCCCGCCCGGTCGGCGCAACTGGGCCATCTCTGAGTCGGTGAGTATCGGTGAGGTCAGCTCAACCCTGGGTGGTACCGCGGGGGGGGGCGCCAGGAGGTCTCCTCCAGGGCCGAGAGTGGTTCGCAGCGACATGATGCGCCGCTCGCGGATGGAGTCGATCGGAGGGTTGGTGACCTGGGCGAACCCCTGCGAGAAGTAATCGAAAAGTAGTTGGGGTCGGTGGGAGAGTGCCGCCAGGGCGGTGTCGTCTCCCATCGATGCGATCAGCTCGTGCCCACCGCTGGCGGCAAAGCCTAGGGATCCCTGGAGCTCCTCCTCGGTGTATCCGAAGCACCGATGATAAGGACTGAGCGCTGCCAGAGACGGCGTCGGCAGTTCGATTTCCCCGGGGAGCGCCAGCTTGTCGTCCAGCCGCACCACTTGAGACCGCTCCCAGCTTTCCCAGGGCGATCGGTCGGCGACCTCGCTCTTGAGGTCAGAGTTGCGCAGGAGCAGTCCGCGATCCAGGTCCACCGCCAGCATCTGCCCCGGCGCCAGACGCCCCAGCTCTGCGATCTCGGCCGCTGGCATGTCGATTACCCCTGCCTCCGACGCGAGGACTACCAATCCCGAGCGGTCGACCGAGTACCGGGCGGGGCGCAGTCCGTTGCGATCCAGCGCTGCGCCCACCAGCCGTCCATCGCTAAAGGCGATGGCGGCGGGCCCGTCCCACGGCTCCAAGAGGTTGGCGTGGTAGGCGTAGAAACCGCGCAGGGCCGAAGAGAGCTCCGGCACCTCCTCCCATGCTTCGGGCATCATCATCATGAGCGCCTCGGGCAGGCCGCGGCCACTTCGGACGAGCAGCTCGACCGTGTTGTCAAAGGCGGCGGAATCACTTCCACCGGACTCGATGACCGGGAGCAGCGCGGCGGCCTCGACCCCGCAGATTCGATGTCTCCAGCTGCCCCCTCGCGCTCTCATCCAGTTCCTATTGCCCCGCAGGGTGTTGATCTCCCCGTTGTGGGAGATGAACCGGAAGGGCTGCGCCAGACGCCAGCTGGGCTGCGTGTTGGTGCTGAAGCGCTGATGAAAGACAGCGAACCGGCTCAGAAGATCATCGGCCTCGAGGTCGGGGTAGAAGCCAGCCAGCTGAGCGGCGGTGAGCTGTCCCTTGTAGGTTATGGTCCGGCTGGAGAGGCTGACAACGCAGAAGAGCTCTCGGCTGCTGGTGGAGCTCAAAGCTAACTGGCTCACTCGCGCTTCGACTCGCTTTCGCAGCGGGTAGAGAGCGGCCTCGAAAAGGTCGGGTGGTCTGCGCCCGTCGGCGATGAAGCACTGGCGCAGGGCGGGCTGTGCGGCGCGGGCGACAACCCCTATTGCTCGGGGTCGGCATGGGACCTCACGCCATCCCACTACCTCCATCGAGGCGGCTCGCACCTCGTCCTCTAGGATCGACTGGCACGCGTCCCGATCTTTCCGGTTCTGAGGCAGGAAGAGCTGGCCGACAGCGAAGGAGCCAGTCTCCGGCAGGACGAAGCCCGCCTCCCCTGCTGCTCGCCGCAGGAACAGCTCGGGCAGCTCCATCATGAGCCCGGACCCATCCCCAGTCTTGGAGTCCGCACCGGTGCCGCCTCGATGTTCCAGCCGCCCTAGAGCACTCAGGCCCAGGTCGACAATGCGGCGAGTGGCACCGCCGCGCAAGGTCGCCACGAAGCCAACGCCGCAGGCGTCGTGCTCCCACGCGGGGTCGTAAAGCCCCTTGTCGCTGGCTTGCTCGGGCTGATTGAGGTGAAAGGTGATCATTGATGCTGGCTGTGGGGTCACTTCGAGGCCGACAGGGATGTCGATAAAACAGAACCGGCCCCCCGATGTTTCGGAGGGCCGGTTCTGCGTCCTAGATGTGCGCTACTACTAGGTGACCCGCCCTCCTGCCCTCGGCGCGCTTAGGCAGCGCCGGTAGCTCGGCCTCGGCATGGAACAGGCGGTACACACTTCGAGAGGATCCTAACCTCTCGGTTGGCCATCGGTCAAGGCGTCTTTGTGTGCCGGCGTGACCTCAGCCGGCGGCGGGCCCCGAGCCCGGGGCATTGCGTCGTTGGGACTCGAGCTCCAATCCCTGAGACCAGGTGTGGTCCGTGGGTTGGCCCGGCCATCTTTGGAGGCGAGCGCGTAGCGCCTCGACTCAAGCGCGCCAACGATAAGCCGAACGCCGGCGGCAGTCGCAAAATAGGCTGCCCTACCGGTCCGTGGACATTAGCCCAGTGAGCGCCTCGGACGCAGACCGGGGACCAGCTGCGACGACCGGAAGACCGATCTGACCAACCAGGGCGCAAGGGTCGCATCGGGCTTCCCAGGTGGTTTTACCCGGCGCCGAATATGCGGTATCTCGGTATTGGCAGTCCGACCTAGAGCCGGATGCTGTTCTGAGATTGGACGACCCCATCCGGAGCCGCCCGCGGCACCAAGGAGGCGATCATGCTCACTGAATCCGCGTTGGCGATCGATAGTGGCCCTGCCACCAAAACGAAGCTGGGGATCATCATGTTCAGCGGCACGGCCGAGAAGTTCATCGCGCTGGGCGTCCTGGCCCAAGCCGCCGCGGCTCTAGGGACAGAGGTTGACCTCTTCGTGAGCGGTTTTGCTCTGCTCGGGTTCACCAAGGAGCACCACGACCTTCCCTTCGCGACGGAGTTTGCGGGGATGGCGCCGGCGCTCGCTCAGGGGCTTGAGAAGAGCAGGGTTGCTCCCTGGGACGCGATGGTTCGCCAGGCCAAGGAGTTGGGAGCGAAGGTGCATGCCTGCTCGATGATGAGTGGGGTGATGGGCCTCACCATGACCGACTTCAACGACCTGGTCGACGATCTCGTTGGCGCTGCAAGTTTCATCCAGATGGCCGGGGGCGGCCAGACGCTCTTCATCTGATAGGGGATTCCAAGATGACAGAAGCAGCTACCGTGACCAAGGTGGACTCTCGCGGGTCTGCGTGTCCCGGGCCAATCACCGACCTTGCCATGGCCTATCGGCGCTCTAAGGTCGGTGACACGATCGAGATTTGGGCCACTGATCCCGGCTTCAAGCCGGACGTGCGAGCTTGGGCTGCGAGGACTGGAAACACCATCCTCTCCCTGGAAGATCAGACCGACAAGATCACTGCCGTGATCCAAGTCGTCCGTCGGTGACGCGATGAGCCGAATCGTGATCGTAGGGGGCGGAAGCGCCGGGACCATCCTCGCCAACCAGCTGGACGGGGGGCGAGAGGCGGTCACCTTGCTGACCGCCTCCATGGAGCACCTCTTCCAACCTGCGCTGCTCTACATCGCCTTCACCGGCGCCAAGACCAAGGTGGTTCGCGATGAGCGACGGCTGATACGCCGCCAGGTGAACCTGGTACAGGAGCGGGTCACGAAGGTGGACCTCATCCAGCAGGTGGTGGAGGGATCCGGCGGCAACCGATACCCCTACGATCGGCTGGTCCTGGCGACCGGGGTTCGCACCGACCCAGACCAGATCCCGGGGCTGGCTACGGTGTACCGGGAGTTCGGGAACTATCACTCCGGGGTGGCGTTGGCCCAACGGCTGTGGGGGGCGCTGCAGAACTTCGACGGGGGGACCATAGCCCTCGGGCAGAGCACGCCCATCTGTGTCTGCCCGCCCTCTCCGGTGGAGGGGATTCTGCTCTTGGACCGCTTCCTGCGTCAACGGGGATTGCGGCATAAGACCAGGTTGGTGCTGTTCACCCCGTATCCGCGGGCGTACCCTGCGCAGGGTATCAACAGCGTCGTCGAGCCGATACTGACCGAGCGCGGCATCGAGGTCATGACGTTCTTCGACCTTGACCGGATCGATCCGGAGGCGAGGGTGATCCACTCCATCGAAGGTGACGCGATCACATACGACCTGCCCATCATCATTCCGCCCTTCGTCGGCCCCGATATCGCCTTCGAGCCTGCCACAGTCGTCGACCCCAGCGGCTTCCTGCTGACGGAGCGCGAGACGTTGCGGGTGAAGGACTTCGAATCCGTCTATGCAATCGGCGACGGCAGCAGCCTGCCCACCTCCAAAGCGGGAGTCGGGGCCCATCTCGAAGCCAAGGTCGTCGCCCGCGCTTTGCGCGGGGAGCGGGCCGTCTTCAACGGCAGGACCAACTGTCCGATGGACCTGGGCGACGGGCGAGGGACCTTCGTAATCGGCTCCTACCGTACGCCGGTGGTTCCCTACCGGCCGAGCCGTCTGAAGCTCTTGATGAAGCATGCCATGGCGAGCATGTACTGGATCAGTCTGCGCGGCACTTTGGAGCCTATCTTCGACATCTACTTTAGGCTCACGACTCCGGAGCGGCTGTCTCATCGCCGGGGCACGAAGGCCGCGTAGCGGGGCACTCAATAACGCCCCTGTCCGGTCGTCGGAAAGCTCCAGGTGGGAAGTACACCTGGATGCCAGTCGGGCAGTCTACGCGCCGGCGTGAGCAGCGACCGGCCACAGTACCGTAGTTGCTGTACGGGGTGAGGGCGCGCCCTCACCCCGTACAGCCCTCTTCCGCGTCCGGAGCAGCCATCTGGGCGTGGTCCCTCTGCCATCTGCCAAAAAGGAACCCATACAGCACCGCGTTGGCGCATTGGAAGGCGGCCGCAAGCTCAAAAGGCGCGGCCAGGCTCACCTCCTGGAACAGGTAGCCCGCCCAAACCTGGCTTCCAGCCATGGTGCCCTGGGCGGGGAGGTTGGACAGTGCCGCCAGACTGGCCCGTTCATCGGGATCTGCCACGTCCTGGGTGAACGACTGGCGAAGCGGCAGTCCGACCCTCTGAGCCAGCATGCGAATCAGGTATATGCCGCCCGCCATCCAGAATGCGGGCGCTAGCACCATCGGCACCAAGAGCAGTCCCGTGACCGCGCGAACGAGGACGATCGCTCGGACGGTGCCGAGCTTGCGGCCGATGCCAGCGGCGGACAGGGTGGAGACCAGAGAGCCCAGGTTCACCAGCGCAAACAACAGACCGATCTCGCCCGGGCTTGCCCCATAGCGACGGTACAGCCAGTAGCTGACGAAGGGGCCGAACAGACCGATGGCAACACCATTGACACTGTTGGTGACCCAGAAACGCCACAGGACGGGCCAGGATTTGCGTGGCCATCTGATTCGGCGCCGCGTTCGAGACTTCGAACTTGGTCGACGGTCCTCGCGGAGTCCGAGTGCCAGAAGGCCAGCGGCTGCCGCCAGGATCCCGGCGGCTAGGAAGGCCGGTCGGTAGGCGGTGGTGGCAGCCGCGAGGCTGAGGTGGGGGTGGGTCCGGGCGAGGCCCGCGAGCAGACCCCCGAACAGGGCGCCCACCGACGACATGAACGCGAGTCGCCCAAAGGCGGTCGCCCGCCGGGCTCCCGGGGCCCTCTCGGCAACAAACGCGGATTCCGCAGGCTGATACGGCCCCACGCTGCCGCCGCCGGCGCCGGCTCCACGCCCGAGGGTTCCGAGGGCGGCGAAGATGAAAAGGACCGTTGGTTCCCGCGCCATCGAATAGACGACCGCCGCCACGGCGGCGAGGAGGGGGACAGTCACCAGGAATGGTTTTCTGCCAAAGCGGTCGGCAAGCAGTCCGATCCCGGAGGCCATGGCCGCAGAGACCGCCGTCACACAGAGAAAGAGGAATCCCAGCTCGATCGCGGAGAAGCCCTCCGCCGACAGGTAGAGTGCGGTGACCACGCCGGCAATGCCTCGCGCGGCGCTCATGGTGAGCCTGGCCACTAGCACGATTCGCAGGTTCCGATCGATCCAGTTGGGCCACAGCCACCTGAGCCAGCTCACGATCCCTCCGCTTGAGGTATCAAGCAAGGTGATCAGCTCGGCCAGCCATGGCCGCGGACCGGCCCGACAAGGGGCTCAAAGCGCCTCTTGCTTCAACTGGTCAGCGAGGGCCTCCAGCCCAGGGAGCGCTTCGAGAACTGCATCATGCTCGGAGGGAGGCAGCCGGCATAGGGCTGCCTGCAACTTACCTGCGCGTACCACCCGCAGGCGCTGGTGGAGCCGACGGCCGCTGGCAGTCGCTGCCACCAGCGCCACCCTTCGGTCGCCTTCAGCTACGTCTCGACTCACCGCCCCGACCGCTGACATCCGCGACAGCATCCGGGACAGCATCGTGGGGTTGACCCCTTCGACCTGGGCCAGCTCCGTGGGGCTGATCGGGCCACGACGCACGACCGTTGCCAACGCCGAGAACTCCGCCGGGGTGAGGCCCGTGCCCAAGTCGATCGTGCGCAGCCGCCGCCCCAACTTTAAGATCGCGGCGCGCAGGCGCTCTGCCGCCTCGAGGTCGCTCTGAGTCGACTGCGGCCGCTCACCACTGGCGGTCGAGGCGGGAACCTTTGGCACCACTTCATGTTATTACCTAACGATAGGCAAGCATTAGGGTCATTCACTCGAACCCCGCAGCTCCTGCGGGTACCTGGTCGTGCTTGTCATTCCTCCATCCTCTCAACGAATGGAGTCTCCAACTTTCCCAGGGGACGATTCTTTCAGCGGTTCAGAAGCGCCCCCCGGATTTTGTAGAGACTCGGGTCAGTGTGGCCGAGTGGTTGTTGTCAGAGGACCGCTCCGGTGACGCCGTGGGGGTGAATGCGAGATCAGAAACTGGTGCCGAGGGGCGGGATCGAACCGCCGACACCGAATTTTTCAGTCCCCGCAGGCTGTGTTCAGCACCGTCTGCCGGCGTCCGTTTTGATCTCAAAGGACCCGCCGCGTGGGGTCCGATCGTCCGGGTGCGTCCGCCACCGTGCGCCCCGGTTGTTGTCAGCCACCCCCTCCAGCGGTGTCTTCCTGAACGGCCCAGCGGCTCACTGGCTAGTTGGGTGGCTGCGTCGTGTGGGACTGGCGACGAGCAGCCTGAAGGCCCCCTTCAGCTCGAAGGCGTGGTCTCTATCGAGGCTCTTTGTCACCTTTGGATCGGCGAGTCTCTTAGGTGATCAGCCGAGGTACGGCCAGCTCAGGCGGAGCACGTCAGCCAGAGCGGTACGCAGGTCGATGCCATGACGGATGGCGACGATCGGTCCGCCTGCCTTCGTGTCCGGCAAACGTACGCCCCGGTCAGCCATGACATAGAGCATGCGCAGGGTGCGCATCGTGTTGGACGCCCATGCCGGGACTGGCCCTGCCTCGCTGGCGGCAAACCGCTCGCTGACCCTCTCCAGCCACCCAGTGACCTGATGAGCCTCGAGCTCCTGTCGGGTAAGCACCAAGGCTATGGCGTATGCCAGCCGATCGTCCTCTTGGTTAGCAAACACCACGTCCGTGTCTGTGAGCAGCCGATCTCGGCCCAGGGCGAGCAGCCCAGTCAAGTCGTCGGGTCCGAGGCGGGGAGAGCGCCCAAAGGCCCCGAGGGCGTCCGCCCCATGGGCGAGCGCGTGGAGCCATCCGAGTCGGTCGTCCCAGCCTCGCAAGTCCTCCTCCGACTCGTACCAGGCAGCGAAGGCGTCCCGCCACCTCGTCACGGAGCATTGTCCGGCCAGGGTGGTGATCCGGTCACGGTCGACCACCTCGGCGAGAATCAGCGCGGCGAAGCTGCGCGCCTGGATCTCGGGGTCGGAGAACCTGGCGGCCATCAGATCGCCGAGCCGCGCCAAGGCGTGGTCCTCGTCTCCGACTGAGATCCTACGTGCCAGTTCGGAGTACGCGACTTCGTCTCGTTCGTGGGGATCGGGGGAGCTCAGGAGTGCCAGAAGGCTTGCGGTGGGGAGATTGCTCATTGGGCGAAGTGTAGGCGGGGCGCACGGAGCAAGTTCTGCGGGCTACCGCGACCGCCCGGCGGGGGCCGCCAGGCTGGCGGTTGTCGTCAAGGTTGTTGGCAAGGGGCCGGTCCACTGGTGAGCTCATCCTGCTCCCTGAGATAAGAACTTGGTGCCGAGGGGCGGGATGGGACCGCGGACACTGGCCTTCTCAGTTAAGCCGCTCGCTGTCCGCGAATGTTGGTAGACGTTCGTTTCGAGAGCAAATGAGCCATCCCTGGGGGGTCGATCGTACGCCGGAATCCGCCCCTGTTCGGCTGGGTAGGGGTATCCGCTGGGGCATGTGGTGGCCAGGCTGACACCGATGCGTACCTCTCGGCGATATTTCAAGGCCTGACTATGGCGTTAACCCAGCTTGGCTTTAGTGGTGCGGGTCACCTGTCGCGTGGTCAGAATGGATGCCGGGACCGCAAGATGCCCCCACGGGAGCCGGTGGTGTCCGTTCACGTCCACCTGGAACTCATGAGTGGCCGCTTGCCTTGACGTGGCCATGAGCAAAGCGATTGGCCGTCAGCGTTGTGGTCAAGAGCGTGGTCAACAATCCGGGCGGGGGGGCGGTACCTTGGGGACGCGTCCGCTCGACGGGCTTTCCCGGAGTGCGGGTGGCGCCCCACGGTGGGCTCGCGCAAACATTGGCCATCGCCACGGAGTTTCGGCAGATCGTCCAACATAGGGACACCAGCACCCCCTGGGGAAGACTTCGCGGGGCATCCATCTGACCCTTCTACGGCGGGCTACTCGGGACCTCGCGAGCGCGAGTCGGCCAATGCGGACCCTGTTAGGTCGCGTGGGGCGGTCAGCAATGGTGGTGGTTAAGCCACCACTCAGGGCAAGATTGCCAGGCGTAGCGGAGGTGGGGGCCCTGAACGAACTCTTTGCGGACTGGCCCTCCTCATTCCCGTGCACTTGAGTCGGCCCGCGCTATCCTCAGAGCTGGATGGCCGCTGAAGACTCTGCCACTGTTGTTCCGCCAGTCCCGGCGGCCCTTTTGGCGCTGCTGCCTATTGCGCAAGCGCAACTCGGCACTCAGTTGGACGACGCTGACACTGCGAACAGCAGGGCGCTCGCCGAGATCGGGATCGCGGGGGTCCTGGTCTCAATCCTGTGTGGCGCGCGGCTGGCTGCCGTCACGCTGACTCCGTGGTGGTTTCTTCCTCTGATCGGTCTCGGAGCTAGTGGGATACTTCTCGGACTGGTGCTCCGCCCAGTCCAAATGGACGCTGGACGGACGCCTTCGGACGCGTACAGGTTGGTGGCTGGTCAGCCTGAGGGAGAGGCCTACCGCTTGATTCTCGCCATGCTCCAGGAGGCGCTCACAGGAAACCAGCCCCTGCTCCAAGCCAAATTTCGGTGGCTCAGACTTGGAGAACGGACGCTCGTAGGGACGGTTGTGTTAGGCCCGGTGGTCCTTTGGGCTTTCAGTTGGGTACACTTCCCCTGATGGCTCCTGACCCGACAGCTCAACAGGCGGCGCAAGGATCTCCTTCTCCAGGCTCTGCTCCGGCCCCAAACCCGGGCCAAGTGCCACTAATTCCAGACCCTCTGCCTCCAGTTGGCGGTCAGCGATTCATGATCCAGAAGGGCGAGACTGGCGGATCGACGATCGTCGAAAAGTAGGCCCTTGGTTTCGGGGCCGTTGGCCGATGGTTTAGGACAGCGCGCGGAGTCCGACGGTGACTCCGCTGACGACTGAGGCGTATCCCTACGCACCATTGGGTGTGTTCCAAATCCGGAACCCTCTGGACTCAATTCGCCTGTGTCGGAACTTCATCGCGCACAAGTGTGAGGGCACTTTTGGGGAGCTGAACGGCACCGCTGCGACCGGATTGCAGGACTTGCGGGAATACCTGCGAGCAAAGCGGGACGGTGTCGAGTTGTTTTCGGAGTGGAAGGACGGATGTCTGGCGATCGCCAACGCAGCGGCGTGGTGAGGGCAGCCATGGAGGGAGCTCGCGTCGCGGTCTTGGTCATCGGCCGTCTACGGCGTTGAGGTAGTACCCGCTCACGATGGGCGTCTGGTGGTCCGGTACGCCCGAGACTGCTCCATCGCAGCCCTCCCCTGGCGCGGGCGGGTGTCCGTGCTTTCGGCACCCATGGAGATAGGCGCTGATAGAAGGGTTGACCGGTCAGGACGGAGGTGGGTATACAGGACCGCGGGCCCACCTGTTCGATCTTGGTGGCAGGGAGCAGGGAAGAGAGCGACGGTCCGGCGTTAGGACGGGGTGAGGGGGCCCCGGGTTGTTGTCATGGTTGTTGTCAGACTCGTGGGAGTGGAACCCGGAGAACTCGCCGTCGAGATCAAAAACTGGTGCCGAGGGGCGGGATCGAACCGCCGACACCGGGTTTTTCAG
>Ga0307374_10001303_pt1 | contig 46321 bp, 43 predicted proteins | sample OX3MG_FD_202532 | JGI IMG/M metagenome (GOLD analysis project Ga0307374, IMG submission 202532) | Soil microbial communities from Risofladan, Vaasa, Finland - OX-3 | ecosystem: Environmental > Terrestrial > Soil > Coastal area > Acid sulfate soil | place: Finland: Risofladan, Vaasa | collected...
CCGTGATTTTGAAATAGCCCTGCAACAGATCGAGCACCGGAAGATAGGCGGACGCCTTGCCATGCGAAACCGAAAAGGTCTCGAGCACCATCCAGCCGGATTGCGAGGTCGCCTTGAACTCGAAGTACAGCCGCGACTTGCCGGTGCCGGCCTCCGCCATCGCCGCGACGATTTGACCGCGGCCGGAGGTCGCACGATCGGCCGCGGCCCGCATCGCCTCCATCTCGCGCTCGCGTCCGACGAACTTGGTCAGCCCGCGCCCGGCCGAGCGTTGCAACCGCGTCCGCAATGGACCCAGTCCGGTCACGTCGTAAACGTTGACCGGCTCGCTGACGCCTTTGACCTTGGTCGCGCCGAGCGGCTTCAGAATGAAGTAGCCTTCGCACAACCTGCGCGTATTCTCGCTGACCGCGATCGACCCGACCGGCGCCGCGGTCTGCATCCGCGAGGCGAGGTTGGTGGTGTGTCCGATAGGCGTGTACTCGATCTGACCTGCGCCGGTCTGGATCGAGCGGACCACGACTTCGCCCGTGTTGATGCCGACACGGCCCTGGATCGGGCTGCTGCCGCCGGCAACCACTTTCGCCGAATACCGTTCCAGCTCTTCCTGCATGCGAAGCGCCGCATACAGTGCACGTTGTGGATGATCCTCGTGCGCGATCGGCGCGCCGAACAGCACGAAGATGCCGTCGCCGGTCGATTGCACGACGTAGCCGTCGTAGCGATGCGCCGCGTCTATCATCAGCCGCAGCGCGGGGTCGATAATCGCGCGGGCTTCTTCGGGATCGAGGTCCTCCATCAGCTCGGTCGAGCCCTTGATATCGGCGAACAGCGCTGTCACCGTCTTGCGCTCGCCCTCGATCGAAGACGCTTCCGCCTGCTCCGGCGTGACACGAATCTTGGGCGCCGTCGATGCAGCTTGAGGTGAACTCGCAGCGGCAGCTACCGCGACAGCGGTAACCGCAGCGCCACACTCGCCGCAAAAATCCTCTCCCGGTTCGTTCGAAGCGCCACATCGCGGACATTGGCGCGCAAGCGCAACGCCGCACTTGGAGCAGAATTTGCGACCGTCCCGGTTGTCACTTCCGCACTTCGCGCAACGCATCCGCCTTACCCTGGGAGACCGCGACTGACGCCGTTTGTATCATCTGGCGGCGCGCGGCGACCAGCAGGCTGCGCGAGGACGATCGCGATATGTACTAACAGCGGGCCGATTGTCAGTGGCCGCCGCCGCCCGAGATTTCGCGCACGAGGCTGCCGACAAAGCTCTTGGCGTCGCCGAACAGCATCAGGGTCTTTTCGAGATAGTAGAGTTCATTTTCGATTCCGGCAAAGCCCGGACTCATGCCGCGCTTGATGACCATCACGGTGCGCGCCTTATCGACTTCGAGGATGGGCATGCCATAGATCGGGCTGCTCTTGTCGTGGCGGGCGGCGGGATTAGTGACATCGTTGGCGCCGATAACGAGCGCGACATCGACCTGCGCAAACTCTGGATTCGCGTTCTCCATGTCGAGCAGCTTGTCGTAGGGGACGTCGGCCTCGGCCAACAGGACGTTCATATGGCCCGGCATCCGGCCGGCGACGGGATGAATCGCGAACTTGACGTCGATGCCACGCTTGGTCAACGCGTCGTAGAGCTCTCTGACCTTGTGCTGGGCCTGCGCCACCGCCATTCCGTAGCCGGGAACAATCATTACGTAGTTGGCGGCCTCGATAATCGCGGCTGCCTCCTCGGGCGAAGCGGTGCGGACGGTGCCGGCCTCTTCGGTGCGGGCGGCGGAGACCTGGACCTGTCCGAAGGCGCCGAACAGCACGTTGGTGAAGGAGCGGTTCATCGCGCGCGACATGATGACGGAGAGGATGAAGCCGGATGAGCCGTCGAGCGCGCCGGCGACGATCAGGAGCTTGCTGCGGAGCACGAAGCCCATCGCGGCGGCCGAGATTCCGGCGTAGGAGTTGAGCAGCGAGATGACGGTGGGCATATCGGCGCCGCCGATCGGCACGATCATCGAGACGCCGAAGAGCAGCGGTATGGCGACGATGAGCGGGAACAAGGCGGTCGCGCCGGGATTCACGATCAGGTAGACGGCGATAATGATGGCAAGGCCGAGAATCGAAAGATTGACGAAGTTCTGGCCCTTGTAGGTGATCGGGCGCTGCGGAAGGACCTCCTGGAGCTTGCCGGCGGCCATAAGGCTGGCGGTGAAGGTGAGCGAGCCGAGGATGACCTCGATCGCGAGCGCCGACATCACGAACGGGGTAATGTTGGGCGCGCGGAGATAAAACTCGGCGGTTCCGACCAGGGCAGACGCAAATGCACCGAAGGCGTGGCTAAGCGCGGTCCGCTGTGGCACGGCGGTCATCTGCACCATGCCGAGCGGAACGCCAATGATGGTGCCGAGCACCAATCCGATTGCGATCCACTCGTAGCTTACGATTCCGTGATAGAGAAGCGTCGCGACGATCGCGATGAGCATCCCCAACTCTCCGGCCCAGACGCCGCGGCGAGCAGTCGAGGGCGCGCTGAGCCATTTGAGCGCGAGGACGAACAGGACGGCGGCGGCGACGTAGGAGAGCTCGATTATGGTGTTGGAGGCAGTCGCGCTCATGACTTTTTGGCTCCGTCAGCGCCGCGCAGCTTGAACATCCGGAGCATGCGATCGGTAATCAGGAAGCCGCCGACCACGTTGCTCATCGAGGCGACGACGGCGAGCGTGCCCAGGATGGTGGCGAGGGTGCTCTTATGTTCGCCGGCGATCACGATGGCGCCGACGACAGCGATGGCGTCGAGGGCATTGGTGAGCGACATCAAGGGCGTGTGGAGCAGGGGCGAGACCCGCCTGATCACCTCGAAGCCGAGGAATCCAGCGAGCACGAGCACGTACAGGTTTGAGATGAGTTCAGACGACATCAGTTTCCTCCCGAACGGGGCCTAAGCATTGTGCGTGACGGTTTGCGGCAGCAGTTCGCTGATCCTTGGATGGACCACGCTGCCGTCGCGCGTCACCATGGTTTCGCGCGTGATCTGGTCTTCCAGGTCGAGGTGGATTTTGCCGTCGGCGACCAGATGAGGAATGAAGGTGGCGAGATTGCGCGCGTACATCTGGCTGGCGTGATAGGGCACCGTCCCGGCGACGTTGAACAGGCCGATGATCGTGACGTCGTGGCGGACCACGGTCGCGTTGGGCACGGTGAGTTCGCAGTTGCCGCCGCGCTCGGCGGCGAGGTCCACGATCACAGAGCCGGGGCTCATCTTTTCGACCATGTCGGCGGTGATCAGGACCGGCGCCTGTTTGCCAGGCACGACTGCGGTCGAGATGACGACATCGCTTTCGGCGACGACGCGGGTGAGGACCTCGCGCTGGCGGCGGTAGAAGGATTCGTCCTGGGCCTGCGCATAGCCGCGCGCGTCTTCGGCTTGGCCGGTCTCGAGCGGCAGTTCGACGAAACGTCCGCCGAGGCTGTGAATCTGCTCCTTGACGGCGGGACGGACGTCGTAGGCGGAGACCACGGCGCCGAGCCTGCGTCCGGTCGCAATCGCCTGTAATCCGGCGACGCCGGCGCCCAGAACGAGCATCCGCGCCGGGGTGATGGTGCCAGCCGCGGTGGTAAGCATCGGGAAGAGCCGCGGCAGACAATCGGCGGCAAGGATGACGGCCTTGTAGCCGCACACCGTGGCCATCGCGGAGAGTGCGTCCATGCTCTGGCTGCGGGTGATTCGGGGCATCAGTTCGATCGCAAAGGCGGTCACGCCGGTTGCAGCTATCTCGGCCACCGTAGCCGGAGACGCGAGCGGGCGCAGGAATCCGATCAGGGTCTGCCCGCGACGCATCAGCGGCAGGTCGGCGCGGCCGGTTTTGTCATTGGCCCCGTAACAGAGGACCTGGATGACGATGTCGGCGGGAGCAAAGACGTCCGCGCGGAGCGGAATGATCTTTGCGCCCTTTTCCAGGTACTGAGCGTCGGGATAGCCGGCGGCAAGGCCGGCGCCAGCCTCGATGATGACTTCGCAACCACCCTTCGCAAGATTCGGGATTGCGGCCGGGACCATCGCAACGCGCCGTTCACCTGGGTAGGTCTCTTTGGGAACGCCAATAATCATTCTTTCCGATTTCTCCTGTATCGATGTTTCGCCGAAGAACGGCCGCAACCCCGGCTCCTCGCAGGTTTACCGGGCCGTGCGGAATTCCGCTCGATCGCCGACTCCCCTTTCGCATCGGGACTGCCAGCGGTCCTGATATTGCCGTTAGCGCCACGTTCTTCAGCCTCCCCGCCTCCGCCACGCTGGCCGTTTGCCCGGCGCGCCGAACCGGAACCGTTGACAGATATACCAAGCCGGGTGATTTTCTCCAGACCAAGAACCACATCGCATGAGTTATGCGCCAGCGGGCGCAACCGCACGGGGGGGCGGCCGGCGACCACGGGGTCTGCGTGCCGGCGACGCGTCGATTGATCCAGGCCTCGAAACCGCCAATGGCGCGTTCGGATCCAGCGACCTCCCCGTGATTGGGCATTAGGCATCTGCTGTCTGACACGGCACGGGGGCGGGAGCAATCCGGGCCGAGCAAGCGGGCCGCAGTCTTCCGCGCGCCGGTTCTAATGTGAGGTCCTGGCGGCGCAAGAGATGGATCTCATGAAGCGCGATCCGACTGGCGAAGCGACCAGCGCCACGGGCCGCTTGCCGCGTCTACCCGTCCTGAGCGGGGAATCAGAAATCCTTTTGTCTCATGGCGATCACGGCGTCACGCAGGCCTCTGCCTCGAACAACCGGCCCGATCAGATGGTTCGCGATTACGGGTCGGGCATCCGGCAATTTTACAGTTCGACCTGAGATCACGCGTCCGCCTGACAGCCGAATTCCCAGTCAAGTCCGTGGGCGCGGACATGATGGCATCACGCTTGCTATCGGATGCACGCAATCTCATCAGTGCAACCTCCGCTTACCCGGAGAACTGGCGCTCAAGGAGGAGTCGTGGAGCAGAAAGCTAGGGTCGGGTCCCGCAGATTGGCGGGTGCGGCGGCCCTCATTGTTTGCGGGATCGCGATAGGCGGTCCAAAGATATCGGCCGATACCGCTACGGCAAATCCGGAGAGCGCTGGTGGCGGCACCATCGCGGCAGGCAATCCGAAGGACAAAACTCAACTGGCACAGGCTGCTCCTGACGCGACGATCGATGAACTGCGCAGCGAAATCGAAGCCGAGCGTGCGCGAACGGCGGACCTCGAGAAGCGGCTCGACGCGCTTCAGCAACAGCAGCAGCATGAGACGACGCAGAATCAGGGCTTGCAGAAGGCGCTCACCAATATCCAGAGCGGCCGCGGCTACGAGACCACGCCTGGCCTGGGAACCGGAGTCGCGCCGGCTGACGTTTACGATCGCGGATTCTTCCTGCGCAGCAAAAATGGCAAGTTCTCGCTCAGTATCAATGGCCTTTTTCAAATCCGCTATAGCCTGTTCAAGCCAAATGCGGTCGGCCGCTATGGCGTCGGCAACAACACCCAGAGCGATTTCGAAGTCTACCTGGGCCGGCTCGCGCTGTCCGGCAACGTCTTCGAGCCCGACCTGAAATACTTTTTGCAGATGCAGGGGTTCACCACCGGCGATTCCGGCACGATGACCCTGCTGGACTGGTTCACCGCGAAGACTTTCAACAAGTATTTCACTCTGCAGGCCGGCCGTTCGTGGACCGCCTATACGTGGGAATTTTACGCCAATCCGGCATGGTTGACCTTCCCCGACTTGTCGTCGGCGGAATACGCCTTCGTTTTGCCGCGCGCGGTCGGGATGGCGGCGTACGGGCAAGCCGGCGACCTCTCCTACGAAGGTGAAGTGACTAATGGAATCCAGGCGCTCGACGCGGGATCGCACGGACTGGAGAACGTCGGGACCAACATGGCCTATATCGGACATCTGCAATACGACATCATTTCGCCGGCATTTTTCGGCTTCTCCGAAACGCATCCGGAGGACAGTTACGCTTCCAAGCCCGGAATTTCGATTTGGGCCTCGGGGATGTATAACCCGGTCAACGCTTCATCGACTTTCGAAAACGAGCTTGCGGGGGATTCAACCTACGGCGCGAATTCTTCGATCGGATTCCGCTACGGCTACGCGACTCTGCAGGGGACCGGCTACTACCGCCGGACGAACCCCGGAAACCTGGCCAGAACGACGGGCGTAACCAGCAGTTACGACTCATGGGGCTATGGCGAGCAGGCAGGGTACTACCTGGTGCCTGGCACGTGGGAGATCGCCCAGCGGGTATCGGGCGTATGGTGGGGAGCGCCGGAGATTCCGACCGGAGCGCCGGGGGCGAACGAGACCTACTGGTTCAGCGGCCCCGATCTGTTCTCTTATCATCGCATAACCGAATACTCAGTTGGGTTGAACTACTATCTGTATGGACACAACGCAAAGATCGAAGCGGAGTATTCGTACCTGGCCGGGAGCGACTTCAGCAATCACGGCTTCGGCGCCAACCGGCTGTGGCTACAGTCGCAGATACAGTTCTAGGCGCGCAACATGGCCAACTATAAATCGAGCCGGCCGACCCGTATCTGGAACAACGGTGATAGCCGCGTGATTGAAAAGGAGTGCAAGCGAGTGAAAGAGGCAAGCTCGGTCAAGCGGAGATACACGACCGCTCTGCGAATCGGCGCGGTGCTGGGGATGGCGCTGCTGCTGGCTGGCGCGCGTGCCCTCCCGGCCGCGGCGCAGAACACGGTGAAGGTGGGCGTCCTGCATTCGCTGACCGGCACGATGGCGATCAGCGAAGTGACGGTCAAGAACGCGACCATGCTCGCGATCGATGAAATCAACGCGGCGGGCGGCGTCAATGGCAAAAAGATCGAGCCCGTGGTCGAAGACGGGGCCTCCGACCCGGCGATCTTCGCGCAGAAGGCGCAGAAGCTGATCCAGGAGGACAAGGTCGTCACGGTGTTCGGCGGATGGACCTCGGCAAGCCGCAAGGCAATGCTGCCGGTGTTCCAGCGTTTTCATGGGCTGCTCTGGTATCCGGTCCAGTTCGAGGGCAACGAATGCTCCCCCGACATCATGTACTCGGGCGCACAACCCAATCAGCAGATACTACCCGCGCTCGACTGGGCATTCGGCAGGGGTTACAAGAGAATCTTCCTTCTCGGGTCTGACTATGTGTTCCCGCGCACTGCGAACCTGATTCTCAAGAAACACATCGTGCATGGCGGCGGCACGGTGGCTGGTGAAGAATACGTTCCGCTCGGAGGGACTGACTTCAGCGCGATTGTCAATAAGATCCAGTTGGCCAAGCCGGAGGTAGTCTTCAACACGCTCAACGGCGACAGCAACGTGTCGTTCTTCAAGCAGATGGCGGCAGCCGGGCTGGCGTCGTCGAAGCTGCCAGTGATGTCATTTAGCATCGCGGAGCCCGAGGCTAAGGCGATGGGGCCTTCGCTGGTGCAGGGCAGCTATGCCGCGTGGAACTACTTCCAGAGCCTCGACGATCCGGCGAGCAAGAAGTTCGTGGCCGCTTACAAGGCCAAGTTCGGAACCGATTCGGTGGTGGATGATCCGATGGCGCATGGCTACCTGGACGTTTATGAATGGGCCGCCGCCGCAGAAGCTGCAAAGAGCTTCGACCCCAAGGCGGTTCGCAAGGCCGCGGTCAAGCTGGCATGGAAAGATATCGTGATGGGAAAGACCAAGTTTGCGGCGAATCAGAGCCTTTATCAGACCGCATATGTCGGCCAGCTCGACGCGACAGGTCAATTTGCCATTCTGTGGGATTCCAAAACACCCATATATCCACAGCCGTATGATGCACTAGCATTTCCGGGCAAGAAGTGCGTGATGAAGTAAGCATAGTTGGACGCCTTGCCAAAACTACTGTGCAGGGGCGGAGCTGCTCCGCCCCTGCCATCCGCCCCGGAAGGCGGTTGAAGACCTCGCCCGCGCGACGAGGATTAGATGGTCATATATGAGTGAATACGGGCTGCTCGCAGGCCAGCTCTTCAACGGCATCAGCGTCGGCTCGATCCTGCTTTTGGCGGCCCTCGGACTCGCGCTCAGCTTCGGCCTGATGAAGGTCATCAACATGGCGCATGGCGAGATGCTCATGATGGGCGGGTATTTCGCCTATCTGACTATCCAGGTGGCGCCGCGTGGGACGGGTTTCGTGCTTGCGCTGATCGTCTCCTTCGCGGGGGCAGCCTTTTTCGGCGCCTTTCTCGAACTGGTCCTGATCCGGCGGCTTTACGGACGTCCGCTCGATACGCTGCTGGCGACATGGGGCGTAAGCCTGATTCTACAGCAGGCGGCGCGCAGCCTGTTCGGCCCGATTGGGGTCGAGGTGACGGCGCCCGCCTGGCTTGCGGGTTCCCTTACGGTAGGCAGCGGCCCGCTGGTCGGCTTCAGTCTCTCGCTGGTGCGGCTTTTCATTATCGCCTTGTCGGCGCTGGTGCTGGCCGGCGTTGCGATGTTCATCGCGCGGACGCGCGTAGGATTGCTGGTGCGCGCGGTCCATCAGGATCGCGACATGGCCGAAGCGCTCGGCGTCAACACGCGATTGGTTGACCTGGTGGTGTTTGCGCTGGGCACCGGAGTGGCGGGTCTTGCCGGATCGGCGCTGGCTCTTATTTCCTCGGTTACGCCAACGGTAGGTCAGAGTTATATTGTCTATGCATTCCTGGTGGTGATAGTGGGCGGACTGGGTAGTCTCACCGGTACGGCGCTGGCGGCGCTGATGGTTGGCTTGTTCTCGGCTGGCGCGCAGATTTTCACCAGCGTCAGCACCTCCGACGTATTGCTTCTGATCTCAGTCATCGCGTTTATCCAGTTCCGGCCGCGCGGGATAGTATCGGTGCGATCACGAGCATTGGAGGAGGCCTGACCCGTGCCGCGCAAGGAGACGCTGGCGTACGCGGCGGCGTTGATCGCGCTGGCGCTGGCGCCCGCATATATATCGCCCTATGAGTTGTCGCTTCTGGGGCGCTTCCTGGCGATGAGCATCCTGGCGCTCGGGGTGGCTTTGGTCTGGGGCAATGGCGGGATTTTGAGTCTGGGCCAGGGGCTTTTTTTTGGGCTGGGCGGCTATGCCCTGGCGATGCATCTGAAGCTCGCGGCGCTCGATCCCGGCGACTTGCCGGATTTCATGCAATGGAGCGGACTCGACCATCTGCCGTGGCTGTGGGTGCCGTTTCGAAGCTCGGCGTTCTCGCTGGCGGCGGTACTGGTGGTGCCGGCGGCGGTGGCAGGGGCCCTGGCGTGGCTGGTATTCCATCGGCGGGTGGGCGGAGTGTACTTCGCGATTATCACGCAGGCGCTGGTGTTGGCATTTACCACCTTCGTGATCAGCCAGCAGCCTTATACCGGCGGATTCAACGGACTGACCGACTTTGGCCAGGTATTCGGGTTCGACCTGGGCGATCCCGAGACTCAGTTGGGGCTTTACTGGGTCACACTGGCTATCCTGGCGATCGCATTCACTTTCGTGCGATGGCTGCTCGCGACCCAGTTCGGCAAGCTGTTGCGGGCGATGCGCGACGGTGAAAACCGGGTCCGCTTTCTGGGCTACGATCCGGTTCCTTACAAGGTATTCGCATTTGCGGTGGCAGGCGGGTTGGCGGGAATCGCCGGCGCCTTGTTCACCTTGCATGTGGGAGTTATCTCGCCCGCGATGGCCGGCGTGGTGCCCTCGATCGAGATGATCGTCTGGGTTGCGGTAGGCGGGCGCGAAAGCCTCGCCGGGGCGATTGCCGGCACGCTGTTGGTGAACTTCGGCAAAGACTGGATAAGCAGCCTGATGCCCGAGTTGTGGCTTTATGCGATGGGCGCGATGTTCGTTTTGGTCGTGACCGTTTTGCCGGAAGGATTGGCAGGATTTCTGCGTTACTTAATGCCGGACGAGACCCGGACGATCCAGCCAAAGGGCGTGGCGATTGGCGTACCCGTTTCCGCCGCGGCCAAGGTGATCGAAAAAAAACCAGGTCCAACATTCTGAGGTGCAACATGTCCGAGGCCCTCCTCAAGGTGGAAAATGTCACGGTCTCTTTCGAAGGCTTCAAGGCGCTCGACGATCTATCTTTCAGCCTGATGCCCGGGACAGTGCGCGTGCTGATCGGCCCCAACGGCGCGGGCAAGTCAACCCTGCTCGACACAGTGATCGGACGCGTGCGGCCAACCAACGGAAGAATCACGTACAAGGGCGAGGATCTCACATCGCTGCCCGAGTACGAGATCGTGCGCAAGGGAATATGCCGGAAGTTTCAGGCGCCCGGTGTGCTGGAGACCCTGACTATAGAAGAGAATATCGCGGTCGCGGCCCGCCGGGACCATCGATGGTGGCGCGCGCTGACGCGCAAGCTGAGCGCTTCGGAGCGGGTGCGCGTCGATGAGATACTCGAAATCACCAGCCTCAAAGACAAGCGCGGCAAGCAGGCAGCGAGGCTCGCGCACGGCGAAAAGCAGTGGCTCGAGATTGGCATGGTGGTCGCCTCCGACGCCGAGCTACTGCTGCTCGACGAACCGGCCGCCGGCATGACTCATCATGAGCGCGAGCAGACCGCGCGGCTGATCCGTGAGCTCGCGGGAGACCACGCCTTCGTGGTTATCGACCATGATATCGGCTTTGTCGAGCAGTTGGCGGCGCCGGTCAGTGTATTGCATATGGGACGAATGCTCACTGAAGGAACCGTGGATGAAGTGCGGCGCGATCCCCAGGTTGCGGCGGCATATCTGGGCCGGGTCGACAATGGCGAGATTGCTTACGCTTGACGGAATCAGCGCCGCCTACGGGCAGAGCCAGGTGCTCGACGCCGTCGAGCTCGAGGTCGAGGCCGGCGAAGCAGTGACGCTGCTGGGGCGCAACGGAGTTGGCAAGACCACCCTGTTGCGCACGATCGTCGGACTGCACAAGCGCAGCGCCGGGACCCAGAATTTCGACGGCGAGGACGTGACGAACCTCAGCGCCTTCGAACGGTCGCGGCGCGGAATCGGTTATGTGCCGCAGGGGCGCGGCATCTTTCCGCATCTCACAGTCGAGGAGAACCTAGCACTCGGCCTGGTGGCGCTGACCGGACGCAAGCCGGCGCCGAAGGCGGAGATTCCGTCCTACATACATGAACTGTTTCCGGCGCTCGATCGCTTGCGCGGGCGCAAGGGCGGCGTGCTGAGCGGCGGCGAGCAGCAGCAGCTCGCACTCGCGCGAGCGCTGGTTTCGCAACCGAAGCTGCTGCTGCTCGATGAACCGACCGAAGGAATCCAGCCCTCGATCGTGCAGGAGATCGAGGCGGCGCTGAACCGCGTCCGCAAGGAATTCAAGATTGCGATTCTGCTGGTGGAACAGTACCTTCAATTCGCCTGGTCGTTAGCCGACCGGTACTACGTGATGCAACGCGGCAGGATCATCAAGAATGGCAGCACGCGCACCGAGACCACCGATGCGGTGGTGCCTCTGCTGAGCGTGTGAGGCCCGCAGTGGCGCGATGCGACTGACGCCCCGAGAAATTGAGAAGCTGACGATCTTCACCGCGGCCGAGGTCGCGCGGCGCCGCCGCGCCCGCGGGCTCAAGCTCAACTATCCTGAAGCCGAAGCGCTGATCACGGCGGAGATTCTCGAGGGAATCCGCGACGGCCGCTCGGTTTCGGACCTGATGGAATTCGGGATGCGGATTCTCGCCCGCGCCGATGTGATGGAGGGGGTGCCGGAGATGCTGGACGAAGTGCAGATCGAGGGCACGTTTCCGGACGGGACCAAACTCGTCACGATTCATCATCCGATCCGCTGACTGCGTCCGCAAGAATCGGACTGAGTAATGATTCCTGGCGAATACATACTGGAAGACGGCGACATAATCGCCAACGCAGGCCGCGAGACGGCCGCGCTTGAAGTAGTCAATACCGGAGACCGGCCGATCCAGGTGGGTTCGCATTTCCACTTCTTCGAGGTCAACCGGGCGCTCAGCTTCGAGCGCGCAAAGGCGTTCGGGATGCGCCTCAACATCCCGGCGGGCACGGCGGTCCGCTTCGAGCCGGGCGACGACAAGATCGTAACTCTGGTGCGGCTCGGAGGGCGTCGGATCGCAGCGGGGCTCAATGGGCTGACTGAAGGGTCGGTGGACGAATCCGCGAAAGCCGCGGCAATCGAAAGCGCGGCCGCGCGCGGTTTCAAAGGAAAAGGCGAATGACGCTTCGGATTCCACGCGCGCAGTATGCCGATATCTACGGACCGACAGTCGGAGATCGCGTGCGGCTGGCCGATACGGAATTACTAATCGAAATCGAGCGCGATCTGACAGTGTACGGTGACGAGGCGAAATTCGGCGGCGGCAAAGTCCTGCGCGACGGCATGGGACAGTCCCCTTCCGCGTCGTCGGCCGACGGCGTGCTCGACCTCGTAATCACTAATGCGATCATCCTCGAGCACTGGGGAATCATCAAGGCGGACATCGGAATTCGCGACGGACGGATCGCGGGAATCGGCAAGTCGGGAAATCCCGACCTCATGGATGGCGTTACGCCGGGCATGATCGTCGGCGCTGGCACTGAGGCGATCGCGGCTGAAGGACGTATCGTGACCGCCGGGGGTATCGATTCGCATATCCACTTCATCTGTCCGCAACTGGCCGAAACTGCGCTCTCGGCGGGCATGACCACGCTTATCGGCGGAGGGACCGGTCCCGCGACCGGCACCAACGCGACGACCTGCACGCCGGGGCCGTGGAATATCCATCGGATGTTGCAGGCGAGCGACGGCCTGCCGGTCAATCTGGGATTTCTGGGCAAGGGCAATTCGTCTTCGCCGCTCGCGCTCAGCGAACAAATCGAGGCCGGGGCGATCGGACTCAAGCTTCACGAAGATTGGGGCACAACGCCCGCGGCGATCGATTGCGCGCTTACCATTGCCGATAAGTTCGACGTCCAAGTGGCTATTCACACCGACACTCTGAATGAGGCCGGCTTTGTTCAGGATTCTATCGAAGCCTTCAAGGGACGCACGATACACACTTACCATACTGAGGGTGCCGGCGGCGGCCATGCGCCGGATATCATCAAGGTATGCGGCGAGCCAAACTGCCTTCCTTCATCGACCAATCCGACCATGCCGTTCACCGTCAACACGCTCGATGAACATCTTGACATGCTGATGGTATGCCACCACCTCGATCCTCATATTCCCGAGGACATTGCGTTCGCCGAATCGCGCATCCGGGCCGAGACGATCGCGGCCGAGGATGTGCTGCACGATCTCGGCGCGATCAGCATGATGTCATCGGATTCGCAGGCGATGGGCCGCGTCGGCGAGGTGGTTATCCGAACCTGGCAGACCGCCGACAAGATGAAACGCCAGCGCGGTCCGCTGCCGGGTGAGAGCGGGCGCAACGATAATCTTCGCGCGCGCCGATATATCGCAAAGTACACCGTGAATCCGGCGATCGCGCACGGCGTCGCGCACGAGGTGGGGTCGCTCGAGCCCGGACGTTTCGCCGACCTGGTAATTTGGCAGCCGGCGTTTTTTGCCGTCAAGCCCGAGCTGGTAATCAAGGGTGGAATGATCGCGTGGGCCGCGATGGGCGATCCCAACGCCTCGATTCCGACTCCCGAGCCGGTCTTCTACCGTCCGATGTTCGGCGCGTTCGGCGGCGCGCTCCACGCCACATCAATGACGTTCGTCTCAGGCGCCGCACACGCCGCTGGCGTTCCCGCGGCCCTTGGGCTGCGCAAGAAAATCGCGGTGGTTGGAAAATGCCGCTCGCTCGGCAAGCGCGACATGATCAATAACGACGCGCTGCCCAGGATGGAGGTCGACCCCGACACCTACGAAGTCCGCGCCGACGGCGAACTGCTTACCTGCGAGCCCGCCCTCGTTCTTCCGATGGCGCAGCGGTATTTCCTTTTCTGACGCGCGATGGCGCCCCGGATGCTGGTAGTCGAGAACATATGTGGAGCGATCGATGGCGGCGCTCTGTCGGCGCTCGAGCGCGATTATCTCGTGATGACCTTCGAGGAGCGCCGCTGGCTGCGCCGCCGCGTCACGACCCGCAACGGTCGCGAGATTGCACTCGCACTTCCGACCGGAACGGTGCTCGCTCCCGGGACGATCCTGCTCGTCGAGCCAAATTGGTATCTCGAAATCGAGGCCGCGCTCGAGCCGGTTCTGGCCGTGTCGCCGCGCGACCGTGCCGCCGCAATCCGGATCGCCTTCGAGGTCGGCAATCATCACTTTCGACTTGCGCTCGACGGAGAAGCGCTGCTGATCCCGGACGATCCCGCGATGACGCAGATGCTCGATCGGCTGGGCGCGCGATGGGACCGCCGGCTCGCGCCATTCGATCCGATCGGGCATGGTCACAATCATGAACGCTGAACGGATCGCAAGCCTGCTGCAGTTTGCCGACGGACTTTTTCCGGCCGGCGGCTACGCGCATTCCTTTGGACTCGAGACCTATCTCCAGAGCGGCGCCGTCAGCGACCCGGCTGGAGTTGAAAGTGTCGTGCGAGCTCAACTCGAAGGACAGCTCGCGTCGGCGGATACGGTCGCGATGCTTCATGCGATGCGCGCCGCCGCCCGCGGCGATACGTCCGCGTGCGTCGAACTCGACGCGTTAGCCAGCGCGATGAAACCGGTCGTCGAACTGCGCGAAGCGAGCTGCCAGATGGGCCGGCAGACGATCCGTATCGCCGCTGCGATCTTCGATCACGCGCTGATTCGCGAGTTCGCCGCGGCAGTGGAGCGGGGCACAACGCCAGGTCACCAGAGCGTCGCCTTCGGAGTCGTGGGCGGAGTGCTCGGATGGCCCGCGCAAGCGGCTGCGATCGCATTCATGCACTCCACCACCGTTGCGATTGTCAGTGCCGCGGTGCGGCTGCTGCCGATGGGCCAGCTCGACGGCCAGCGGATTATTGCGCGCCTCGCGCCAGCGATCGCCCGGCTCGCCCGCCACGCCATGACTCGAGATCTCGACGGCATGTCCAGTTCCGCGGTGGGATTGGAGATCGCAGCGATCCGCCATGCGTCGCTTGAGGCGCGGCTTTTCCGCTCATGATTCCCAGGCCGCTCAAAATAGGCGTCGGCGGACCGGTCGGTTCCGGCAAGACCGCGCTGGTCGAATGGCTTTGCCGGCGAATGCGCGACTCGCACGAGTTGGCCGTCATCACCAACGATATATACACGCGTGAAGACGCTGAATTCCTGACCCGCCGCGGAGTTCTGCCGCAGGAACGGATCGTCGGCGTCGAAACCGGCGGATGTCCGCACACCGCCATCCGCGAAGATGCGTCGGTCAATCTTGAAGCCGCGCGCCGGTTGATCGCCCGCTTTCCAAAGCTCGACCTGCTGATAATCGAGAGCGGAGGCGACAACCTCGCCGCGACCTTCAGTCCCGAGCTGGTGGACGCGGCGATTTACGTAATCGACGTTGCCGAAGGCGACAAAATCCCGCGCAAAGGCGGACCGGGAATCACCAAGTCCGCGCTGCTGGTGATCAACAAGACGGACTTGGCGCCCTATGTCGGCGCCGACCTTGCCGTGATGGAACGCGACGCGCGGCGCGCACGGGGAGAGCGGCCATTGGTCTTTACCAACCTCCGCAAGGGCGAGGGAGTCGATCGTGTTGTCGATTGGATCCGCCGTGAGCTGCTGTTTGAGAGCTGAGCGCGTCGGACGCGACGGCAACCTCGAACTCGCCTTCAATTTTCTCGAAGGCCGTACCATCCTGACGCGCCGGCGCTTCACGCTTCCGCTGCAGTCGCTCGAGTCCGGCCGCAATCGCGACGGCTCGCTCTACGTGATGTTGCTCAATCCGACCGGCGGCCTGGTCGGTGGCGATCGCCTGACAGCCTCGATACGGCTCGGTCCGCGCGCCCACGTGATTGTCTCAACCCCTTCGGCGAGCAAGGTCTATCGGACGCTCGGCGATCCGGCGGTCGCCAACACGACAATCACGCTCGGCGAGAATGCGACGCTTGAATACTTTCCCGACCACGTCGTGCCGCATCCCGGATCAGTCCTTCATCAGTCGCACCGGATCGAGATGGCGCCCGGCAGCCGCGCGATTATCTACGACGGTATCGCGGCGGGGCGCGTCGGCCGCGGCGAGACCTGGCAGTTTCGCGAGCTCGCAAGCGCGATCAACCTGTCGATTAACGGAAGGCCGATCTATATAAGTCGAATGAAATTCGTTCCCTCGAGGCAACCGCTCGGCGGCGTAGGATGGTTCGAGGGCCACAACTATGCCGGCAGCCTGCTCGTCGTCGCCGACAGCTTTGGCGGTTGGGATGCGCTATGCACCGCGATGCGCGCCGTTATCGAGGCGCATCCGGAGGCCTGCGGCGGCGCCACCCCGCTTGCCGCCGCCGGATGTCTCGCGCGCTTCATGACTCCCACGGCCACCGCTCTCAGTGAAATCGCGCGCACGTTATGGAGTGCCGCGCGCCGGATCGTGCTCGGTCTCGCGCCGTTCGATCTGCGCAAGTACTAAGCGTCATTGCAACGATCCATCTTTCACCTCTGCGCCATCGACCATCACGCGGCCCGAATCGGCGGCGCAATAACCGTACAGCATCTTCATCAGCGTGCTCTTGCCCGCGCCATTCTCACCCAGCAGGGCGGTTACTTCCCCCCGGCCGCAGATCGATCGTAACGCCGTCAAGCGCGACGTTGTCGCCGAAGCGCTTCGAGATGCCCTCGAGCCTTATTTCAGGAACCTTCGCGGCGGCGCAATCACACCGCGAGCCTTTCCAGCGCCGGCAAGAGCTTTTCTGAAGATGCGGTCGCGCCGAAGACTCCGCCCTGCATGTGGATCATCGTGATCGCGGCGTCATGATGGCGCTTCTCGGTCGCGGCCGTGCAATCGGTGAGCATCAGGCATTCGAAGCCGCGGTCGTTCGCCTCGCGCATCGTGGTATGCACGCAAACATCGGTGGTTATTCCGCTCAGCATCAGATGGGTGATGCCGCGGGTGCGAAGCAAATGCTCGAGGTCGGTGGCGTAAAACGATCCCTTGCCCGGCTTGTCGATTATGATTTCGCCGCCTATCGGTTGAAGCTCGGGAATGATCTCCCACCCCGGCTCGCCGCGCACCAGGATTCGCCCGCACGGCCCCTCTTCACCAATTCCGGCGCACACTCGCTTACTGCGCCAGGCTTTGTTGGGTGGCAGATCGGACAGGTCCGGCCGATGACCCTCGCGGGTATGGATTACCGTCAGGCCCGGAACCCGCCGCGCCACCGCCAGCAAGCGATGGATCGGGCCAATAGTCGCGCGCGTCAGGCTGATGTCGTAGCCCATCGACGCCACGTATCCGCCCTCGCCGCAGAAATCGACTTGCATGTCGATCACAATCAGCGCCGCGCGCTCGGGAATGACCTCCCCGTCAAATGGCCAAGGATACGGTTCCGATTCGACCTTGAAACTTCCCATTGCGCTAGATCGTTAGTACGCGGAGCGCGAATTCCCCTAACGTCCGTAGGACTTGGGAAGCAACAAGCGTACCTTGACCCGCAAACGAATTTCTCAACCGTGGCGCACGATAACGCTCGCGAAGCGAATTCCGCGATGCCGCTTGCCTCGGCGGATGCCTGCTTTATGCGCATCGCGCCCGGCGGCGCGCCATCGAGGCCGCCCGATCTCTAAAAGAACGGATCGCCCGGCTCGAGCCCTAGCAGCAACCGCCCCGCGAAGCGATACATCTTCGGATGGACTACGCGATGTTGGCAGGCGGTCACGATATCGCGCATGTGCCGGTCCAACGGATTCGGCTTGTAAATCGCACTGGTCGCCGCCGTATCGTACATCAGCGAGATCACTTCGCGGGCCGCGCGATGCACGTACACCAGCATGATTCGATAGATCGATCGCTGCCGCTCGGTCGGCCTTTCCCCGCGGCTCAGAACGGCCCACAACTCCTCGACCGTGCCGTAGGCAAAGCATCGCGCGGCCCCGAGCATCGCCTCCGCGCGCGCAACCGCCTCCTGCGTCTCGCCGTCATCGCGCAGATGCCGTGGCGGACCGATCCGGTTCGGACTCGGCATCGATTCCTTGCGCCCGCTCAGTTCCATCACCGTATCGATCGCGCCGCGCGCCATCCCAATCGGAACCCCGGCGTGTGGCACCAAAAAGAGCTGCGGAAAGACATACAGCGGTCCCGGAATACGCGGCCTTTGAAACGGATTCCAAGTCTCTTCCGAGGGCACGAACAGGTCCTCCACGATGTAGTCATTGCTGCCCGTTCCGAGCAGCCCGGTCGTGTGCCAGGTATCCACGATCGTGCACGACGACGGCGGAAATATCATTACGCGCATCTCGGGCCGTCCGCCGGCGAGCCGGCGCTGTTCGCCGCCTTCGGAGACCAGACATCCGCCGATCATCATCGTCGCGTGATTGCATCCGCTGGCAAACCGAAACCGCCCGTTGACGCGATAGCCGCCCGCGACCACCTCGGCCTTCCCGATCGGCATTATCTGCCCCGCCACCGACGCATCGACGGGTCCGAACAACCGTTCGGCGGTCGCAGGCTCGAAAAACGCGCTCGCGTAGCTCGCCGCCGCCGCGATCATCGCGCACCAGCCGACCGACCCGTCCATCCGCGACAGCTCCTCGACCACCCGCACCTGGGTCATCGGATCGAGCTCCGGCCCGCCATAAGCGCGCGGCACCGCCATCCGGAAGACGCCCAAATCCTTGACCGCCTGCACGACCGGCGCGGGCAAGTGCCGTTCGGAATCCATCGCGCCGATCGAAGCCTTTATCAGCGGCTCCAGCGCGAGCGTCCCCGCGATAATTTCGTTTGCCTCGTCGAGGCCTCTCTGGATCTCGGTCGCCATCGGATTCCTCCGCCTGCGCGCGCGTGCCGCGACGCTTTTGCATAGCCGAACTGCCGCCCAACATGATAGCTCCGTTAATGCCGAAGCGAGCCGCATCGCACTGGGCGGCCGCGTCGCGATCGAGGAGGCACGCCGATGACTGACGCAACGCTTTTGCCGACGACTCTGGTCGGCAGCTATCCGCAACCCGATTGGCTGGTTAATCGCGAAATGCTGAGCAAGATGGTGCCGCGAGTGCGCGCGCCCCAAATCTGGCGGATTCAGGAGCCACTGCTCGAGCAGGCGCAGGACGACGCCACGATCGTTGCAATTCACGAGATGGAGCGCGCCGGCCTCGATATCATCACCGACGGCGAAATCCGCCGCGAGTCCTACTCGAACCGATTCGCCAACTCGCTCGAAGGAATCGATCAGACCCGCGCCGGCAAGGCTCCCGGCCGCGGCGAACTCAGCAAGGTCAACTTCCCGGTCCCTCTCGTGATCGGACCGATTCGCCGTCCCGGACCCGTCGAGGTCCGCGACCTCTCATTCCTGCGCGCGCACACCGGCCGCAAAGTGAAGATCACGCTCCCCGGGCCGTTCACGATGTCCGAGCAGGCCGAGAATGCCTACTATCCCGATCGCAAGGCGCTCGCGCTCGCCCTCGCCGACGCGGTCAACGCCGAAATCCGCGACCTCTTCGCCGCCGGCGCCGATGTCGTCCAGCTCGACGAGCCCTGGATGGAGGCGCGCGCCGGGAACGCCAAGGATTACGGCGTCGAAGTCCTCGACCGCGCGCTCGAAGGAATCACCGGCACCACCGCGCTCCACATGTGCTTCGGCTACGCCCATCTCGTCCGCAACAAGCCCGCCGCTTACTCGTTCCTCGCCGAACTCGAACAGAGCCGCATCGATCAAATCTCGATCGAAACCGCCCAGCCTAAGATCGACCTCGCGGTGCTCAAGGAGCTTCCCTCGAAAACCATAATCCTGGGCGCGATCGATCTCGGCGACCTCAATATCGAGACGCCCGAGACCGTCGCTCGCCGAATCGATGCGGCGCTCAAGTTCGTCCCGCCCAATCGCATCGTCGTCGCCACCGATTGCGGAATGAAATACCTGCCGCGCGAGGTCGCCTTCGGCAAGCTCAAGGCAATGGTCGAGGGCGCCCGGATCGTCCGCGCCTCACTCTGATGACAGAGACGGAGTCGGCAAGCAGGAGTGTACTATGTTGAACGTCGGCGACAAGGTTCCCGATCTCACCGCGCCGCTCAACGACGGCGGCGAATTCTCGACCGCCAAACTGACCGGCACGCCCTACGTAATCTACTTCTACCCCAAAGACTTCACCCCCGGATGCACCAAGGAGGCCTGCACCTTCCGCGATCGCAAGACCGACCTCGCCGCCGCCGGCGCCCAGCTCTTCGGCGTCAGCCTCGACGGTCCCGGCACGCATAAGTCATTCGCCGAAACGCATCGCTTGAACTTTCCCCTGATCTCGGACACCGGAAGAAAGCTCTCGAGCGCCTTCGGCGTCCTGTGGCTCTGGGGAATCCTGCCGATCACGCGGCGCGTCACCTTCGTGGTCGACGGCGCGGGCATCGTGCGCGACGTGATCGCTTCGGAGTTCAATATCGACCGGCATATCGACGAGGCGATCGCGACGCTCAAATCGCTTCGCTGATCGCCCTATTTCGCCGCCTTCGCGCGATAGCGCCGGATCAGCGCGTTGGTCGAGCTGTCATGTTTGAGTTCAGCATCGCCCGCGCCCTCGAGCTCCGGAATTATCTTCTGCGCCAGCGCCTTGCCCAACTCGACACCCCATTGATCGAACGAGTTGATATGCCAAATCGAGCCCTGCGTGAACACGCTATGCTCATAGAGCGCGACCAGCTTGCCGAGCGTCTCCGGCGTGAGCTTCTCCGCCAGGACCGTTGTCGACGGCCGATTCCCCTCGAACAGCCGATGCGGCACTAGCCAGTCCGGCGTCCCCTCCGCCTTCACCTGCTCGACCGTCTTCCCGAACGCGAGCGCCTCGCCCTGCGCAAAGACGTTGGCGAGCAGCATGTCGTGATGGCGTCCGAGCGGATTCAGCGTCCGGTAAAATCCGATGAAGTCGCACGGGATTATTTTCGTCCCCTGATGGATCATCTGGTAGAACGAATGTTGCCCGTTGGTTCCGGGCTCGCCCCAGAAGATCGGCCCGGTCTGATAGTTGACCGCCGCGCCTTCGAGCGTCACGTGCTTGCCGTTCGACTCCATCGTTAGCTGTTGCAGATAGGCCGGAAAGCGCTTCAAATACTGCTCGTACGGCAGCACCGCGACGGTCTGCGCGCCGAAAAAATTGTTGTACCAAATCGCCAGCAGACCCATCAGCACCGGAAGATTCCGCTCGAATGGCGCGGTGCGGAAATGCTCGTCCATTGCATGGAATCCGTCGAGCATCGCGCGAAAATTCTCCGCCCCCACCGCGATCATGGTCGAAAGCCCGATCGCCGAATCCATCGAGTACCGGCCGCCCACCCAGTCCCAGAAGCCGAACATGTTGGCCGTGTCGATACCGAACTTCGCCACCTCCGACCCATTGGTCGAGACCGCGACGAAATGCTTCGCCACCGCCTTCTCGTCGCCGAGCGCCCTGAGACTCCATTCGCGAGCCGTGTGCGCGTTGGTCATCGTTTCGAGCGTCGTGAAAGTCTTCGACGAAATGATAAAGAGCGTCTCCGCCGGATCGAGATCACGTGTCGCCTCCGCGAAATCGGTCCCGTCGACGTTCGAGACGAATCGCACCGTCAGATTCCGATCGCTGTAAGCGCGCAGCGCCTCGTACGCCATCACCGGACCAAGGTCCGACCCGCCAATTCCGATATTGATGATCGCGCGAATCCGCTTCCCCGTATGGCCTTTCCACTCGCCGCTCCGCACGCGCCGCGAGAAATCCGCCATCCGATCGAGCACCTCGTGAACCTCGGGCACCACGTTCTTGCCATCGACCATGATCGACGCGCCGCGCGGCGCGCGCAGCGCCACGTGCAGCACCGCGCGCCTCTCCGTTACATTGATCTTGTCACCGCGGAACATCGCGTCGATCCGCCCGCGCAGCCCAATCTCGTTCGCGAGCGCGATCAGCAGCCCAAGCGTCTCGTCGGTTATGCGATGCTTCGAGTAGTCGAAGTAAAGTCCCACCGCCTCGGCCGCCAGCCGCTCGCCGCGTTGCGGATCATCGCGGAAAAGCGTCCGCAGATGCACTCCGCGAAGCTTTTCATAATGCGCCCCAAGCGCCTTCCACGCCGGACGCTCAGTCAGTGACGCCGCCGTCTCAGCCATTGCCCGCTCCTCATCCGAAGATCAAAACCCGACGTTCAACGCCCGAAGTCCAATCCAGTTCGATCAGCCGGCCTTTTTGAGCGCGGCGCTCTTTTCAACGATACACGCCAGCAGATCATCCCACGATTTCACGAACGACTCGGCGCCTTCGCGTTGAAGCTGTTCGGCCAGCGCATCGAGATCGATTCCCGCCTTGGTGAACTCCGCGAGCACCTTCTCGGCGTCGCCGCCGTCATGCGCCATCATCGCGCCGAACTCGCCATGATCGGCCATCGCGAGCAGCGTCTTCTCCGGCATCGTGTTGACCGTATGCGGCGCCGCCAGCGCTTTCACGTAAAGGATATCCGACGCCTTCGGATCCTTGGTGCCCGTGCTCGCCCACAAAAGCCGCTGCGATCGCGCGCCGAAATTCAGCAGCCGCAACCATCGATCCGACGCAAGCAATTCTCGATACGCCTGGTAGATTCGCCCGCCGATCGCGACGCCAAGCCTCTCGCGCATCGCCGCCGGCACCTTCGACGCCACCGCCACGTCCCATCGGCTGACAAACACCGACGCCACCGATCCCACGTGCGGATTCAACCCCGCCGCCACGCGCCGCTCGATGCCGCGGATATACGCCTCGGCCGCCGCTATGTACTGCTCGCGCGAAAAGAGCAGCGTCACGTTCACCGAGATGCCCGCGAAAATAGCCTCTTCGATCGCCGGAATCCCCTCGCGCGTCCCCGGAATCTTGATAAACAGGTTGGGCCGCGCCGCCCGCGCGAACAAATCCTTCGCCGCCGCGACCGTGCTCGCGGTGTCGTACGCAAGCTTCGGCGAAACCTCCAGCGACACCCATCCGTCCACGCGGTTGGTCCGCTCATGAATCGAGTGAAACAAGTCGGCCGCCCGCGTTAGATCTTCAATTGCGAGATCGAAAAACAGCTCCTCGCCCGCGCGCCCAGCCGCCATCTTCTGATGGATCGCGCCGTCGTAGTCACTGCTGTTCTTGATCGCCTGGTCGAAGATCGTTGGATTCGAGGTCAGTCCCGTCACCGACAGTTCGTCGATATATTTCTTCAGTGTGCCGCTATTCAGCAGCGCGCGCGTGATGTTATCGAGCCATAGACTCTGCCCCGCATCGTGAAGCGCCTTGGTCGGTTTCATGCCTGTTCTCCTGTCGGCGCCTCGTAACTCAACAAGGCGCGCTCGAGACTGCGATTCAGCTCGCGATGACCTCCAGATTAGCGCCAATCGGTATGCGACCGGAACCCACCCCGCCGCCCGATCCTCCCGCCAGAGTAACATGCGCGGTTGAACTCGCGTAAAATAGCTGGGGATGAGAACACGCAAAGGCGCCTCGATACGCACGGTTATCACTCTGCTGACCCTGGCGGGACTGACTGCCGCCGGATGCTTTCAGCTTCAGCCGCAACCGGCCGTTCCGCCGACCACGATGACCTCGTGGGGACCGCTTGGCAGCTTCACGATGTCATCCGGCGCGGTATGCGCCGGGCAGACCACGGTCACTGAGGGCACCGCTTCAGTCGTCGATCCATGCTTTACCGGCAATACGAATGTCGTCCTGTGTACGGATATGACTACCGCTAGCGCGGTTAAATGCGCGCCCGGCGCCGGCACGCTCGTGATCTCCGGCGCCAAGGGCGACACCATCTCCTACGCCCGCGTCAAATAACATGCACTCGGAGATGCTTCAGCCATTCCCCTGATCGCTTGACTCTTCGTTTCGCGTCGGCTTCGCTACGTCAAACCATCGACCATCGACACAGAGGGAGGTAACTTTATGTCTAGGATCGGATCGTTCCTGCTTGGCTGTTTTGCAACCGGTGTCGCGATCGTGATCGGCGCTTACCTGTTCGTTGCCCTCGGCGGAGTCTCGATGAAAACGACCGCGGCCCCGCTGCCGTTCGAGAAGGCTCTCGCCAAGCTCGCGCTTCACGCGAGCTTCGCCGGCGCCAAGGATAAGCAGAACCCGCTCCCTTTCAACGAAGACAACATGATCGCCGGCGCCCGTCTGTTCGATCAGCATTGCGCCATCTGCCACAGCACGCCGGGACAGCCGCGCAGCGCCATCTCCAAAGGCGAGTTTCCCAAGCCGCCGCGCCTCTTCGCACCCGGCCAGATGGTCACCGACGATCCCGAGGGCGTGACCCATTGGAAAGTCACCCATGGAATCCGGCTGTCCGGGATGCCGGGGTTCCGCGACACCCTTTCCGCAACCGAGCGATGGCAGTTGACGATGCTTGTGGCGCACGCGGACAAGCTCTCGCCCGCGGTGCTGGCAGCGCTCGCCACCCATTAGTCAGTTCAGTGGTATCGGCGGCGCTACATTCCCTCGTCAATTACACTCTCGCGCGCCTGGCGGGGCCAGCTTCCCCTCCTCTCCCGATACTCGGGAGAGGACGCGCCCGCATCGCGCGGGATCATGGCGATATCGATTCCACGCATTTTCCTCTCCCGATAGTCGGGAGAGGACGCGCCCGGCAGGGCGCAGGTGAGGGACCTTAAATGAGAAATGCCTGGATCGGGAGGTGGGATATCTTCCGCTCCCGCGTGAGCGTCCCCTGCTCAGGCCGGCGGAGCGTCATTGACTGAGACCAGTTTCCCATCCTTGTCGTAACAGAAGGTCACCGTGTGTTTGGCATTTCTGGTGCCCGCCTCCAGCGGCGTAAATACGACTTCGGCCAAACCGAGTGTCACTACGTCCGCCGCTCCCTCTCCGGCGGCTATGGCGCCCTTGCTGACACCGCCGGGACCGCGCGTATAGAGTTTGTAAACATCGCAGGACTGATCGCCGTCCTTCACGTTGGCGGTTGGAGCGCCTATCGCCTCCACCACCTGAATTCGATTCTCACCGATCGCAAACTGTGACATGTCGACGGGCGTCGGCCTGGTCGCCTCCATGACCGGCGAGCATCCACACAGCATCGCCCCAAGCCAAAACCCCGCCAGCCCCCCAAAGAAACATTGTCTGCTTTTCTTCACGCTCCAGGCTTTCATGAGATCGCCGCAGTTAGGAGCGCTGATGGAGTCGCGTTTGGCTTCCATTCCGAAGAAGCACGTCCAGCAGATTGTAGGTATCAGGCGCGGCGTTGAGATTGAACGCATGCGTACTGTGATCGTGCGCGTATGAAAGCTTGTTGACCAGTTGTTTCGATAGCTCTATTAGCCGTTCGATCTCGTTCGGTGAAAGAGCGGCGCCGGAAAATATCGCCTGGCTGTTGCTGTCCAACAGATGTGCATAAATGTTGTTACGAACGATAGCAACTTTGCGCCAAATGCTCTTTGCCTCGTCGAGCATCGGTTCAAGCTCGCGACGCAACTTATCATCGCGTGTATCTTTGACCAGACGACTAAGGCTGATGCTCTCGCGTCTTGTCTCGTAGAGACCATAGAGCGCGACGATCGTAGCCAAAAAATGCGCATGCCTGCTGGTTAAGAAGAACGTATTGTACCTTTGTAGAACTTTCAGATACTTGGCGCGATCGTCCGGCTCCGTGTATATTCGCCAGACACGGTAAATCATGTACGCCGAGGTGATTCGATCAGTTATCTGCTTAAGTTGGTCTTCCATGTCGACCTCTCCATTGGTTTCTTGCTTTAGCCCGACACCCAAATTCTACTGGCCGAGGTACTCCTCCCAGTTGACGCCCAGTTGATTAGCCAGCGCGTGCTCCGCCGCTTCGGCCGCGACATGCTGCGGATGATAAGGGGCGGCCGGGTCGTCTCCCGGCTCACCGCCCTTCCGATAGGACATGTCGAAGGCGTCCACCTGCGCTCCCGTGACACCCGCGCTTCGGCAAAGCAGCGCTTCAATCAGTTCATGAACAAACATCAACATCGCGTACCGCGGATCTTCCTCGTCCACTTCGCGACTTATTCGGATCTCCAAGGTGTTGTGCTGCCACAACCAGTCGCCCTCCGTGTCGTACCGCTGCTCCTTTTCCGGCAGCACGTGAAGCCGCACCACGAGATCATGCGGAATCGATTGAAAGGAATTCGTACTATTCATGCACTCCCCGCTGTCGGGCGTCATTCGCTGGGTGTGGTCACCGCGACACCTCAACGAGGAGACGACTTGCTCAGTCGTCGTCGCCGTCATCTTCACCGGAGACCGGCGGGCTTGGATATGATGGGATGGTCGGATTAACGAACGTCGGAGGCTCACCCGGCGTGAGGACAGTGTAGCCGCCGTTGAAGCTGCGATTGATGAACGTCGGCGGCGCGCCTGGGGTAATTGCGGTATAGCCACTGTTGTAGTTCGGGTTCACAAAGGTCGGCGGCTCGCCCGGCGTGACGATTGTGTAACCAGTGCCGTGCCCGGCGTACTGGATCTGTGCCAACACCGGAACAGCCAGAACCATTTACCGCAGCGATTATCGGCATCATGTTTCTCATGTTGGCCTCCTCTCTTGAACCATCTTATTTCCCCAGCGGATCGCGACAAGAGCAAATGATTAGATTTGTATGGCCAGATAGTGTCCATCTTGCCAGAGGATTTGGCACCCGAAAGAGCATTTGATACGCTTTTCGGCAGATGAACAGGATGCGAAGTCAGAAGAATTCGGGACAGCCGCGGGAAGACCGTCCGGCCCCGATGAGCCGGGCGCGGATTCTGCCTTGGCTCGTGGAGTTTTCACAGACCGACGTTCTCTCGCTTTCAGAGGGACGTCCCGGCGACCTTCCCAATCTTATCTACGAACTGCGCCAGTGGCTCGATCTCGAACCCGACGAACCCCTCAACGTGGAAGTTCGCGGTCTCGCTGAGGGTCCGGCAACCCTTCAGGCGGTCATTGACCGCCTAAGGAAGCTGCTCGAAGCGGTCGCCGATCGAAAGGCGTTCCGGGCGGATTATTCAAAGGGTAGCGTCATCCTCGACGCTGCCAAGTTGGGAGCCGAGGGCGGACGAGCGCTCAGCTATCGCGACTCGAAACTCGCCGACGCGGTCCTGCGCGTCGCGATCGATGACATCTACGAGGACACTGAGGCAGCCTTGCGGATACAGCGCTGCGAGGAGCCGGAATGTTCAAAGGCCTTCCACGCGGAGCGTAAGAATCAGAAGTATTGCAGCCATCGATGCGCCAATCAGGTCGCGAGCCGCAACTATCGTGAGACGCATGCTGCCGAACGCGCCAAGCGGGAGCGCGAGCGCTATCAGCGCAAAATGCGAGCGCGCACGGGACCGGCCGTCAAAGTCGGACGGCGCACGAACCGACCGGCCTAGGTCACCCCCCGATCTGGTACATCGAGCGCTCGCGCGTCGAGCGCCCCTCGAGCAGATGATGCCCCGTCGGCTTGTTCTCGACCGCACGAGTCAGAATCCGCTTCACCGCCTCGATTCCGCCGTTGGTCCGAAGCGCCTTGCGCACATCCATCTCGTCGTCATTCAGCAAACACAGATGGAACTTGCCGTCAGCCGTGAGCCTCATCCGATTGCACGTGCCGCAGTACGGCTCCGAGACCGGGCTGATAAACCCGATCACGCCGCGCGCGCCCGCGAGCTTGAAGTTCCGCGCCTCATCCGAAGGATTGTTCGATTCCAGTTCCGCGAGCGGCCCGAGCGTCGCCTCGATTCGTCCCCGCGTCTCGATATTCGATACGTAGCGCTTGATCGAAACCGTCGCGCATTCGCCGCCGCCAAGCGGCATCAGCTCGATAAACCGCACGTGCCATTTGCGTTCGATCGTGAGCCGCGCAAGGTCGATTACGTCGGCCTCGTTGTAGCCCGCCGTCACCACCGAGTTGAGCTTGATCGGCGTTAGCCCCGCCGCCTCGGCCGCCGCTATCCCCTGCCACGCCCGCGCAAAGCTGCCCCATCGCATCTGCCGTTCGACGGTCGCCGGATTCAGGCTGTCCAGATGCACGTTGACGCGCGAGAGCCCGGCCGTCCGCAGCGGTATCGCAAGCTTGTCGAGCAACAGCGCATTGGTGGTCAGCGCAAGTTCGCCCACGCCCTCGATCGCCGCCAGCCGCTCGATAATCTCGATCAGGTCAAGCCTGAGCGTCGGCTCCCCGCCGGTTAGCCGGAACTTCCGAAACCCAATCGCGACCGCCGCGCGCACCACCGTCTCGATCTCGGCCGGCGTCAGGAACTCGGCGTTGGGCAGGAAGCGCAGCCCCTCGAGCGGCATGCAATAGACGCATCTCAAGTTGCATCGGTCGGTCACCGAGATGCGCAGGTAGTCGATTTCGCGATTGAAAGCGTCCTTCGGCATTCTCTCTCATTGGCACGGCGAGGCTTCGAGTCCTATCCTCACCGAAGCATTTATCAGCGGACCTTAAGCCAACTTAAGATTTTAATCGCCGCAGCCATGCACATACAACCTCCAAGCGCCGATCCCTCCGCCCGCTCGCGAGCCGTCCAACCGTTTGCGTGCGCGTCCGGTTCGACTAAGGTTTATCTCCCGTGACCGAACGCTCTTCAACTCGTATCCGCCTTGACCGCCCGGCCGCGCGCCGCGAAGGCCGCAAATGCCCCCTGCAACGCCGGTAATCGAAGTAGCGGGTCTCACCGTCGATCGGGACGTGCTCGTCCTCGATTCGATCGATTGGCGTGTCGAGCCGGGCCAGCACTGGGTGATCCTGGGCGCGAACGGCTCGGGCAAAACCTCGCTGCTGAGCGTCCTGACCGGCTATCTCGCGCCAACCGCCGGCGCGATCAGCGTGCTCGGCGAGACCTACGGCCGTTCGGACTGGCGCGACCTCAGGCGGCGGATCGGCCTGGTCAGCTCCGCGCTCAATCAGATTATGCCGGGCCACGAAACCGGCCTTAACGCGGTCGCTAGCGGGCGCGACGCGATGGTCGGTTACTGGGGCGACGCCGACGAGGCGCTGGCCGCCCGCGCCGCCGAAATCCTCGAACGCGTCGAAGCCGCCTATCTCGCCAATCGCCAATGGCGATTCATGTCGCAAGGCGAACGCCAGCGCGTACTGATTGGCCGCGCGATGCTCGCTGACCCCCGCCTGCTCATCCTCGATGAGCCGTGCGCAGGCCTCGATCCGGTCGCCCGCGAACAGTTTCTCGCGTTCATAAGCCGCCTGATCCGCGACCCCGGCGCCCCGACGCTCGTGCTTGTGACCCATCATGTCGAGGAGATCGGCTCCGGCTTTTCCCATGTCCTGATGCTCAAGTCGGGCCGCGTGATGATCGCCGGAGCGAAGACGGCGGTGATGGAGTCGGTGACTCTGAGCCGTGTCTTTGGGGCCGATATCCGGCTTGTCGAGGAGGGTGGCCGCTATCGCCTGGCGGTCTCGTCAGACGTATCTAAAGCGGTCTAGAGCTAATGTACTTTATCAAACAATCTGATGCGGCCACGCTCTGATTCGGCCTTGAAAGGTCCAATGATCATGCCCTGCAAACTGCTCTGTCGGCATCCTTGCGACCCATAACATTTATCCATTTCCGCTCTCGTTTCGGTTAAGACAAACTGATATTGTTCAAGCTTGCTTTAAGCTCGGCGCGATGCGCGGGCGACTGGAACTTTAACTTTTGCGAAACCGATTCTTCCGCGCGCTCGCCGCACTCGATTTCAACCATCCCTTCATGGTGTTGGCGGTTTCACTCGCCTTGGCGGTCGCCTCGGTTCTTTACACCCGCGCCCGGCTCGAATTTCGCACCGGCCAGGACGACCTGATCAGCGCCAACAGCCGCGATAGCCGCAACTATCTCGCCTATACGCATCAGTTTCCCGACCTCGACGGCATTATCATCGTCGTCCGCGCCACCCCCGACCCCAAACGCGCCGAGCACTTCGTTGACGCGCTAGCGGGCCGGCTAACCGCCGACCGCGCCAACGTCAAAAGCGTCTTCTACCGGATCGATTCCGGAGCGTTCGCCGACCGTGCGATGCTTTACATGAGCGTCGCCGAACTCAACGCGATGGGGGCGAAGATTCGAGCCGCCTATCCGATGGTCGACGCTTATGCTGCGAAGCCGGGATTGACCGGCTTCTTCGGCACGATTCTCGACCAGACCCGCCGCGCGATGGCCGCGAACGGGGGCGGCGGTTCACGACCGGCCGATCCGCGCGCCGGAAGTGATGCGCACGCCGGAGCTAATGAGGCGGCGGCAAACGAGTCGGCGCAAGCGATGGCTGGCGCTGACAGCACGGCCGCGCTCAATCGGCTGCTGCGCTCGATGCTGGCCTACGACAAGACCGGCAAGTATGAATCGCCATGGGATTCGCTCGCCGCGGGCGGCGGCCGCAACGGCGTGCTTCGCGACGGCTACCTGGTCACCGACAACGGCAAGTACCTCCTGATGCATGTCGCGCCCGGCGACGGTGTTCCGGACGGCGCCGATCCAACCGACGCGGTCGAAGCCGATATTCAGGCCACGCGCACGGCGATACCTGGCGTCGAAGCCGGCATGACCGGCGGCCCCGCACTCGCCCGCGCCGAGGAGACCACGACCGCCCACGACGTCGCGCTGGCTTCGGTTATCGCGATTACCAGCAATGTCCTGCTGATCGTCGTTCCGTTCCGCGCGATCGTCGAGCCGCTGTTCGCGGTGATCGCGCTGCTGATGGGCGTTGCGTGGTCGTTCGGCTTCACGACGCTCGCCATTGGCCATCTGAACCTGCTCTCGGCGGTCTTCACCAGCGTGCTTGCCGGAATCGGGATCAACTTCCCGATCCATCTGATGGCACGGTACGACGAAGCGCGCCGGCAGGGCCTCGCGACGCGCCGCGCGCTCGAGCTTGCCGTGGTCAACACGGGCACCGGCGTCTTCGCCTCGGCCTGTATCATGGCGCTGGCCTTCCTGATGCCGCTCTTTACCGACTTCAAAGGCATCGCGGAACTCGGTATCGTATCGGCCGCCGGACTGTTCATGTGTCTGTTGTCGGCGCTGTTCGTCTTTCCGGCCCTGATTGCGATTCGCGACCGCAACCGCGCACCCCGCCGGCCAAGGCCCCGTTCGTCGACGCCGTCGCAAGCCTCGATACTCGAAGCGCTGTTCCGCCGCCCCGGCGTGATCGTCGCTGTGACAATCGTCGCCACGCTCGCCACGGTTCCGCTCGCGATGCGGGTGCGCTTCGATCAGAACGTGCTCAAGCTGCAAGCCGAAAGCAGCGAGGCGGTGCGCTTCGAGAACAAGCTCTTGAAGGACTCGGGCCGTTCGTCATGGTTCGCCGTCTCGCTCGCGCCGACGATTGAAGCCGCCGACGCCCGCGCGGCCGCGTTTCGCCGATTGGCCGAGGTCTCCGACAGCGAAACTATCGCGACCTACGTCCCCGGCGATCAGCCGGCCAAGCTCGCGATTCTCCATAGCCTCGCGGCGCCGCTCTCCTCGGTCACGATCCCCGACAATGTCGTGCCGAGCCGTCCCGACCTGTTGATCCGCGAGCTCAGCGAGCTTTCCGCGCGATTCAAGGCGATCGCGCAAGCTGACCCCGGAAATCCGGCCGCGATTACCGCCGGCCTGCTCGATGCGGCGATCGCACGAATGCGGGTCCAGCCCGACGCGTTTGCCGGCTTCGAGTCCCAACTCAACCAGGACCTTGGGGCCCAGATCGTCCGGCTCAAGCGCTACCTGACGCCCACCGCGGTAACGGTGGCGAACCTGCCCAGGGTCGTGCGCGATCGCTTTATCAGCCCAAGCGGCCTTTACCTCGTGCAGGTCTATCCGCGCGGCGATATTTGGGGCGACGCGGCGCTTGAGCGGTTCGTTACGGCGGTCAAGACGGTCGACCCCGACGTGACCGGGCCTCCGGTGCAGACTTACAATATGGCCACTGTGATGCGCCGCGGGTACGAGCGCGCGGCGGTGCTGGCGCTTATCGCGGTATTCATCTTCGTGCTGGCCGATTTCCGAAGCCTGCGCGACGCGGGGCTCGCAACCGTGCCGCTGATCTTCGGCGGCGCGTGGCTGCTCGCCGCGATGGGCGGGCTCAAGTGGGAATTCAACCTGGCGAACCTGTTCGCGGTCCCGATTCTGATCGGCACCGGCGTCGATAACGGTGTCAACATGCTCTACCGATGGCGCGAGGAACGCGACAGGTCGGCCCTGATCCTGAGGCGCGCGGTGGGAAAGTCGGTGATGATCTGTTCGCTGACGACGATCGGCGGCTTCGCGGCGCTGATACCCGCGATGCATCGCGGGATTTCGAGCCTCGGATGGGTGTTGAGCCTCGGCGTCGCGATGATCCTGTTCGCGACGATGATCGTGCTGCCGGCGATGTTCGAGTTGATCGGGCGGCGCGACAATCGGGCGGCCGCGGCGGGCGACGATCAACCGACCGAACCCCAGGCCGAGATGCGGTCGCACAAGGCCTCGGGCGGCCTCGGAATCTAGCGCCCGGCGCGGCTTCGGCCGCCGACTAAGCTTTGTTTTGCGAATCAGGCGGAGGCTGAAAAGATCAGACTCCGGGTGTGGCGCGCGATCATCAGGTCTTCGTTGGTCGGGATCACCCGCACCACAGGTTGCCCACCGGTTTCGCTGATAATGTCCGAGTTCGCGACGTTGCGGGCGCGGTCGAGCGCGACGCCGAGATATCCGAGTCCGTCGCAAATCTCCGCGCGCACCGCCGCCGCGCGCTCGCCGATACCGCCGGTGAAAACCAGCAGATCGATTCCGCCAAGCGCCGCCGCCAGCGCACCGACAGATTTGCGCGCCTGATAGCAGAACATATCGATCGCCAGCGCGGCGTGAGGATCCGACGCCCTTCGTTCCAGCAGCGTCTTCATGTCTGAACTAACGCCCGACACGCCAATCAGGCCCGACTCATAGTTGACGATCCGTTCCAGACCGCGAGCGTCGAGATGCTTTTGATTCAAAAGATAGATAATCGCGCCAGGGTCAAGATCGCCGGTCCGCGTGCCCATCATGAAACCGCCGGTGGGCGAGAAGCCCATCGTGGTGTCCACGGACTTGCCGTCGCGCACGGCCGCCATGCTCGCGCCGTTGCCCAGATGCGCGATCACGATTCGCGACGGGGCCGCGGCGCCGAGCGCCTGCATGATGTATTCGTAGGAGATACCGTGGAACCCGTAACGCCGCAGGCCCTCCGCCCTCATCGCGCGAGGCAGCGGAAACTCGCGCGCGACCTCGGGCATGTGCCGATGAAAGCCGGTGTCGAAGCAGGCCACCTGCGGCAGCTTGGGATAGCGCGCGGTGACCTCCTCGATTCCCCGTATCGCAACCGGCAGATGGAGCGGCGCGAAATGGATCAACCGCCGCAACTCTTCGAGCAGGCCGTCCGTGATTCGCTCGGGCAGCAGATGATCCGGTCCGCCATGGACCAGGCGATGGCCGATCGCGTCGGGTGCGGGAAGTTTCAGCCGTTCGAGCGCGTCGAACGCTTCGCCGAGCAAACCGGAAGCCGCGCGAATCTCACTGGATGCGAGAGGTTTTTTGTCGCCGTCGCGAATCCACAGGCGGGTGTCCGGAGTTCCGATTCCGTCGATCGCGCCTTCGGCCAGCAGCGTCTCCGCGCCGCCAGCGATCCGGTAGAGGCTGAATTTCCGCGACGAGGAGCCCGCGTTGAGCGACAGTATCGTCCGTGCCGTTTCCACGATTCCACCGGTCCAATTATTTCGCGCGGCTCAACAAGGCCATTTCCAGTCGCGAATCTCGGGCTTGTCGATTCCGTACTCGTGCGCCTGCGCCAGATGCTCGAGAATCTGGTCCTTGAGCCATTCCTTCGCGTGGGTTCCGATGGCGTGAAGTTTGGGCACGCGATTGATCGCATCGATCGCGAGATTGAAGCGGTCGGTTTGATTTTCGATCGCCAACTGGAGCGGCGTATTGATACTGCCACGCTCCTTGTAGCCATGAACGTGCATCTCACTGTGATTCATGCGGTTATAAGTGAGCTTGTGAATCAGCGCGGGATAACCGTGAAAGTTGAATATCACCGGCTTGTCAGTCGTGAAAAGACTATCGAAATCAGCGTCGGACAATCCGTGCGGATGCTCGTGCTGCGGCTGAAGCTTAAACAGATCGACGACGTTGACGAAGCGGATTTTGAGGTCGGGGAACTTCTCGCGCAGGATCGCGGTGGCGGCCAGCGCCTCGATCGTGGCGACATCGCCAGCGCTCGCCATCACCACATCCGGGTCCGCGCCCTGATCGGTCGATGCCCACTCCCACAAGCCAAGTCCCTTGGTGCAATGCTTGATCGCGGCGTCCATCGTGATGAATTGCGGATGCGGCTGCTTATCGGCCACGATGACATTTACATAGTTGGTGCTGCGCAGGCAGTGATCGGCGACGCTCAACAGGCAGTTCGCGTCGGGCGGCAGGTAGATTCGGGTTACCACGGGTCTTTTGTTCGCTACCACGTCGATGAAACCGGGGTCCTGATGGGTAAAGCCGTTGTGATCCTGCCTCCAGACCGTCGAGCTGATGAGTATATTCAGTGACGAAATCGGCGCGCGCCATAATACTTCAGTTTTGCATTTCTCGAGCCACTTGGCATGCTGATTCACCATCGAATCGACTATGTGGGCAAATGCCTCGTAGGTATTGAATAGCGCGTGCCGTCCGGTGAGCACATAGCCCTCCATCCAGCCCTCGAGCGTATGCTCGCTGAGCATCTCCATGACCCGGCCGTCGGGCGCCAGCTCGCCGCCGTCGGCATCCTCGGGCTTCATCCCGGCAAGCCAGGTCTTCTTCGAGGCCTCGTAGATATCCTGCAGCCGGTTGGACGCGGTTTCATCGGGGCCGAAGACGCGGAAGTTGGTCATGTTCGCGCGCATCACGTCGCGCAGGAACTGGCCGAGGATGCGGGTGTTTTCCGCGTAAAGCTGAGCCGGCCTGGAAACATCAAACGCATAGCTGCTGAAGGCCGGCATCCGCAGCGGCTTGCGCAAAAGACCGCCGTTGGCGTGCGGATTCGCGCTGATGCGCCGCGTGCCGGTTGGGGCGAGCGCCTTGAGTTCGGGTATCAGCGCGCCATTTTCGTCGAACAGTTCGTGCGGCCGATAACTGCGCATCCATTGTTCGAGCAATTTGAGATGCGCCGGGTTGGAAGTCACGTCGGGTATTGGCACCTGATGCGCCCGCCATGATCCTTCGAGCTTATGCCCGTCCAGTTCCTTGGGCGCGGTCCAGCCCTTGAGCGTCCGCATGATAATCATCGGCCATCGCGGCCGGCCCGCCACGCCCGAGCGCCGCGCCTGATTCTGAAGATCGCGGATCTCGCCGATGCACTCCTCGAGCATCGCGGCCATCCGCTGATGCATGCTCGGCGGATCGTCGCCCTCGATCACATGCGGAGCATAGCCATAACCGATGAACAGGCTTTCAAGTTCCTCGGGCGGAATCCGCGCGAGCACCGTCGGATTAGCTATCTTGTAGCCATTCAGATGCAGGATTGGCAGTACCGCTCCGTCGTGAATGGGATTCAGGAATTTATTGGAATGCCAGGAAGTCGCCAGCGGACCGGTCTCCGATTCTCCGTCGCCCACCACCGGCACGACGATCAGATCGGGATTGTCGAAGGCCGCGCCGAACGCGTGCGAGATGCTGTAGCCAAGCTCGCCCCCTTCGTGAATCGAGCCCGGAGTCTCGGGAGTGCAATGGCTGCCGATCCCGCCCGGAAATGAGAACAGCTTGAAGAATCGCTGCATCCCTTCCAGGTCTTCACTTCGGTCGGGATAGATTTCGGAATAGGTACCCTCGAGATAGCAATTGGATAACACTGCCGGCGCGCCGTGCCCCGGTCCGGAAATATACAGAATCTTCAGATCGTACTTCTTGATTAGCCGGTTCAGATGGACGAGGACGAAGCTCTGGCCGGGATCGGATCCCCAATGGCCGAGCAGCCGGGCCTTGATATGCTCGGGGCGAAGCGGCTCTTTGAGCAGCGGATTGCCCCGCAGGTAGAGCATCCCGGCGCACATGTAGTTGCAGGCGCGCCAATATGCGTCAATCTTGCGCAACTCCTCGGCGGTCAAGGGTGAATTCGAGGGAGTCAGTTCTTTTTCCGATGCCGTCATTTATTGTTCCTGTCGCGAATTTAGTTTCAATGCCGTGCAATCGGAGCGCGGTCCGGCCGCAATCATCCTCGTGAAAAGCCTATGGGCGGACCGGTTACATTCGCAAGCGGCATTTCTTACCTAGCAATTAAAATGCCATCGCCTGGCGCGCTCCGTTCAGGATCCTTTGCCACGGCGTCAGACGCGAGCCGCGTTGGACGAAGGACGGGCCATTGCGTTATCTCTCGGACGTGCACGAGCGTTCGCGCTATCAACGGCACGCAAAGGGAGCGCAAAGATGAAGCTGATACGATTTCATGCAACTAAGGACGGCGGCTCACGCTTTCAGGAGATCGAGGCGCCGATCACCGAGGCGCGCAAGGATTCGTTCGGAAACACGCTGCATCAGTCGAGTGCGTTTGCCTCGCCCAGCGTGCGCTTCGTCGAGTTGCCGGCGGGACTCGACCAGAGCTGGCACAATGCGCCCGCGCGCCAGATCGTAGTGGTGCTTTCCGGGACAGTGGAAGTAGCCACCAGCGACAATGAGCGGCGCCGCCACAGCGTCGGGCAGGCATTTATTGCCGATGACGTGGCCGGCAAGGGCCATCTGACGCGCGTCATCGATGGGCCGGCGCGGGTGATGTTCGTGCAGCTTCCGGAAAATTTCGACGTCGAGCGCTGGTCGGGATAACCGATCGCTATTGTCCGCGGCTGGATGCGGATCGCAGCTCAATCATGCGAGCGCGCGACGGGTCATCCACCGGTGATCGGCTTTTCAGGCTCGTGGACGCAATGGGCGCATCGGCACAGGTCGCGCAACTGCGCGGTCGTGTAGAGCGTCTCGTGGCCGTCGACCCATCCGAGGAACACGCCCTGTTCGCCCAGACGCATCAGCGCGCTCATCCGCTTGCTGGCCTCGGGAATCGAACCATCGATATGGCCCCCGCAGGCCTTGCACGGACAGGCGCGGCGCAGATTTTCGAGCGGGAAGATGCTGTCGTGGCCGTCGATCCATTGCACCCCGACAGCGTAGCGGCCCACTTCGTTAAGCCCGCGGATTCGGGGCGTCTTTGACTTGATCAACGGCATTGTTGCACTCTGGCCCAAGGATATCTCAGCGGCGCGGGCGCGGCCAATCGGTCGGAAAGCGATTCGGATGTGGCGGCGGCGCGCCGGAAGCGAAAATGACCCGGGCGCAAGCGGCGATGCGTAATCGTCCGCGCGCGGTCCGGCGACGGAGGAAACCAATTATGGATGAAAACGCGAAGAAGAAGGCTCTCCTGATGATCCCCTACGGCCTCTATGTGCTGGGCGCGCGCAGCGGCGACAAGCAGACCGTGGCGACCGTCAACTGGGTGACACAATCGAGCTTCAAGCCGCCGCTGGTGGTGGTCGGAATCAAGGGCGATTCGGGCGCCCATGCGATGGTGAAGGAGTCGAAGGTGTTCGCGCTCTCGATGCTGGGGACGGGGCAGAAGGCGATCGCGACGTCGTTCTTCAAGCATGTCGAGCCGGTGGACGGCAAGTTCGGCAATTTCGCGTTCGAGTCGGGCGCCAACGGCGCGCCGATAATCAGCGATGCGCCGGCATCGGTCGAATGCAAAGTGATCGGCTTCCACGAGCTGGGCGATCACACGGTCGTGATCGGCGAGGTCACCGAGGGCCATCTCAAGCGCGAGGGCGACATCCTGACGCTGAAGGAACTCGGCTTCAACTACGGCGGTTGAGCGTTGAGCGGGGCGGCGGATATCCGCCGGCTCCGCCATCGTTACTGCTTCAACCGTCAGCACAGCCGAGGCCTCGCGTGCCTGTGCGAAAGGAGCCTGCTGCGATGGCCCGAAAAAAAGTCGTGGTCTTTCCCGGCGATGACACCGCGCCCGAGACCGTATACGCGGCGATGGAGGTGCTGGCGCGCCTCGCTCCGGATATCGATTACGTGGAGTTTCCGCCCGGCGAGGAGTGGGTGCGCGGTAAGACCAGCCTGGAGGCGCGCGCAGCGATCGACTCGTCCGACAGCACGCTGTTCGGATCGACCTCGGGCAAGACCAACGCGATCCTCTATCTCCGATGGGGCAAGCAGACCTTCGCCAACGTGCGTCCGACGCGCTACTTCAAGGGCTTCGCGAGTCCGCTGGCGCGGCCCGACGGTATCGACTTCGTGATCGTGCGCGAGAACCTCGAGGACCTGTACCTCGGGCTCGAGGGGCCGCTCGGGATGCTCGCGCCGCTGGCGCTCACGAGCCGGATCACGCGCGAGCCGATCGACACCGAGGCCAAGGGAATCTTCGCGATCAAAATAATCACCGAGCGCAACACCCGGCGCGTCGCGGATTTCGCCTATCGCCTCGCGCGCACGCGCAAAGCGGCCGGCGGCAAGGGCAAAGTCACCTGCTCCTCGAAGTACAATATGCTGCGCGAGTCCGACGGCCTGTTTCGCCGCATCGTCGAGGAGACCGGCGCCAGCTACCCCGATATCAAGTACGAGGAGTTTATCGTCGACGACTGCGCGCGCCGAATCGTGCAGAGCCCGCACGACTTCGACGTGGTGGTGATGCCGAACCTTTACGGCGATATCCTGTCGGATGCGGCGGCGGGCACGATCGGTGGCCTCGGTCTCGCGCCCAGCGGATGCTACGGCGATGACTACGCCTACTTCGAATCGGTCCACGGCACGGCGCCCGATATCAAAGGCATGGGAATCATCAACCCGACCGCGACGATGCTCTCGGCGGTGATGATGCTCGACTATCTCGGCTTCGCCGACGCCGCGCGCCGTTTCGAGAACGCGGTCAGAACCGTGTATGCCGAGGGCACGATGCTGACGCCCGACCAGGGCGGACGCGCGAAGACGGCCGACCTGACGCGCGCGGTGATAGCGAACCTGTAAGCGTCGCGCGGCGCCGCGCGCACATCGTGGGAATATTCGTGCGCGCTCAGTAGAAGCGGGATTCGCCGGGCGGCCGCGTCTTCCATCGGCGATGAATCCAGTTCCAATGGTCGGGATGCGCGCGGATCATGCGCTCCATAACTTTGGTGTAGATCTGGGTATGCTCGAGGACCGCCGCCTCGCGATCCGCGCGCCTGCGCGGCACGATCGGTTCGAGAAAGGTCAGCCAATGATGGATGCTCGCGCCGTCGCGCACCAGAAAGGTCGGCACCACCGGCGCTCCGGTCGCCAGCGAGACTCGCGCGAGTGCGTCGCTGGTGGCGGCCTTAAGCGAGAAAAAATCGACGAACACGCCCCGGCGCGTATCGAGATCGAGCGGAATTCCAACCATCCAGTTCTTCCTTAGCAGCCGCAGGATCTGGCGGCCCGCGCCGGCGCGCGGAATCGCCTGATTTCCAAATCGCGTGCGCGCCATTCGCACCGCCGTATCGACCAGCGGATTGCGCAGCGGGCGAGTGACCAGCGCGACCGGATCGGAGTGGATCGAATAGGCCAGCGGCAGCAGCTCGAAGTTGCCGAAGTGGCCGGTCAGAATAAGCACCCCGCGCCCATCGGTAAGCCGATAGGCCTCGCGCAGATTTTCCTCGTCGCGGTAGGTTACGAAGCGGTCGAGATTACCGCGATCAAGCTCGTCGAAATGAATCCATTCGGCGAAGCATCGGCCCCAGTTGGCATAGGTTGCGGCGAGAATCCGGCGGCGCTCGGCGCGGCTCGCGGCGGGAAAGGCGATTTCCAGATTGCGCATCGCAACGCCGCGCTCGAACGGATCGAGCCGCGCCGCAAGCGCGCCGAGCCACGCTCCCAGGCGCGCCCCGCGCTCGAGCGGCATCGCGCGAATCGGCGCCGCGAATGCGGCAATGGCGGCATATTCGAGCCGTGCCTGAATCGGGCCAGTCTGGCGAGCCATCGGCCGTCGAGCGTCGCAAACCGCGGACGCTCGCGCAAGCGGCCGCCGCGCGCCGCTACGGTGTCGGTCCCGAAGGCGGCATCGCCGTGATCGGCGCCCCACCCACCGGCCGGCCGATCACCTGGGTGTTGGTCCCGCCGCGATTCATCAGGTCCTGCGCGGGAGACACCGCCGAGTTGAAGGTCGGCTGATAGAGCTGATTGAACTGCTGCGCGGGCATCTGGTTCACTTCGTGCCGGCCGAGCGAATCGACGAACTTCTGCCGCTCGTCGAGCGCGAGCGAGCGCAGGTCTTCATGAACCCGGATCACATGCGGGGTCAGGAAAACTATCAGATTGTCTTTCTGGCGATCGCTCGAATTGTCGCTGAAAAGATTGCCGATTACCGGAATATCCGAGATGAACGGCACCGCCGAACGCTGGATATTGTCCTGATTCGACATCAGCCCGCCGATTACGGCGGTGCGATGGTCCTGCACCAGCACCGTGGTCGACGCGGACCTGATCGTCGTGCTCGGGCCCAGCGGATTGGTGGTCTGATTGGTGGTGCCGCCGACCACGTTTGACACCTCCTCGTAAACGTCCAGCCTGACGTAGTCGCCCTGGGAAACCTGCGGCACGATATCCAGCGTGATACCGACATTCTGGCGATCCACCGAGTTGAAAATCTGGCCGGACAGCGCGGCGGTCGCACTCGCGGAGCCGACGAACGGAAGATTCTGACCGACCACGATCACCGCTTCCTCGTTATCGGCCGTGAGCAGCGTCGGCGCCGACAGCACGTTGGTATGGGTATCAGTCTCGAGCGCCGTCATCAGCGCCACGTCGCACGGCACGCTCACCGTGGTCCCGGTGGTCGCCGTGGTTACGGTGCTGGCAAGCGTCGACGGAATCGAGCACATGCTGGTCGAAGCGAGGCCGATCCCGAGGCCGGTCAGGCCGAGCGGATTCGTGAGCGCGTTGGTCAGGGCGCCGTAATTGAGCTGCGCCGTGCCAAGCGTGCTGCCACTGATACCGGCTGCGCTTTGCCAGTTGAAACCGATATCGCGCGCGCGCTCCGCGCTGACCTCGACGATGATGGCCTGCACGAAAACCTGAATCCGCGGAATGTCGAGCTGATCAATGACGTGGCGCAGCGTCTGATAGTCCTGCGGCGCGGCGCTCACGATCAGCGAGTTGGTCGCCACATCGGCGGTCACGCTGACCGGATTCTCGAAGTCTGGCGACTTCGATCCGCCCGAGCCCGTGCTCGCGGTTATCGGACCGGAAGTGGAACTCGTACCGCCTCCGAACATGCCGCCACCGCCAAAGCCGCTGCCACCGCCCATCGAGCCCATCCCGCCCATCGAGCCGCCGCCCATTCCACCACCCATCGAGCCCATCCCGCCCATCGAGGACATCATCCCACCGCCCATCCCGCCGCCCATTCCACCGCCCATCGAAGAGCCGATTCCGCCAAAGCCCGAGTTCATCCCGCCGCCCATCGAACCGACCGATCCCCCGCGTCCGAGCGACCCTCGGCCGGTCGTCGGACTCAGGCTCGACTGCCCGCCGCCGCCGCCCAGCAGTCCATCGAGCGAATCGACCATCTCGGCCGCCGTCGCAAACTTCAGATGATAGACATGGATGCGCGAGTTCTGATTGGGCGATTCAATATCCAGCTTGCTGACGAGGTCCTTAATCTCACGCATCTGCAGCGCCCCGGCGAGAACGATCAGCGAATTCGTGCGCTCGTCGGGCACCACCTTGAAGGTTCCCGAAGGTCCTTGCGCGGACGGTGCCACCACCCCGATTCCGGGCCGGATTATCCGCCCGTCCATGCTGTTGCTCGATCCGCCGCCGTTGCGCGCCGTCATGATCTTTTCGACCTGGCCTGCAACGTCGTCCGCGAACGCCAGCTTGAGCGGAAGCACCTCGATATCCTGCTGCACACCCTGCACGTCGAGGCTGCCGATGATATCCAGCAGACGATCAATATTGAGCGCGTCGTCGGTCAGAATCAGCGTGTTATCTTGCGGGAAGGCGACCACCAGCCCGTCATGCGAGACCATCGGCTGAATCACGTTGACCAGCGCGTCCGCGTCGATATTCTTGAGCTTCACCATCCGCGTCACGTACTGGTCGCCCTTCATCGCGCCAGGCTGCTGCGAAGTGACCAGCGAGGCCGATTCCCGGATGTCGCGCGATGGAACGATCTTGATCACGGGGCCCGCCGGCTGAGTGGTGAAGCCTTTGACCTGCAGCACCGACTCGAAGATTTGGTACGCCTGCTCGGGCGTGACCTTGGTGGGCGATATGATCGTGACTTTGCCGCGCACGCTTTCGTCGACGACAAAGTTCTTGCCGGTTATTTCGCTGATGAACTTGGCCAGGACTGGAAGATCGACGTCCTGAAAGTTCATCGTGATGAGATTCTGGTTGCTCGGACTCCCTTGCGCGTCCTCGGCCCGCAGGCGCGGCGCGGCGACACAAATACAGACCGCAAGGGCGATTAGCCCCGCCTTCAACCGATTCATCGATACACCTCTTGATATATCCGTCTCGTGGTTATACCGACCGGGCATGACGGCATGCAATAACGGTCACGGGTCGCATAGGCTTTAATCGCCACTCATTGTCTCTGGCGCGAAAAGCGGGTTAATCCCTCATTAACAAATCGGTCGAAGATCGGCTAAAAATGTCCGCTGGCAGGCGGCGTCGCGCCTGCGCACGGGATAATATCGGTCGGTGCGTTTCGAATATCTCATTGGGATGCGGTATCTGCGCGCCCGCCGCCGCGAGCGTTTCGTCTCCCTTATTGCGGTAATCTCGCTTGCCGGAGTGGCTCTCGGCACCTTCGCCCTCACCGTCGTGCTCTCCGTGATGAGCGGCTTTCAAGACGACCTGCGCCAGCGCCTGCTCGCCTTCAATCCCCACATCACGGTCGAACAGGCCGATGCGGCAGCGCCTGCCCAGTCGGCACTCGCCGCGCGCATTGAAGCCATGCCGGGGGTGCGGGCGGTTGCACCCTACGTCTCGTCGCAGGTGATGGCGGTCTCGACCGGCGTCGATGACGTTCCCGGCTACGTCTCGGGAGGAATCATCCGCGGCGTCGTGCCGGTCAACAATCCCGACCTGACCGAATTGAGGGCGACTATCTCCGCCGGCAGCCTCGATGCGCTGAACCAGACCTTCGCCGCCACGGTGGGCCGGCCCGGCGCCCGGCGCACGGTCGATCTGCCGGGGGCGATCATCGGCAAATCGCTCGCGCTTCAACTGGGATTGCGCGTGGGCGATCCGGTTATCCTGATCTCGCCCGCCAGCCTGGGCGCGGGGATCGGCGGGCCGCGCCTGAAGCGCTTCGTGGTCGGCGGGATGTTTCATTCGGGGATGTTCGATTTCGATTCGTCATTGGTCTTCGTGCCGATCGATCAGGCCCGCGCGCTGCTCGCCGATGATCCGCAGATTGAAACGGGATTGGAGGTGCGGGTCGTCAACCTGTTCGACGCGCCAGCGATTGGCCGGCGAATTCAGGCGATGGCCGGCAGCGGCTATCGGGTCAAAGACTGGACGCAAGCCAATGCCGCGCTGTTCGCCGCGCTGAAGCTCGAGAAGTTCACCTATTTCCTGGTCCTGATGCTGATCGTGCTGGTGGCGGCATTTAATATCGTGGCGACGCTCGTGATGGTGGTGATGGAGCGGCGCAAGGAGATCGCGATTCTGCGCGCGATGGGTGCGCGCGCCGCGTCGATCGCGATTATCTTCCTGTGCGAGGGTGCCGCCCTGGGCGTGACCGGCACGGCCATAGGCGTGCTCGGCGGCTTCGCGGTCTCCTTCCTGATCGGCAGGTACCATCTGATTCATCTGCCGCCCGACCTGTTCATGGTGAGCGCGGTCCCGGTGCGCCTGAGCGCGGTGAACTTCGTCGCGGTGGCGGCCGCCGCAGTGGTCCTGTGCCTGACCGCCGCTCTATATCCGGCCTTCAAGGCGCGGGCGCTTTCCCCGGTCGAGGTGATTCGGCATGAGTAGCGCATTGGAGGGTACGGCGGCTGTGCCGGCCGGAGCGACGGTGCTGCTGCGGGCGGCGCGGCTGGACAAGAGCTTCCACGACGTGGACCGCGAAATCCACGTGCTGCGCGGACTGAACCTCGAGGTCCTCGCGGGCGAGGAGATAGCCATTGTCGGGCAGTCAGGAGTCGGAAAATCGACGCTGCTGCATGTTCTCGGCAGCCTCGAACGGCCCAACGCGGGAAGCGTCATCTTCGAGGGCGAAGAACTCTTCGCGCTGGGCGAGCGCGAATTGGCGGAGTTCCGCAACTTGAAGCTCGGCTTCGTGTTCCAGTTCCACTACTTGCTTGCGGATTTCAGCGCGCTCGAAAACGTCATGATGCCGGCCCTGATCGCACGGCGCACCGAACGCGAGGCGCGCGAGCGGGCGGCCGCGATGCTCGAGCTGGTGGGGCTCTCCGACAAGCACGGCCGCCGCCCCGCCGAACTCTCCGGCGGCGAGCAGCAGCGCGTCGCGGTGGCCCGCGCGGTGGTCCTGCGGCCGCGGCTGGTGTTGGCCGATGAACCCACCGGCAATCTCGATCCCGAAACGGCCGATGGCGTGCACGCGCTTTTCCATCACCTCAACCGCGAACTCGGGATCACGCTGGTGATCGCGACCCATAATGAGCGGCTCACGCGCAGCATGGGGCGCACGCTCCGGCTAAAGGACGGCGGATTGATCGAGGAACCGGGCTGACCCGCCGTCCGTGGGCGAATCGGATGTGCGCGTAAACCCGCGAATCGCCGCAAACGCGGGTGCTTCCCTCCCCTATGCACAGTTATCCGGCCGGTTTGTTTACTTCGCATAGCCGATTGGTTAGCGTGGTGCCGCTTCCGACGGACAGGTGACGGTGAAACCGGGAAAAGCGCAAATTAGCGCAAAGCGCGGCCTTCTATTATGGCTTCTGCTGTTGGCCTTCGCGCTGTCGGCGGGGTCGGTGCGGGCGCAATCCAGCGCGCCCGTGATCTCTCAGATCCAGATCGTCGGTAATCAGCGCGTCGAAGCTAATGCGATAAAAATTCATATCGCCTCGCAGTCCGGCCAGCCGCTCAACGAGACCCAGGTCGACGCCGACGTAAAGGCTATCTACAAAATGGGCTTCTTCGAGCAGGTCTCGGCCGAAGTCGAGCCGGTGGCCGGTGGCACCGCCAACGTGCTGGTGTTCCGGGTCAAGGAGCGGCCCTTTATCACCGACGTGCGTGTCACGGGAATGAAAAAGATCAAGGCCAACAGCGACGAAGCGGTGGCTGCGGTCAAGCTCCATGATGGCGCCATTCTCGATCCGCTGCTGGTGTCGGACACGATCAAGGGGCTACGCGATATCTACCAGGCCAAGGGCTACCTCGACGCAAACGTCGTCTTCGACACCATACGCGAGCCCGACAATAGCGCGATTGGCATCTTCAGGGTGACCGAGGGTCCCCTGGTCGAGATAAGCGCGGTCGATTTCGTCGGCAACAACGCTTTTTCGGCCCGCCGGCTGCGCCAGCTGATGGAGACGCGCAAGCATAATATCCTGAGCCGCTTCTGGGGCACGGGCGTGCTCGATCGCTCCAAGCTGAGTGACGACATCGACCGCATCACCGCCTTCTATTACAACCACGGCTTCCTGCAGGTGCATATCGGCGAGCCTGCGATTACGCGCCACGACGACTCGCTCGTCGTCACGATCGATATCGACGAGGGCCCGGTCTTCAATGTGGGCAGCGTCGACCTCGGGGGCGACCTGAAATATCCGCGGCCGGAGCTGGCGAAGGAGCTCGCCCTGAAACCCAAGGCCGTCTTCAACGGCACCACGATGCAGCATGACGTGCTGACGCTGTCGGACTTCTATTCGAACCGCGGCTATGCCTTCGTCAATGTCGATCCGCAGACGCAGATCGATCCCAACGCACATATCGTCAATATCACCTACGCGATCACGCCCGGCAATGAGATTCTGGTCAACCGCATCCGCATCACCGGCAACACCAAGACCTCGGACAAGGTTATCCGCCGCGAACTGCAAATCCAGGAACAGGAGCCCTACTCCTCCGCCGAAATCCAGGACTCGAAAAAGCGGCTCGACCAGCTCGGCTTTTTTCAGAGCACGCGCATCTCGACCACGCCCTCGACGCAGCCCGATGACATCGACCTCGACGTAAACGTGCAGGAGGCCAACACCGCCTCGTTCCAGGTCGGCGGCGGCTACGACAGTCTGGCCGGCGTCTTCGGCTCATTCACGCTCTCCAACTCGAATCTTTTCGGCGGCGGCCAATCGGCTGCGTTCAACGCCGAGATAGGCTATCTGTTCCAGGACTTCACGATCAGCTACACCGAGCCGTGGTTTCTGGACATGCCGCTCAGCCTGAACGTGCAGCTCTTTGACGACACCCTCTACCTGTTCAGCTTCAATCAGAGTTCGACC
>Ga0307374_10001304_pt1 | contig 46296 bp, 48 predicted proteins | sample OX3MG_FD_202532 | JGI IMG/M metagenome (GOLD analysis project Ga0307374, IMG submission 202532) | Soil microbial communities from Risofladan, Vaasa, Finland - OX-3 | ecosystem: Environmental > Terrestrial > Soil > Coastal area > Acid sulfate soil | place: Finland: Risofladan, Vaasa | collected...
TTCCCTTATCCTTGAGCGTTGCGTTGCGCTCGTGAAACGCAGACCCGCATCAAGACATTGACTTACCGCATCCTCACACCCGGCGCGAGCAAAGATGAAATAGATAGCGGGAAGTAGTTTCTCACGTTGAAACTGTTCAATGATCTCTGGGCGCCTCGGTCGATAGGCGCGCGACCGCGCCTTCGATTGAGGCGGGTGGGAACGTTGATGGCGCTGTCGGTACCGACCCTCGATTGACCGCTCCAACTGGCGGTCGATCTGAACTGCCTCTTGATTTGGCCTGCCATCTACAAACATCTCCATGATTTTTAACTGATGCTCTGCTCGGTCGCCGACAACATAAAGGTGATCAAGTTCAATAGGGCGCCGCTCTTCGATCACGGTGCCGATCGACCCGCGTACTGTGCCAATCCACTGCGCAAGCTCTTCGGCATTGGACACCGTTGCCGAGAGACAGACCAGGGTGACCGAGTCCGGCGCAGTGATGATGATCTCTTCCCATACAGAACCTCGATACCGGTCCTCGAGAAAATGGACCTCATCAAGCACAACACAGCGGAGTCGTGTAAGACGGTCCTGCCCAGAGTAGATCATGTTTCTCAGAACCTCGGTCGTCATCACCACCACGGCCGCCTCGGGATTGCGAGAAATGTCTCCGGTCAACAGGCCGACGTTGTCACGTCCGTAGATCTGAACGAAATCAAGATATTTCTGGTTCGAGAGGGCTTTCAAAGGCGTCGTGTAAAAGGCTCGATGTTCATCAGCGATGGCTTTCGCTACCGCATATTCGGCGATGAGCGTCTTTCCAGAACCGGTCGGGGCCGCCACAAGCACCGACCGACCCTCGTCGAGGATGTCAAGCGCACTCTCTTGGAAACGATCAAGAGGAAATTCATTCACGGAGAGGAACAGATCTCGTAAAGATCCCTCACGAACGTTAACGGTCCGTAGCTTGCTCAAAAAGTCTGACGACATCTCCACTATCGGCGTGCAATTCGGCCAATGAGAATTGAAACCTCATAGAAGGCAAGCATCGGGAGCGCGAGAGCGAGCATCGAGAAGGGGTCGGAACTCGGCGTTGCAACTCCCGCAAATACCACAATTGCGACGATCGCAACTCTGCGCCAGTTTCCGAGTTGCTCGGGGGTGACAACGTGCGCGAGTTCGAGACCGACAAGCACAATCGGAAATTCAAATGAAATTCCGAATATTGCCATAAGAGCCATTATCAGGGTCAAATACTTCGACGGAGTAAACAGGTCGACAATTCCAGGTCCTCCAACGCTATGCAAGAACGAGAGAGCATGGGGAAATGTCAGCCAAGCGACATAAGCGCCCCCAATGAACAGGACAATGGCAGAGAGAGTAAATGCGACGGCGTAGCGCCGCTCGTGAGCTTTCAGTCCCGGGGTAACGAACCGCCAGAGCTGAAACAGAATCACCGGCGATGCGAGAATCAGTCCACCGTAACCGGCAAGATCCAGCCGGATGCCAAATGCGTCGAGCGGCCCCATAACCACGAGTGAACAGCTGTGACCCTTTGGGATCGATAGGCAGTATGGGCGTTCAAGGAGACGCAAAATGTGTGGATAGAGAACCCAGGCAACGGTCGCGGTTACGACGAACGAGGCAACGCAGATAACAAGGCGCTTACGGAGCTCTGTAAGATGCTCGACGAGCGTCATCGTGTTCGGAGTCTTCGCTCGCGTGTGATGAACTTTCATTGGCAGAAATAAACGGTTCAATTCATCGTAGGATCGACGATGTCACTTGGGTTTGGTTGGGAGACACCTTGGGATCCGCGTTGATGCGCAGTCCATGCCTCAACCGACCCGCCCTGCCCTCCCCCGGTCGGTGCTTTACCCTCCCGATCCGAATCGACCGGGACACGCGTGTCAACGGCTGAAAGCGGATCAATAAGTATCGAGCGAAATGACCGGGGATGCGGAAGATCGGGAACCTGTTCCCTGATTTCATCAACGAGTCGGTCGCGCGCCGTCGTGAACTCGTGCCATAGGTGTCCCAGCTGACGGGCAACGCGCGGAAGACGCTCAGGACCGAGCACCAACAGCCCGATGACCAAGATCACAAGCAACTTTGCCGGATCGAGGTTCATCACAGTTGGTCAGTGTACAAGCCGCCCTGTCAATGGCACTGCGTACCGGCCGGAACCAGCTCCTTGCAATGCACCACAGCCAAGCACAGACCCGAAAGGGTCTCGCTACTCCGTGGGGTCGGGGAAAATGACGCTGATCATCTCATTTTGGCGGAGCGTCTCTTCAAGTATGTGCAGTGCTCCGTGGAGGTATCTCGATGCAACCCTCATAGTTCTGCCTCCCTTATATAGTTAGTTTTGCTAACTATATATCTGACCAAGAGCCCGTCGCACGAGATTTCAGAGATTCCCTAAATCGTCAAAACAGATACCTCCGACCGATCCTGAACTCTAGAAAAAGTGCAGATAGGGGTGTCCGGAGCGCCAGAAAATGGCCACCACCTTGCCGACGATCGAAGCGGTGGGCACGGGTCCCCAGTAACGGCTGTCACACGAGATTGACCGGTTGTCCCCGAGAAGATAAACGTCGCCTTCGGGGATCGTCTGTCGGGCGATTGGAGTAGAACCGAGCGAGGTCCCCCGCGGGAGATAGCTTTCGCGAATCACTTTGCCATCGATATAGATTGCTCCCCTGTTCGACCAGATCGTCTGCCCAGCAGTCGCGATAACTCGTTTTACGAGATCTTCACCCGGTGGGCCACACATGTTGTCATGGGCCGGATGATGGAACACCACGATTGCTCCTCGTCCAAGTGAAGAGCCGGAGAAGAAGAGTTTGTCAACGAGAATTCGATCGCCGATTTTGAGCGTCGGGATCATCGAGCCCGAGGGAACATAGAAAGCCTGAAAAGCAAAACTCCTGATGCCAACAGAAATTACGAGCGCAACAACGATAACGCCTGCCCACTCGAGGACGCGTCTCAGGGGCCGTCTCGTCGGTTTCTCATCGTCTGTTCGGGAATGCGCTCCGCTCACATTGCACCAATCAGCCGTTCAACGCGATCGTCGACGGATTTAAAAGGGTCTTTGAGCAAAAGCGTACGTTGGGTCTGATCATTCAATTTTAGGTGGACCCAGTCGACGGTGTAGTCGCGACGTCGCTCTTTTGCCCTTCTGATGAAATCACCCCGAAGACGAGCTCGAGTAGTCTGCGGCGGCCGCGACATCGCTGCCGTGATCTGTTCGTCGCTGACCATCTTCTTGACAAGACCACGAGCCTGCAGTCGGTAGAACAGGCTTCTCGTCGGAGAAAGGTCGTGATATTGCAGATCGATGAGTGAGACGCTGGGATCACCGAGGGATACACCGTGGCGATCCCTATAGGCCTCGATAAGGTTGTATTTGATAACCCAGTCACACTCGGCCCCGAGACGAAGCGGATCAATTTCAATCGTCGACATGCAGTGCTCCCACATGCTCAACGCGCGAGCCTCTTGTTCTGGAAGTTTGTGTGAGCCCGCGAAGTTCAGCGCGGCCTCAAGAAAGACACTCTGAATCTCGAAGGCACTCATCTCCTTCCCACTTGCTAGGCGAACCGGGCGCTTGCAGGTCACATCGTGGCTGATTTCGCGTATTGCCCGAATTGAGTCTTCAAATGCCAGGTCGCGAAGGTCCAGCTGACCGGCATCGAAGACTCTCAGCAAGAGAATCATCACGCCCACTTTCAGGAAATTCGCGTATTCACTCATATTGGAATCGCCAACAATGACGTGTAGCCGGCGATATCGCTCTGCATCGGCATGAGGTTCATCCCGGGTATTGATAATTGGCCTTGATCTCGTTGTCGCCGAAGAATATCCCTCCCACGTGTGTTCGGCTCTCTGCGAGAGACAGAAAACGGCTCCGCGGGGCGTCTGAAGCACCTTGCCAGCACCCGCGTATATCTGGCGCGTGACCAGAAAAGGAATAAACGTCTCCGCGTATTCTGCAAAATCGCGCTCACGGGTCGTGAGATAGTTTTCGTGACAACCATAGGAGTTCCCGGCCGAGTCCGTATTGTTCTTAAAGAGATAGATCGAGCCCTTGATCCCCTCATCCCGCAATCTTTCCTCAGCAGAGACGATGAGTGAGTCGAGGATCCGCTCTCCCGCTTTGTCATGAGCAACAACATCTTCAAGGAGATCGCATTCGGGCGTCGCGTATTCCGGATGGCTTCCGACATCGAGATAAAGACGTGCCCCATTCTCAAGGAATACGTTCGAGGAATGCCCCCACGTCACGACTTTGCGAAACAGATAACGGGCGACTTCATCGGTGCTCAACCGGCGTTGTCCATGCAAAGCGCACGTGACCCCGTATTCATTCTCAATGCCGAAAATGCGACGTTCCACTCATGAGAACCTAGCCTCAAGTTTTCGAAATGTCGCTCCGGGAAAGACAAAAATGCGCACGTAACGGGAAAATCGGCTTTTTCGCCGAGATGCCCTACGAGGAGGATTCGACAAGCAAAGCGTTGAGTTCTTCTCCCTCAATGCGATGAAATGCGCGTCGACCATATTTTGCGTTCAACACGCCGACTTCAAGGTCCTCTGCTCCAAGAGGTCGATCACCGCCGGTAAGACAGTGAATCGACGACTGCAGAGCCGTGGAAAGGGCCCAATCTGTGCGAAAAGATTCAAGCGCCCGTTGCGCGATCGCTGCCGCCTCGCCCCCGAGAACAGTAAATCGCTGTTCGTCTGCGACCGTTCCGTCATAGGCAATGTGATAGAGCTGATTTAGTTCCGGCGTGGGGCCCAATTCCGCCACGAGAATCTCGACTTCCAGTGGTTTCATTTCCTGGGTGAAGACCTGACCGAGGTACTGCGCGTAAACATTTGCCAGTGAACGAGCATCCACATCATCACGGGAGTAGGAATACCCCTTTGTGTCGGCATGGCGGATTCCAGCGACTCTCAACTGGTCAAATTCGTTGTACTTACCTACGCCAGCAAATGCAACACGATCGTAAATCTCACTTATTTTGTGAAGAGTGCGGGAGGGGTTTTCCGCGACCATAAGGATCCCTTCGTCGTAGACAACCGCGATCAACGCTCGCCCTCGGGCGATTCCTTTTTGCGCATATTCCGCGCGGTCCTTCATCACCTGTTCAGGTGCTACGTAATAGGGCATGCTCATGAAAGTTCACCGCCTCGATAAAGGCTGGCGCGCCTCTCCAAGATTGCACCGAAAAGTTCTCCTACTTCGCCCTCTGGAACCATGTGGAATCCGCTGGAGTCCACGGTCGCGACAATTGGGTAAATCCCTCGCACGGGATCCGGTCCCCCGGTCGCGCTATCTTCCTCGGCCGCCTGGTACAAAGCCTCAACCACGAGAGAGACCGCCGCGTCACGTGTCAGCCCATCTCGGTACCCCAACTTGATGGTGGTTCGCGCGTCACGCCCTCCCGATCCCGTAGCCGCGAACTCTGTCTCTTCATATCTGCCGCCTGTGATGTCATAGGTAAAAATACGACCGAAGTTACGGCGGTCGTCCCAACCGGCAAAGAGAGGAATGACGCCAAGGCCCTGCATGGCCATTGGCAAATGCGTTCTCACCATCTGGGAAAGCTGATTCGCCTTTCCTTCTAGACTAAGGGTCAATCCTTCGACCTTTTCATAGTGCTCGAGTTGCGTCTGGAAGAGGCGCACCATCTCAATCGCCGGACCCGCGGCTCCGGCAATCGCGACTGCCGAAAACCGGTCAGCAGGAAAAACTTTCTCAATCGATCGATGAGCAATGATGTTGCCCTCGGTAGCACGGCGATCTCCCGCCATCACAACTCCGCCCTGGAACCTCAAAGCTGCAATCGTGGTCCCGTGACGCACATCACCAACGCCCTGGTTCACTGGAATCTCAATCGGCAGTTGCACACGACGCAAAAGCTCCGCGAAATTCGGGCCAGGATCTTCGCCCGCGGGGAAAAGATACAAACTCATGAAAGATCCATTCCGAAGTTACGCACATATCGCACTTGGCTACTCGCCACCCTTTTGAACGTAATTACGCACAAACTCCTCGGCATTTTCCTCTAATACTTCGTCAATCTCGTCCAAAATGTCGTCGATCTCCGCCTTGAGCTTTTCGCCGCGTTCGGTGGTGGCGGTCTGCGAGCTCGCTTCATCCGCCTCTCGATTCCTGTCATTTGAGGGCTTCCGCCGTTGTTCGCGCTCTGCCAATTCCCCACCTCCCGTTATTCATTCAATCGCAAAATCAACTGTTGAACCGAATCACAACCATCAAGGAGCGTAGCGACATGAGACGCGGTACCCCTCAAAGGATCCATCATAGGGATACGTTGCAATGGGTCGGTTCCGACATCGACAACTATCGAGTCCCAGTTCGCCGAGACAACGTCACCCCCGAAGCGCTTCAGACATTCCCCCCGGAAATAGGCCCGCGTCGTCAATGGAGCGTTCGTTATTGCGTCCTCGACAGCCTGAGGAGAGAGCAGCTTTTCCATCCCAAGTCGTGAAAAAAGTGACCTCTCGCTGCGCAGGTCGTGATACTGCAGATCGAGCGCGGCGATACGTGGATCTTCGAAGTCACAGCCATGACGTTCACAGTAATCGTGCATTATCTCGTATTTTGCAACCCAATCGAGCTCCCGGCGCAACGTCGCTGGATCCCGAGCCAGTCCATCAAGGGCGCGCTCCCATCGCGAGAGAACCAGCTCACCAACTGCCGCGGGCCCAAGAGCCTCGAGGCCGCGCTGACGTGCATAGGACTGCGCCCGCTCTAGGAGTTCGTATTGAAGATCAAGTGCGCTCGCGTTTCTCCCGGACTCCAGCTCAAGCGGTTCACGGAGCGAAAGATCATGCGAAACATCATGCATCGCGCGAACTGGATCTCGCAGATACAGATCCCTATCCGCTAGTGCCCCATCCTCGATCATGAGCAGCAATAGAGAAGAGGTTCCAACCTTGAGCAGTGTGGAGACTTCGGAAAGATTGGCGTCTCCGGTGATGACGTGAAGGCGGCGATACTCGTCAGCCTCGGCGTGCGGCTCGTCGCGAGTATTGATGATGGGCCGATTCATCGTCGTCTCGAGCCCGATTCGCTCCTCGAAAAAATCGGCTCGCTGGGTAATCTCAAATCCTCGTCGTCCGGATTCCGGTTGCTCGCAACCGATTTTTCCCGCTCCAGTAAATATCTGACGCGTCACCAGATGGGCGGTGAACTGCGCAGCAAGATCCTTGAAAGAAAGTGAGCGCGCCACCAAATAGTTTTCGTGGCAACCATAAGAATTTCCCTTGCCATCGGAGTTGTTCTTGTAGACAATGATTTCCTCGCCTGAGTTGAGAAAACGGCGAACAGCGGACATTGACCTCTGGAGAATCATCTCGCCGGCTCGATCGGCCGCAAGGAGTTCAAGAACAGTTGAGCACTCTGGAGTTGAATATTCGGGGTGCGCATGATCGACGTAATAACGCGCGCCATTGGTCAACACGGTATTGACGAGATGAGTCTCAATAACGGGAATACCTGATCCCTCTCGGAATCCTCGCGCGTCGCGACCCGGATGCTCGTCATCAAAATCCCAATCAATCCGTCCAGCAAGATCCTGGACATAAGCGTTGATCAATTGAGAGGAGCCGTTTGTCGGATCACCTGCGGGATCGGTGACATGAATTCCATACTCTGTTTCGAGTCCGATAATCTTGGCTATAGCCATGGCACCGACGCTAGCGGACGTCCAATTCTCCAAGGCACGATCTGCGAACTAATCATTGCGTCTTATCTCAAGAACTACGTCAAAGCACTCAGAGATACTGTCCGGTACCGACGCGCTCGATTGCACGCCCTCCAGTTGAATGATCTCCGTGATCGGTGATGGTTCGTACATAGACAATCCGCTCACCCTTGCGACCAGAGATCTTTGCCCAATCGTCAGGGTTCGTAGTGTTGGGAAGATCTTCGTTCTCTTTGTACTCCTGTTTCACCGAGTCCTTGAGATCACTGAGTCGGATTCCACGACCCTTTTTCGCGATCGTACGCTTGATCGCGAGTTTCTTGGCACGTCGCACAATGTTTTCGATCATCGCCCCAGATGCAAAATCCTTAAAGTACAGCGTCTCCTTGTCGCCGTTTTGATAGGTGACCTCGAGGAACTGGTTATGCGCATCAGTGCGATACATCTCCGTCACCGTAGATTCGATCATCACCTGCACTGCCTTCTCAGGATCTCCGCCTCCGCAGTCCAGTACATCCTGGGGATACAGCGGGAGGTCCGAAGTGAGATACCTTGCAAAGATCTGCTGCGCTGCAGCTTCGCTCGGCCGCTCTATCTTGATTTTCACATCGAGCCGCCCAGGTCGCAAAATCGCAGGATCGATGAGATCCTCACGGTTGGATGCTCCGATAACGATGACATTTTTCAGCGTCTCGACCCCGTCGATCTCTGTCAAAAGCTGAGGAACGATGGTTGATTCCATGTCGGAGCTGATCCCCGTACCACGCGTCCGGAAGAGCGAGTCCATCTCATCGAAAAAGACAATTACCGGCACACCCTCTTCGGCTTTCTCGCGCGCGCGTTGGAACACGAGTCGGATCTGACGCTCAGTTTCACCAACCCATTTATTGAGAAGCTCCGGACCTTTGATATTCAAGAAGTAACTTCGAACGTTTTGGTTCCCCGTCATTTGCGCGACCTTTTTGGCAAGCGAGTTCGCGACGGCCTTCGCGATAAGCGTCTTTCCACACCCTGGCGGTCCATAGAGAAGGATCCCCTTGGGCGCCGGGAGGTGATGTTCAAGAAACAGCTCACGATGCAAAAAGGGAAGCTCGACGGCATCAGTAATATCTTCTATCTGCTCGTCGAGTCCGCCGATGTCCTCGTACGTGACGTCAGGAACCTCTTCGAGAACGACCTCTTCAAATTCCGGACGATGCAGTTTCTCGATAAGCATCTGGCTCTGAGTATCAAAGAGCATCCAGTCCCCAGCTCGAAGCTTCGTTTCCGCAAGCGACTCTGAGATTTCGACAACGCGATTCTCGTCTGCTCTGCCGACTATCAGCGCCCGCTTGCCGTCTTCGAGCACCTCTTCGAGTGTGACGACCTCTCCAGAGTGCTCGGCATCTCGAACAAGGATCACGTTGAACGATTCATTCAAAGCGACCTCTTGACCGCGATGTAGGCTCGAAATCTCAATTTCGGGTGCGACACTCACCCGCATCTTGCGCCCACTCGCAAAGATGTCCACGGTGCCATCATCATTCGCGCGGACGAACGTTCCGTATGCGCTGGGTGGCTCGGAGAGTTTGTCTACCTCCTCGCGCAGAGCGGCCATGTTCTCTTTCGCCTGGCCGAGCATGAAGCTGAGTTTCTCGTTCTGGGCGGTCGCCTGGGAGAGGTGTCCCTTTACCTCGAGCAGCCTCTCCTCGAGCAGGCGAACTCGCTGGGGAGCTTCGGCAAGGCGCTGGCGGAGATACGAGATCTCCTCCTCTAGCTCTATAAGGCGTTTCGCAGAGTCGTTGCTATTCGGTTCTTGCAACCTCACACCACCTCTTTGCCATGGCCATCTTCCTTCGCGGACGCTACACCCGATCGTGAGAAAATACGGTCTCACGCCCTTGAAATAGTGGTTCTAACACGAAAAATACGCACCGAATGCTCATGGCTCGAAGGTCTGTCCGGTATCGTTAGAGGTCCCAACATTTACAAGGAGCGGCATGAAGGTCTGGATTGACCAAGATCTGTGTACAGGCGATGGCCTCTGCGAGGAGATCTGCCCTGACGTCTTCTCATTGCAAGACGACGGTCTTGCCTATGTCAAAGAAGGCGTCGAGGTGCTCAACAACCCTGGTGGAAGTCAGAGCATGGTTGACGTTCCGAATACTCTCGAAGACGCGGTCACCGAAGCGGCTGAGGAATGCCCTGGTGAATGCATATTTATCGAACAGAGCTAGCAGAACCAGAACCCGGCTCTCTTTCCTCAACAGGGAATCTCCCGCTAGATCTCATCGCTAAGGTCATTTTCGTCCGTGTCGCCCGCGCCAAAACTCGCTCCCTCGCGTGGCGACTCCGCGACACGTCCTTTTCGTCTGCGTCCCGGGACGAGCCGAGCCGTTGTCAGAAAGCCGGTATGAGCAACCATGCGATGGTCCGGACGTACCGATCGCCCTTCAATGTGCCAGGTCCGCCTCAGAATTTCGAACGTTTCCGCGTACTCAAAATCTCCTCGGTCAAGCGCCGCACGAAACTCTGCAGTTTGGTTAATTGACGGCAGATACGCACAGATGATCCCTCCTCGCACCAACGCGTAGCGAGCGTGGTCGAGCACTCTCCACGGCTCTGGAAGGTCGAGCAAAATGCGATCGATCCCTCGTACATCTATCCCTTCATAGATGTCACGTATCTCGATGGAATAATCAACGTCCTCACCAAAAAGATCCCGAACGTTTGCCTTCGCCCGATTTGCAAAGTCTTCCCGAATTTCGTAGCCGCGGACACTGCACCCGGCACGCAAAGCAGCCATTGAGAGCGCACCGCTGCCCACGCCAGCTTCCAGCACCTTTGCGCCGGGGAAGAGATCAGCCGCCATAAGAATCGCTCCGAGGTCCTTTGGATAAATGACCTGAGCCCCTCTGGGCATTTTTAGAATGAGATCGCCGAGCGTTGGTCGAAGCACAAGAAGTACCCGAGTCGACTTTCGTTCACCGTCTCGTTGATGCGCGACTACTTCACAGCCTTCGAGCTGACCGATTATCTCATCGTGATAAACGATTCCCGCGTGAGTCGAAAACATCCCGGATACGATCAGCCTGACGAGATACCGACGATCCTTGCTGTCGATAAGGAGGATCCTCTCCCCCTCCCGGATCCTCGCTGAATCGTCTTCTTGGGAGACTCCAATGCTCACTCGGTCGGTTGTTCTTTCGATTGACGCCTCATCGAACGCTTGGAATGATCGACATTCGTCACCACAAGGGTCTCCCCTGGCTCGAGCGTCTCACGTCGAACGACAGGGTGCCGTTGCTTGGTCAGAGTGCGCACGACCCAAGAGATGGCGCCAACATACAGCCACAGCCGACTCCCGTCAATGAGCCCACGCTTCACCCCAGTGCGAACGAGACGACGAAAAAGCACCTTCGTGAAGGTGTTCACAAACGCTACGCCTTGTGCACTTCAAGGACAGTCGCGCGACTACCCCCCTGTCGACGCCCAAGGAGGTAGGAGATCACCAGGAGAGCAGCCACAACCGCCACAATTTTCACAAAATGCTTCCCCTCAAACCGATCCTCCTTCTTTTTCTCCTCCGCTCCAAAGAGACCATGCAATTTGCTCTCGATCTCTTTCCACGCGGAGGATGCAGCCGATGTCGACGAGCTCTCGGCCTCATGTGCGCCGAAAAGTCCTCCGAGTACCGTTGTTGCAAACGTCTTGACAAGAATTGAGCCAAGTTCACCCTTAGAGGTGTTTTTGAAATTCATGACACATTCACCCGCTTTCGATAGCGACGGAATCCAACCAGTATGACAATTGCGGAGACAAGGATGCCGGAGACCGCGACGAGGAAATATGGAACAAATGTCCACATACCGGCAAAGGTGTTGCCGACCTCGATCTGAAGAACCCGGAGTAATCCTACAAGGCAGAGGACGATACCGATTCCGGCGACGAGTGCACCGCTCAGACCGAAGAGGAGCTTCCTTCCGATTGATTTGAGCGGGGCGAGGGTTTGAGCCACAAAATAGCGCTTTGCCTCGTCGAGCACATCCTGGAGCTCGTCACGCGGTGATTTGATCTCTGGCTTTAGCCACTTCGGAAACCTCATCACGCTCACTCCCTGATCTAGAGCACTGTGGCACGGTCCCAGTGGGACCGATACGGTCCCCGCAACCTCTCACCATCAGGCTACAGGCCCAAAGGCAATTTTCTCGCACCCTCGGCTCGAATCTTTGGATTTTCCGAAGCCGGCACCGCTTGGTTGGATGCGCTTACTGATAACGTTCAAGGGTGCCTCAGCCCATTCTCGCCCTCCTCTGCGCCATGGCAGTATGCCAGATTGCGATGTTTTCGACGACTGTATTTCTGCACCGATGCGCCGCGCACCGGGCGCTCACGATTGCGGCGCCCGTCCGCCTCGTTTTTCGAGTCCTCATCTGGCTGACGACGGGAATCAAGCCGCGCGAATGGGCTGCTGTGCACCGCAAGCATCATGCGTTTACCGACGTCGACGGAGATCCTCATTCACCGCTGCTGCTCAGTCTCTGGAGGGTTGAATTCACGAATGCTCTGCTATATCGACGCGTTGCCCGCGACGGGGTCACGGTCGGGCGCTATGCGCGCGACCTTCCACCGGACCGGCTGGATCAGCTTTTTTTTGACCATGCGTTTCTCGGTCTCGGGCTTGGCATCGGTATCTTGTGTCTCTCGCTTGGCTGGGAGTGGGGGCTCATTGCCTCGGCAATCCATGCCGTGAGCTATCTCTTGCTCAACGGCGCTGTCAACGCATTTGGCCATGTTGTGGGGACACAGCCATATCCCAATACCTCCCACAATCTTCAATCTCTTGCATTCTTGGTTGCCGGAGAGGGACTTCACAACAACCATCACGCGGCACCGACATCCGCGAAGCTGGCGCTCAATCCAGGCGAGATAGATCCAGGCTGGTGGCTCATCCGGATGCTCGTACGATGTCACGTCGCAGCCGTCCGTCTCGATGCACCGGTATTCAAGATGGCACCAAAAGCGGTTCCGATCTCCTGAAATCCCACCGCCAATGAGATGCCTCGGAGCGAGAAATTGACCGTACTGCACGAACTTTACGAAAGAGCGCATCAGAGCCCTTGGATCGATGATCTCAAACGCTCATATATCGACCGTGGTGGTCTTGAGGAACTCATCACCAAAGGGATTCGAGGCGTGACTTCGAACCCGACGATCATGGCGAACTCGATCGCCTCAACGAACGATTACGACGATCAGTTCCGCGAACTGATACATGGGGGGAAGACCGTTGAGGAGGCGTATTGGGAACTCGTGATTTACGACATTCTTGGAGCGCTTGATCAGCTACGGGCGATTTATGACGCCTCAAATGGTGGTGATGGCTTTGTCTCCCTTGAGGTGGCGCCATCGCTTGCCCGTGACACCAAGGCGACAATTTCAAGTGCTCGACATCTCCACGAAAGAATTGACCGGCCCAACTTGATGGTCAAGATTCCCGCAACGAAACAGGGCATACCGGCAATCGAGGAGATGATCGCCGGGGGGCGCTCAATCAACGTCACGCTGATATTTTCGCTTGAGCGTTACGCTGAAGTTGTCGAGGCATACATCAGAGGAGTTGAACGCCTCGTCGACCGCGGCGGAGACCCAAGCAGGGTCGCCTCGGTTGCCTCGTTTTTCGTCAGTCGTGTCGATACTGAGATTGATCGTCAACTTGGACCCGACTCAGAACTGGCGGGGCGCGTCGCGCTCGCCCAGGCTCGACTCGCCTACCAATACTTCGACCAAAGCTTTCATTCCGCTCGATTTCAATCACTCGCGGAAATCGGAGCGCGCCCGCAGCGCCCACTCTGGGCATCTACATCGACAAAGAATCCCGCATATCCAGACTTGCTCTACGTTGAAGGGCTGATCGCACCGAATACCGTGAATACCCTTCCAGTTTCAACCATGAACGCCTTCCTTGACCACGGGGTCGTCGCGCGCTCAATTCCGCAAGATCCCTCCACCGAAGAGGAGGTCCTTAAAGCACTCGACGCGGCGGGGATCAAGCTCAGCCAAGTCACCGACCTGTTGGAAGAACAGGGCCTCGCCTCGTTTTCGGGTTCATTTGACGAACTGCTGGCGCAGTTGGAGGTCAAAGCGGCGCAGCTGGGGGGCCCATTGTGAGCGATGATCGCCTCGATGAAGCGATCAACGCCCTTCTCAACGAATTCACTGAGATTCAGCCCGCGAACAGTAACCGGAGATACCTCCGGAATCTGATCAAATCCTCGCTCGCCTTTGCCGACACGAATACCCGGCGACTGGACCTCAAAATTGCGACAACGGCGATAGAAGAGATGGCTGATGCGTTTCGCATGTTCAGCGCGTATCGCGACGTGCCGAAGGTAACGATCTTTGGCTCTGCTCGCATTCAACCTTCTGATGCCCTTTACGAGCTGACAAAAAAACTCGCGAGTCGCCTTGCCGACGCCGGAACGATGGTGATTACCGGTGCGGGTCCGGGAATAATGGCTGCCGGAAACGAGGGCGCCGGCCCGGGAATGGCAATGGGAATCAATATCCGCCTTCCATTCGAAACCGAACCCAATGAATTCATTGCAAACGACGAGAAGTTGGTCGAGATGAAGTACTTCTTCACGCGAAAGCTCATGCTGATCAAAGAGTCCAGCGGATTTCTTATTCTCCCAGGGGGATTCGGAACCATGGATGAGACCTTTGAGCTCCTGACACTGCAACAAACCGGGAAGGCGGAACCGGCCGCAATTGTGCTCACTGAAAGCGTTGGGGACACTTTCTGGGAGGGGTGGTTGCGCTTCGTGAATGCAGAGATCTTTAGTCGAAATCTGGCATCGCCGATAGACGCCTCACTGTTTCGTATAACAAGTACCGTCGAAGAGACTATTGAAGAGCTCGTCCAATTCAACCGGAACTATGTATCTCGCCGATTCATCGGGTCAGAGATGATCATTCGCCTGCGAAAGGCTCCAAGCCCCAGGGAGTGCGCAGATCTTTCGGTCGAGTTCGCGGACATTCTCGACGATTCCAAGATCCGGATTATAAATCCGCGTCCAGTCGAAATCATCGAAGGAGACTCACTCCATTTCGAGCGCATCGCGCTCTCGTACGGTGGGGGACGATCTGGCAGACTTCGCCAACTCATCAATCGACTCAACGCAATCGAACTCGACTAGTTCATTGACCGGTAACAATTCTCGCAGTTTGATAGTTACCGGTCTTGCGAGGTGATGACACACATTTCACCAGACAGACTCGCTCTCTCTGTGTCCATCAAAACGAGTGCGGTGGTGTTTTCTCGCGCTCTGAGCGATCACTTGCGCATCAGGTGTGCTGTCTGGGACCCCCTGTTCTGTGAAGCAGATGTGAGCCTTGCACCAGGTCAACGAGCACACCCGATCGACGTGACTGTCTTGCGCCTCACCTGCGCCTAAAGACTGGTGCATCGGGATGGAGGTGTCCAGACCGCTCGAGGACCGCTCGGCAAGAGATCGATCTTCGGTGGCCGCAAACGGTGGTTGAGTTTGGGGCTCGACTCCCCGGCCCTTCCGAACCGGCGGAGAGCACAGCGGCGGATGAAGCGCTGCAGGTCCCACGCCCCCCACCCGGCGTTTTGTGATGCTTTCGAGCCGCGAATGTCGGTTGCACATTATGAGACGCGGATTGGCCACGGTTTGATGTCGGGAGAATCGCGCTCCATGCAGAGTGCGCAGTTTGCGGGTGCTGTGATACATAGGGTGCACCCCTTGGCGCTGACCCGCTCTCATTTGATTGTAGAGGTACCTTTGGCCTAGCGCGCCTCCCGGACGCCACAATGGCTGTCTCGGCGGATGCTGGGAAGCAGGGTGCACAAAGCTGGTCGCCTCGACCCTGATGAGCAAATGGCGAAACCCACGTCGCGTTACGCACATTTGGGGGGAGATATGTCTTCGATCAATTTGAAAGTGATTCTTGGAAAGTCATCGATCTTGAGGGGATGCATCCCGCGCCGAGCACGTTGTCTTGTGGTCACCGGGGTGCTGGGTCTAGTCCTACCGCTTTCAGCAGCGACGTCGGCCTCCGCCTCGACGCCGCTCGTCGTCCGCCCATCTTCGATGGGCAGCTGGACGGCGCAGACAAACGACGCCACCGGCACAGCAGTGCCATTCGGTACCTGTGCGAATGGCACTGTGAGCTTCGTGCCTGGGCCTGCTATGCCACCGCTTGGGGTAGGCAGCGCAGAGCTGACGACAGGGAACGGAACGCCCGGTGGAGATTGCGATGCGCAGCTTCGAAACAGCGCCAACGACGGCGTCCAACTCAGCAATCTGACCGCGCTGAGCTACTACACCTACGTTAAGAAGAACAACGGCCGCCTGAGCAGTGTGCGCGACCATTGCTCACAACCTTGTGCGCTGGACTGCCTCGCGTGGCCTTGGGCTCACTGGACTAATCGTCGCAAAGACATTCAGACGACGGTTCGTCAGCCTGCGCGGCCGGATCACTCACCGCGCGCGTCAACGCCAACTTCATCTGCCGATGAACTGGCCATGGGCGAATCAATGGGTGAGGTGCTTTGCAACGCTGTGCACATTGAGGACCTGACAGGCAGCACCACGTACGAGATTGTCTGTGGCATGCCCGACGATCTCCTTCTTGAACACCATCGACAACACGGAGAACGATAACGTCCTCGTACCGGCTGGGTGACGTCAGAGATCGCCATCATCGCCAGCTACCGACAACTCAGGATGTAATAGTCGTCCCACCGGAGCCACGCGGTGGATTCAGGCTAAGGTACTGGCGCCAGATCGGTCCCTCGTACTTGGGGGTGAGGTCGAACTCTGGTCGGTGCCCGGACGCGAGAGCGGGCTTCACGCCCTTCTCTCGCGACCTCGATTTGCGTTTGAGTTGGATCGCCATTCATCAGCTCTTGTAAGCCTGACCGTCAGCGTCGTTCGAACATTTCCCGCTCAACGTGTGATACGATCTTCCTCCGAGAATCGATAGTCGCTGACGGTCACAAGTTGCTCGGTCTGGCTCGCCTCTGCCGGAGGGCAAGGGAGGATCGCGGGAGAAAACGTTGACCATACCGTCGAGGATTGATGGTAGTAATAAGAGAATGAGACGATTTCGACCATCTCTCCCAACTGTGTCCTGCGAGGTCTCTCATAGTCGTCGGTGTCATGTACGCCGCTCGCGCTTGTTGTCTCAGCGCGATGGCTTTGGATGGATACACTTCTGTCCCTCATCGATCACGACATAAGGGCAAGATGTCGCGAGTACAGCTGGCCTTTGAGGAATTCTTCCGGACAGATGGATCGAACCTTCCGCTTCCAGGATCGGGTGAGACATGGCGTCGTTTCGAGGTCCTTGCCTTTTGGGCTTCTGTTGATCTCTCGGTTGGCAGGCTCGCCGAGGGCCACAGTGACGCGATGGCGATTCTCGCCGAAGCCGGAATGAAACCCTGCGGTGATGATGCAAAGTACGGCGTCTGGGCTGCACGGTCTCATGGCGGATGCACTTCGGCCAAACCAGTCGTTGGCGGATGGCGACTGACTGGGAGTAAAGCATTTTGCTCGGGCACTAATATCATTGACCGTGCACTCGTCACGGCAGATACGCCTGACGGGTACCGGATCTTTGACGTCGCGGTCGCCGAACACGTCTCTAGGATTCACGAGGATTCATGGCCCGCAGTGGGAATGGCGGACTCTCGCAGCGAAACATTGGACTTCACCGGTCCCGTCATTCCCGAAGAGCGCGCTGTTGGCCCAGCGGGCTTCTACACTGATCGCCCAGGATTTTGGTTTGGGGCCGCTGGAGTCGCTGCTTGTTGGTACGGCGGTGCCCAAGGACTGATGAATAGTCTCATTAGTTCATTACCCATCGAACCCAATGAACACGTCCTTTCCGACCTCGGGCTCGCGATGGCTGGAGTGGAAACGATGCGCGCTGTATTGCACAGCGTTGCGGACGCGATTGATAGGGATCCTGACGACGCCACTAAGAACGCGCGCTTCCAGACGCTTGTCGCTCGCCAAGTTGTTCACGACGCCGCCTTGGAGGTGCTTACGCGCGTTGGCTCTGCGGGAGGTGCCCGGCCACTCTGTCTCGACCGTGAGCAATCACGCCGGGCAGCGGATCTTTTCGTCTACTTGTCACAACATCACGGAGGGTCCGACGCCGCCGACCTCGGACGACTCGCTAAGGCATCACGGCCGTGCAACTGATCGTCGATAAAGAACACCTCGGACACTCTGAAGTCACGTGGAGACTGTCAGAACTCCTCGCCAATGTTGCACCGCTAGAGCTGGGACGGCCACGTCGCATACTCATCGTCGCTCCTCATCCTGACGATGAGGTCTTTGGAGCCGGCGGGTTGATTCAACATGCTTTGTCACAAAACATTCCGCTTGAAATTGTTGCGGTCACCGATGGTGAGGGATCTCACCCCAATTCCAAAGTTGCGCAAAAACTTGGCCTCGCCGAGAGGCGTGTTCGTGAATCGAAAGAGGCACTTCGCCGCTTGGGATGGGACGAGCCGGTAATGACAAGGCTTCATATACCCGATAGCAACGTGGCTGAGTGCCGAGGTCAGCTCGAGGAAGCATTGACGTCAATCCTTCGACCCGAGGACTTGTGCGTCGCGCCATGGCGCCACGATGGCCACCCTGATCATGACGTCTGTGGCGAGGCAACTCTTCACTCGAGCCAGGCTGCTGGCGCCAAGACGCTCGGTTACCTCGTTTGGGCGTGGCACTGGGCCGATCCAGGCGGATCGGATATCCCATGGGGCCTTTGTCGGCGACTTGGGTTGGGACAGCGTGCGCGTGCCCGCAAACGTTGGGCTACCCGGGCATTTGATTCCCAGATTGAAGCGATCGGACCAGACGCTGTCGACGCTCCGGTACTCCCGCCGCCACTTCTGCGTCGATTCTGGCGACCCTATGAGGTCTATGTTGACGAAACGCTGGCAACGACGTGACCTCTACCGACCGACCGTACTTCGACGAATTGTACGCCACCGCTTCTGATCCTTGGAACTTTGCGACCAGTTGGTACGAGCGGCGCAAGTACGCGCTGACTGTGGCAACGCTCCCTAGAATTCGGTACCGTAACGCTTTCGAACCGGGTTGTTCCATTGGAATCTTGAGCGAACTCCTCGCCCCTCGCTGTGATCGGCTTCTCGCTACTGATATCAACTCCATCGCGCTCGAGCAAGCGTCTGAACGGCTCAAGAATTGCGCTGGTGTTGAGGTGGAGTTTCGGGCCATTCCCGAGTCGTGGCCATCAGAGCAGTTTGATCTCGTCGTGCTCAGCGAACTCGCTTACTACTTCGACGAAGCCGCGCTAGACATCATCGTGGCCGACGTCGTCCAGTCCACGTTGCCCGAATCACACCTCATCGGTGTCCACTGGCGTGGCAAGACCAACTATCCGTTGACGGGAGATCAGGCGCACGATCAAATTGGCGAATGCAAGAAGTTACGGCAATTAGTGCATCACCTCGAAGAGAAGTTCGTTCTCGACCTGTGGGAGCGCGTGGATTGAGTCGCTCGAAGACAGCACTTCTTCGAACGAGGGGTGTAGGCGTGGTGGTGCCGGTGAACGATGAAGAAGAACTGGTCGGCGCCGCATTAACGTCTTTGGACACCGCCATCGATGCGCTGAACACCTGGGACTTAGAAACGAAAGTGATCATTGTTCTTGACTCCTGTAGAGACGCGAGTGCTCAGATGGTAGAGAACTGGTTGGAACGTTTTTATGGTACAAGCAGTCCATTAAACGTCACGGTAACCACCTGTCGTGTGAAAAACGTGGGTTTCGCTCGCAAACTCGGCTGTGAGATATTACTGGAGCAGTGGGCAAATCTCAATCCGGCGCACATCTGGCTCACCACGACCGACGCCGACTCTCGTGTTCCCGAAGACTGGCTACGCAGACAAATTCTCAAGCACGAATCTGGCGTCGACCTCTGGTGTGGCCGGGTGGCGGTTCTCGATTGGTTGTCCTATGGACGTGAGACAAGCTTAAGGTGGCAGAGTCGATATGAATTGGAACCGGATCCTGTTCATGGAACCAGTTTGGGATTCAACGCTAAAATCTACAGAAAAGTTGGTGGGTTTCTTCCTGTTCGCACGGGTGAGGATCGCGAGTTACGCGCGGTTTTTGTTGAGGGCGGTGCCGTAGTGGATTATGACTCGTCAGTTCCAGTCGTGACGAGTGCGCGACGAGACGCGAGGGCGCCGCTCGGCTTTGCGAACGCCCTTAAAGTGTGCGAAGTGAACGTGGATTGAGAGCGCTGAATTGGTGAGAGTGTCGTGTTCCCCCAAAAAACAAGTTACCGATGCGACTAACTATTTAAGCCCGTCTAGGAGGTCGAGCATGTCCTCGGCATGCTCCTCTTCCACCGCGAGAATATCTTCGAGCATTCGCCGGGTGGTCGGATCACCGGCACCCAGCCACGCAATGACTTCGGTGTAAGAAGCAATCGCCACCCGTTCAGCGACAAGGTCTTCTCGGATCATTTTCTTTAGTTCCTGCGAGGAGTCGTACTCCGAATGGCTTCGTCCCGTCAACGAATCGGGATTGAAGTCCGGCGCGCCGCCCAATTGTGTGATGCGCGCGGCGATCAAGTCGGCGTGACCCTGCTCTTCACTTGCGTGCTCTAGGAATTCAGCGGCGGCGGCTTGCGCGCTCAGACCTTGCGCCGTGAAATAGTGGCGCTTGTAGCGGAGTACGCACACGAGTTCCGTGGCAAGCGCCTGATTGAGGACGAAGATCACTCGCTCCAGGTCTGCCCCGTATGCGTCGGTGACGGGACCCTTCTTCATGTTCCTTCGGGCATTTTCGCGGAGCGTTGCGACGTCCGTTAGGAATTCCTTCATTGTCTCTCTCTTCTCCATTGGCTCTCCTACTAAAACACCTTGCCGGACCATAAATATTGCGATGATTTCGCAGCCCGGTCGTTCAGCTCTTGCTCAAGAGGCTGCGCCGTCCTATTCGTCTTCTTGTTGAGGATCGTCGTTCACTTGGAAGGCATGTCCCTCGGCGCCGTGCCGATGATCGGGAGACTGCTCATCGACCTGCTGAGGATCGTCGTTCACTTGGAAGGCATGTCCCTCGGCGCCATGCCGATCATCGACGTTCTCATCAACCCACTGGGGATGGCCGGTAGCGCCCAGTGCCTCTCTCTGGGACTCTGACTTCCTTGACGTCGCGCGAAACTTCCTTTGACTAAAGAGTCTCTTCAAGTAAGACACTTGAAACTTCTCCAAATACAGAGCGAACAGCTCACCAACAGAGAATTCGCGGGAGTGCTCTGTGTTGTGTCGTCACAACTCACTTTACACCTTCTCCTTAAGACCTGAACAAGATGTCAGGCGAGATGGATGCGGGATTCCGACATCTTATAACCTTATAACCAACACTACTACCTGGCCTGTTTTTTCGAGCGCTCAGTCCTAGGGCGCCCTCGAGCAACCTTCGTGGCGATGGTTCAACCAGACAGCACATGATCTCATCATCTGCCGAACGAAACGTGGGTCGCGGCTCGTTCCATCACACGTTACCTAACGGACTCGGACGCGTCAGTAGACGTGTGATCCGGAGGCGAGAGAGCACAAGAATGGGCGCTCTCGACACCTTAGGGCGCTGTGGCGCAAATACGTATCTCCGGGCCAAAACGCCACACCCAACAGCTCGTCGCAAGAACGAATCAGGACCGTCGTGGCCATTGACGGCGCCGTCGAGACGAGTGGTGCTGTCCTACGGCGCGACCAGTTCGGGGACGCGGCACATGACGTGACCTTCGCAGATGGATTTGGGAAGATCCAATGGAACGTCGTGGCTCGACTCTTAATCCGCTGCTCTACCAAAAGCAACCATGAGTCATTCCGTTCGTGCCAGGAAATCACCGATGGAAGTCGCCGCTGATACCTGCATAGATTCGATGACATGACTATAACGATCGAGCGTTATCTGAACCGACGAGGGATTCCCTCTCTCTGACCTGCACCTTTACTGGTGTCGGAGGGACGTCCCCGGGTTCAAGGGGTGCTCGCAACACCGGCCTGAACTGAGACTAGGAGTTCGTCGAGTGCTTCGGCGGGCGTCTTCCAATTGAGCGTCTTCCTTGGCCGTCCGTTAAGAGCGGCGGCGACGGCGTTGAGCTCTTCTGCGTCATAGCGCGAGGTTCGTTCCCTTCGGGAAGTATTGGCGAAACAAACCGTTCGTGTTCTCGTTCGTCCCGCGTTGCCAGGGACAGCCGGGTTGCAGAAGTAGACCTCGACGCCGGTGTCGGTGCGAAGTTTTGCGTGCTGGGCCATCTCGACGCCTTGATGCCAAGTGAGCGAGCGGCGCAGCTGGACGGGCAACATCGTGATCGACTCCGCAATCGCGTCGCGCACCGCCTCGGCACCGTGTCCCGCGAGCGGCGGCCCATGCAGGGTGTGCCAGTCCCTCCGAGTGTCCGTCCATCTGGGGCAGGTGCAGCAGCATCGTGAAGCGCGTCGTGCGTTCGACGAGCGTGCCGATCGCTGAACTGTTGAGCCCCATGATGAGATCGCCCTCCCAGTGGCCGGGCACCGCTCGGTCCTCGACCTCAGCGGGACGCTCCGAGATCATGATCTCCGCAGGGACGTAGGTCCTGGACGTGCGTCGGCGACGCTCGAGGGGGACGCGAAGCGCTCGTCCGGTGCGCAGACAGGCGGTGAGCTCGCGCTTGAGAGCGCCTCGCCCTTGGACGTAGAGAGACTGGTAAATCGCCTCGTGACTGGTTCGCATGGACACATCATGGGGGAAATCGACCTCCAAGCGCCGCGCAATCTGCTCGGGGCTCCAGGCCTGCGCCCACCTGCGGTCCTGATAGCGCCGCACCTTCTTCTTTCGCCAGGTGACGGCCGGTCCCGCCACGGGAGTCCCGTCGGGACGACGCACCGCGCCCGAGAGGCGCGCCTGGACGTAGTCGCGAAGGGCATCGTTGGCCACGAGCTTGGCGACCTTCGGGCGTCGAGCTCGACAGTCTGCGTGCCACTGTGCGCTGGACGCGCGGTAGGCGAGCCGACCCTGCCGCGTCGCAGCGTTTCTGCGGAGTTCTCTCGAGATCGTCGACGGGGAGCGTTCCGTCAGCCTCGCGATCTCGCGGACGCCACACCCCGACGCTCGATGCATTGCGATGTCCTCGCGTTCGACAAACGACAGGAAGCGACGGAATCTGGGGAACTGGGAGACAGTGGGCATCCCACCACCTTGGTTGAACCACCGAGCTCCGACCACCCTTGAGATCCCGGCTTCAGCCGCTGCATCTTCGGTCCTCAACCCGCGAGCGATCGCAGCCCAGAACGCCTGACGGTGTTCGCGTCGTAGACCCGGGCGACCTGGAACCCGCTGCGCGGGCCTCCCTGTGACTGCTGTTGTCCAACCCTTCTGTCTTCCCATATGCACACCTCCAACTCGAGGTGTTGCTCTGACCGATTGAATCCGCCGTCCTCATCAATCCCCGACTGGCGACTCCAATCCTGGATTGCCTGGCTACACTTGAGCGCGACCGAATCGGTGTTCTGAGGCGCTTTTGTGCCCTACACAAGGCATTCGCGGCGAGACTTGTGAAATGGAGGATAAGTCCCTTGTGCCAGCAGGAACACCTTGGGGTCCGATAGTTGGGTAACCTCGCGACCTCGTGGGTGGCCTTGGCGAGCCGCTCGACGCTCCTCGCCGGGAGCACCTCGTGGTCGAGCACCATCTGATCGCGCTCTCGCGTCGAGGATCGATTTCCTTCGCGGGCCTGCCACCGGCGCTTGATCATCGATGAGCCGCTGATCCGACTCACGCTCGAAGCGATGAACCGTCTGTCGCGAGATTCCGAGCGGGCGGTCGCAAGCGCGTCGAGCCGCGTTGCGAACGTGTCAACCGCGGCCTGTCGGCCAAGGATCTCGTCATGAAGATGCTGAACCCCATCGACCACTACTGCGCGAACGCGATGCCCTTCGTGTGGGTTTATGGCGCGAATGTTATTGCATGACCTGATGTTCAAGGACCTTCTGCGCGCCAGCATCAGCGCGACGATTCCTGCAGGAAGGAAGGAGAGGGGCAAGTTTGCGACACGCGCGGCGGTATGTGTTGGATTCGCGTCTCTATCACCTTCACTGTCGAGGTTCCGTTGGAAGAGATAACTCACAGATGTATCCCGGGTGCGCGTGCACACTCCAAAAGCGAGCGAACCTGGGGTCATCTCGACAGAGCTGATGCCCGGGAAGCTGCGTTGACTTTCCCTATCGGTTACGTGAGCATCGCCCTCGGTCAACTGACCTTGAAGGGTCGATATCCAAGCACCTGAGCTAAGAAGGTATCGTGGCCCTGTGTCGGTGGACAGCTGCGGATAGGGGTCTGAACAAAATCTCAAAGCGAACGTCGACTTGGCCGCCGCATTGCACCCGCTATAGCTGAATGGTGGATAAGGGTTTGGACTCCGGGTTGTATCAGTTCAGCCCGCAAACTGGCCGTGACGGTCCGCAACCTCAGGGGCGAGACCTGCCATACTTTTTACCGCAGATCTGATGACAACCTGTTGAATCCTGGACGAGGGGAGCTTCATGCGGTCATTCCAGGGGAGTCGAATTCATCGCAATCTTAGGCGGAGCCTTCCATTATTGGGCGTCCAAATAGGAGCCGCCGCGCTTTTCACAGTGCAGGCTTTAGCCAGCCCCGCATTGCTCACGACCGGTCATGCGTACTGCTATTACTTCTCGAGTGCGGGGCGATCAGCCGGTATGCATCTCGTCGCTGCCAATTCGCACGAGATAGCGGCAGGACCGAGCAACTACATCAGTGGCACTGGGGGAAGACCACAGGATTCCGTATTTTATGTCTACTGTATCGCTGGCAAAGGACGTGACGGTGGTGACGCGTACGTGGGAGTGCCTCGAATCACCATGCATTTGAGTGGGGGGCATTACACCTTCAGTAAGCGGTTCATTCGGCGTGGGATCAAACATCTCGGCATAGCGTCACACGCGACCTCCACCGTAACAGTGACTATTTCCGGTACGCTGAATCAGGGCGTCATCAACGGGCGCGTTCACTTTGCAGCTCCAGGATGCCTGCCTCGCCCAATTGTTGTTGTCTACGTAGGAACCTGATTCGACCCGCCCACACCTTGCTCGACAAACCACCCAAAGAATCTGATGAGGTCGCTGTTATTCGCGCTTCGAACTGACAACAGGGTGCACTCAAACTACACAGGCTACCCAAGTCGTTCGTATTCGCCGAGATAACGCGTCGCTTGTTATGTCGATCGATGTCATCACCGGCAAGGTCAGAGCGCGCGATATCGTCCACAATGACGCGGCTACAGTCATCTCGCACTTCAAAAAGATCGACGAGGGCATCAAGCAACCACGTATGATCCACGTCGCCTTGGACAACGCATCCTCACTCGACTCGAAGACGACCAAGGCCGACTCGCTGGCTCCTAGCCCGGATCCTCCCCGGGTTGTTCGTCAGCGCGCAAAAGGGGCAGCACGCGCAGCAATGCGTTCCGGGCTCGGGTCACCCGACGTTCAACATCGGGTCGTTTCGTCTCCTTTCGCGCGACAGCCCCGCGCAGTTCACGAAAGGCAATGTCATCGAGACGGTCGATCACCTCTTGCAGCACCAGCTGGATTGCCTCGAATTCATTCTCGATCTCGGACATCGGCAACCTAGGATATGGCGTAGGTATAGGGCGCAAGCGGCGACGGAAGATCAGTACTCCCCATGAGGAACCGATCCACCGCGGCTGCACACGAACGACCTTCGGCAATCGCCCAGACGATCAGGCTCTGACCGCGAGCTGCGTCACCACAGGCAAATATCCCCTGTCTCGAGGTCATGTACTCACGGTCGACCTTCAGGTGATCGCGTTCATTGAGCTCACACCCAGCCGCACCGACAATGCCGTCTCTTTCGGGACCGAGAAAACCAAGCGCAAGCAGGACGAGGTCTGCGGGGATCGTCTTCTCGGTTCCCGGAACCGATTCGAATCCATTTGGTCCAGATGCGATCTCCTCTATCGACAGTCCTGCAACCCTTTGCTCTCCTCCGTCTATAAACTCCCTCGTCGAGACCGAATATAGGCGCTCGCCCCCCTCTTCATGAGCGGCTGAAGTCCGAAGAATGAGTGGCCAGGTGGGCCACGGGTTCGCATCCGTTCGACTGTTCGGTGGCTCGGGCAAGATCTCGAGCTGTTGCACCGAGGCTGCTCCCTGACGATGAGCAGTGCCAAGACAGTCCGCGCCAGTGTCACCCCCGCCAATGATCACAACGTGCCGACCATGGGCACTTATCGGCGGCTCGTCGAGCAATCCCTCACAGACAAGATTCGAGCCCCTGAGATATTCCATCGCAAAGTGGACACCATCGAGATCTCGACCAGGAACGGAGAGATCTCGGGGTCGAGTAGAGCCGATCGCCAGCACGATCGCATCGAAGTCCCGCTCGAGGGTTGTTAGGAATACCACCGTTGCTCCTTCAGCGACAGCTCCGCTGGATTCGGACAACTCAACGGTGGTCGAAGTTTGGAACACTGTACCTTCAGTCTCCATCTGTCGAAGTCGCCGATCGATGACGGACTTCTCCATCTTGAATTCCGGAACTCCAAAGCGCATCAGGCCCCCAATCCGCTCTGCGCGCTCAAACACAACCACGGAATGTCCAGCGCGCGTCAGCTGCTGAGCAACCGCAAGTCCCGCAGGACCCGAGCCGACGACAGCAATGCTGCAACCTGTTGATGGAGCGACGAGCTGTGGAGCGAGTCCATTTTCACCCGTCCATTCAGCAATTTCGTATTCCACCTGTTTGATAAGCACGGGATCATCGTTGATGCCAAGGACACAAGATCCCTCACAGGGGCGGGACAAAGTCGGCCAGTGAATTCGGGAAAATTGTTCGTTGCGTGAAGACGATCACTCGCCTCGGGCATCTTGGATCGCCAGACGAGATCATTCCATTCGGGTATGAGATTACCAAGTGGACACCCTTCGTGGCAAAAGGGTATGCCGCAGTCCATACAACGAGCTGCCTGATTATGGAGATCATCTACGGGAAAAGGGTTGTAGACCTCCTGCCAGTCGTAGATACGTTCATTGATCGGGCGACGCGTCGGACCCGATCTTTGGATCCGCAAAAATCCGCGTGGATCAGCCATTGGAAGCCGCCATGATCGCCTCGTTCACGTCTTGACCGTTCTCGAGCGCGTGCCTCGTCGCCTCGAGCACCCTCCGGTAGTCAACGGGCACCACCTTCGCAAATTTCTCGATTTCCTCTCCACCGAATTCAAGGATGCGCGCGGCGAGAGCCGAACCCGTAAGATCCCGGTGACGGCTAATGATCTCGACAAGAAACTCGCGATCGTCGTCCTCAAGCGCCTCAAGCGCCACCATCTCCTTGTTCAGCCGCTTCTCGAGTCGTATTCCAGGGTCGTAGACAAAGGCGATGCCGCCAGACATTCCAGCGGCAAAGTTTCTGCCAGTTTGGCCAAGAATGACCACCCGTCCACCGGTCATGTACTCACAACCGTGGTCACCGATCCCTTCGACAACCGCGGTTGCACCCGAATTTCTCACACAGAACCTCTCACCAACCTGGCCCGAGATGAACAGTTCACCCCCGGTTGCTCCGTATGCGATCACATTGCCAGCGATGATATTTTCCTCTGCGGCAAATCTCGCCTCGACGGGAGGTCGAACTATGATGCGGCCACCAGAGAGCCCTTTTCCGAGATAGTCGTTCGTATCCCCGATCAGGGTAATTTCAATGCCTTTTGGCAAGAAGGCGCCAAAGCTCTGGCCGCCGGAGCCGTTGAGGTGTATCGAGATCGTTCCATCCGCCAACCCCTCGGCGCCGAACCTTCGCGTCACTTCGGCGCCAAGCATTGTCCCCACCGTGCGATGAACGTTGCGAACCTCGAGATCGATCTCGACCGGCTGAGACCTGTCGAGGGCCGGTCTTGCAAGTTCAATCAGGGTGTTGTCAAGGGCCAGCTCGAGCCCGTGATCTTGCCCGCGCGTACAGTGCAGTGCGGTCGTACCGATATCTGGCTCGACCTTTGCGAGTATCGGCGCAAGGTTCAGACCTCCCAATTTCCAGTGGTTGATTGCCCGGTCGGTGTCGAGGCATTCGACATGGCCAACGGCCTCTTCAACCGAACGAAATCCGAGTAACGCAAGATACTCGCGCACCTCTTCCGCGATGAAATTGAAGAAGTTCTCGACGAACTCAGGCTGGCCGGAAAAGCGCTTGCGTAACTCAGGGTTCTGCGTCGCGATGCCGACCGGACAGGTGTCGAGGTGGCAGACGCGCATCATCACGCAGCCAGAAACTACAAGTGGCGCCGTTGCAAAGCCGAACTCTTCGGCACCCAGCAGCGCGGCGATCACGACGTCGCGGCCGGTTTTGAGTTGACCGTCCACCTGCACCACGATCCGATCACGCAGCCCGTTTCGGATCAGCGTCTGCTGGGTCTCGGCAAGGCCTAGCTCCCAAGGTGCTCCGGCGTGTTTGAGCGAGGTGAGTGGAGCTGCTCCGGTTCCACCGTCTTCACCCGAGATCAGGACAACATCGGCATGCGCCTTGGCAACGCCGGCCGCGACGGTACCGACGCCCACCTCGGCAACGAGCTTGACGTGGATGCGAGCATATTTATTCGCGTTCTTGAGATCATGGATAAGTTGCGCGAGGTCTTCGATCGAGTAGATGTCATGATGCGGCGGAGGCGAAATCAATCCAACTCCAGGCGTCGAATGACGGGTCTTCGCGATCCATGGATAGACCTTCTGACCTGGAAGCTGTCCTCCTTCGCCAGGCTTTGCTCCCTGAGCCATCTTGATCTGGATATCATCGGAGTTGACGAGAAAATCGCTCGTCACCCCGAAGCGTCCCGACGCAACCTGCTTGACCGCACTGCGGCGCGAGTCGCCATTTGCATCGGGCACGAATCGCTCCGGATCTTCACCGCCCTCGCCGGTATTGGATTTTCCTCCGAGGCGGTTCATGGCGATGGCGAGCGTTTCATGAGCCTCCGCCGAAATCGAGCCATACGACATCGCTCCCGTGGCGAACCGCTTGACGATTTCCTCCACCGGCTCCACCTCGGAAAGCGGGATCGAACCACGACCTGCTGCATCAGTCACAAAGCGCAGTAATCCGCGCAGCGTCGCGAGCCGCTCTGACTGGTCATCGACAAGTCTTGTGTACTGCTTGAAGATCTCATACCTGCCAGAACGCGTCGCGTGCTGGAGTTTGAAGACCGTCTTTGGGTTGAAGAGGTGATATTCGCCCTCTCTCCTCCACTGGTAGTCACCACCGATCTCAATCTCACGGTGGTCTAGTTCTGCCTCACGAACCAGATAGGCGAGGTGATGACGCTTTGCAACCTCAACAGCAAGAACCTCGAGATCTGCACCGCCAAGCCTGCTCGGAGTGCCGGTGAAGTAGTGGTCGACGAGCGCGGAATCAAGCCCGATTGCCTCGAAAACCTGTGCTCCCGTATACGAGGCGATCGTCGATATGCCCATCTTCGACATCGTCTTCAATATTCCCTTGCCCGCGGCTTTGATGTAGTTGTGCGTCGCCTGATCGGGTGTGAGAGATCCAAGATCTCCGTTCGTGGCCATCTCTCGCAGGGAATCGATTGCCAGATACGGATTGACGGCAACTGCTCCGTAACCGACCAAAAGCGCCATGTGGTGAACCTCGCGCGCCTCCCCCGTCTCGATGACGAGCCCGGTCATACAACGGAGTTTTGATCGGACAAGATGATGATGAACAGCAGAGGTGATCAGCAGCGATGGTATTGGTGCAAGTTCGTGTGTTGAGTGGCGGTCCGAGAGCACAACGATATTCACACCACCCTCGACCGCCTGCACGACCTCACCACAGATCCGTTCCAGCGAGGCTTCCAGTGCTTTGCCTCCGCCAGCGACCTCGTAGAGCCCATCGATTGCAAACGATTTGAACCCGGGAGTCTCGCCGTGTTCGTTGATGTACAGCAACTTCGCGAGGTCGTCGTTGTCGATAATCGGAAAGTGCATTGTGATCTGACGACACGAGAGGGCCTCGGGCGCGAGCGTATTGCGCTCAGGACCGAGCGTTGCAGACAGCGAGGTCACCAATTCTTCCCGAATTGCATCGAGCGGAGGATTTGTCACCTGCGCAAAAAGCTGTGAAAAGTAATCGAATACAAGTCGCGGGCGGTCCGAGAGGACGGCGATCGGCGTATCGGAGCCCATCGAACCGACCGGCTCCGCAGAGTTCTTGGCCATTGGCGCGACGATTACCCGAAGATCTTCGTTCGTATATCCGAACAGACGTTGCTGGTGGACAATCGAACCGTGACGGGGAACCAATGGATATTTGGCGGGAAGCTCGTCAAGGCTGAGCAGATGCGCATCAAGCCACTCCTGATACGGATACTCTGCCGCGAGTTCTGACTTGATCTCGCTGTCATCAATGATCCGACCCTCCGCCGTATCGACGAGGAACATCCGTCCCGGCTGTAGCCGTCCCTTCTTGACGATTCGCTCGGGATCGATCGGCAAAACGCCGACCTCCGAGGCAAGCACCACGAGACCATCTTCGGTTACCCAGTAGCGGGCGGGCCGCAGTCCGTTGCGGTCCAAAACCGCGCCAATCTGGGTTCCATCAGTAAATGCGACGGCAGCTGGCCCATCCCAGGGCTCCATGACACAGCCATGAAATCGATAGAAGGCCTTTCGCCTCGCGTCCATCTCCGTATGGTTCTCCCAGGCCTCTGGGATCATCATCAACATCGCGTGCGGAAGGGAACGACCGCCCAGATGCAAAAGTTCAAGAACTTCATCGAATGTTGCCGAATCGCTCGCACCTGGAGTGACGATTGGAAAGAGGCGCTCAATCTCTCCGGGAATCAGATCGCTATTGAGCAGGGCCTCGCGAGCTCGCATCCAGTTGCGGTTTCCCGCAACGGTGTTTATCTCACCGTTGTGCGCGATGATCCGATAAGGGTGCGCAAGCGGCCACGCCGGAAATGTATTGGTCGAGAACCTCGAGTGCACGAGGGCGATCGCGCTCTTCATCCGCTCGTCGGAGAGATCGCAGAAAAACGCACGCAGCTGGGCTGTGGACAACATCCCCTTGTAGACAAACGTCCGCGCGGACAGTGATGCAAAATAGACGTCGGTCACCTCGTGCTCAATACGCTTTCTCGCGACGTAGGCAAGTCGCTCAAGAACAATGCCCGACGCGCCAGCAAACCTGCCGTGGGGGTCAGCGCGAAAGAAAAGTTGCATAAACGAGGGCGCGACCTCTTGGGCGCTCGCACCAGCAACCCCGATCATCACCGGCATTTCACGCCAACCAAGAACAATGCAACCCTCTGTCGCGAGTATCTCGGTGATCAGAGCCATTGCCTCGGCTCTCTGCCTCTCGTCCGTTGACAAAAAGCACATTCCGCTGACGTAGCTCCCGACAGGGGGCAATGAAAATGGCACCGTGGCCGAGAAGAATTCATGGGGCATCTGAATAAGGATTCCGGCCCCATCCCCGGTCCGAGGGTCAGCGCCAAAGGCGCCGCGATGTGCGAGATTCTCCAACGCAGTCAAGCCGAAATCGACGATCGAATGGCTCGCGCCGTTGTGCATATCGGCCACGAAGGCCACGCCACATGCATCATGCTCAAAGCGCGCGTCATACAGGTCAGATTGAGATGTATTCGTACTCATAGCGTCCCTTGTCGTGATGGAGAGGTTCGACCCTCGCCTGATGTCAACTGTTGCCTTGGGACGCCATTGGCCCGAGGATTGAGAGTTTATCCGACAATCGCTCCACACCGTTGCAATCAGACAACGAAGGGAACGCCGAGGCGGAAAACACTACGATTCAAGCCGTGTCCTCCAGAGAGATCATCGTCGTTGGCGCCGGAGTAATTGGACTCACGACCGCGTTCGAGCTCACCCGGCGTGGCCACGACGTCTCTGTTTTCGATCCATTTCCCGGCCGCGGCGCGTCGTTTGTCGCAGCGGGTCTCATCGCACCAATGACCGAGGCAACTCATGGTGAGGAGTCACTTGCCGCGCTGAGCGTCGAGGCGGCACGGATGTGGCCAGATCATTCCGAGGAGATCTCGGCACACACCTCCTACGAGGTCGGACTCGACAGGTCCGGCACGCTGCTGGTCGCTTTGGATGTCAACGACAGGGCCCGGATTCAGGCTCTGACTCCGCTCTACAAGGCACTCGGCCACAGCGCCGAGTGGCACTCCAGCGGGTCCATTCGCACCAAGGAGCCTCTCCTCGCGCCGACCGTGCGCGGAGGACTTGAGGCTTCGGGCGACATTCAGGTTGACAACCGTCGGCTGCTCAGCGCACTCACTGACGCACTTGTTCACGAGGGAACCCGCTTTATCCGTGAACGGGTCACACACATCAATACAAACGGGCCGCGCGCAACCGGAGTGACGACACAACATCGAGCCTATGAGGCAGGAACCGTGATTCTTTGCGCGGGTTTTGACATTGCAGGCATCGGAGGACTCCCCGTTCGAGACGAGGTCATCATCCGTCCCGTCAAGGGACAGATTCTCCGCCTCTACCAACGAAACCCTAGGCTCCGACTTCGTCACAGCGTACGGGCACTTGTCGCAGGATCGGTGGTCTATCTGGTCCCTCGGTCATCAGGAAAGGTCGTCATCGGCGCGACCGTCGAAGAACAGGGCGTGTCTTTTACGCCCACGGCCGGAGCAGCATTCTCACTGCTGAGAGATGCGATCAGCGTCGTTCCTGCAATCTCGGAGGCTGAGATTGAGGGGTTTGAGGTGGGACTTCGTCCGGCAACTCGCGACAACGCTCCGCTGCTCGGTGCCGCCTCGCTCGAGGGCCTCCTTTACGCGCTCGGGGGATACCGCCATGGAATCTTGCTCAGTCCACTTGTCGCGCACTGTATCGCTGAGGTAGTCGAAACCGGATCACTTCCCGAGATCGCGTCGCCCTTTTCTCCCGACCGTTTTCGTGTTCATCATGGATGACGAAGCACAACATGGTTGAAAAGACCGATGGAATCGGAATCTTCAGCGTCGTGGTGAACGGGCGCAAGATCTTGTCTCGTTCCGGTGAGAGTGTCGAAGAACTGATTGCTCGGCTTGGATTTGCCGGCAGAGGCACTGCGATTGCGAGAAATTCCGAGATTCTGCCCCGATCCTCGTGGAAGAGCACCGTAGTGGTAGATGACGATGTGTTCGAGGTGCTCGCGCCACAGGCCGGCGGATGAACCCGACGATCTCGGGGCACGCGCCCGCAACGGAGAGATAGCGTAACTCCATGAGCCAAGCCATCTCGAGCAACGGCGGATTCATCATTGCGGGACAGGTCTTCACCTCCCGACTCTTGCTTGGCACGGGAGGCATTACCAACCTCGAGATTCTCGATGCCGTCATAGCCGCGGCAGAGCCAAGTTTTGTAACGGTGGCAATGCGAAGAGTATCCCCAGAGCACCAGGGCTCGTTCTTCGAGATCATCGAAAGACAGAAGGTGCCCATACTCCCGAATACCGCAGGTTGTTTTACCGCGAGCGAGGCTGTGCTCACCGCGAAACTGGCTCGCGAGGCTCTTTCAACTGACTGGGTCAAACTTGAGGTCATCGCCGATGAACAGAGCCTTCTCCCGGATCCGTTCGAGCTGCTCCTCGCGGCCGAAGAACTGATTGATGATGGTTTTCGCGTGCTCGCCTATACCAACGATGATCCGATTCTTGCCTCAAGGCTTGAAGGCGTTGGCTGCAGTGCGGTCATGCCACTTGGCGCGCCGATCGGTACCGGGCTCGGATTGTTGAATCCCTACAATATTGAACTCATCGTTGCCAACGCGAGGGTCCCCGTGATCCTCGACGCCGGCATCGGCACTCCCTCGGACGCGGTTCATGCGCTTGAGCTCGGCTGTGACGCAGTTCTCGTTGCATCAGCCATCACGCGCGCGAACGACCCGGTCTCCATGGCTCGAGCGTTTTCCCTCGGTGTGCAAAGCGGTGCGATCGCATACCGATCCGGGAGAATCCCGAGGCTCACCAGCGCTGTTCCCTCGAGTTCGATGGATGGCAGGCTCGAGATGTTGAACTCGGTGCGCTCTCAAATCGATCAATGACTCGGGTCCATCCATGACGCCCCGAGTTGCCCTTACGATTGCGGGCTCCGACTCAGGAGGAGGAGCTGGAATCCAGGCCGATCTGCGAACATTCAGTGCCTTTGGCGTCTTTGGAACATCAGCTATTACCGCAATCACCGCGCAGAACACGGTTGGAGTCCAACACGTGAAGATGCTCGACCTCGAGATTATTCGCGCCCAGATCATCTCCGTGACAGGTGATTTCAACGTGCAATGTGTGAAAACGGGGATGCTTGGAACAAGCGCCGTGGTCGATCTCATTCGAATGCTTGCAAATGATCGACTTTTCCCCTTGCTCGTTGTGGATCCGGTGATGATCGCAACAACTGGAGCTCATCTCCTCTCTGAGGATGCACGCGACTCGTATCTCAGGCTTCTCCCCTTTGTTGATGTCATTACCCCGAACCTGTTCGAGGCGGAGTATTTGCTACAGACCGAGGTCGTGAACCTGCGCGATATGGAAGATGCCGCCCGTCAGCTTTGTGACCTCGGCGCACGATCAGCGCTCGTAAAAGGTGGACATCTCGACGGAGATTTTGCAACTGACGTTCTCTACGATGGGACCTCCATACGACACTTCCAACAGCCTAAAATCGATACTCGGAACGTGCATGGGACAGGCTGCACCCTCTCTGCCGCGATCACAGCTTCGCTCACACGAGGAGAGAACACCGGTGGGGCTGTCGAACGAGCCAAGCGCTACGTCAGCTCTTGCATCGCGGGAGCTGTCGAGTGGAAGCTTGGCTCTGGACCCGGTCCAGTCGATCATCTCGCTTCCTTTGGCCGCGATACTGATTAAGCGCGACCGATCAGAGAGCTTTCGGTCGAATCGTTTGTGGAGCTCCGTGGGCGTGTAGCACCTCGGGTATCACAACTCCCCCGTCAACATCTTGAAAGGTCTCCATCAGAGCAATCAAGAAACGTGCGGTCATTGCTGTTCCATTCAACGTATGGGGAATGCGGATCTGTTTCCCGGCACGAAAACGAACATTGAGCCGGCGCGACTGAAAGTCAGTGGTGTTCGAGCACGAGGTAATCTCTCGATAGCGCCCCTGGGAGGGAATATAGGCTTCAATGTCGTATTTCTTCGATGCGGATGGCCCAAGATCACCCGCCGCGATATTCACGACTCGATAGGCAAGTCCGAGGCCTTGGACGATCTCCTCTTCAATCGCGAGGATCTCTTCGTGGGTGGCCGCTGAGGCCTCTGGCTCGACGAAGAGAAACATCTCGACCTTGTCGAACTGGTGCACACGAAAAATCCCCCGAGTATCTCTTCCTGCGGATCCTGCCTCACGTCGAAAACAGGTCGAATACCCCGCATATCGAAGCGGAAGATCGGTCTGCTCGAGAATCTCGTCCATGTGCAGCCCAGCGAGCGCGACCTCGGAGGTACCGGTCAGATAGAGACCATCTGACTCGATCTGATAGATATTCACCTCGTCGGTGGGTAGGAATCCCGTACCGTACATCGCCTCTTCGCGCACCAATACCGGTGGAAGCACCGGACAGAAACCACGGTCAACAAGCAGGGCAAGGGCGTAACGGTAAAGCGAAAGCTCAAGCAGTGCCACAGATCCCATGCGATAGGCAAAACGCGCTCCAGAGAGTCGAACTCCCCGCTCCGCATCGAATCCGCCAAGCTCAAGATGGTCACGCGGTGCAAACGAGAACTCTGGTGGAGCATTGACCCGGCGAATCTCTACAGAGTCCTCCTCTGAGATTCCATCGGGAACACTTGAGTCTGGAGGGTTCGGGACAAGAGCAAGTGCCACATTACGTTCCTGCTCAAGCTCAACAAAAGCTGTCTCAAGAGATCGCAACTCCTCTTTCAATGAGCTCAGCTGGACTAGCTCCTCCTCGGTGGGCCTTCCCTTTGGTCGGGTGCGCGCACGAAGATCCTCAACCTTTGCGAGAACATCGCGCCAACGCAGGTCAATCTCCAAAAATCGGTCAAAGGCCTCCTCCGCTCCCTTTCGCGCCAAAGCGGCGCGCACGCGCTCTGGTTCGCGTCGGGCCTGCGTTACGTCTATCAGCGTCGACCACCCTTGGTACGCCCGCGACTGCCTTTGCGCCTCGGGGCCTGCGCGGTCGGGCTTGGCGATTTGATGCTCTGCCGTGGGCGCCGCTCGGGAGCATCGATGCCACCATCAAAACCCGCCGCAATCATCGCGGGACTGAGCAACAGCCGATCCCCTCCGCGCGCGACAAGCCTGGCTCGCAACTCTCGATAACGGGGCTCTCGCTCTTTCATCAGTGCGACAAGTGGAGAGGCAATGAAAATCGAAGAATACGCGCCCGTCGTGAGCCCGACAAGGAGCGCAAGTCCAAAATACTGAAGGGTTGTCGCACCGAGGATCTGCGCTCCAAGCACAAGAACCGCGAGGATCGGCATGACGGCGACGAGCGAGGTGTTGATCGATCTGGCCAACGTCTGATTCATCGAGAGATTGACGACGTCTGAATAGGTAAGTCGATCTCGAACAGAAAGGTTCTTGGTGTTGTCTCGTACCCTGTCGAAGACGACAATTGTGTCATACAGGGAGTATCCAAGAATCGTCAGAAAAGCGACAACGGTATCTGGGGTGACCTGAAGGCCAGAGAGCGAATAGATGCCTACGGTAACCAAAATATCGTGGGCGACAGCAATGATCGCAGCAAGCGCCATGCGCCACTCGAAAAATATTGAGATGTAGAGGGCAATCATGATGAAAAAGACGAGCAGCGCGAGCTCTGCCTTGTTGGTGATCTGACTCCCCCAACTCGGCCCAACGGAGTCAATGCTCACTGCGTTGATGTTGTTCTGACCAGTCAATTTGACGAGCGTCGCGGCGACAGCATTCGCATCGCGTTGCTGTGCTGCGGGTGACTGGCCTCGCGGGAGCCTTGCCTCGACATTGATGGTGCGAGTCCTGTTGGTATTATTGCCAAGTACCGTAATAATTGCCCCGCCATAACCAAGTGGAGTAAGCGCGTTCTTCGTTTGCACGACACTGACAGTGCGCGACTGCAACGTCCAGGATGTGCCTCCAGAAAAATCAATACCAAGATTCAGTCCTTGGGTGGCAAGCGAAATCACACCAGCAAGAATGACCGTTGCCGAGAGCGCAAACCAGATCCGCCTCCGACGGACAAATTCAATCGAGGTCTCCCCGTAATACAGGCGAAAGAAGAAGCTCCTGTGCGTCGGTCTTGGCGCGGGTGCTGTCAAGCTGCCAGGGGCGTCATCTGGCATCTCCTGTTTGGAGACACGCTCCGGCTTTGCCTCGGAGGCTTGACTACCCGCCGAGCCCGGAAGAATCCGTCGTGAGCTCATACCGGCTCCTCCACAGAATTGGTCGCGTGCGAGGCGAGACCTCTCGCGATCCCAAGTCTTCGTGCCTCGGTCACAATCTTGTTTCTACCGAGCAGAATGACCAAGGGACGCGTGAACACATAGGCGGTGACGACATCGATCAAGGTGGAAATTCCAAGCATGAAAGCAAACCCGCGAACCGCCCCGACGCTCAACACCCAGAGAACGAGCGCACCGATAAAAGAGACTGCATCCGCGGAGAGGATCGTACGATACGCGCTGACAAATCCCCGGTCTACCGCCGAACGAATCGAGCGGCCCGCGCGCACCTCGTCTTTTAATCGCTCGAAATAGACGATATATGAATCAACCGTGATACCGATTGAGACAATCAGGCCCGTCACACCCGAAAGATCCAGTGTGAGACCGAATGAAGATGCCCCAAGCGCTGATATCAACCCGTAGATGAAAGCGGCCGTCGTGATCAGGCCGGTGACGACAACGATTCCAAGTGCGCGATAGTAGAAGATCGTGTACGCCATCACCAACAAAAGACCGAGAAAACCGGCCAGAAGACCGGCCCTGAGTGATGACTTCCCGAGCGTCGGTGAGACCGTCTGCTCGGTGAGGCGCTCAAGGGGCACCGGCAGGGAGCCATAGTTGAGATCGGTCGCTAACAGCGAGGCTGAGGCCTGGGTGAACGTGCCCGAAATCTCACCGCTGCCGGGAAAACTCTGCGAATTGATCACCGGCGCGCTGACTATTTGGCCGTCAAGATCATTTGCGACAAGCTGCTGATAGTTGGCCGCGGCGATCTCGTTGAATATTGTCGATCCCTTACCAGTCAAGGTGAAGTTGACAACCCACTGGCCATTGGTAGAAAGGCCCGCTGTCGCGTTCTTGATGATCGTGCCATCGGCGAGCGTGCCTTTGATCACGGCCGGTCCAAGGAGGTAACGAGCGGCTCCTGTTCCTCCTCCCAGACCCACTGGCAAAATGATTGGTTTGAACGGGTTGTCAATATGCGAAGAGGCGCTCGGATAATTCGCGTAAGCCGGGTCCTCAACGTACTGGGCCGGCGGCGCAAAGTTCCCCGAACTCGTGTAGTACGCGGAGCTATAGCGAAATCCCCCACTGCAGAGCGCGGTACTCGGGTAATAACCAGGCTTTGACTTCACGGAGGATTTAACCGGGACGTACGGAGGAACGCCACACAGCACCGGCCGGAAGTACAGCTGAGCCGTATTCCCGATTTCGTTCACAATGGTGTTGGCATCCTTTACGCCAGGGAGCTGTACGACGATGTCGCCGCCTTGCACCGTGATGTTCGGTTGGGAGACACCGAAAGCCCCAATTCGATTCGACATGATGTCCGCGACCGTCTGAAGTGTCTTTTGCGAGAGCACCTGACCCTGATGGGGAACTGGCTTGAAGATAACCGACAGCCCACCTTGGAGATCAAGTCCAAGTTTCGGAGACCAGCTCATCCCAAGGGCTAGTCCAAGCATTCCGAAACATGCAAGCGTTGTCAGGAGGACGCTGATGAGTAAGCGACGCCTCACCTACGCATCTTCTCCCCGGCCCCGGCGTTTCCAGAGCCGGCCCTTTTGCAAAGGGGTCTGAGGAATTCCGGACGGGTCGCCAGAGTCGTCGCTGTCGCCATCTTCAAAAGGGGCCTCGGGAACGACCGGATCCACGCGACGGCCGATTGCCGCGCGCACCACCGTCAAAACGACGCCCGTTGAAACCTGAATCTCGGCTCGGTCGGCATCAAGACCAACCACAGTTCCGATGATCCCTGACTGAGTAACAACCTCGTCACCGATGTCAATCGAACGCACCTGATCAAGCTGACGCTGTTGCATCTTCTTGCGCTGTGGCCGAAGCCAGAGGAAATACATCGCACCAAAGAGCAGGATGAACAGCAAAAGCGTGCTGCTTCCGCTGCTCTTCGACGAGGTGGTAGCGGCTAGGGCCATAACCGCGATCTGGTGGGGGGAGCTAGTCAGAACAGAGTTCATTGAGAAACCGATCTTTCGATGTATTAGGCAGAGACTGTAGTCGGCCAACCGCCAACATTAGATCGCCTACGGCTACATTGAGTCCCCAAAGAGGGTAGATGTCGACTCTGGCAGATCTGGTTCCACGCTCCCGATATCCACAGGCACGCTCAGACCGAGATGCTCATAGGCCGCTCGCGTGGCCATCCGGCCGCGCGGTGTGCGAATTATGAGCCCACGCCGGAGCAGAAACGGCTCGTAGACCTCTTCAAGCGTCTCCGTCTCCTCGCCGACCCCAATTGCGAGGGAGGTAAGCCCCACTGGCTGGCCCCGATAACGCTCACACAGCTGGGACAACAGGAGGCGGTCAAGTCGATCGAGTCCCAGTTCATCGACCCCAAAGATCTCGCAACCCTCGCGAGCCGTCTCGAGGGTAATCTCCCCCGATCCCCGGACCTCGACAAAGTCGCGCACCCGACGCAAGAGACGAATCGCCAGACGGGGGGTGGCTCTGGAGCGCTTGGCAATCTCCCTCGCACCCTCTTCGGAGGTTGCCACACCGAGGATTCTCGAGGTTCTCAGCACAATCTGTTCGAGTTCGCTCTCATCATAGAGATCGAGCCGCTCGACAAACCCAAAGCGATCGCGCAAAGGTCCGGTCACCAGGCCCGTGCGCGTCGTCGCACCAATCAGTGTGAACCTTGGCAGTTCAAGCCTCACCGAGCGGGCCGAGGGCCCTTTGCCGATCATGATGTCGATCTCAAAGTCTTCCATTGCAGGATAGAGGATCTCTTCGACTGCCCGATTGAGGCGATGGATCTCATCGATGAAAAGAACATCGCCCTGGCCAAGACCGGTGAGAAGTGCGGCGAGATCGCCTCCTCGGGTAAGAGCAGGCCCTGAGGTGACGCGAAGCGATGCTCCCATCTCTGCAGCAACAATTCCTGCAAGCGTCGTCTTGCCGAGCCCCGGGGGGCCTGCGAACAAGAGATGATCTGCCGGTTGACCGCGTCCGCGTGCAGCCTCTAGCACAATTGCAAGATGTTCACGAACCTCGGGTTGACCGATGAATTCCGCGAGATGCCGGGGGCGGATACCCTGCTCGAACAGCTCTTCCGTAGGAAGGGCAAACAGGTCACGAGCGAGCAACTCCTGGTCGCCAGATTCGGATATGACCTCGTCGCGTGGACTCATCGTTGCGGTGCCAATTGGAACAGAGCCGCTCGCAGCAGGTCATCAACACAAGCCATGTCGGGAAGCTCGCGGAGCACCTCACGTATTTCTAGCGTGCCATAACCGAGGGCATTGAGAGCCTCGCTCACCTCCGAACGAACCTCCGAATGTCCGAGCGCAACTTCACGATGATCCGATGATTCCGGAATGAATGTCTCAAGTCGCTGCGCGAGTTCGAGAATCAATCGTTGAGCAGTCTTCGACCCGACTCCCGGAACGGTGGTGAGTAATTTCACGTCTCCCGAATGTATCGCTGCCAACAGCTCTGAAGTCGACATTGAGCCAAGAACAGCCAACGCCATCGATGGACCGACACCATGCGCACCCAAGAGGAGATCAAAGAGCGACCGTTCATCGCGGCTTTCGAATCCATACAATGTGATCGATCCCTCCCGCACATGGGTATGGACGCGCATCGACACCAGGGTACCGATCGGCGCGAGCGCCTGAAAATGCCGTGCATTGATCACGAGTTCATATCCAACACCATTCACATCTACAAGCACTTTTGCCGTACCGTCTTTGTGTAATTCACGATCCACGAGATTGCCCTCGATCAGACCAATCATGATGTCTTTTCCTTACGCCCCGGCGAGGTGCTGGATTCAACTAGTCCGCGTCCGCGGATCATTGCAAAATGACAGACTGCGAGCGCAAGTGCGTCTGCCACATCGGGTGGGCGGGGCACCTCTCGAAGACCGAGCAGCCTTGCAACCATCTCCTGTACCTGCGTCTTGGTTGCGGAGCCATATCCGGTGACTGCGAGCTTCACCTCGTTTGATGAATACTCTGCAACCTCGACGTCGGCCTCAGCCGCAGTCGCAAGCGCAAGTCCACTGGCCTGCCCGACAGACATTGCCGTCATTGCGTTTGTTTGGAACAACACGCGCTCCACGACGACCGCATCGGGCTTGAGTTCGGCCAGCAACGAGACCAGTTCCGCGCGCAACATGGCAAGTCTTCGAGGCAACGACACCTCGACCGGGGTGCGAATCAGGCCAGCCGACACGACACTCTGGCCAGCGGATGTTTCGCGTACGCACCCATAACCGCAGCGGGTCAGTCCAGGATCAATGCCTAAGACGTACATACGTTCGATTGTAGCCCGACATGCGGCATTTTGCGGTGTTTGGAGAATTTACGCGGATGCGGCCGCAAGCACTGCATCAGGGATGTCGAAGTTGGACCATACATTTTGCACATCATCCTGATCATCGAGCAGCTCAAGGAGCCTGAGGATCTTGCGCGCAGTCGGCTCGTCTTCAACGACGTGATCGGCTGTCGCAATCATCTGAATCTCAACTGAAAGCGGCGTAATCCCCGAGCCCTCCAGAGCTTCACGCATCCCCTGGAGTTCCGAGGGCTCGGCGATGAGCGACCAAGATTCTCCGTCATCGCGCAGGTCTTCTGCTCCGGTCTCAAGCACTATTGCCATTAAGTCGTCTTCAAGGATGCCCCGGGAAACCGAGATCACTCCCTTTCGGGCAAACTGCCATGAAACTGCGCCGGGCTCCGCCATCGACCCACCATTACGGGAGAAGATCGTCCGGATTTCTGCACCGGTCCGATTGCGGTTATCGGTAAGACACTCCACAATGACCGCAACTCCCGAGGCTGCATAACCTTCATAACTCATTGCCTCGTATCGAACTCCCTCAAGCTCTCCTGTTCCTCGCTTGATAGCTCGCTCGATAGTGTCCAACGGCACCGAAGAATCACGCGCCTTTTGATACATCGTGCGTAAATTCGCATTCGCAGCAACGTCGCCGCCGCCTTCGCGAGCAGCAACTTCAACTTGGCGGATGAGTTTGGCAAAGAGCTTGGCCCTCGCCTTGTCCTTCGCACCCTTCTGATGCTTCGTCGTCGCCCACTTGGAATGCCCCGACATCTTCAACCTCCGCTGTCCGCTTCATGATCATCTGACGCTTCGCCGGGAATCTCGCAAATTCCGAACCCTTGAATCATCGCGCTCGCTATAGCTCGGCGAGTAGTCCGATCCGCTCTTGTACATCAAGGTCGCCTCGCGCGACGCGTTTACGTTTCGCCTGTTCAAGCGTATTGAACCAACTCGACGCAGTGAGCCGAACGACACGCGAGGTAAGGCCCAGGGGGTGCGTGCGATAACTGGTGATCTTTGAAAGTGCCTGAATCAGGCCTGGCGGATACTTGGTCATGGCCACTCCACCAAGATCGGCATTCGCCTCTCGTGAGCGTGATAAAAGAGCATTTAACAAGGTGGCGCTTCGGTCGGTCATCAGCGACAGAAATCCACAGGCGACGCTGGCAAAGGCAGCGTCACGCATATCTCCTCTTTTGATATGTGCAAGTTCGTGGGCGATGACGCCTTCGAGTTCTATTCGAGAACACCCCTCGAGAAGTCCGGTCGTGACGACGAGGGTCGCATCACCCTCATTCCAGCCGATGACAATTGCGTTCAATGTACGATCATCGATAACTCGCACCGTTGGAGTGACAAGTCCATTCCCTACGCAGAGACTCTCAAGCAGGTTCACAAGCTGATCAAAACCCCGATGCTGAGGAACAGCTGGTGACAGATTCCGCACAATCCGGCCGGGAGAGCCCGTCAGAAAATTCGTGGCGATCCAGATCAAACCCACAGCAAAAACCGCGATTCCGAGAGACTGAAGGAGGTGCAATCCAACCAGCACGATCCCGGCAATGGCGAAAATCACGGGAAGTGCGAAGAGAACACGGGCGAGAAGTTGTCGATGGGGCACAAGGGAGTTGGGCGTGACGGGCTTGAGGGTGCGGATGACAAACTCCGCGCGTAGCGTCCTCCGCTCAGATGAATTTTTTCCGGTTGTACGCGGTGCGTGAGACTGGTGAGTCTTCGATCTGGATGGGGTCATCGCCGATAACGCTCAATAATTGCCATGGCGACAGTCTAGGAGCCGAATCTTCTTGGATGAGCCAGCCTTCCCGCACAACGGTGAGCGCCCTCAAGCACCGGGCAATTTCGTGTGGATCACATCGACATATCTTTGTCGAAGAACCGAAAAATCAAATTCGAGCGCTCGCCGGAGCCCCTTTCGGGCGAGATCTCGGCGCTTTGGCTCCTCCTTGGCAAGCAGCTCAATGACAGCCGCTAGCTGGTTGGTATCTCCAGGCTCGAAAAATACCGCGGCATTTTCCGCAGCACGGCGATATCCAGGGATATCGGAACACACCACCGGGATTCCGGCGGCCATTGCCTCGAGGAGAATGACCCCAAAGGATTCGCCACCGAGCGAGGGTGCAACAAATATTTCGCATTCGTGCATGAGCTTCACAACGCGGTCGTCGCTCACGCGGCCAAGCCAATGAATCCTGTCATTCGAGTTGTATGTCGTCTTCAGTCGCTCCGTCTCTGGTCCAGAACCAATGATGAAGAGTGAATACTCGGAACTGAGTTTGCCAAAAGCTGCAAGAAGAATGCTCAGTCCCTTGCGCTGCTCGTGGCGGCCGAGAAAGAGAATCGAGTTCCTGCGACGAATCGATTCGGTGGACCTCCCGAATCTTACGAGGTCCACGGCATTCGGAATTCGCCGAAAGCTCCGAGACTGTTCTCCGATGAGTGCCCGCACCGAATCACGAGCCTCTTCAGATACAACGACACCTGCATCTAGGCGAATCAGAACCAATGAGGCCAGCGGACGCAGCAAGGACAGAGCCCTGATCGGACCAGCACGGTGAAACACGCCAATCTTCATCTTGGCTCTTCCAAAAAGTGCAACAATCCCAACAAGAGGAACAACCGGTTCATGGATTATCAGCACGTCAGGGACCGTAAGCGAGAGATATCGATAAAACCTCATCGCACTCGATAGAGAAAGCGATATCGGTGCAACTGATCCATTTGCTCTGAACCTGAGAGTCCTGCCTAGTAAGACAGTCTCAATCGAAGAGCTCTGAAGGCTTTCAGGAACCGAGCGACCAGGCGCAACTACGGTCAGGCGGTATTCCGAAGGGAACGATCTCGCCATACCAATAATCTGGCTCTGTACCCCACCGGGAAGATCAATATCATACGGGCAGGTGATCACAATATGCACAGACAACTCCGCTCTTACTCTTCGCGCGCTTGAAAGATTGGCTGGAACACGTGCCACTGCTCGGGAGCTTTCCTTATGAGATCTTCAAAGGCGTACGCGAGATCCTGGGTAATCCTGACAACGTCGTCACGAAGCCGACCAGTCCTTGCCAACGAGATCGGTGGAAGGAGTACGGGAAAATGTTGATCCGATCTGTCGTGATAGATCGCCAAAGGGACCAACGGACAGCCGCTTCTCAGCGCAAGCAGGGCCGGACCCCCCGGCATTCTCACGGTCTCACCAAAAAATCGAACCTCAATGCCCTCGCCACCGATGTTTCGGTCAGCAACGAGAGCTACGAGCTCTTCCCTTCCCAGCGCGCCAAGCAGTTGATTGATCGTCTGACCCGAAAGTTCCAAGACGTGGATTCCAATGGCATCTCGCTGCTGGCGGAACCAATCGGTCAGAGCCTCACTCGATGCCGGTTCCGCGACCGTATTGACCGTGTAGCCATGCTTACTGGCCCACAGACCGGCGATCTCCCAGGACCCAATGTGCGGCAAGGCGATGATCACCGCCTTGTGTTGCATGACCTCAACAAATGTTACGAGGTCGTGCTCATCTATAGAGGCTCCGAAATCATCTTCAGAGAGTTTTGTAAGGTGTGCAAGATCAACCCAATAGCGCCCGTAACTGGCATAAGACATTCGAACTATTCGCTTGAGTTCGCGTGGCGAAGTCTGGTTGCCGACGACCCTGCGGAGATTACGAGAGACCATTCTGCGCGTTCGACCCGACACGACGTATGCAACATAGGTAGCAACTGTCATGACTGACATCGCAATTGAGCGCGGTAGCCAGCACAACAGTGCGGTGCCATACCGGTAAAGGTAATAGGCGCGATCTCTTTGCAAATCCGTCCTTAGATAGTCAAGAAGAACTGGGTTCTACTTCTTCTCAGCCACTGATGTCGAAGAGAGATCCCTTCTGCGACGCCTTGAAGCATCGTGATCCTCATGAGAATACCTTCCGAACACTCCTTGCTCGGATTTCTCAAAAGAAAAGCGTTGTTTGATTCGGGTTGCAAGATTCTCAGGTTCGTCACCATCAACTCGAATTGCAACTCGACGATCGACGCCAAGACTTTGCCACCACGACTTCAGTGAAGACTCGCTGACGCTGTCTGCGCTCTCTTTCCATACCCAAATCCGTGCAGGAAGCCCACTCGCCTGACGCCACACTCGAATGAAACGACCAATTGCGGTACTCAGGGTAAGCACCAGGCCAATCCAAAGAATTGGAATCATTACCGGATGGAACAACAGTGACAGTCCGAGCGCGATGAGCCGCTCCGTCCGCTCCATCAGTCCCCCCTTGGCGATGAACCCAAGGGACTCGGCCTTCGCACGTTCGTAAGAGATAACCGACCCGAGCGCAAATATCGCGATTGGAAGAGCGGCCTCCTTGGGGTACCGACCGGCAAGGAGGTACCAAGCAAGTCCTCCAAACATCAAAGCATCTGAGACACGGTCGGCTACCGAATCAAAGAACGCTCCGCGAGCCGATGCGGTTCCCGCGGATTTGGCCACAAGTCCGTCAAGCGCATCCATGAGGCCACCAGTAATCAAGAATGCGATCCCGTACCACAGATCCCCTCGACCGACAAAGACGCAAAAGAGCGCTGAGAGAACGACACCGGTCGCGGTGAGCACATTCGCATTAAGACCGAGACGGACGAGACGATGCCCGAGATCAAAATTGGTCAGATGGTCGCGTAACGGGGAGACAGTTGACCCACCTGGCCCAGTTCGACCTCTGCGACCATCAATCATCGACTCTCCTCGGCACAACGTCAGGTTA